>Ga0335081_10014344_pt1 | contig 12817 bp, 9 predicted proteins | sample Lox_Sample_35_FD_206713 | JGI IMG/M metagenome (GOLD analysis project Ga0335081, IMG submission 206713) | Soil microbial communities from Loxahatchee National Wildlife Refuge, Florida, United States - Lox_Sample_3.5 | ecosystem: Environmental > Terrestrial > Soil > Wetlands | place: USA: Florida...
GCGAGGGCGCGATGTTGCAACGCGGATGAAGCTCCTCCGTCGGCTCCGCTTCAAAGAACTCCGCGACCTCTTCTTCCGTGCTCGACAGCCGGTAGCTATCCTTTCTTTTCGCAACTGCATGACAACAGAAGGCTTGCTGCCTGCCGTGTCCCGTTCGACTACTTTTGCGCCTAACATTAGTAATTTTACCCTGGAAAGGAGACGGATATGAGCCCCAAGATCGCAATTTACGAACGCATCAAGACTGACGGGAAGTGGCGGGAGGTGCATGTCCCGACGCCGAGGATAATCAAGCGGGATGGGAGTATCTTCGCAAAGGACAATCATGAAGGGAAGTTTGTCATCAGTTGGTACGAGAACCGCAGGAAGAAGCGCCAGGCGGTGGAAGGCACTATGCTTTCCGACGCCGTGGCCATGGCGCAGTCAAAGGCGTGGTACCTGGACAGTATCCGGCAGAAGCGCGCCGTCCAGGACCCCACTACGGCCGCGCCGCGCCCCATGATCCAAGATCAAACCCCGCTTTACCTGGCCGCAAAATCCGGCTGCCCACGGACGCTGATCGCCCATAGACTGGCGCTGCGGGAGTTCCTCAACTTCTGCGCCGTCGAGCGAGTCGCCTACATGGATCAGATTGACAAGGCATTGGTGCGCCGCTGGTTCGACAAGTTGGTGGCCAAAGGCAACAGCCCGTTAACCGCCGGGATCAAGGTGCTGCGAATGAACGCTTTCTATCGCGCTGTCATGCGCCTTGACCCCGGGAAAGGGGTCATCACCAAGCATGACTATAACCGAGAACTGAAGAACGTGAAGACCCCCGAAATCTACACCAAGCAGGAGCTGGAGCTGCTGTTCGCCGCGATGGAACCCGATGAACATCTGGTGTTCTCCGTGCTACTGGAGGGGGGTTTGAGGAAGCGAGAGATGATGCACCTGGAGGACTCGGACTTGATCTGCGACGAGCTGCTCCCCGGGGCGTTCAAGTGCGAGCTGAGGATCAAGTCCAAAGCGGAGTGGGGCTACTTGACGAAAACCGGCGCGTGCCGGAATGTTCTGGTCAGTAAAGCTTTGATGGACCGTCTACTGGCCTGGAGGGAGAGGCCGAGGCCGGCCAGGCTGCTTTTCGGCACCAAAGGCGGGCTCCCCGATTGGCATTGGTGGGACCGCCTGAAGCGCGCGGCGGAACGATGCGGGATCGACCCAGAGACCGTGTGCCTCCAGAAGTTTCGCAGCACCGCCGCGACCACTTGGCTGAGGCCAAAAGAACTTGGCGGCAAAGGCTGGGACATTTCGTTCGTCCGCCAGCGCTGGGACACGAGGACTACAAGAGCATCGAAAGGTACATCGCCATCGTGAAGAACGAAGAGCAGGCGCTGGCGGCCATGGACAAACCGGCTGCCTGATCAAGCCGGTCGCGGTCAGCCGACCACTCCAGATTTCCACCGCGCCTTCAGATGTCGCGGATCGAGTAGCGGCTCTCGGTGGCCCCGAGGTTCTTGAAGCCGACGAGGGTGGAGGCCATCCGACGAATAAGAAGGCAGACGTCAACATCGGCAACGAGGGGACGATGTGGACATTCCTTCCCGTCTCCGACTTGGGAAAGCGGTGGATCGACGACAAGGTCCAGGCAGGGGACTTGCAGGGGACGGCCAGCGGCGGCGTGTGCCACCGCTGCGCGCACGACATGCTGGAAGACATGCTGGAGGACGGCCTGGTTTGGGCGACGTGGGGGGAACTGCAAGAGCAAGGCGCGCAGCAGCTTCTCCGGGGCAATGGAAGGGCGGCCGTTGCGGGCATACATGGTGGTGAAGCGAGGCGAGAGTCGGGTCAGCACCGTGTCCACCAGCGGGCGCAATTTCCGCAAGGGGTGGTTGGCAGGCACATTGCTCGGGAGAAAATAACTAAACATGGCCGCTTGCTGATGATCTTCACCGCGCATGGGGTAGCCTCCTTTAGGATAACTCAGACAGGTTAGACTCCATTTCATATATCTAAGCAAGTGAACAGTTCGACGTTTTCAGCATCCAGCTAGCCTAGGGTCATTCCATGTTCGACTTTCTCCTCAATCAAGTTCTCCAGGTGGGAAGCGGAGTTCGTCGGTCAACTCGACCTCGACGCGGCTCTTGCGAAACAGCGACCGAGCTCGCAGCGGCAATTTGTAGAACCAGCGCATGAGAAGTCCGCAGTCTTCAGTGGTCAGTTCTCAGACTCCCTGTCAGCCATCAGCTATCAGCAGCCAGTAACGACCAACACCAAAGTCGCTCCCGGCCTTTTGCTGACGCCTGACGGCTGATGGCTGACAGCTAACTGAAAACTGACCACCGAGAACACTATTCATATCTCAAGGCCACCATCGGATCCACGTTGGCTGCTCTTCGCGCAGGCAGGTACCCCGCAAGCCCAACGACGGCTGCCATAATCAGGGTTGCGGCAGCGATTGTGACCGGGTCAGTTGGCTCCAAGCCGAAAAGGAAGCTCGAAACCAGTCGCGTGGCCGCAACCGAACCCACCAGTCCGATTGCAGTGCCGATCGCAATCAACAGTAGCGTTTCCCGCATGACCATCCCGAGAATGTCTCTTTGTTGCGCGCCGAGCGCGACGCGAACCCCGATCTCTTTGGTACGCCGCGCTACGGCGTAAGCCATGATTCCGTAGAGGCCCACGCAGGCAAGCCCCAGGCCGAGCCCCGCAAACAGAGACGTGAGCCTTGCGAAAAGGCGTTCCAGAAAAACGGTCTTTTCGATCTGCTCGGTCTCGGTCACGATGTGAAGCAGCGGCAGATCCTTATCCACGGCCTGCGCTTCGCGGCGGATCGCCGCCACCAATGCGTCCGGATCGCCGCCGCCGCGCACCTCGTAACTCATGAAAGTCGCTTCCCGGAGATCCTGCGGGTAGGGGATATAAACCGTGGGCGGCGCATCCGTGCGCAGCTCGTTGTCTTTGGCATCCCCGACCACACCAACAATCTCCATCTCCCGAGGATGGTGTGCCCTGCCGAAGTCAATTTGCCAGCCGATGGGATTGTCGCCGTGGAAGAAATCGTGTACGGCCTTCTGGTTCACCACCGCAATTTTGGCAGTGCTCTCGTCGTCCCTTTCGTCGATCGCCCGGCCCAGAACCAGGGGAATACCTAATGTCTCGAAAAAGTGCGGGCCAACGAGATTGCGACGAACGTCCACCCGCTTCCCGGGAGCGGTATATCCGGCAATCGACATCGAGCTCGACGACGAGCCTGCCCCAATGAGCGTGTGTTGTGAGAGGCTGGCCGATCGCACGCCGGGAATAGCTGTGATGCGCTGCTGAAGCTCCTTGTACAGGTTGCCGAGGCGGGCTCCTTCGTATCCGTTCAAGCCGGGTTGGATGTCGAAAAGCAGCAGATTCTCGCGGTTGAAGCCGATGTCCGTGGTCTCCAGTTTTCGCAGCGTGCGCACGAAGAGGCCCGCCCCAACGAGCAACAAAAGGGATATGGCTATTTGCGCCGTCACCAGAACCTTGCCAGGTCGCATCCCGTGCCCCGCTCGGCCGAGGGAGGTTGCGCTGTCCTTCAGGGCCGAGGTGAGGTTCACGTGCGTGGCTCGGACAGCGGGCGCCAGGCCAAACAATAATCCTGTGAGTAACGAGAGGCCCGCGGTGAAGGCCAGAACTCGAAGATCAAGATGGACGGTGAGAGAAATGGGGTCTCGCCCGCTGGAAATTAACGCCAGCAGCAACCTATCTGCCCATAATGCGATCAGCAGACCGGCAGCGCCGCCGGCGATGGCGAGCAAGATGCATTCGGTAAGAAGCTGGCGGATAAGCCGCCGCCGGCCTGCGCCAAGGCTTAAACGTACGGCCATCTCTTTCTGCCGCGCAGTAGAACGCGCCAGCAACAGGCCGGCGACGTTGGCGCAGCCGATTAACAGCACCAAACCAACCAACGCCGTCAGGATCCAGAGGGGCTTCGAGAATTTGCGGCGCAGGGTGTCCAATCCCTGGCTCGCGGGATGGGTTACCAAAACCGGGAAAACAGCATTGGACTTGGTACTGCCAGCGGCTGTGACATACTGATTGAAGAGCACACTAAGCTCGGCGCGCGCCTGCGCCTCGGTCGCTCCAGGCTTGAGGCGGCCATCAATCAGTATCCACCACGTTCGCGAATCATTCGATAGCGCCGGCAGGCGATACAGTTTCCAATACAAGCTGAGCGCTACCGAAATGTCCGGCGGAGAGCCGGGTTCCAAACCGAAAAACTCCGGCGGGGTCACTCCCACCACCGTGAAGGGCATGGCGTCCAGCATGATGGTCTTGCCGAGTACGCTTCGGTCCCGCCCAAATCTTCTGTTCCAGAAATCGTAGGAGAGGACCGCCACGGGAGCCGCAGTCTCCGCATCGTCGCTGGGTAAGATCGTGCGGCCCAGTGCTGGGGACACTCCTAGGCCGGTTAAGTAGTTCCCGGAAACAGCCCGCCCGTTAGCGGATTCCGCACGACCGCCGACGCCTACGTTCAGGAGGATGTCGTTGGCCGCAACCGCAAAGGTATCCGAGAATACGTGATTGCCATCGCGGAGCGCGCGGTAGGCTGCATAGGAGAATGACCCGGAGGTGACGGCGTTTGCTGTGCCCTCCCTGAAAGTGCTTCCCTCAAGGTCATCAAGGACAGCGTCGGGCCATTCCGCCGATAACCAGTCAAGTTGAACGAGTTGCTCCGGATGGCTGACGGGCAGCATCTTGAGCATCACGGCATCGATCAGGCTGAAAATGGCCGTGTTCGCGCCGATGCCTAGTGCCAGTGACAACACCACGACGGCCGTGAACCCGGGATTCTTGGCGAGCATACGGAGCCCGTAACGAAGGTCTTGGATGAGGTTCTCGATGACGCTCACGCGTCGCATATCGCGGCACTCCTCTTTGATTTGTTCCACGCCGCCCAGCTCCTGCAGGGCGGCGTAGCGTGCTTCCTCCAAGCTCATTCCTTGTCCGACCTTCTCCTCAAGCAGTTTTTCCAGGTGGAAGCGGAGTTCATCGGTCAACTCCATCTCGACGCGGTCCTTGCGAAATAGCGACCGAACTCGTAGCGGCAATTTGTGAAGCCAGCGCATTCGAAGCTCTCAGCTTTCACTTCTCAGTTAGTTCTCAGCAGACGAAAAACTCTACTCATATCTCAGTGCCACCATGGGATCCACCTCGGAAGCCCGCTTCGCTGGCAGGTAGCCCGCAAAAAGCGCCACCGCCGCCAACAGCAAGCTGCCACCCGAAAGAGCTACGACGTCGGTGGGCTTGACGCCGAAGAGCTGACTGGCAAGCAATCGCGAAGCCGCCACCGCGCACGGGAACCCAACGGCGACGCCGATCGTAACCACCAGAAGCGTCTCCCGCAGCACCATCCACAAAACGTCGTGTTGCCTGGCTCCCAGCGCCATGCGCACGCCGATCTCGCCCGTTCTCCTGGCGACGCCGAAGGCCAACGTCCCGTAAAGCCCAATGCAGGCCAGCAGCACCGCCAGGAAACCGAAGAAGGTGGAAAGCGTGGCGATCAGGCGCTCCTTCACGAACGAGTCCCGGGTCTGAACTTCAAGCGTCTTCACGCGGAAGAGCGGCAGGGTCGGATCGATGGTGTGCACCTGACGGCGGACTTCATCCAGCATCGTAGAAAGGCCGCCCGAGTAGCGAACTTCAAACGTCGTTGAGAAGAACACATCGGCCAGGCTCAACTGAAAGAAGGGTGTGTACAGCACACTTCGCGGCAGGTCCCTCACGCCGCCGTATCGCGAGTCCTTCACGACCCCGACAATGCGAAACTGGGCGCCGCCATGCCTGGTGATACTCCGGCCCAAAGGATTCTCACTCCCGAAGCAGCGGCGTGCCAGGATTTCGCTGATGATCGCTACCTGCGGCGACTTCTCGTTATCCTCGGGGCCAAACTCGCGCCCGATGAGCATCGGGGTTCCCAGGGTCGCAAAGTAACCTGGGCTCAAGGCGTTCACGGCGATGCGAATGCCTTCGTTCTCAGGCAGCTTGCGGCCGTCGATGGCGCTGATAACATTGACCCAGTAAGCCTCGTCGTCGACCGGCCTCACGAGCGACAGGCTCGCGGAACGAACCCCAGGAAGGGTTCGGAGGTCGTTCAGCACTCGCCGGTAAAGGTCGGCCAACTTGCCGTTTTCTTTGTAGCCCGCCAGGCGGGGGTCCAGCGAGAACATCAGCACGTTATTGCGGTCATATCCCGGATCAATCGCCCACAGTTTCTGCAAGCTGCGCACGAAAAGCACGGCGCCCACCAGCAGCGTGAGCGAGAGCGCGATCTGCGCCGCCACCAGTATCCGGTCGAGCCCGAAAGCCCGCCTGCGACCTTGGCCGGCAAACTGACCCCGACCCTCCTTCAACGAAGGAGTGAGATTGATGCGGGTCGCCCGGAGCGCGGGCGCGAGGCCGAACAGAACTCCGGTCAAAAGCGAGACTCCGGTTGTGAAGGCCAGGATGCGAAGGTCCGGCGTGAGATCCACGGGAAGTGGCGAGTCGCCGGTTGAGACCATGCGCAGGAGGAGTTGGCTGCCCCACCAAGCCACGAGAAATCCCACGGCTCCGCTGATTGCCGCCAACAGGACGCTTTCCGTAAGTAATTGGCGGACCAAGCGTGCGCGGCCGGCGCCGAGGGCGAGACGTACCGCGATCTCCTTCTGGCGCGCGGTGGCTCGCGCCAGCAGCAGGTTGGCCACGTTGGCGCAGGCAATCAGCAGGACCGCGCCCACCATCATCATCAGAATCTGGAGGGGTAGCGAGAAGTCGTGGCGCAGGCCCCATTCGAATCCCTTGGCGCCGGGCTTGACGTTGAGCCGGGAGTTGGCGAGCATGCGCGCCACGTACTGCCGTTCGTCCGGGCCGGCCGTCGGCGCGAAATCCGTGAGCAGTTGGTGATGGAGCAGATCGAATTCGGCCTGGGCTTGCTGCCGCGTGACCCCCGATTTGAGCCGGCCCATGATTTCAAGCCAAGTGTCGAACGCTCCGTCCCAGTCCGGCGGTCCAGGCGTCAACTGACCCAGCAGTGTCATGGGAACCGTAATGTCAGGCGAATCGCCGACCTGAAGCCCTAAGAACGCGGGCGGCGTCACGCCGATCACGGTTAGCGGCGCCTGGTTCACCGTGATGGATTTGTCGACGATGAAGGGGTCGCCTCCAAAGCGGCGCTGCCAGAATGCGTAGCTGATGACGGCAACAGGACTCCGGGCCTTATCGTCTTCGTCGGTGAAGTAGCGTCCGGCGACGGGCGTCAGGCCCAGGGTTGAGAAATAGCCGCCGGTCGCGACTTGCCCGATGGCCAGGTCTGCTTTGCCGGCGAAGCCCACGTTCACACGGCCCAGTTCGGTGAAAGCGAATACACCCGACAGGCTCTGATTTCTGTGGCGTAACCGCTCGAAATACGGGTAAGACAGGTTGGAGTTTTCGCTGCCATCCGGGTAGGTTTCGGAAAACTGGACCAATTGTTCCGAGTGCTGCACCGGCAGCGCCTTCAGGACCACCGCGTTCAGAAGGCTGAAAATAGCAGTGTTGGCGCCAATGCCCAGCGCGAGAGATAGTAGGACCACGGTGGTAACGCCTGGATTCTTGGCCAGCATTCGCATCCCGTAGCAAATGTCCTGCAAGAAGTTTTCGATGTAGTTTACTCGTCGCATATCCCGGCACTCCTCTTTGATTTGCTCGACGCCCCCCAGTTCGCGCAGGGCAGCGTAACGCGCTTCCTCCGGCGTCATGCCTCTTGCGACGTTCTCCTCCATCAGTTTTCCCAGGTGGAAGCGCAATTCGTCGGTCAACTCCAGCTCGACCTGGTCCCTGCGAAACAGCGACCGGAGTCGTAGCGGCAATTTGTAAAGCCAGCGCATCATCATGGTCGTCCCCGATTTGTAGGCGCGATGTCCTCATCGCCGATCGGCGGTCAGAGGCCAACGCTACAGCATCGTCGCCCCGCCTCACGGAGTTTCCAAAACCAGACCGATGGCCGCGGAGAGCCGCTGCCAGTTGGCCTGCTCTTGCTCCAAATACTTGCGCCCCGCTGTCGTCAGCGAATAGAACTTGGCCCGGCGATTGTTGTCAGACTCGCCCCACTTCGCCTTGATCCATCCGCTTTGCTCAAGGCGATGGAGAGCGGGATACAGCGCTCCTTGATTCACCTGAAGCACTTCCCCGGAAACTTGCCGGATTCGCTGGGCGATGCCCCAGCCATGCATCGGATCAAGCGCAATGGTCTTGAGGATCAAAAGGTCCAAAGTGCCCTGGACCAGATCGGTTGGTTTGCTCATTCACACTCCCCTCAGTCATCGACAGCTAATCCTAGCTCCGCTCTTGTCAATAATCAAGAGGAGATTTCGGGTGTTCATTTTATTTATGGTAGGCTTCCCGACTGAAGACGCTCTGGTTTCAGATTACTCGATGGTATGCCAAATGGGGGCCACCCGTCAGAGTGCCTGTCATTCCGAAGTTGAGGTTAGCCCTCCCTATCAGGCATGGCATGGCGTGACCTTATGGCCTGATACCATTTATCCCATTCTGCCGGACCTTCCGGCTCTGGAAGGGCGGGGGAAGCCGGCTCGGTGCGGAGGAGCTTGGTCTGCTGGCCAAGACGCTGGCTGCGGCGCGTGCTCTCGATCGAGGGGCCCAACCGCCATAACGTCTGGCGCACGGCTTCTATAGCACCGAGTCGGTCTCGACACAGGACCCAAGTGCCCAAGGGAGAGAAGTACGAACGCTTCTCGGGCAGGGCGGTCTCGGCCGCTGCAGACTTTCCTGGTTAATCCCCAAACAGCAGCAACCTACCCCTTTGGGGTTGGTTACGTGCACTGAAACTCGGATCACAGACTGGAAGAGACGCTGCGGATGGTTGAGGCACTTCCGCGGTCGGTTGGGTCGGTGCGGTCACGAACAGGATGCAATCGGCTAGTCAATTCCGTGAATGCGGAGGCTCACCAACTGGTCCTCCGTCAGGTTCTGTAAGCCATGCGACCGCAGCTTTTCGATGTACTCGGGGGTGACGCCGTGAATCCGCATGGCGATCAATTGGTCCGGCTCCGGGTGCTGGTAGCCGAGCCCCCGCAGCTTTTCGATGAACTCGGGCGTCACCCCATGAATCCGGAACGCGATCAGCTTATCCAGATCGATATGGCTGTAGCCCACCTTGCCTAGTTGCTGCATCCACTCCGGGGTGGCCCCATGGATCCTCATCGCTACCAGTTGATCTTCGTCGGGCGTGTAGCCGGCCTGATGCAGAAAGCGAACCATCTCTGGCCTAACACCATGGATGCGAAACGCCACGAGTTTGTCGCTATCGGAAGCTTTCAGTCCCGCCGTCCGCAGATCTTCAATAAAGCTGCTGGTGACGCCAAAAATACGGAAGGCCATCAGCTTGTCGATGTCCAGCCCTTCAAGATGCTCGCCCTTCATCTCCTGGGCGAACTTCAGGCTCACATCCTCTATCGCCAACGTGACCTGCTTTTCGCCGCCTGCACCCGCGAAACCGAAGGAGCTCATCTCCTCCGCATACTGGGCGTTAGGAAAGAAGTGAAACAGTCCTGCCCCCTCGCCGCTATCAAGAAAACCCTCACACTCGAATCGCCCGGCATCGCGGCTGATGGTGAAACGGACCTCTTGTCGCCCCGGCTTGGAGATGTCCAAACCCTGAAACTCGCTCAAGGGCCAGTCGGAGCTGAAATGGGAGTGACCACCGCCGTGCTGCGACTGCATGAGTGAGAACTGAACCTTTCCCGGTGCATCCGACCGGGTAAGGGTCCAGTCACCTTTCTGCTGCGACGCTGGCCATCCGACGGCCGCGCCCCAAAGCGCGCACGCTACCAAGACTCCGAGAGATACTGCCCGTCGCGGTCTCATGATATGCCTCCTCTGTTTCGTCAGATCGGAACTCACAACACCCCGGCTCGTTTGAGGGCCATCAGTTTGTCCAGATCCAGGTTTTGGAACCCATGCTTTCGCGCCTTCTCAATAAACTCCGGCGTGATGCCCTGGACCTTGGCGGCCAGATAGTCGTCAACCCGCAGCTTGCCGAGACCGGCTCCCTGGAGAACACGGACGTAGTCCGGCGTGACGCCCTGGACTCGCAGGGCGACCAGTTGCTCTGCGGTCGGGTTGAGTCCCGCAGCACGTATTTGGCGGATGTAATCCGGCGTGACGCCCTGCACTCGCATTCCTACCAGTTCGTCCGCCTCAGGCCGCAGCCCGAGATCGTGGAGCCCGCGTACGTACTCGGGGGTCGCGCCTTGAGTCTTCATCGCCAGGAACTGCTCCGCCGTCGGGTTGAGACCGGCAGCGCGCATGTCGCGAATGTACTCCAGGGTCACGCCTTGGACCTGCATTCCCACCAGTTCGTCGGCATCAGCCCGGAGTCCCAGCCCCTTGATTCCCCGCACGTACTCCGGCGTGACGCCTTGGGTCTTCATCGCCACGAGCTGCTCGGCGGTCGGATTGAGGCCCTGCGCGCGGATATCCCGGACGTATTCCGCCGTTACACCCTGCACTCGCATGGCAATCAGTTCGTCGGCGCTTGGCCGGAGCCCTAGCTCATGCACCTGCCGCACGTATTCGGGCGTGACGCCCTGAATCTTCATTGCCACAAGCTGATCGACGGTAAGATTCTCCAGCCCAGCTGCCTTCAGCCCATCAATGAATGACTCTTTACCGCTCGATCCTTCTTGCTCCTCGCCGGTGGCGGCCGCATCGTCCTTGCCCTTCGCCTGAGGCTCCTGTGCCGGACCGGGCGTTGAGGCTCGGGCGATCAGGACTTGGGGTCGGGCCGTCGTCGGTGTCGGCCGCACGCCCGGAGTGGGCTGAGCCGACGGCACAGGGCTCGCCGAGGCGCTATCCGGGTCCGAGGCCCCGCTGTCCTTTGGTGTCGCACCCGACCCTAAAGAAGCGCGTGCGACGCCCAGGAAGGTGCTCCCCACCAGAAGCGCGCCCGCCAAACACAGGAGAACCGCCCCCAGTCCCCCTCCTGGAGCGCGACCGCTTGCTGCGCCCAGCAACCTCGCCACGCGGTTGCGGAGCGGGCTGCGGTTTGCCGCCATAGCCAGCGATGGTGCCGATCGCCATTCCTCCATCGCCACCAGGGTGCGAGCGTACTCCCCCGCGTCCCCGCACACGGAAACGGCGACATCGTCACAGCAGTTCTCGCGTTCGGCCCGAACCCGCCGGCTCACCCACCAAACGGCCGGGTGGTAGAAAAGCAGCGTCTCGGCGGCTACCTGGAAAAGGTTGACCAAGCTGTCGAAACGCCGGACATGCGCCAGTTCATGTGCAATCACCGCTTCCAGTTGCTGCTCGGAGAGACCGGTCAAGGCAGTCACCGGCAGCAGCACCACGGGACGAAACCAGCCAATCACCGCCGGCGCCTCCAGCCGGCGGCACTCGCAGTAGCGGATGGCACGGTCCAGACCCAGGCGTCGCTGCAGGTCGAGACACACCTCGCGCCGCCTGGTACCCACCGGCTCCGCCTCGCTCAACCTCAGCCTCTCGACCAGCAGGACGCCCCCGGCCGTGCGCAGACTGAAGAAGATGACACCCACGAGCCAGGCTTCCACCAGCCACGGAAGGAGGTCCGCGGAAACAACTCGCCCCGGCACCACCGCAGCGCCGGGCGGGATCAAGCTGACCGCTCCTCGCGGCGCCTCGACCCTTACTATTGACGTGTCTGCCCCATCCGTGGCGCCGCTGCCGTGACGGATCGCCAAAAAGGTGACGGCCGGCGCAGCCACCATCAGCACCAGGGTTGCGACTCCCAAGGCGTACCGCGCGGAGGCGCTGCGACAGATCGTCAGCCCCGCCGCGAACAAGGCCCCCAGCGCGAACCCCTGCCACAGGAAATGCAGGAGCGCCCACGCTAAGGGGTGCATCACTCCAGGCGAAAGCCAAACGCTAAAGTTCGTCATCGCTGCCTCCTCGCATATTCATCCAGCAGGCGGCGCAACTCCGCGATTTCCTGCCGCGACGTTCTCCGCCCCAGCGCGTGCATCATGAGCTGGCTGGCCGACCCTCCGAAAACCCGCTGCAAGACGTCGTCGGCGAGTCGCCGCTTGGTTTCTTCTGCCGGCTGGCAGGCGCCATAAACGTGGGCACGCTGCTCCTCGTTGCGCCGCACCGTTCCTTTCACGGTCATAATCTGAAGCAGCTTCAGCACCGTGGTATAGCCGATCGGCTTTCTCTGGCTCAACGCTTCATACACTTCCCGAACCGTCGAAGGCCCTCGCGTCCACAATACGGAGAGAATTTCGAGCTCGGCGACCGTCGGCTTGGGTGGAACCTGGCGCGTCATAGGTCGAACTCTACTACGAAGCCATTCGTAGTGTCAACGAAAATCTTCGTACTTTTGGAGACCATGCTCCCTAGAACGTCATAACGTTAGACGGAGGTCAGAAAAAAACAGAAGCTGGAGCTGGATTCTGCATCGCCGCCCATCCCTCAGCGTTGGTGGGAACAGTGACAGGAATAAGGAAGGTATGAGCAACTTTCAGAAAACGCGGCAGATACAGCTAACGACTGGCTTTTGCGGTCTCGCAAAGAGTGGGCGCATCGCTTAAATGGCTCGGTTTACGACCCCGGAGAATCGACTACATCGCGGCAAACGCGTTCTCTTTATGTCATGCTTGTCCCGTTTCGCCATGGCTCCGCACCGATGTGGCAGGAACTGAAGCCCGCCACGAAAATCGGCTGACGCTGCGGGCACTCGTTTCGAGGATGGATCGACGGAGGTCAACCTATGCTCGGCTCTAGGCATGAAGAAACTGAGGACAAGGTCTTGGGAATGAATGGCCGCATTTGCCGGCGCGACTTCCTGAATTCCACA
>Ga0335081_10014347_pt1 | contig 12815 bp, 13 predicted proteins | sample Lox_Sample_35_FD_206713 | JGI IMG/M metagenome (GOLD analysis project Ga0335081, IMG submission 206713) | Soil microbial communities from Loxahatchee National Wildlife Refuge, Florida, United States - Lox_Sample_3.5 | ecosystem: Environmental > Terrestrial > Soil > Wetlands | place: USA...
AAGATAGTCCTTTTCGGCGCAGGGGCTGCCAACATAGCGGCCGAGAGGCTGCTCGTGAAGGCGGGCGCAGACCCCAGGGACATAATCGTCCTCGACTCGAAGGGGATCCTGGAGCCGGGCAGGGATGACATGGAAAGGCTACTGACGAAAAACAAGTGGAAGCATGACATCGCTCTGCGCACGAACGGGAGCCGGGTTAAAGGGGGACTGAAGGACGCGCTGGAAGGCGCAGACGCCCTGGTTGCGGCCGCAGGCAACGGTCCGGACATGATCAAACCTGACGAGATACGTGTGATGAACAAGAGGCCAATAGCCTTCTTCCTCGCAAACCCCACGCCCGAGATGCTCCCGGACGCCGCCCTGTCCGCGGGCGCCGATATAGTTGCAACAGGGCGCTCGGACTACCCCAACCAAGTAAACAACAGCCTCCTCTTCCCGGCCATCTTCCGCGGTGCCCTCGACGTGAGGGCGAAGACCATCACCGACACGATGGTGATAGACGCAGCCATGGAGTTGGCAGCCTTCGCGCGGGAAAAGGGGATTAGCAGGAACTACATCATACCCACAATGCTTCAATGGGAGGTGTACCCGAGGGTGGCCGCGACGGTCGGCCAGGCGGCCGTGAGAGAAGGCGTCGCAAGAAAGAAGCTCTCCAGAAAGGAGTCCCTCGCCGTTGCCACTGAGATGATAGAGCACTCTAGGAAGGTGATGAACCTGCTGAGGAGCAATGGAATAATCCTTGACCCGCCGGAATAGGCCCCTCAGTAGTCCAGGAGCGAGCCTAGCCGGGGCTCTCGCGAAGTCCCCAGGACCATCATGCACCTATAGCAGAATACGACCTTGCCAGACCTCGCCGACGAGTGGATTTGCGACTTCACGCAGTATTCCTCTTCGGGTACAGCCTTCAGGAGCATTTTCGCGACCTAACACATTTGGGTATTTAACCTTCGGCTAGCCGCTTATCCTGTTTCGTCATTTGTCTAATATTTCGGACCAACATTCCCGACAATCTTGCCGTCTCCGTTGACCTCCATGGTGGTCTCGAAGGAGCGGTCATCCTCGAGGCCGATTCCCTCGGTCGCGTCCCATTCCCTGAACGAAGCACCCTCTGCGATCTCGGCTCTGAGCTTATGGCTCGAGGTCGTCGCGAACGTCTTCACCCGACCAGTGCTGTCTCTCCCGTCGACCACCACCTTCAGGAGATCTGGGTTTTGGCTGGAGAACTCAATGGCCCGAGTGTACTTCTTGTAGAGCCTCCCCAGCAGGTAGCCGAAGACGGGGGTCCAGCAGAGCAGGAACAAGGCCGTGGCAGCGCTAGATGCCTCGTCGAAAGCGTAGACCAGTCCCAGCCCGAAGAGGAGCGGCACAACGAAGATCATGCAGAAGACCACGATGGCCCCGAAGAAGAGCCCTCTGACTGTAGCGCCTCTGCCGGGCAACGAATCGAAGTAGAGACCGAAGATCCCCGAGATGAAAAGGACCACGAAGATGGATACGAAGGAGACGAAGGGGACTGACACAGAAATCACCAGGTCGAAGCAGTCCTGGACGCTCCCGTTCACGTTCGCATTCATGGGGCAGGCCACCGGATTTGCCTGGTTGATCGCCGTCAGGACGTTAGACTTGAGTACGTAGAGCAGTAGAACGTTGAACGCCGCCAATCCAGCAACGTAAAGGATACCACTGAGCGTCCCTGCTTTGATTCCGGCAAAGAAGGAGCCCAACTTGCGGATGTCCTAGGGGCCCAAGGCTTCGAGAACCTCGACCTCGTGCCCCTCCGGTTTCACTTTCCTGAATATCTTCTTGATATTTCCGTCGGCTCCTATCACGAAGGTCGACCTCTCGGTCCCCATGTAGTTCCTCCCGTAGAGCGTCTTCTGCTTCCAGGTGTCATAGAGCCCATGGACCTTCAGGTCCTCGTCGCTCAAGAGGATGAAATTGAGCGAGTACTTGTTGATGAACTTCGCGTGAGAATCGAGCGAGTCCTTGCTCACGCCTAGGACAACCGCGTCGAGCTTGTCAAACTTCGGCATGTTGTCTCTGAAGCCGCACGCTTCGACGGTGCAGCCTGATGTGTCGTCCTTCGGGTAGAAGTAGAGGACGACCTGGCTTCCCTTCAGGGAGCTGAGCTTCACACTCTTGCCCGAAGACGCGGGGAGCGTGAAGTCTGGCGCCCTGTCGCCGACCTCCAGCACCTTTGCGGGGCTCACGCTGGTTTTCAGAATAGGTACCGTCAGAAAAGCTTAGTGGTAAAGCCTGCCTAGGTATCGCGCCCCCTTTCGCTTGCCACCGGGTCTGAATATTCGGGCAGGTAGAACATTTATCAGTCGATTCAGCAAAAACAACCAGCGAGCTCGCGACGATTCGCAAAAAAATCTCAGACCTCCTGCCAACCGTCTTCGAGACGGACCCACCGAGCATTAGGGGAGACGACCCGGTCGTATTGACGGCGTCCTTGATCAAGAACTTTGAAGTTCACTTTTTCCCAGCGGGGAATAAGCTCCCTTCCCGAAGAGTCGGGCTGGCAAATGTCACGCTGCACCCTGCCTACGGCACCTTCGGTATTCTCAAGAGAATCGTCGAATCAGAACCCAGGGAGTACTACAAGACCCTGTGGTCCAGGTCTGCGGACGTCGTTGTCTGGATCGGCTCGTGCAAGTTCGAGCAGCCATTCGACGACATGCTGGAGGCATTCAGCTTGACGAAGTTCGGCGGTGCGAGGGTAACGAAAGGCCATGTCGAGGCGCTCGTTACCCTGGGCGACGCAGCGGGCCTCATCCGCGAGGGCAAGCTATCCACCAACATGAAGACCGACGAAGTAAGCTCTGTTCCGATCGTCATATCGAAGGAAAGGCCAATCATCGAAGCAATCAGGAAAATGGTGAATCACAACGTCAGAAGACTCTTCGTCGAAAAGGAGCAGGGCAGGTTCATTTCCGACCGAACTCTGGTCGATCACATGTTCAGTCCCCAGAGGCTTGACGTCGCCCGGGACCACCCTGAGCTGTGGATCGAGGAAACGATAGAGAAGCTCGCTACCAAATCCCCCGGAAGATGCGAGAGTGGCAGCCTCGACGAAGCCGCGAGGCAGATGGGGGCGGCCCCGGACGATTGCCTCATGACAGACGACTGGCGCCTTATTTCAAGGTGGGATCTCGTAGTCAAGCCATGGCGGGCGGGGAAACTCGACGCTTCCTAGCCAGCCCCGGGCTCGCCTCTTTCTTCCGGGCCCCCTTTGCCCCCTAGAGAAAGGTGCGCCCGGTGGCGGTGTCTGATTCTGTGGACCCGGCAGAGCGCGCAAGCAAGGATTTCTCAAGGGTGACATCTCGATAAGAGTTAATGATTGAGCCGGCAGAGGGCAGGGGAGCTTGTCTTTCGACGTCCATGTGCACCCGTGGACAAAGGCCTTCATGAGAAAGAACGGCCCTATATTGAAGGCGTGTGACTTCTTCAAGCTCGACCTCTCGAAGCTCCCATCCAGCACAGAGCAGATCTTGGAGGAGATGGACCAAGCGGGAGTTGCGAAGGCTGTCATATTGGGTCAAGACACTCACGCGACACCCAACCCTGCGTTCAAGAGCTACACACTGAGGAACGACGAGATAACGAGGCTGGCAGGCGCGTCAGGCGACAGGCTGGTCCCCTTCGCAGGGGTAGACCCGAATTCAGGGGAGTCTTTGTCTGAGCTGAAGAGGGCGGTCAAGAAGCTCGGGATGCGAGGCCTGAAGGTCCACAGCAGCGCCAACTCGGTCTACATCAACGATAGGAAGCGGATGTTCCCCATCTACGAATTCTGCCAGGACGCAGGAATCCCGGTGCTCTTCCACACCGGGACCACGGGGCTGGGTGACTGCGAGATCAGGTACAGCAAGACAGAACTCCTCGACGAAGTCTGCCAGAGCTTCCCCGACCTGAAGGTGATAATGGCTCATTTCGGCTGGCCCTGGCCGGAGGTGGCCATGGCCATCGCCCTGCGGAACCCGAACGTGTTCATCGACGTTTCGGGGTGGAAACCAAGGTACATTCCCCCGAGCGTTTACCCGTACCTGAACGGCATCCTCCAGGACAGGTTCCTCTTCGGCACCGACTACCCGATGATCAGGCACAGGGACTGGCTCGAAGACTACAGGGCCAACCTCGCGCCACGTCTCAAGCCGGGCGTGGGCGACAAGCTGCTGTTCGCAAACGCCAGGAAGCTCATTCCCGACTAGGGCTGTATGAGCTGGAGCTTCAGGGACTTCCTGCCGTTGTAACCCTCTTTCGGCTTGTGCCAGAAGGCGACCTCTGGCTCGCCATAGCGCCAGCAAAGCGCGACGCTCTCGCCGTACCTCTCTGCCGGGAAGTCGACGAGTCCGTAGTCCAGGTCCTTCACTTCTATGCCCAGATCCTCCAGCTCAGACACCTTCCTTGTCATATCCTCCACCAGGGCGTCCAGTTCTGCGGCCTTTCCTGCCACTTCCGCGGTCCTGAAACCGAACAGGTTGTACTTCTCTATCTCGTCGTGGAGCTTGGCGACGACCCTCTTCTTCTCGATGAGCTCCTTGATTCTCGGCCTGATGTCTGACAGGAGCTTCGAAGCCTCCTGCGGCGTAAACAGGTGAACCTCTCTGTTTTCGTAGGTCGTGGTCTAACTCGCCTCCGCCATGCTTGTGATTTCCCATAAGAAACTTCAGACTGTAATTTTGGTGACCAACGATTGTTATCCCTTTGACCCAAACAATTGCCATTGAACGCTTGACGGGCAACGAAAAAAGTATCTCCTGTTACCATTAATAATTCGCAGGCGCGGCCGGCGGGCGATGTACACTCGACGGGGGGACACCGGGGACACGTCACTCTACGGGCCTCGAAGGGTTCGGAAGGATGACCCGAGGGTGGAGGCGTACGGGACAATAGACGAGCTGAACAGCGTCATTGGGGTCATCGTCTCTCAGTCCGCAGACAGGGCCATCACCCTGCCTCTGAAGGAGATTCAGAGGATGCTCTTCGTGGCGGGGGGCGACGCGGCCACCGACATTAGCGGGAAGCTGGCGGTCCCACGGATTGGCCAGTCTCACACGAGCCGGCTCGAGGAGCTCACAGACGACCTGCTTTCAAGGCTCCCGCCGCTTAGCAACTTCATACTTCCCGGAGGCTCTTCGACGGGCGCCCTGCTGCACCTCGCGAGGACGGTGTGCCGGAGGGCGGAGAGGCGCATCGTCTCAGCTTCGCGGGCCCAGGAGATGAACCCGGAGCTCGTCCCATTCTTTAACAGGCTGTCCTCCTATCTCTTCAACCTCTCTAGGTGGGCCAACGTACGATCACGGAAGAAGGAAGACGTCTGGAAGGCCTAGTCCAGGTTCACCGACACATTCTTCACGCGGACGTAGGACGAAACAGCGTCCATCCCTTGCTCCGATGAGTTCCCGCTCTTCTTGAATCCACCGAACGGCGTCTGAGGAAAAGTGGTGGGTTCCTCGTTCACCGCAACTATCCCAGATTCCAGTTCGGCGGCTACGGTGTGCGCCTTCCTAAGGTCGCGTGTCCAGACTCCCGCCCAGAGGCCATACTCGGAGTCGTTCGCCTGCGCTATTGCGTCATCCTGGCCCACGAAAGTCGACACGGTGAGAACGGGCCCGAATATCTCCTCCTGGGCAACGCGCATGTCCTGGGTGACCCCGTCTAGGATCGTTGGCCTGTAGAAGTATCCCTCCTTCAGCCCCCCTTCGGACGGTGCGGCGCCTCCCGCCGCGATCCGGGCCCCCTCCGCCACACCTACCTCGACATATCCTGCCACGCGGTCCCTCTGAGACTGAGCAACCAGTGGCCCCATGGACGTGTCCGGCTGGAGCCCGTCGCCGAGCTTCATCCCGTTCGCCCCCGCCACGAGCTTTGCCAGAATTGCATCCTTTGCCCCTGCCTCCACGAGCAGCCGAGAGCCAGCCCAGCACATCTGGCCAGCGTTCGTGAAAATCCCGCTCAGAACCGCCTTTGCCGCCTTCTCCAGTTCGGCGTCAGCGAACACGATGTGGGGGTTCTTGCCTCCGAGCTCGAGGATCACTCGGGACAGATTGCTCGAGGCGAGCTTCATGACCTTCATACCCGTTTCGACCGAGCCAGTCAGAGCGGTGAGCTTAACGTCAGGGTGCCCGATGAGTGCCCCACCCAATTCGTCCCCTCCGCCCGTCACGACGTTCACGACGCCATCTGGTATCCCCGCCTCTTTGCAAGCTTCGGCAAACTTCAGCAGAGTCAAAGGAGTGAACGATGCCGGCTTTGCGACCACTGTGTCTCCCACAGCCAGTGCAGGAGCTATGCTCCTCGCGGCCATGACGAGCGGATAGTTCCAGGGCACCACGTGCGCGGTGACTCCGATGGGTTCCTTCACCGTGTAGTCGAGCCTGTTCCCAGGGATTGGAATGGTACTCCCCTGGACCTTGTCCGCCAAGCCCGCGAAATACTCGAAGTGCCGCGCGGACATCGCGACGTCGCCCTTCGCCTGGCCGAGCGGCTTGCCGTTGTTCAGCGTCTCGAGCTTCGCGAATTCTGCCAGTCGCTCCCTCAGCAGCTGGGACAGCTTGAACAGGAGCCTCCCGCGCTTGCTCGGGTCCATCCTCCTCCACTCCCGGTCTTCGAATGCTCTCTTCGCAGCTTCCACAGCCGCCTCGACATCCTGGGCGTCCCCCCTTGGAACCCGGGCGAGCACGCTACCCTTCGCTGGGTTGTGCACGGGGTATTGCCCTCCCGAGTGTGAGACGACCCACTTGCCGTCAATGAACATCTGGTAGTTCGGGAGTGTTTCCGCCTGCAATCGAATCACCGATGCCTCCGGTTGGACATAACTCTTACTTCAGCAGCTCGAAAGCGGTCGAAATGCCCTGGCCGACTCCTATGCACATAGTCGCCAGACCGTACCTGGTCCCGGTCCGTCTCATCTGGTGGAGCAGGGTGGTCACGAGCCTCGCACCGCTGCACCCGAGGGGGTGCCCGAGGGCGATCGCTCCCCCGTTGGGGTTCGTCCTGCCTGCTTCGAATTCTGGCATCTCCTCAACGCAGGCGAGAACCTGGGCAGCGAACGCCTCGTTGAGTTCTACTATTCCGAATTCGTCCATGCTCATCCCCAGGCGGGACAGAAGCTTGCGAGTGGAGTAGACCGGCCCGACCCCCATGAAGCTGGGGTGGACCCCGGCTGTCGCCGAACCCAGGACTCTCGCGATGGGCCTGAAGCCGAGACTGCTTGCCTTGGTTTCGCCCATTATGACCACAGCCGCTGCGCCGTCGTTGATACCCGAGGAGTTCCCTGCTGTCACAGTGCCGTCCTTCCTGAACGCCGGCTTCAGGGAGGACAGCTTCTCCATGGACGTGTCCGCCCTCGGCCCTTCGTCCACTGTCACTTCTTCCCCTTCAGGGTTCCTAACGGAGACGATCTCTTCCGCGAATCTCCCGCTCTTGGTCGCGTCGACCGCCTTCCTGTGGCTGCCAAGCGCGAACTCGTCCTGAGAGCCCCTGCTGATCTTGTACTTCTCGGCCAGGTTCTCTGCCGTCTCTCCCATGGAGAACGGCGGGTACTCGCTCGGGAAGGCTGGGTTCACGAACCGCCAACCGATCGTGGAATCGATGAGAGCTGCAGCCCCCCTCTTGAACCCCACTTCAGGCTTGAGCATTACCATCGGCGCCCTCGTCATGCTCTCCACCCCCCCTGCGAGCAGTACCTCGCCCTCTCCCGCCATCACCACCCTTGCCGCCGAGCTCACGGCCTCCAGGCCGGACCCGCAGAGCCTGTTGACAGTCGCTCCGGGAACAGAGTGTGGCATCCCGGCCAGCAGAACCGCCATCCTTGCGACGTTCCTGTTGTCCTCCCCCGCTTGGTTCGAGCAGCCGAAGTAGACGTCGTCCACTGAGGCTGGATCTACGTTCGACCTGCGAAGTGCCTCCTTCAGGACCAGGGCACCAAGGTCATCCGGACGGACTGACTTCAGGACCCCTCCATACTTTCCTATCGGTGTCCTCACAGCCTCGACGACAACAGCTACGTCCTTCACGGTCCCTGCGGACGGCGAGGCGCTTATCTTCTTTGCCCAGGTATGCTCCCCGCTCGTCCGGTTCGACGGTCACTGGCCGGTGAAATCTGGGTCCCGCTTGTCGAAGAAGGCTTTGACCCCTTCCACGTGGTCGCGCGTCCTGCCTGCGATGTCCTGAAGATACATCTCGTATTCCAGGGCAGAGTCGATGTCGACCACCACCGCCCTGTTGAGGGCCCTCTTTGTGAGTCCCATCGCCTTGGTCGGCCCCTTCGCAAGCCTCTCTGCTATTCTCCCAACCTCCGCCCTGAAAACGTCGTCAGGGAAGACCCAGTTGACAAGCCCCAGGCTGAGCGCCTTCCCCGCGTCTATTGGTTCCCCGAGCAGGCTGACCTCCATCGCCCTGCCCAGGCCAAGTATGCGCGTCAGCCAGAAGCTCGTGCCTGAGTCGGGAACCAGCCCAGCCCTGATGAACGCCTCGTGAAAGGTCGCACTCTCTGACGCAGCCCTCAGGTCGCATGCGAGTGCCAGCCCCAGTCCCGCCCCGGCAGTGATTCCGTTCACCGCACCAAACACTGGCTTGTCCATCTTCCTGATTCGCTGGACGATGGGGTTGTACTTGGTCTTCAGCACCTCACCAAGCATCACCCTCTTCCCTCCCTCTATCATGCTCCTGTTGGCGTTGAGGTCCTCCCCCACCGAGAAGGCCCTTCCCTCCCCCGTGAGGACGAGGCACCTCACATCTGGAGCCTTCTCCCCCTCCTTGAGCGCCTCGAGAAGGTCAACCCCCATCCGCTCGTTGAAGGCATTGAGCCTGTCGGGTCTGTTCAGGGATATCCACAACACGCCGTTGACAGTCGACGTCTTGACGGTCTCGTAACCCATTTACTTCCCCTTGAACTCGGGCCTGCGCTTCTCGAGGAAGGCCTTCATCCCCTCTGTCTTGTCCTCGGAGGCGAAGAGGAGGTAGAACACTTCTCTTTCGAAGTCTAGCCCTTGGCTCAGCCCCATCTCGAACGCCTTGTTCACAGCCATCTTCGCCAGCCTGACTGCGACGGGCGACCTCGACGCTATCTCGGTTGCGACCTTCTTCGCCTCTTCGAGGAATGCCTCCTTCGGCACTACCCTGCTCACAAGGCCCAGGGTCTTTGCCTCCTCGGCTCCGATCCTCTTTCCTGTCAGGATCATCTCCATTGCCTTGGCCTTCCCCACCGCCCTTGTCAGCCGCTGGGTGCCCCCTCCGCCAGGCATCACGCCGATGTCGATCTCGGGCTGGCCGAGCTGAGTCGTCTCTGACGCGACGAGCACATCAAGGCTCATTGCGAGCTCCAAGCCCCCGCCAAGCACGTATCCGCTGAGCGCGCCCACGATCGGCTTTGGGTACCTGCCGACCTTGTCCCAGAGCGGGAAGAAGTGGCCCGTCATCGTCATCTGGACGGCGGTCATGTCAGCCATCTCGTGAATGTCCGCGCCCGCGGAGAACGCCCTTTCGCTCCCCGAGATGACAAGGCACCTCACCTCCTCGTCCTTGTCGAACTCGTCCAAGGCCGAGATGAGCTCGTTGACCAGCTTCGAGCTGAGGGCGTTCATCGCCTGCGGGCGATTGAGAGTGATTATTCCAATCATCCCTTCCTTCGAGGTCAGAACAGTCTCGTAGGTCATGGATTCGGGGCCGAGGCGCGTTCGTGATAAATGCTACTGTGCGCGTCACGTTAAAGAGTCGACCAGATTCGCTCGATTCCCATGGGAAGCTGGCATGAACAGCGCCTCAGGGTCAGGTACGAAGAGACCGACATGATGGGAGTGGTGTACTACTCCAAGTTCCTCAACTGGTTCGAGGTGGGCAGGGTGGGACTCCTGAGAGAAATCGGGTTCGGGTACGCGGAGTGGGTCAGGCACGAGATCCAGTTCCCCGTGGTCCAGGCGCACGCAGACTATCGCGCTTCGGCTCGCTTCGACGACGAGATTCTCATCAGAACCAAGATAGCTTCGATAGGAACGAAGAGCGTCCGCTTCGAGAACGAGGTTTACAGGCTCCCCGACATGAAGCAGCTCGCCACAGGTCACACCGTGCACGCGCTGGTGAGCAAGGGAAGCTCAATCCCATTCTCTGACGAGCTGAAGGAGAGGCTCACTTCGTCCTAGTGGCCCCGGGCGAGGCCCACTCGTAGAACCCCTTCCCGCTCTTCCGCCCAGTCATTCCTGCCCTCACCATCTCCCTCAGCAGGGGGCTAGCTCGATACTTCGAGTCTTGGAACTCGTTCATGAACACCTGTGTGATGTTGAACGTGGTGTCCAGGCCCACGTAGTCGAGGAGCTGCAGCGGCCCCATGGGCCAGTTGAGGCCGAGCTTGATCGCCTTGTCTATGTCCTCTGGCTCCGCCACTCCCTCCTGCACGAGGAAGATCGCCTCGTTCAACGCAGGTACGAGTATCCTGTTGACTATGAACCCGGGTGAGTCCTTCTTGCACAGAACCGTCTCCTTCCCGAGCTTCGCCGAGACCTCCCTCACGCGCTCTACCGTCTCGTCAGATGTCTTCTTTCCTCTGATTATCTCAACAAGAGACATGAGTTGAGGCGGATTGAAGAAGTGCATCCCGCAGACGTTCTCCGGATTCTTCATCGCAGATGCGAGCAGGGTTATGCTGATTGAGGAGGTGTTCGACGCTACGATCGCGTTCCTTTCGACAAGCTCTGCCACCCTGTGGTACAGGTCCAGCTTGAGCTTCGGGTCCTCGGTGGCCGCTTCGATCACAATAAAGCTGCCTTTCAGCGCCTCAGACAGGTCGAGCGTGGGGTGTATCCTCCCGATGGCCGACTCGCCCTGATCCTTGGTGAGTTTGCCCTTTTCAACGAACTTGCCCACGCTGTCCCTGATCATTTTCATGCCGCCGTCGAGGAACCGCTGCTCTACGTCGAGCATCGAGACATCGTACCCCCCCACCTGGGAAGCGACCTGGGCGATTCCGTGACCCATGAGCCCCGCGCCTAAGACCGTCACCTTGCCTGAGCTGCTGTCCATGGGGCGCCGACGGCCGCCTGCGCGTTTTAACCGTTGGCGGCCCTGCGCTCGAACAGGATCATGGCGAAGTTCCTTCCGTAGCCCGCCCTCCTCAGCTCCGTGATGACAGGAGAGCCCTGAGGGACGAAGACGAATCTCTCGGTCGCCTTCTTTCTCCTCCCCAGCAGTACTTTCACGAGCTTCACCGATTCGCCGCCGGGCCCTCCGAGATAGCAGATCTCCTCCCAGTCTCCCTCCCCCTCTCCGCCCAGCCTGGCCACGGCCAGCGCGCCGCAGAAACGCCAGACTGCCCCCTCCGCGAGCAGCTGGGACACGACACCCCTGGTGAGAGACGTGGCAGTGAAGTCGTGCCAGAACACGCCGGCACCGAGACGGAACTCCCGCTGGTGCCTGAGGAGCCGGATGACGGTGGGGAGGTCGCCAGGTCTCATCCTGTACGCTGCACCCGAGGGCATTGGCCTCCTTCCGCCCGGGGGCTCGTAGACGCTGAACCGCGCTCTCTCTGTGAACCTCATCCTCTGTATCTGTCGATGGGCGGCCTTGTTGCGAGTCCCGCTGGTCAGCCTGAAGACTCTCGCTCCTCTGGCTGATGCGAGCTTCATCGAGTTCTCGCCGAGCATGGATGCCAAGCCTCTCCCTCGGAACGCCGGGTGGACTCGAGCTCCTTCGAACCAGGCGGATCCATCCTTAAGGAACCTTACCCTGTTCATCCCAACGGGAACCCCGCTCACTTCGACCACGAACATCTTGCCCTGCCTGTTTCGCAGCCACTGGTCCCAGACAAGCGGGACGTAGTCGTGGCCGCCCCACACGTCCTTGATGAAACTCATCAGTGGCGCCCTGTCCTCCGGCCTCGCGGGGCGAACTCTCGCTTCCATCGCGTTGTGGCACCCACTGAGCAGAGTAAAACGGTTGCCTGCTCGGAACGCGCGAAAGGATAAGAAGACAACACTTCGGAGAGATGTCAACGCCGGGGTGGCAGAGTGGTTAATGCGCGGGCCTTGAGTCGCCAGCAGGACAGCCCGTGACCGTTATCGGTCGCGCGGGTTCGAATCCCTCCCCCGGCGCCTTCTCAGCCTAGCTCTCTCGCCACTTCATCCTGAACGAGACGAGGAGAAGCATGATCACTGTTGCGGCGAGCAGGACGGCGAACCCTGACGCCGGTTCGATGGAATATCCGAGCCCTATCGTCCCCTGGAACAGGGCGGAAGCCTCTGTGGTTGGTACTATCTCTGCCAGCGGGACAAGGAACTTCGGAAGCACGTTGACAGAGTAGTACACGGGCGGGAGGACGGAAAGGATGGTGGTGATGAACCCGTTGATGATGAACGCGTTCTGCGTGTTGGGGGCGTAGGCGGAGAAGAAGAAACCAAGGCTCGTAGTGGTGACCCAGAGGAGCACCACGACGCCGAGGCATCCAGCCAAGGCCACGGCAGAGGCTCCCTGGCCAGCAATCAGCGCCAGCAGGATGATGAGGGCTGGAGCCCCGAAAATGAGTTCGGACAGCGCCACCCCGAACATGTACACCAGGGGCGTGACCGGGGAAGCCACGACCAGGTCCTGGAACCTGTTCTGCAGCTTGTAGCTTGCCAGATCGGTCCCAACGAACAACCCAAGCTCGGTGGTGACCATCGTCAGAGCGCCAGCCAGCCCGTAGGGGAGGGCTGTCCCGTTGCTGGCCACAAACAGGATGAACAGGAGGGTGAAAGGGGTCGAGAAAACGAAGGCAATGAAGAGCGGATTCCTCAGCATGGGGGTGAACCCGAGATAGTACATTATTGCCCAGAGCGATC
>Ga0335081_10014348_pt1 | contig 12815 bp, 10 predicted proteins | sample Lox_Sample_35_FD_206713 | JGI IMG/M metagenome (GOLD analysis project Ga0335081, IMG submission 206713) | Soil microbial communities from Loxahatchee National Wildlife Refuge, Florida, United States - Lox_Sample_3.5 | ecosystem: Environmental > Terrestrial > Soil > Wetlands | place: USA...
GATGGGGCCGCCCTCCAACGCCAGCGTCGCGCAGACGGTGAGGAAGTACTCCACCCACTTGGGGCACTTGTAGCCGCGATGCGTCAGCAGCCGGTGATAGCCCATGCCGATGCCGAGACTGCCCGCCACCCAATACAGGAACAGCGCGATGAACAGCGCCTTCCAACTGAAGAAGAACAGCGCGGCAATAGCGCCCAGGTGGAAAACAATCATGAACGAAGTGGTGAGCCAATTGATGCTGGTGTCGGAATTTTTTGGAGCCATTTTTCCCCTGAAGTTGCTAGGTGCCATCCTCCGCCACATGCGGAAGCCGTGAGTTCAGACTAACAACTTGTGGAGGTCCCGTTTGTAATACTTTTGTCAGAGGAGTTGTGATGTGCAAAAGTGCTCAGTTTCGGATGCGGGTGCCCTGTCCTGCGACTGCCCTCAGGGCAGGCTCCAAGCTGCCTTTGCTTGGGGGGATTTTCATTCTCGATCACGAAAACCTAGAAGCTATCAGCTATCTCGTAAAATTGCTTTGTGTCAGGGCACGCCTTCAATGTTTGCGTGAGAACCAGGTTTGACGTGTGGCAGTGGAGTAAGGAACTTGCAATCCGGAGCGCCGAAGGCGCGGAATCATGATAGCCCAGCACGGAGCGAAGCGGAGTGCTGGGTTAAGTGGGAAGAGAACCTGAGTCCCCCGGGGACGACAGGGTTCTCACGCAGGCTCTTCAGTCGTGCCGATAAGCCCTTTATTTTTGGTCATCCCGAGCGGGCTTCAGTCCGCAAGGGATCTGCTTTTGGAGTTTTTCAGCAGCCTGTAAAGTCGTGCCCTGACACGAACCTGGACCATTTATGAGATGAGTTCCAGATGTAACCCCACCTCACCTCGCCCTGCGACACAGGTCACTGACAAACGTTCGCTGACATTGTGAAATGCTGGTGGGTGTCTCGGGAGAGGAACCCCGGCCTTTTTCCCACCCACTGGCCCGCCCTTCTCGGAACGCGGCGAGAAGTTGCGGCGGGCATCGCTCCCACGGCGAGAACAAGACCCTCGCATCAACTTCTCCCCTGACCTCCAGGTGCGCCCGTCCGACTCAGACCGAGATTCATTCCGAGCTACATGGCCAGGAGGACAATTCCATGCACAGCGACACACGCACTCACACTCCTACTCCAATGTTCGGCCTGAGCTGGAGCCCGGCCAATGCCGCCCTCACCATCCTGCTCACGCTGCTGTTCCTCATATTTCTATTGCTGTTTATGACCATCACCGCGCCGCCCGCGCAGGGGCAAACGTTCCAGGTCATCTATAACTTCACGGGTGGACTCGACGGAGCTCTTCGAATGGTTTGACGATGGATGCTGCCGGGAATCTTTCTTCACTTGCGCCGATGCCACCCAAGGCCATTTCTTTGCTCGGGTGAAGTTCTCTTTGTGCGTGCATCATAAAGCCGTAGTTCCTTCCTCAACATTGGCGCTAAGCCGTTTCTCATTCTTGACTACAATCAAACTGTGAAGACCTGGGACGTCGTCATCATTGGCGGAGGCGTGATTGGGCTGTCGCTGGCGTGGCGTTTGCGGCACAGCGGCGTCAGCGTGCTGGTGGTCGAGAAGGGTGAGCCGGCGCGCGAGGCCACCCATGCTGCTGGAGGCATGATCGCGCACTGCGATCCCTGCCATCATCCCGAGCTGGCGAAGCTCGCCGTGGCGAGCGCCCGCATGTATCCCGCCTTCGTAGACGAGCTGCGGGCCGAGGCCTTCGAAAATCCCGACCTGCGCCGTGATGGCACCATCGCCTTCCTCGCAGATGACCAGCCGTCGCCCAACCTGCGCGACCACGGCAGTGTCGGCCTCCTCGCCAACGAGCAACCGCCTGCCTGCGATGGCGCGCGGCCACTCGGCGAGGCTGAGCTGGCGGAACTAGAGCCGCTCATCGCGCGGCGCGGGCGCGCATACTTCCTGCCCGAGTGCAGTGTCGATCCGCGCAAGCTGGCCAGCGCGCTGGAGAAGGCCGCGCGCGCCTTGGGCGTCGATTTCGTTACCGGCTCGGGTGTCAAAGAGGTCGCGGTGCTGGCTGGCCGCACCACCGGCGTGCGCACCGCCAAGTCGTATTATCCTGCGTCGGCAGTCGTGAACTGCGCCGGAGCCTGGGCCGCGCTGATGCAGCCGTTCGGCGTGCCCACCCGTCCCGTGAAGGGTCAGATGGTCTGCGTGGTGCCGAACACTCACCCTTCGACGGGCTCAGGGCAGGCTCCAAGCAAAGGAACCTTGGGTGGGGCACCCGCGCACACTGCCGGCCCGCTGATTCGGCACGTGGTGCGCACGCCCGAGGTGTACATCATCCCGCGCAGCGACGGACGCATGCTGTTGGGCGCGACGGTGGAGGAAGCCGGCTTCGACAAGCGCGTCGATCCCGGCACGGTCCGGCGCCTGCATGAAGCCGCGGCCAAGGCTGTCCCCCAGATCGCTCACATGCGGCTGCACGATGCCTGGGCAGGGCTGCGTCCCGGCTCACCCGACGGCCTGCCGATCCTGGGCGCGACTGCGCTGAAGGGCTACTACGCAGCGACCGGACACTATCGCGACGGGATCCTGCTTGCGCCGGTCACCGCGCTGGTGATGACGCAGTTGCTCACCGGGCACAAGCCGGAGTTCGATCTGCACGCGTTTTCGCCGCTGCGATTCTCATAGGGTGGATTTCACCACAGAGACACAGAGGCACAGAGAACTATTTCTTCTGCTCCGCCGCGGATCGCATTTGCGGCATGGGCGGCCAGCCGCGTGACTTGCCCTGGAACAGCGCCACGGCAGTCTCGTACCTTTTCGTTCCATCGTGTACGGCGAAGCGCCGGGGATGCTCCGGCGAGCCGCTCCACATGCAGACGCCTGCATACGCGCCGTCCTTGCGCAGGATGTAATAGCTCATATCGACGTACTGGAGCTTGCGCATGTCGCCGTTGAAATTGCGCACGATGCGCTTGAGTGCGTCCATGCCGGCCTCCTGCGGCGACATTCCCCGCCGCATGTTTTCCACGATGGTGTGCGCTCCGCAGACCCGGATGTTCTCCTCGCCATTGCCGGTTGCGCCCGCCGAGCCTATGTCCTGATCGCAGTAGCAGCCGGCGCCGATGATAGGCGAGTCGCCCGCGCGGCCCGCCAGCTTCCATGCCAAACCGCTGGTGGTGGTCGCGGTAGATATCTCGCCCTTCTCGTTCAGCGCGGAGCAGTTAATGGTCCCCGTCGGCGGATGCAGCACGCGGTCGATCGCTGCGGCACGAAACTCAGGCTCAATCCCCAGCTTGGCCGCGAGGGTTTCGAGCTCTTGCATGCGGTGCTCTTCGAGCGCGGAGCGCGTGGCACTCTCGTCGGGCAACTTGTAGTTGGGACTGTCGAGCCCCGGCCCCCACCAGTCCTTGTCCGACATGGTCTCTTTCCACAGCAGCCAAATCTTGCGCGAGCGCTCGGTAAGCAGGTTCTCGCGGGGGAAGCCCATGGCGAACCCGAACCTCTGCGCGCCCTCGCCCACCAGCATGACGTGCCCCGTGTGCTCCATCACCGCTTTTGCGAGCAGGGAAACGTTCTTGATCTCGCGCACGCCCGCGACCGAGCCTGCCATGCGCGTCGGCCCGTGCATGCCGCAGGCATCAAGCTCCACTACGCCATCTTCGTTGGGCAGGCCGCCGAGTCCCACGCTGTCGTCGTTGGGATCGTCCTCCGGCCCGGTGATGACTTGCATCACCGCATCGAGCGTATCGCTGCCGCTAGTCAGCGCCGCATAGCCGCGATCGAGATAGTTGTAACCGTTGGCGGCGCAGACGATGATCGGCTTCTTCGGAGCAGGGGAGGGGCCCGTATCGGGTTTGCTCTGTCCCTGTAGATCGAGTGCGAGCGAGGTAGAACCAATAGCAGTCGTGGCAATGAAATCGCGGCGAGAAAACTTCATTCCAGCACCTCACATGAAGACCGGTCAAGCAGGATAGCACGGCGCCTTGAAACCCGGATCCGAACGCCAAAAACGACGGCATCTCCCGGAGTCACGCGGTACAATACGCGAAAGCAGAAGGCTTATGTCAACGGCAACTGGAGCATCGGTCAGCCTCGAGGAATACCTCCACACCAGCTACCGCCCGGACTGCGATTATGTCGACGGCGAGCTACAGGAGCGGAACGTGGGCGAACTGGATCATGGCGAAGTGCAGGGCGCAGTAGTGCAATGGTTTCGGACTCATGGGAGTGAGTGGAACATCCGAACGATACCGGAAATGCGCCTGCGAGTCGCGCCTACTCGCTGCCGCGTTGCCGATGTGTGCTTGTTCTTTCGCGGCGAAGCCTTGGAGCAGGTACCGCAACAGCCGCCACTGGCCGTAATTGAAGTGTTGTCACCGGAAGACCGTGTCTCCCGTTATCGGGAGCGACTCGAGGACTATCGCAGGATGGGCGTGCGTTACGTCTGGGTCGTTGACCCGCAGGGCCGCTGCGGATACGACTGCTCCACTGGAAGCTGGATCGAAACGCGGTCCTTCGCTATCGAGAACTCTCCCATCTCCGTGGACCTCTCCATCATCTTTGCGGACTTGGGCCCCACAAGCGCCGGTTAACGTCCTGCCTGCGCAGCGCGAAAACCTCCCGACAAAATGAAGGCACAGCGCGTGGCTGTGCCTCGTGTGCAAAAATGCAATCGCCGCTAGCCGGCGGCCTTCGACGACGTATTCTGGTCGGCGCGGAAGCGCAGCAGCGCAGCGATCCGGCCAATCTTGTCGAACTCCTCGTCATCAGGGATATACACCAGTTCCACCCCGCCACGGATGGCATTGCCTACGATCGCATCCCCGAGGTCTTCCAACTCGGTGTTCTCCCTTCCGCATGCCGAGCAATTCGGCGTGACGTGCAGGTCGATGTGTCCGCAGTTGTGGCACTTCACCCCGGGCGCGCTGAAATTCGATCCCAGCAGCAGCGTCAGGACCTCGCCTTGCTCCAGAGAGCGCAGCACGCGCCGCAGTCCAACTGCGCCGCGACCGTTGCGATGGGCCTCGCCTATCACTTCGCGAATCAGTTCCTGCTTCATGTGGCTGCTGTACTTGGCGAGGTGCTCTTGCGCCATCTGCTTCACCTGCTCGGCTGTGGCCAGCTTGGGATCGATACGGAAATGGCCCAGCAGATGCTTCCGGGCCCTTGACTGCAAATGCGGTTCGATCTCCGACCACACATCGTCGCGGCAGCCGATCAGCAGACGATCGCACGCGCCGCGCTCAAAGTAGTGCTCGATGGCATCGGCGACAATCTTAAAGTGCTGCATGGCTTCGTTCATCTGCTTGCGCGCGGCGTGTCCGGCGTCGTAGCCGGCGAAGCCGTCGCTCTTGCCGCGGCGCGTCAGCTCGTTGACGAAATCCAGCTTCTCGCTGATGTCGTCATTCACCAGTTCGAAGATTCGCGCCTTAGTGCGGTCGGCCAGCAAGACGCAGGCGCGCCGTTCGCCATCCAGAATCGCGGCCAGGGGCTTCAGGCGGAAGCGCTGGCTCACGCCCACCTTCGATTGCAATAATTGCGCGGGGAGATCGAACTCACGCCAGAATCCCTCTTTGCCGCAGGCGAAGATGGCCTTGGCCTTGCCGCCGTTGCTATGCAGCGGATCGATCATGTTGCCGATGCGCTCCAGATCGGTGCGCGTCGATCCATTCTTCCCATGCTTTTCCGCCTCGCGCAGGGCGACGCGGATCATGTCTTTCACCCGGATCACTTCCTCCCGGTGCGACTTGTTGAGCGGCGTCGAGGGCTGGTAGTAAAAAGTAACGGCACAGCCCTCCGGCGACCGAAAATTTGCGAGTTCACGGATGTCATCGCGTGTGATCATTCCGGTTCTCCTGTGTTGGTGGTTCACCTACCTGAAATCAGGCGCTTTTGGAATACTCCACGAGTTTGTCTTTCAGGGGATCGTGCATGGGCAAGGCGCGTTGCAGATGCTCGCGCGCCCGGCCAATGGCCGCTCGCACCTCCTCTACGGTGTGGTTCGTAATATCGGCAATTTCGTGCAGGGTGAATCCTTCAATGGTGTAGAAGATGAAAGCTTCGCGTTCATGGCGTCCGGCATGGCGCAGCGTGGTCTCCACCAGGCTGATCAATTCGCGACGCGCCGCCAGCTCTTCGGGATTGTTCGCGGTGGGATCGGGAATTACGTTCTCCTCAAACAGCTTTTCGTCGGGCTGATGGAACTGAAGCAGCGCTTCGTCGGTGGCATGCACATTCTGCTGGCCATGGGAGCGCTCAAGAGGGACATCGCCCTCTCTACCGCCGTCCGCAGCGAAACGCTGGATGGCCTCCAGCGCCAGGCGATGCATCCAAGGCTCCAATTTCATGCGCTCCGGCTTGTCGTTCTGTTCGCCGAGCGCGCTGGCAATGGCTTCATTCACTACGTCCTCGACCGCAATCTGGCCGGGCAGCAACTGTTCCTGGTCTTCGCGATATTGCAGCTCCCGCTCGATGAAGCGATTCAGCCGGGGAAAATTGACGTCGATGTACATCGAAATGTCGGCGGCGGAGATCTGCTCCGGCTTCACCGCGGCAATCGTCTGCTCGAACGGTACCGTGCCGATCGGCGCCCGCTGCGGCCCGCGCCGGCGTGGCCACTTATGCTGGTTGCGCAGCAATTGCTTGTGCTTCTTCACCTGCTCGGCGATGTCATCGAAAGCCATTTTGATCGCGGCGCTCGCGGTTGGGCTGCTTTCCTGCGACGCCATTTGCCCGGAGGGAAGCCGCAGGTTCAGCGACACCACCGTGCCCTGGCGCGCGGAGTTCTCCTCCATGATGCCCTTCAGATGCACCAGGTCGGGACGGAACACCTGAAGATATCGTCCCAGCTTTTCCACTTGTTGCTTGATTAGTTTTTCGAGGTCGGGTGTTTTGGGAACCTTGTAACTGATATGGACGTTCATGCAAAGCCTCTCCGGATGGAGCGCTTCCATCCGTAGGTACCGTCCGCTGCTGATTGAATTTTACTCCTGTTAGTAAGGAAGCAAGCAGAAAATGATGAGTTGCTTGGCCGCGGGAGCCGCTTTGGAATTGTGAATTCGCACCGGAAAAGGCCCGCCACAACCAGGGTGGTGCCCTGACGCACGGGTGCCCCGTTCTGTCATTCCGAGCGGAGTCCGCCGTGGGCAGCTCATTTGCGTCGAATTGCGCGGCGCCCTACCGCTCCGGAATTCTGACCTTGGCGTCCGGACGGCGGTCGAGGTGAATGCTCTCGATGAAGCGCACCTTGCCCTTGCTCAGCTTCATCACCAGGGAAGTAGTGCGCACGCCATCGCCGAAGAAGCGCACGCCTTTGAGCAGCGGGCCATCGGTCACGCCGGTGGCGGCGAAGATGATGTTCTTGCCGGGCGCCAGCTCGTCGGAGGTGTAGATGCGCTTGGGATCGGTGATCCCCATGTCCTTCATGCGCTCGCCCTGCTCGGGCGTATAGCCCACCAGCCGGCCCACCATGTAGCCGTTCAGGCAGCGCACAGCCGCGGCGGTCAGTACTCCTTCCGGAGCGCCGCCCGTGCCCATGACCGCGTGGACTCCCGAGCCGAGCATGGCCGCTGCGACACCCGGCGAAAGGTCGCCGTCGGAGATGAGGCGGATGCGCGCTCCGGCTTTGCGGATTTCGGCAATCAACTTCTCGTGCCGTGGGCGGTCAAGAATGATGACCACCAGGTCTTCGACGCGCCGTCCCAACACCTTGGCGATCACGTTGAGGTTGTGAGCGACCGGGGCTTCCAGATCGACCACGCCCCTGCATGACGGCCCGACGACAATCTTCTCCATGTAGCAGTCGGGCGCGTGCAGCAGTCCGCCAGCTTCGGAGGCGGCCAGCACCGTGATCGCGCCGGGCGATCCCGTAGCGCACAGGTTCGTGCCCTCCAGCGGATCGACCGCAATGTCAACCGCGGGATAAGCGCCGCCGTCGTGTTTGCCGACCTTCTCGCCGATGTACAACATGGGCGCTTCGTCGCGCTCGCCCTCGCCGATGACGATGGTGCCATCCATGGGCACCGAATCCATCACGGTGCGCATGGCTTCGGTTGCGACCTGGTCGGCGTGCTTGCGGTCGCCCTGGCCCATGGTCTTGCCGGCGGCGATGGCCGATTCTTCCGTCACGCGCAGAAACTCCAGCGCGAGATCGGTCTCGAAATTTGCCGTCGGAGTGTGCTTGATCCGCGGTGCTTCGGTTGGAACTGTGGTTGCCATCTGTGGCCTCCGTGGATGTAGGTGCGGCTTGCGATGCCGGAAAAATGAGATGCTGAAGCGCAAGCTGCCGCAAGTAGCTATTAAGACGATCGCAGGGAACGTTGCCGCGCCCTGCGATCCGGCAAGCGCTTAGGATAATCCTTGCTAAGCCTCTTTTGAACAGAGAAATATTGGACGGGAAGAGCGGTCCGCCCCGCAGAACCCAGCCGCAACCGTGGCGTCGCGCAAAATCTGGCCTGTTTGCTCCGCCACTCTCACCAGTTGCTCCAGGCTGGCCCGTGACAAAAGTCATCGCTCCCGTAACCACCACGGTCTTTACTCATGGCAGAGCATGCAAGAGTTCATAAGCCAGGTGAGGATGATGCGAAAAATGCAACGACATAGTCATCATGTAATTTCTTTATTAAGTTCGATCATCAGTCTGTCGCTGTGCAACGTGCCGGCGAGCACGCCAGCGCTATGGGCACAAGGTATGGACCATCAGCACATGCCGATGGGAGGCGGGACCACCGCAGCAAAAGCGGCCGACATTGTTCGCGATCCGGCCGACGTTCCGCCGCCGGTGGGCCATCGTGCGCCAACGGCGGTGCACGTGACGCTCACTGCGCAGGAGGTAATCGGTGCACTCGACCCCGCGAATGCGACCACGTACCGCTATTGGACGTTCAACGGTAAGGTGCCGGGCCCCATGATACGGGTTCGCCAGGGTGACGCTGTGGAAGTCACGCTGCACAATGAGGCGAACAGTCACATGGCCCATTCGGTCGATTTTCATGCCGCCCTTGGTCCCGGCGGAGGTGCAGCACTCTCGCAAACGCCTCCGGGACAAACCAAGACCTTTACCTTTGAGGCGACCACCCCAGGACTGTTTGTTTATCACTGCGGCACGCCCATGATCGGCGACCACATTGCCAATGGCATGTATGGCCTGATTTTGGTGGAACCACCCGCAGGCCTGCCGAAGGTCGACCACGAATATTACGTCATGCAGGGCGAAATCTACACCACCGCGCCCATGGGCAAAGCCGGCTTGCAGCAGTTCAGCGGCCTCAAGCTCATGCAGGAAGCGCCGGAGTACTTCGTCTTCAACGGAGCGGTCGGCGCCCTCACCAAGGAACACCCGATGCAAGCCAAGGCCGGCGACACAGTACGCATCTTCTTTGGCGATGCCGGCCCGAACGCTACCTCCTCGCTGCATATGGTAGGGGAAATCTTCACCAAAGATTATGACCTTGGTTCGCTGACCTCCCCGCCCCTGACGGGAGTTCAAACTGCCAGCGTGCCGCCGGGCGGCGCAGCCATGCTGGAGCTGACAACCACCACTGCGGGCAAGTTCCCCATGATGGACCATGCCATGGCGCGGATGCCTAAGGGGCTGATGGCGGTGCTCGAAGTCACGGGTACAGAGAACGCGGAGCTGATGCATGCCGGGCCGGCATCACAGGTACCCGGTACCGCAGAGTCCGCCCGCGTAACCGGCATGACGCAGGCTGACATCGCGGAGGCCACGGCTACTCCTGGATCGGCGTCCGTCGCCGTAATAGCTGAAGAATCCGGTGCAGACTCGATGGCAGGCATGTCGATGAAGCACGGTGGCGTAGCCGCCGCAACGACTATGCACACCTCCGGATCCTCGACCGCCCAGACCACAGCAGCGGCCAATTCCCAACAGGGACTCAATGGCTGCCTGACCTTGCAGGCTGATGGCAAAGCCATGCTGAAGCTTCTGAATTCATCCAGAATCTACCGGCTGGAAGGACGGGCTTTGCGCTTCTCGGAAAACGCCAATCGCCTGGTGCATGTGAGCGGGCGCTCAGGAAGCATCATGGCGGTCGAAGATCCCAACCTCCCCAGCTTTGTGGTGGATACGGTAGATCAACTGGCTCCGAATTGTTCGGCAAAGATTTCTGCTGCCGACATTCGGAAAGCCTTGATCAAAACTGTGGCAGCAGTACCGAACGGGACTGTCCGCATGGGAGATATGGGATTTATACCCGCGACAATAACCGTAAACGCCGGCGATAAAGTGACCTGGACCAATTCTTCGCAGGTCTTCCACAACGTGGTGGACGACGCGAGCAAGGCCGTTTCGCCATTGGACGTCAGCTTCCCGTCCGGCGGCAGACCGTTCGACTCCGGGCTGATGCAGCCGGGGCAGAGCTTCTCACGCGTGTTTGCGGTCCCTGGGGTATATCACTACGTCTGTACGCTGCATGAAGGCAACGGCATGAAGGGGGTCGTGATTGTGAAGCCCGCGCCGGTGCTGGCGGCGAGCAAATAGCGCTGGAGTCGTGCGAGACATGCGTCGCCTGCGGATCTCGCATGCGGGATCTGCGGTTCCCTTTATTTTGTCATCCCGACCAAGGGCTTCAGCCCGCGTGGAGAGCCTGCCCTGAGCTTGCCGAAGGGGACCTGCTTTTCCAGCGTGGCGGCAGGCGGCACGGGCGAACCGCAGATCCCTCGCCTTCCGCGGCGGGCTCGGGATGACAATTGAATAAGGTGCGACCCCGCTCCGACAACCAACAACCAACAACCGACAACTGACAACTGCCTTCAAAACGCTGCGTGCCCGGTGATGCGCTCGCCGATGATCAGCGTGTGAATGTCGTGCGTGCCCTCGTAGGTCTTTACCGACTCCAGATTCGCCATGTGGCGGAAGATGGGGTATTCGTCGGCGATGCCGTTGGCGCCCAGAATGTCCCGCGCAAGGCGGGCGCACTCCAGCGCCATCCAGACGTTGTTGCGCTTGGCCATCGAGATGTGCCACGGCTTGGCCTTGCCCACGTCTTTCAAGCGCCCAACCTGTAATGCAAGAAGCTGCGCCTTGGTGATCTCGCTGATCATCCAGACCAGCTTCTCCTGCACAAGTTGGTGCGAGGCAATTGGCTGGTTGTGGAACTGCTTGCGGAATTGCGCGTACTGTAGCGCGCAGTCGTAACAGGCCATCGCCGCGCCGATCGCGCCCCACGCAATGCCGTAGCGCGCCTGGTTCAGACAGCTCAGCGGAGACTTCAGCCCACCCGATTTAGGTAGCAGGTTCTCTGCGGAGATACGGATATCCTGCAAAGAAAGACTTGAAGTTACCGACGCCCGCAGCGACCACTTGCCATGAACGTCCTCCGCTTTGAAGCCGGGCCGGTCCGTCTCGACGATGAAGCCGCGAATCAGGTCGTTCTCGTCCTCCACCTTCGCCCAGATGATCGCGATATCCGCGATCGAGCCGGAGGTAATCCACATCTTCTCGCCGTTCAGGACGTACTCGTTGCCATCCTTGCGCGCGCGCGTGCGCATCGCGCCGGGATTCGAGCCTGCGTCCGGCTCGGTGAGCCCGAAGCAGCCGAGGATCTCTCCCTTCGCCATTCCAGGCAGGTATTTCTGCTTCTGCTCCTCGCTGCCAAAGGTGTAGATGGGATACATGCACAGCGCCGACTGCACGCTCACGAAGGAGCGCACGCCGCTATCGCCGCGCTCCAGTTCCTGCGTCATCAGGCCGTACTCCATGCCCGACATGCCGGCGCAGCCATAGCCCTTCAGGCTGGCGCCGTAAAAGCCCAGCTCGCCCATGGGCCTGATCAGCTCCTTGGGGAAGCGGCCGTCGCGGTTGCACTGCTCGATGATGGGGATGAGGTTCTCTTCGATGAACTTGCGCGTGGTGTCGCGCACCAGCCGCTCGTCGTCGCTGAGCAGCGTATCGAAGTCGATAAAATCCACGCCCTTGAACTTGAGTGCCATGTGTGCTCTCTCTGCTGGAAATCTGCGGGTGGGACGAACCCTCGAAGGTAGCAGGCAGGGAAGAGCGGGGTCAAACGGGGATTGGGGATGGCTATTGGGCCGGAAAAATCCAGCCACTCGGTTTTATGTGCACTTGTTAGTTGATAGACGGAGGCGTAGCCGGGGAGTGTGCGTGAGCTGCTGGAGGGCGGGGGCGGCACGAATGAATTCAGCGCTTTGTAAGACAGATTTGTGCCCCAGAGTTTAGTCGATGGCGCGTTTTTATATATCCAAGAAAGGAGGTCCAAGCGTATGATGAGCGGCACAATTCCCCGGGGCGCTACTCAGCGCATGCCTCAATCGGCTGCGCGAAAGATCGAGAGGTCGCTATGTCAACCCGACCGGGTGGCCCTTGCCTGCTTATCCATTGCTTATTGCTGACCGCCGGGTGCGTGGCACTGTCCTCCCTTGGCATCGCGCAGTCGAAACCGGCCCCTGCAAGACAGCTCGCTCATGGCGCCGGCCAGTCCACGCAAGAAGCCGTGCAAGTGCCCTTCAACCCCGTTCTCCGCGACCAAAACGGCCACCCTCTTCAGGCCATTCGCGAGAAGGAGCCAGGCCCAGCGGACGCCGATGTCCATCCCCTCTCACTCAACGCCCGCAAAGAAAAAGCCTTGGCAGACAGCCACAAGGCCCCCGTCATCAAGAAGCCCGCACCCACCTTTATGGGTCCCGGCCAATCTTCTCTACTTTCCGCGCACCAACCCTTCGGCAGCGGCCAGCCTCAAATTGCCAGCAAACCCAAGTCCTCTGGCTCCGCAAGCTCGAGTTTCCCCGGGATCGGCGATGACGGCCCCTTTCCGCCCGATGTGGCCATGGCCGCCGGCCCCAACGAGGTT
>Ga0335081_10014349_pt1 | contig 12814 bp, 15 predicted proteins | sample Lox_Sample_35_FD_206713 | JGI IMG/M metagenome (GOLD analysis project Ga0335081, IMG submission 206713) | Soil microbial communities from Loxahatchee National Wildlife Refuge, Florida, United States - Lox_Sample_3.5 | ecosystem: Environmental > Terrestrial > Soil > Wetlands | place: USA...
CAGTAGAAGTCGTCGTAAATGGAATGATAGATGCCGCCATCATCCTCGCCGCCGAATCCCATGTTCACGGAGGCGACGCCCAGGAAATCCAGGAAGGCGGTGTAATCGGAGCCGGAACCGAGCGCGCCGATGCGCAAGTCTGGACGGTTACGCACTTCCTGCGAATTGACGCCGGGTCCTCCGCGGCCGCCGCCGCTCGAAAGCTGCCGGAACTGGAGACGCTTCCACACGGTCAGCTTGGATTCCGGGTCGTCTATATCGCGGGCCACGCCGTTGAGGAACTTCTCGAGCGTGTGCGAACCTTCCACCTGCAGGTAGCCGCGCGAATTGCTGTCGGAGTTGATGTAGACTGCGCCGTTGTGCCGCAGTTCCTCGGCATGCGCTTCGGCCCATTCGGTGGAACCGAGCAGGCCTTCTTCTTCTCCATCCCAAGCGCACAGGATGATGGTTCGTTTGGGCTTCCAACCCTGCTTGAGCAGGGCGCCCAGTCCGCGAGCCTCTTCCATCAAAGCAACCTGTCCGGAAACCGGGTCCTCTGCGCCGTTCACCCAACCGTCGTGATGATTGCCGCGGATGATCCACTCATCGGGATACACGGCGCCCGGGATGCGGGCGACCACGTCGTAGAGGGTCTTAGTGTCCCAGTTGAACTTGGCTTTCAGATGCACTTTGGCCGGGCCGGGTCCGACGTGATATGTGATGGGTAGCGCGCCGCGCCACGCGGCGGGAGCCATTGGGCCTTTGAGGGCGGCGAGCAAGGGCTGCGCGTCGCCGTACGAAATCGGTAGCACCGGGATCTTGGTGATGGTGACGGCGTCGCTCAGCGGAATGCGCTTGGCGTCGCGCGTGGCGCCGACGCCGGGCGTCAACGGATCGCCGGGGTAAACCGGCATGTCCATCACGCTCCCGCGCTGCACGCCGTCTTTGGGACGGAACGGCCCGTCCGGAAAGACCTCGCCCTGATAGTAACCGTCTTCGTGCGGGTCGGAGTAGATCAGGCAACCGATGGCGCCGTGCTCGGCCGCGACTTTGGGCTTAATGCCGCGCCAGGAGCTGCCATAGCGCGCGATGACGATCGCGCCTTTGACCGAGATTCCCAACCGTTGAAGGACATCGTAGTCTTCCGGGATGCCGAAATTCACGTAAACCAGTGGGGCGGTAACGTCGCCGTCGATGGAGTAGGCGTTGTACGACGGCAGTTGCTCGTCGTGCTGCGAAGACGTGGGGTCCAGGGCGACGGTGGGCTCTTCCAGCTTCGCCGCGAATTTGGTGGGCTCGACCAGCTCCAGCGCCCGCTCCTTGGGCGTGGGGAAAAGGACGTCGAAAGTTTCGATCCGCGCGTCCAGGCCCCATTCCTTGAACTTGGAGAGAATCCACTCGGCGTTGTCCTTGTCATAAGCTGAGCCGACGTGGTGCGGGCGCTTGCTGAGGCGCTCCATGTAAGCGCGCAGGTTGGCGGTGTCGGGAATGGCGCGGAACTTGGTCTCCCAGTCGCGTTCGGTGCGCGCCGTTTCGTTGGAGAAGCCGCGCAATGGGCCGGTGTCGGCGGGGAAGGCCGCAGGCGAACAGAGGAACCCACAAAGCAGGCAGGTGGCGAGTTGTCTCATAAGAGTGAGAACCATTCTACCCTGGAGCGCTGCGGAGGGTGCTATTGTTTGCGGCACGCTTGGCCGCGGTCATTCGCGTTGCTCAGAGTGCGTGTGCCTCGCGGCGCCGTGCGTCCGCTTCCCGTTGGTTTTGTTCCCGGCGAAAGCGGATCGCCGTGAGCGCCGCGCCGGCTATGACCATCACCGGCAACGGCCAACTGAACACGCCGCTCCAGCCGGATGGCGGGCCTCCGGATGGTTGCGGATGCCGCGCGCACCACCACTGGATGGCGATGAACACGATGGGCACATCGAGGAAGGCGAAGATAGAGAGCACGGCAGAGGCGGTGGCCCGCTGGGTTGGCTCTTCGACGGCGTGGCGCAGCATGACGTATGCGGCATAGAGCAGCCAGCAGAGCAGGCCTGCGGTGAGACGCGCGTCCCAAGTCCACCAGGCGCCCGCGGAGACGCGGATCGAAACCGCGCCGGCTGCGATGCCGACCGCGAGGAGCAATAGGCCGGCCTCGGTCACGGCGAGCGCCAGCGCGTCATAGAGGAAGTTGCGGGTGCGCAGGAAGAGCACGCTGGCCGCGAGCGCAGCAAGCGCGGCAAGCCCGGATGCCGCGAGAGCAGAGAGCAGTGCGTCATGCATAGGCTTTAACTAATCGGATGCACGAGCGACATGGCGCAGGCGCTCGTTCTGACGCTGCTTGACCGCGCAGGGCTGGTCTTGTGGGGCGGGATGGCCTGCTGCGCGGCGGTTGCCAACCGCCGCGCGTGCCGATTGGCAATCGGCACGCTGCTTGGCAAGCCGCCCCACGGCACGAGCGTCTTCATGTGGTCGCAGCCCTAACCTACCAACACCGTCTCCACTAACACCAGCGAAACGGCCGTAAATACAATGTCAAAACCAGTCAGCACCTTCAGCCAGGCCATGTTGTCCGCATCAATGGGAACGCCCGTCACCAAAGCCGTAGTGAGCCGCATGCACGCCATCAAGGCCGGAACCAGAATGGGATAGGTCAGCATCGGCAGCATCACTTCCCGCAGCTTGATGTTCACCGTCAGCGCGCTGAAGATGGTGCCAATGATGGTCAGCGCCCAGGTGCCCAGCAGCATCACCAGGAAAAGCTCCGGGAACTGCGAAGCCCAGCGCACGTTGTAGAAGATGCCAAAGACGGGAAGCGCGACCAGCTCGACCGCCAGAACCAAAACGTAATTAGCCAGTGCCTTGCCTAGAAACAAGGCAGCGCCGGATATAGGCGCGGCGATCAGCGCATCCAGGCAATCGTTCGGGAGTTCGCGCGCGAAGCTGCGGTTCAAGACCAGAGTTCCGGCGAACGCGAACACGATCCACAGCAGACCGCCGGAGATCGCGCGTGTGGTCTCCTCGAATGGATCAAAGGCGAAGCTGAACAGGAGCAAAATAACCAATGCGAAACCGAACGACGCGTTGATGGCTTCCTTGGTGCGAAGCTCGGCCCGCAGATCTTTGAATGCGACCACCAGCACCTGGCGAGGGAATCTTGTCCACGCTCTGGCCGTTCCCACTTCCTGTTTCGGCTGTGCCAAGGCTTCAGTATCGAGCATAAGACGGCTAGTTCGGACGGTCCTCGCCGTAGCGCGCATAGACGTAGCCGGGATCTTCGACCATTTCCGGCGTGCGCGGGCCGTGAAATGCCAATTGTCCGCGCGTCAACAGCGCGACGTGTGTAGATAGTTCGAGAGCTTCCCGCAGTTGGTGCGTCGACATGACGATCGTCTTGCCCGCGGCCAGGGCCTCCCGCAGGAGCCGCTGCAGCACCGCGATGGCCCGGTCGTCGAGCGCCGTGAATGGCTCGTCGAGGAGCAGAACGGACGGCTCGTGCAGAAAGGCGCGCGCCACCGCCAGGCGCTGGCGCATGCCGCGGGAAAACTCGCGCACCAGGCCGTTGCGGACGCGTTCCAGGCCGGTGCGCTCCAGCCATTCGAGCGCCGACCGGCGCGGATCGGCAAGTCCGTAGAGCCTGCCGAACAGGGTCAGGTTCTCGAGCGCGGAAAGTTCGTCATAGACCGAGATACCGTGGCCGATGAAGCCGATCTGGCGGCGTGTTTCGGCCTCCCGCGGTTCCTTGCCCCAGATCCGGATCTTGCCGCGCTGCGCGCGCGAAAACCCGGCCACGATGCGCAGCAGGGTGGTCTTGCCGGCGCCATTGCGTCCGATCAAGGCCAGGCAGGCGCCGGGCGGCGCTTCAATCCGCACGTCGCGCAGAGCCGGGTAGTCGCCGTAAAATTTCCAGATGCCTTCAACCGCGACCGCGCTCATTTTCGGCTCTGTGGACTCGTCTTTGCTCCCTGGACGTTCTGAGGGCTGGGTTGCGACCGGTAAAGCAGAACGAAGCCAACGGCCAGGATGCCGAGAGCGATTGCCATAATGGGGATCGCCTTGCCGTACAGACGCGGCATGATCTGCTCGATCTGGGGGCCGTTATCCTGATCGGTGGAGCCGGAATTATCCGCGGATGCTGCGACCGCGCCAGTCAACTTGATGCTGTACGAAGTGCCCGCGAATCCAAAGATGTGTGCCTGGGTGCGCGGTTCCTGGCCGAGGTCGTTGAGCCCTTCGCCGGTCAGAGTCACGCCATTGGGAGCAATCAGGTAAGTGTTTTCGTCCTTGGTGACGATCTTCCCTTCGTAAGCAGCGCCATCGGCATACGGCACCGAGTAGGTGAGATCGAAACGCGTCTCGCCGGGCTTGACAGGGAAGTCAACTCCCATGACGTCCGGCCTGGAGGTCTTCGTGAGCGCGGCGCCGATGGGCATTCCTCCGGGCGCGGTGGCATTCACCTTCACTTTGCCCCCGGCGCCGGCGGCCAGGTAGAAGTGCAGCGTGCCGTTATCGGGGTCGTTCCAGGCGATCTTGCCGTCGTTGTTGTAAAGGAATGTTTCGTTGACAACCATCTGGCCGCCCGAAGGCTCGAACAGCAACATGTGCTTGGAGACTTTGGCGGCGCCGGGCTCTTTGGACGAATTGTAGACTTCGAGGGTCAGATCGGTGGTCGGCGATCCGGGCGGCAACATGTGGTTGTACGTGACGCCATCGTAAGCCGTGCGGATCAGGTGCGGCGGGCCGGTAACTTCCTGGTTGATGGTGAATTTGCCCTGCGCATCGGACTTGGCCTGGTCGATCAGCTCGATGCCATTCTGGCCGAGGAGATTGAGTCCGACGGTTGCGCCGGGCTGTGGTTTGCCGGTGGTGCGGTTGATGACCGTGCCGGTGACCGCGGCGAAAGCCGGAAGTGCGAAGAGAAACAGGACGGCGGTCTTGCTCATTGCGCTACCTTCATGGGTTTGCCGCACTCGCCGCAGAACTTGAGGGCCTTTTCGAACTTCGCGCCGCACGACGGGCAAGTCAGACCAATCTGAGGCTCAGGAGCTTTAGGCGGCATCGCGGCAGGCGGTTTGGGAGGCGCTTGTACAATGCCGTTCTTCAAGCGATCCACTTCGGCCAACACCCGGGCCAGCTCCTTTTGCAGGTCTTTCTTGGTGCTCTGATAGTCGTCGTCGGACAGCTTGCCCAGGCGGTATTCGAACTGGAGGTCGCGGAGGTTTTCGTAGATGGCGGCCTTGCGCTCATCCAGATGCTGGAACGGCGAGACCGGTTCAGGGGCGGGCAGATCTTTGGGCCTGACGCCCAGGATGAACACGATAACGGCGATCGCGAGGACGCAGGTGATGGCGATGATCATTCGAGGCTGGCCAGATCGTTCTCGATCTGGTCCTTGTATTTCTCCAGTTGCGGGTCGTCGATTTCGATCGGCCCGATTTCGGCCAGCGGCCGCGGTTTGCGATACTTCCTGACGAATAGCCAGATCACGAGCAAGCCGAAACCGACAGAGGCATACGGCACAATCCATCCGAACGCGCTGGGCTCGTTCAGGTAGATGCCGGGACCGTAGTCGCGGATGAAGGCATCCACGATCTGCTGGTCGCTCATGCCAACCGCCTGCATTTTGGCGATGCGCTCCTTGGCGGGCTTGGAGAAGCCGCATTCCAGCATGCTGCAGGTGGCCACGGAGTCCTTGCAGCCGTTGCATTGGCACTGCAGGCGCATACCGACGCGGCGGACATCCAGGCTGGGCTTTTCCGCGGCGGTCTGAGCCGACATCGGCGTCACCGGCAGAAATACCTGTGCCGCGACCAGAATCAGCAGGAGCGAGACCGAAACGAGATTAGCTCTCAATCGCCACATGTTTCTTGGTGACTCCCACAATTTCGGTGCGCGCATACTGCATCTTAATCTTGCTGGGCACCAGGCAGACCAATGTGCCGCCGAGCAGCACCAGCCCCCCCAGCCATATCCAGCTTACCAGGGGATTGACGAAGCCCTGGATCACGGCGCGCTGGTTGTCGTCGGACATGCCGCCGAAGTTCAGGTACAGGTCCTCATTGGGCCGCACGCGAATGGCGACCTCGGACGTGCCCTGTTTACTGGCCATGTAGAAGCGCTTCTCGGGTTCGAGTTGGCCCAGATACTCCCCGTTCTTATAAACCGCAACCGTCGCGCGGTGCCACTGATAAACGGGCGTCTCACCCTGCCGCAGGTCCACCATCTTCAACTGGTAGGCACCCAGGTTGAAGGTGTCGCCGGTATTCATTTCCTTCACGTCGTTCACCTTGAAAGCGTTGCCCGTGAAGCCGATGAACATCAGCACAATCCCGATGTGCACCAGGTAGCCGCCATAGCGGCGCGTATTGCGATGAGTGAGCTCGAACGCGGCGCGGACGATGTTCATGCTGTTCCTGGAAGCGATCGCGCTCGATCCTTTGTAGAACTCCACGATCACGGTAACGGCCACGAACAGGCAGAAGCCGAAGGAAATGAGCGCGTAGAACTGGCGCACTCCGGCGGCGATCAGGGCGCCGACCAGAACCACCGCGGCGACACCGGGCCACTGGAAGTTGCGGCGGAGGCTGTCGAGCGAAGTCCTGCGCCATGCGAAGAGCGGGCCGAGCCCGGTGAGGAGCAGCAGGAACAGCCCGATCGGAACCATCAGCCGGTTGTACCAGCCGGCGTCGAGCGAAATCCGGTCGCGCGATACGGCCTCCGAGATGGTCGGGAACAGCGTACCCCACAACACCGCGAAGCAGCTTGCCAGCAGAATGAGGTTGTTGAACAGGAAGCTGGATTCGCGCGAGACCACGCTTTCCAATTGAGCCTCGCTCTTGAGATAATCCAGCCGGTCGAGGATCAGGTAGATGGTGGCGGCGATGCCCAGGGCCAGGAAGGTGACGAAGTACTTGCCGATTTCGGAGCGGGCGAAAGCATGCACCGACTGCACCACGCCGGAGCGCGTCAGGAACGTGCCCAGAATGCAGAGGAAGAAGGTCGCCGAAACGAGCACGATGTTCCAGACCTTCATCATGCCTTTCTTCTCCTGCATCATGACCGAGTGCAGGAAGGCAGTGCCGCTGAGCCACGGGAGCAGGGAAGCGTTCTCCACCGGGTCCCACGCCCAGTATCCGCCCCAGCCCAGGACGTGGTAGGCCCAGGCCATGCCCAGCATGATGCCGCACGATTGGAACCCCCAGGTGACCAGCGTCCAGCGCCGGGTGGTGTGAATCCATGCCTCGCCGGGCTGGCGGGTAATCAGCGATCCGATGGCGAAGGCGAACGGCACCGAGAATCCCACGTAGCCCAGGTAGAGCATGGGCGGGTGGATGGCCATGGCGGGGTATTGCAGCAGGGGGCTGAGGCCGTTGCCGTCGGGGACGGCGGTGATCAGTCTGTCCACCGCCAGCATCTGGAACGGGTTCGCGACGAAATTATTGAGCACCAGGAAAAACGTCTGCACGGTGGCCAGCACACCGACCACCCAGGGCATCATGTCGCGGTGCTTCCGCCGGTTGGTAAAGACCACCACCGCGGAGTAAGTAGAAAGCAGCCAGCTCCAGAACAGCAGCGAACCTTCCTGTCCGCCCCACCACGCCGCGAACTTATAAAGGATAGGCATGGTGCGGTTGCTGTGCTCGGCGACGTATGAGAAGCGAAAGTCGCCGGTCATCAGCGAGTAGACCAGGATGGCCGAGGCCAGGGTGATCAGCACCCAGGTCGAGTAGACCGCGCGCACGCCGCTAACTGTAAGGAAAGGCTTGCGTCTGAGCCGGCCGATGACCGAGGCCACGACGGCGTACAACGCCACACACAAGGCCAGCAGGATGGCCAGCGAACCCAGATTTTCCATATTCCCCTCTAGATCGTGCTCTTGCCGTTATTGATATTGGGAGCGGCTTGTCCCGGCGCCAGCCCGGGCTTGGATTCGTATTTGGAAGCGCACTTGGCCTGAATCTTGGCGGCCCGGAAGATCTGGTCTTTGTCGAGCTTGCCATCGGCGAGCGCCTGGGCGCCATCCTTGAAGGTGTCCGGCAAGGGGTCGGAGCCGATATAGATCACTTTCAGCCTGAGCTTGTCCTGCACCAGAACGAACTGCGTCTGGTTTCCCACGCGCTGGATGGACCCGCCTTCGACGTCGCCGCCGACGCGGATGCGCTGCCCATAGGCGCGGTCGCCCATCTGGCCCAGCTCGGCGACGGTCTTATAGTACGTCTTCGCTTCCGTGCCGCCCGTGAACGCCAGCCAGACCAGTGTGCCGACCACGACTACAATCAGCGCGATGAACTTGCCGTATTTCTTCATAGCATCCCCTTGAAATCACAGTATAACCCGAATAGTTTGGGCGATTTTAGGACATTTCTGACCTTTTTTGTGGGAATATTCACCATGCCTGCGTGTGGGGGTAGCGCGGGGTTTGCGAAAGGGGTACCTGGAAGCGGGCCGAGTCGCGGCGGAACGAAGCCAATTTGCGCTACTGGGCTTTGGATTCAATGAGTTGCTGGATCTCCAAAATGTTGCGTAACCAAAACGGGTCTGCGGAGTATAAGACTGGGAAGGAGCTCCGCCATGAGATTTGCCTTGATCGCCGTGCTTCTAGCTGTGCCACTGCTCGCCCGAATCCCGGGTCACCGCATCGATGGCCGGGTTGTCGCGCAGGAAGTGCGGGAGCAAGTTCGTGAGGCCGTGCGTGAGGCACGCCGGGCGCAGATGGACGCATTGCGTTTCCGGATGGAGGCCAGACGCGCCGAGGCGGAGGCGATGCGTGAAGCGCGGCGAGCGGTGATCGAGGCGAACCGGGAAGCGATGCGCGACAGGATGCGTGCGCTACGAGACGAGTGGCGCTACCGGGACGAGCTGCGCCGGGAACTGCGGCAACGGTTCTTCGATGACTGGCGGGACAGCCAGGGGATGAAGCGGATCCTGTAAGAGTCCACCGCAAACCCGGCGCGTTGCCGCGGCACTCCCCCACTTGGCTCGCGGCATGCGAATCAACCTGTGCGCCGGCGCCACCAGCCACTGTGTCCTGACATTCGTCATATTTCCCGCCTGACAAACTCCACTGGGCGCGGCCGCCACCTTCCTGCACTATAAATCAGGAGGGATTCATTCAATGCCAGTCGCTGAACTTTGCGGCGTGACGAAACGGTATGGTGCGGTCGAGGCGTTACGCGGGGTCGACCTCGCGATCGCTCCGGGCGAGTTGGTTGCACTGCTCGGACCCAATGGAGCGGGAAAAACCACAGCGGTGCGAATCTTGCTGGGCCTGTCAGCACCGACTTCAGGAGAGGCCCGGGTATTCGGCTGCCATCCGGCCAGCCATCAAGCGCGCGTGCGGCGAGGCGCGCTGCTCCAGGTCGGCAAGGTGCCGGAAACACTGAAGGTGCGGGAACATATCGAGCTGTTCTCGAGCTACTACGAAAAGCCCCTTCCGCTCGCGGAAACCATCTCGGCCGCGGGACTCGCGGGACTCGAGAACCGCTTGTTCGGCGCTCTCTCGGGCGGGCAGAGACAGCGCGTATTGTTCGCGCTGGCCATCTGCGGCAATCCGGACCTGTTGTTTCTCGACGAACCAACCGTGGGATTGGACGTGGAATCCCGCCGTGCTCTGTGGCGGCGCATTCGCGGCTTTGTCGCCCGCGGCGGCAGCATCCTGCTCACCACCCATCACCTGGAGGAAGCCGATGCCCTCGCTCACCGCATCGCCGTGATCAATCAAGGCCGCATCGTGGCCGAAGGAACACCGGCGGATATCAAAGCGCAGACCCAAACCAGCGGATTGGAGGATGCGTTCCTGGCCATCATGCGAGAGAACGGAAGCCCGCTGGAGGAGGTGATCCAATGAGGCGCGTGTACTGGATGGAAGTGAAAACCGAATTCCTGAAAATGGCCCGCATGAAGCAGTATTCCGTGTCGACCATAGCGTTTCCGTTGATGTTTTACGTCTTCTTCGGCCTGGTGATGGCGGCCAGCCTCCCCGGCGGTGTTTCCATGTCGCGCTACCTGCTGGCCACCTATGGCGCGTTCTCCGTGATGGGAGCAACCCTGTACGCTTTCGGCGTCGGCGTGGCGGTCGAGCGCGGGCTTGGCTGGTTGGAAGTGAAGCGCGCCAGCCCCATGCCTCCAGCCGCGTATTTCGTAGCGAAGGCTGCAGTCGCGCTGGCCTTCAGCGGGATCGTCATCACGCTGTTGTTTGCCGTGGGGGCGATCTTCGGCGGCGTACGCATGCCCGCGGCGCAGTGGCTCGCCATGGGAGCTGCGCTGGTCGTGGGCGGCATCCCGTTTGCCGCGATCGGGTTGGCCATCGGCTCCTTTGCCGGTCCCAACTCGGCGCCCGCCACGGTGAACATGCTCTACCTTCCGATGGCCTTTTGCGGCGGGCTGTGGATTCCGATCGAAGTGCTGCCAAAGGGCCTGCAGCAGGCTGCGCCGTTTCTACCTTCCTATCACCTGGGACAGATTGCGCTGGCGATTCAGCAGGTGCCCGTTCAGGGAACCATCGCGGGCCACGCCGGAGCTCTCGCCGCCTTCGGGCTGATCTGCGCGGGCGTGGCCTGGATCGGGCAGAACCGCGACCGCGAGAAAATGTATGGATAAAGCATTATGCTGGCATTGAAACGCATGCGGCTGCTCCCTAAAGACCAGGATTGGACGGCGTACGTGTGGCTGGTGTACCTGGCGGTCTTCCTGGCCGTGCCCTTCGTTTTACACGCGCCGGCGTGGCAGCGGAACGCGACGGTGTTGGGCGCGCTGGCCGCGCTGCCTTTGTACTTCTGGGGCTACTGGCTGTACGACCGCCGCGTGTTGTGGGTGGTGGGTGGCTTCACCGTGCTGGGAAGCGTTTTTGCCCCGTTCAATCCCGGCGCAGCCAACCTGTTCGTGTTCGCCGCCACCTACCTGGCCAGAATGGGAGACCCCAATGCCGCCTTCCGTTACCTTGCGGCGCTGCTGGCCATCGAGGCGTTGGAGTCGTGGGTCATGCGGTATCCGCCGTCGTTCTGGATACCCACCGTATTCTTCTCCGCCCTGATCGGCTCCGTGGTGATCCAGTGGGTGCATCGTCGTCGCCTGGCAGACAAACTGCTGGCAGCGCAGGCCGAGAGCGAGCATTTGGCCAAGGTGGCGGAGCGCGAGCGCATCGCCCGCGATCTGCACGACCTGCTGGGCCACACGCTTTCGGTGATCATCCTCAAGTCGGAGCTTGCCTCCCGGCTCACCGCGACCGATCCCGCGCGCGCCGCCGAGGAGATCCGCGACGTCGAACGGATCTCCCGTGAAGCCCTTTCGCAGGTGAGGGCCGCGGTGCGCGGGTACCGCTCGGCCGGCTTCGACAGCGAATTGCGAGAGGCAATGCGCGCGCTGGAATCGGCCGGTATCCAAGTGGAGACGTCGGTCGAGCAGCCGCGACTTTCGCCGGCGCAGGAGACAGTGTTGGCCATGGCGCTTCGTGAAGCCGTGACCAACGTGCTGCGGCACGCCCAGGCCACCGTCTGCCGCCTGACCATGCGGCAGAGCGGCCGCTACTGCGAAATGGAGATTTCCGATAATGGCCGCGGCGGCGCGCTGGCAGAGGGCAGCGGCTTGAGCGGCATGCGGGAGCGTGTGGAAGCGCTGGGCGGCGCGCTGGAGCGTGACGGCTCGCACGGCACGCTGCTGCGCATTCGGGTTCCGGTATGAGCATTCGAGTGGTGATAGCAGAAGACCAGAACATGGTGCGCGGCGCGCTGGCGGCGCTGCTGATGACCGAGCGTGACATCGAAGTGGCCGGCCAGGCGCAAAATGGCCGCGAAGCGCTGGACCTGGTGCTGGCCTCGCGTCCCGAGGTGCTGCTCACCGATATCGAGATGCCCGAGATCACCGGCCTCGAGCTGGCGGCCGAGGTCAAACGCCGGAAGCTGCCGGTGCGGGTGGTGATCCTGACGACATTCGCGCGCGCCGGTTACTTGCGGCGCGCCTTGGATGCGGGAGTCTCCGGTTACCTGCTGAAGGACGCGCCGGCGTCCACCCTCGCCAACGCGATCCGGCAGATCCGCGCGGGCGCGCGCGTGATTGACCCGGAGCTGGCGGCGGAGGCGTGGACCGAAGCCGACCCCCTCACCGATCGCGAGCGGCAAGTGCTTCGATACGCCGGCGAAGGAGCGGCCAGCGCCGAGATCGCCCAGCGGCTGGACCTTTCCGAAGGCACCGTGCGGAACTATCTGTCCGAAGCCATCAGCAAACTGGGCGCCTCAAACCGCACCGAAGCCGCCCGCATCGCCCGGCAGAAGGGGTGGCTGTAAGAAGCGATCAGCAATTAGCGATCAGTTTTCAGCTCGTCAAGCGGCAGGCGGCTACACCTGACTGCGGGGTTCGATCAAAGCTAAGGGGATTGCAGATAGTCTGTTTTTGCTGATCGCTGAATGCTGATCGCTGATAGCTTCGTTTTTCACATCTGCATTCGCATGATTTCCTGGTAGGCGCTCACCACTTTGTTGCGCACCTGCTGGAACAGTTCGAAGGCCAGTTCCGCACGCTGCGTCGCGAGCACCGTGGTGTGGAGGTCTTCGCCATCGCCCGAGAGGAAACGTTCCACGCTGGCGCTGGCCTCCTGCCCCATGGATTCCACCTGGCGAATGGCGCTGGTGAATACTTCCTGGAATCCAGTGCCCGCCTGCGATTCACCCGCGGGGCGTATGGAACCGGGATCCGGGATGGCGCTTGGTGAGACTGGAAGAATGGGTGCAGGCATCGATCAACCTCAACGCAATAAGTCGATGGAACGCTGGATCATGTCTTTGACGGCCCCGATAGCCGCGATGTTGGCTTCATAGTTGCGCGATGCTTCCATCAGGTCCACCATGTCTTCGGCCGGATTGAT
>Ga0335081_10014350_pt1 | contig 12814 bp, 12 predicted proteins | sample Lox_Sample_35_FD_206713 | JGI IMG/M metagenome (GOLD analysis project Ga0335081, IMG submission 206713) | Soil microbial communities from Loxahatchee National Wildlife Refuge, Florida, United States - Lox_Sample_3.5 | ecosystem: Environmental > Terrestrial > Soil > Wetlands | place: USA...
GGTCGGGTCGGCCTTCGGCCCGAGCTCGGCGCCGAACATCAGCGCGAGGAAGATGATCACCGCCATGACGATGCACGCCATCGCGCCGTCGTGGAAGACTGCATACGGGAAGAACGGCTCGCCTTCGTTCTTCAGCTGCGAGTACTCGCGGAGGTAGAGCTCTTTCTCGGCCTGATTCATACGCGGCGTCCTCGAGAGCGAGCGGGCAAGCGGGTTACACCTGGCCCTGGGCCGGCGCGTGGTCGGCGTCGTCGGCTCGTGGCTTGATCCACGGCGGAGCCGAGATGCCGAGCTTCGTGACCAGGTAGAGGTGGGCGCCGATCAGCGCCGCCATCGCACCCGGGATCAGCAGCATGTGGATGGAGTAGAACCGGGACAGAGTGGTGGCGTTGAAGTCCGCGCCCCCAAGCAGGAAGTTCGACAAGAACGGCCCGATGAACGGACCGCCGGCATTGATGTTGATGCCTACGACCGATGCCCAGTACGCGCGCTGATCGAACGGCAGCAGGTAGCCGGTGAAGCCCATCGCCAGCGTCAGGATCAGGAGCACGACGCCGATCACCCAGGTGAGCTCGCGTGGGTACTTGTAGGCGCCGTAGATGAACACCCGGCCCATGTGCAGGAAGATCAGGATGATCATCACCGACGCTCCCCACTTGTGCATCGCATGCACGAGCTGGCCGAGGAAGACGTCGTCGTTGATGTGGCGGACCGACTCGTAGGCGCCACCGGACGCATCCGGGCGGTAGTACATCGCCAGGAAGACACCCGTCACCGCCTGGTTCAGGAACGCGAATAGGGTCGCCGAGCCCAGCGTGTAAGCCCAGTTGATGCCCCGCGGGACCTTGCGGAACAGCAGCCAGCGGAGCCCCGGCGACAGCGCGGTGCGCTCGTCGAGCCAGTCGACGACGGTGACGCCGGCCTCGATCGGCGCTGGGTGGGTTGTCACCTGCCCGTTCGATTCGCCCGGCTTCTTCGGCTTCGGCTGGAGGACCTTCGGCAATGGTGGTGCTGGAATGCGCGGCATTTAGGCTGCTACGGACGCTTGGCGGTGTCGAATGTCGATGGGTACAGGTACTGGCCGATCCCGTCGAGCGGTTCGCCCGGGAAGCGCGGATTGAAGCGCTGAAGCTCGCTGTTGACCGAGTAGCGCGGCCCGAGCTCGACGAGGTTCGTGTTCGGGTTCAGACGGGTGTAGAAGCGGTCGAGCGGGCGCACGGGCGGGCCACCGGCGACCATCCCGCGGAAGTCGTAAACGCCGCCGTGACACGGGCAGATGAAACGCTCGGCGGCCTGCACGTACCGAACCGGGCAGCCGAGATGCATGCAGCGGTCGGACAGGGCGACCCAATGGTTGTACTGGTCCTCCGGCTCCTTGTCGATGGCCGGGTCGCGCTGCCTGACGTACGCGATCGAGTTTCCGGCCTCGCCGATGCCCGGGGTGATCGTGATCACCTTGGTCTGGTAGACGGCCTTGCTGAAGTCCTGCGGGGTGCCGATCACCTGCCACGTCCAGGCCTGGCGCTTGAAGATCGGGGCGAGCGCGAATCCGAGGGCCGGGAGCGTGAACGCCGCCGCGGCGACGGCCCCCACGCCGTTGGCACCGAGAACCATCAGGCGCCGGCGAGTGACGGTCTCGCCCTCGAATGCGCCGGGGATGCCCCGATCGAGCGTGTACTTGGACTTGGTTTCCCTGTGACGGTCGGGCACGAGTTCCTTACGGCAAATTTAGATGCCGACAGCGTACCGCCACGGCCTCGAAAAGGTCACGACCGGAGGGCTCGGTACGCGGCGCCGTAACAACCTCGATACGAACCTCACAAGCTGGGGTTTGCAGGCTCGATACGAACCGCACAAGCTGCGGCGCGGAGTGCGTCGGCTGCGCCCGGATCGTGCGCGCGGGCCCGCGCCTTGGCTTCGACGTGCGCGTCGGTCGTGCCCCATCCGACCGAGGCCGCGCCGGCGTCCCAGATCGCCCCGGCGAGCTCGGCGTCGGAGGCGGTGCGCGCCTGGGCGGCGAGCGAGATCACGTCGGCGAGCTCGGCCACGGCGTCGAGATCGCCGAGCGCGGCGAGCCGCGACAGCCCGAGCGCGTACAGCTGATCCCCCAGCAGCAGCGCGAGGTCGGCATCAGGCGTGTCGACGATCACCGGTTCGTCGTAGTGCAGGCGATAGCCCTCGAGGATCATCTCGAGGAGCAACTCGTATTCGCGCTCGTTGCCGCGGGCACGTGGTCCGGAGGCAGCGAGCTGGGCGGGACCGGGATGGTCGAGGTGGGGCACCTCCGGGGCGGGGAGTGTGAGCACCCCGGCGACGGTGCCGCCCTCGAGGCCGAGAGCTCGGTGGAGCGCCTCGGCCCCGTCGCGAGCGGTCCTCGTCGTCATCAGGCGGGGATCTCCGCGAACGCCTCGCCGGCCGCTTCGACGGTGCGGTCGATGTCGGCGCCGGAATGCGCCAGGGACGGCAACCACGCCTCGAACTGCGACGCCGGCGGATACACGCCGCGGGCGAGCAGCCCCCGGCACCAGGCGGCGTAGGCATCGGTGCCGCACGCCGCGGCAGTGGCGTAGTTGTGGACCGGACCGTCGGAGAAGAACACCGTGAGTAGACCGGGGACGCTCTGGACCTCGACGGGGTGGCTTGTGGCGCTCGCGGCTGCGTTTCGGAGACCGTCCGCGAGTGCTGTGGTGGTGGCGGCCAGTTGCTCGTAGGCGGCGCCGTTCAGCTTGCGCAGCGTTGCCAGGGCGGCCGCGGTGGCGAGCGGGTTGCCGGACAGCGTCCCCGCCTGGTACACGTCGCCGGCGGGCGCGATCCGTTCCATGAGGTCCCGGCGGCCCCCGTACGCGGCGGCGGGCAGTCCGCCACCGATGATCTTGCCCATGATCGTGAGGTCGGGGAGCACGCCGTATCGCTCCTGCGCGCCGCCACGCGCGACGCGGAAGCCGGTGATGACCTCGTCGAAGATCAGGAGCGCGCCCGAGTCGTCAGCGGCCTGGCGGAGCATCTCGAGAAACCCGCGCGCCGGCGGGACCACGCCCATGTTCGCCGGGACGGGCTCAACCAGGATCGCCGCCAGGTCGCCGCCGGCGGTCAGGTTCCAAGTCGTCGCCGCGTCGTTCCACGGCGCGACCACCGTCGCCGCCGCGGCCGACGCGGCCACCCCGGGGCTGGCCGGGATCCCCTGGGTGGCCAACCCGGAGCCCGCCTCCGCGAGCAGTCCGTCGACATGGCCGTGGTAGGCACCCGCGAACTTGAGGATGCGGTCTCTCCCGGTCACCGCTCGCGCCAGGCGGATCGCGCTCATGGTCGCCTCGGTCCCCGACGAGGTCATGCGCAGCATCTCGACGGACGGGATGCGCTTTGTGACCTCTTCGGCGAGGGTCACCTCATTCTCCGTGGGCGCACCGAAGCTTGTCCCGCGGTTTGCGGCTTGGGTTATCGCTTCGATGACTTCCGGGTGCGCGTGCCCGAGGATCAGCGGACCCCAGGACGAGACCCAGTCGACGTACTCGTTGCCGTCGACGTCGACGATCGTCGAGCCGTGGCCCGAGGCGATGAAGATCGGGTCACGCCCGATCGCCCGCATCGCCCGCACCGGCGAGTTCACGCCGCCCGGGAGCAGCGTGACGGCGCGGCGATAGATCTCGGCCGAGCGTGAGGTTGTCGATGGCGGGGCGCTCACACGCCCGCGTGCTCGCGCTCCCAGGCGCGATGCTCGTCGGTGAAGTAGAGCAAGCGGATCTTCTTGAACTCGGTCGACGAGTAAAGCGTCGCGCGCTCGTGGATCCCGGTCTCAGAGGCGATCGAGTCCAGGATCGCGTCGCACTCTTCCTTCGAGCGGCCATGGGCCATCGTGAAGATCGAGAACGGCCAGTCTTTGTAGGTCGGGCGCTCGTAGCAGTGAGAGATGCCGCGGAAGGCCGCCATCTTTGGCCCGATCTCCATGATCCGCTCATCGGGCACCTTCCACACGCCCATGCCGTTGGCGCTGAAGCCGGCGCGGCGGTGGAACAGGATCGCGGCGACGCGGCGGAGCAGCCGGCGCTCCTGCATTTCCTGCAGGTGCGTCAGGAGCTTGTCTTGCGAGATGTTGAGCTTGTCCGCCGCCGGCGCGTACGGCTCGGGGATGACCGGCATGTCGCCCTGCGTCGCGCGGATGACCTCGATGTCGAACTCGTCGTATGGCTGTCTCTCGGTCTCCGCCGGAGGCGCGACCTCGACCGCCTTGGCGAGGGCGTCGGTGCCGCCCTCCATCTCGAGGTCCATCCGGATCTTGAACAGCTTGAGCGTCGGCAGCTGGCGGACTGACTCGGCCCCTGCTTCTTTGGCGAGGGCTTCGAGGGTTCCGTCGAGTCCCAGCTTCGAATCCGGCTCGGTGGCGATCGTGAACCAGATGTTGAACTCGTGGTTGCGAAGGTAGTTGTGGGAGACGCCCGGGTGCTCGTTGATGATGTTGGCGGCACGCCACGGGTTCTCGGGGTCGACCTTGGCGGCGACGAGCATCGAGCAGTAGCCGAGCGCGCGCGTGTCGAAGATCGGGGTGACCTGGCGGATGATGCGCTCGTTCTGTAGATGGCTGACGCGGTCGATGGCCTGTTGCTCGGTGAGGCCGGCTTCCTTTGCCACCGCCTCGTACGGTCTTGGCGCGATCGGGAACTTGCCCTGCATAAGGTTCAGCAGGCGCTTGTCGAGATCGTCGAGCGGGGTCGCGGCGCCGTGCTTGCGGCTCCTCAATTTGGGACCGAAGCCCGATCCCACGTTGCTCACTGAAGCCATCGCGCCGCCTCCTTGGCGTGGTAGGTGATCACTATGTCGGCCCCGGCACGACGGATGCAGGTCAATGTCTCGAGCACGGTCGCGCGCTCGTCGAGATAGCCCGCGGCTGCGGCCGCCTTGATCATCGCGTACTCGCCGCTGACGTTGTAGGCGGCCAGCGGCATTCTCGTCTCCGTCTTGATGCGGTGGATCAGATCGAGGTAGGGAAGGGCCGGCTTGACCATCACGATGTCGGCGCCCTCGTCGACATCGAGCCTCGTCTCGCGGACGGCCTCGTCGCCATTACCGGGATCCATCTGGTAGCCGCGCCGGTCACCGAACGCCGGCGCCGAGTCGGCGGCCTCGCGGAATGGTCCATAGAAAGCCGAGGCGAACTTGGCGCTGTAGGCGAGGATCGGGGTGTCGGTGTGGCCCTCGTCGTCGAGGGCCTGGCGGACGGCACCGACACGCCCGTCCATCATGTCGCTCGGCGCGACGATGTCGGCGCCGGCGCGGGCCTGAGATGTGGCCGTGCGGGCGAGGAGCTCGAGGGTGGCGTCGTTGTCGACCGTGCCGTCGGCTTTGAGCGCCCCGCAGTGGCCGTGGCTCGTGTACTCGCACAGGCACAGGTCGGTGATCACGATCACGTCCGGGTGGGCCTCCTTGATCGCGCGCGTGGCGAGCTGCACGATCCCTTCGTCATCCCACGCCCCCGAGCCCTCCTCGTCCTTGGCCGCGGGCAGCCCGAACAGGAGAACCGCCGGGATGCCGAGGGCTTTCGCCTCGCTGGCCTCGTCGACGGCATGCGCGATCGACAGGCGGTCGATGCCCGGCATGGCTTCGATCGGCTCGCGGCGGTCGATCCCGTGCGCGACGAACATCGGGTAGACGAAGTCCGACGGGCTGAGGGTGGTCTCGCGGACGAGGCCGCGTAGGGCCCCGGTGGCGCGCAGCCGGCGGAGGCGGGTCTGCGGGAACGGCATCGAGGTTGAGGATACCCCCGGCCTCTGGGCGGCCGGGGGGATCGGCGGGACTGGGGGCGGCCGGCGGGATCGGGGCGGCGATGCACCGACGCGAGTACTGTTAAGTCCGCACTCGACGGCCCGCGACGCGCGAGTGCGGAGAAAACCGTGCCAGAGCCGGGTGAATCTGCATTCACCTCGTGGGAGAGGGTCGAATGTGGGGTTAACCGGCCTGGATTCCGGTGTATCGCGCGTCGACGCCTACGTAACGACGGCCCAACTCTCGACGCGCCAGTTCGTGACGAGCCCGTTCGTGACGTACGGGTCCGCCTTCGCGAACTCCTCGGCCGCGGCCTGGTCCCTGAACACGATCGCCGCGCCGTGCGGCGGGTCGGCGCCGAGCGGGCCGGCCATCACGATCCGGCCGTCATCCTTGCCGGCGCGGATCCCCGCGAGGTGAGCCTCGCGGTGGGGGCCACGTCGCTCGAGGATGTCGCCGACGTAGTCGTAGAAGAGGATGTAATGAGTTTCTGCCATTTGCTAACACCCTATGGCACCGCCGCGCTACGCTGCCAGCGTGGCCGATATCCAGAAGCGCGGCAATTACACCCCTCGCCGAGAACGTGAGCGGCGGGCTTATCAGCTAGTGGTAACCGGCGGCATTGCCGGCGCGGTCGGCGTCGTGTCGCTGGTGCTGGCTCTCGTCGGCGCCATCGGCTACACGCTCCCGGTGATCTCGATCATCGTGGCGGTGATCTGCGCGGTGATGTTCCGCCGGATGGTCGGCCCCCAGTAGCGCAGCTCAAGCGAACCGCCGCAACGCGAGCCGGGCAAGGGCGCCGAACACGAGCGTCAGCACAGCCAGGTGGACAAGCGGCCATCCGATCCCGGGTGCGGCCCCGCTGAATGCGTTCGACACTGCCTGCAGCGCGGCCTTGAACGGGAACACGAACGCAACGGCGTCGAGGATCGTCTTGAGGGTGCCCGACACCGCATCGCCGGGAACGAGCGCGACGAACGCGACCGGCAGCGAGATCAGGAAGGCCAGCAGGGCCGCGACGCTGACCTCGCGGGCGACCCCGCCGATGGCCACACCGAGCGCGGCGAAGGCCAGACCGGCCAGCGCGAGCGTGAGGACCCAGAGCGGAAACCGGCCCCACTCCAGGTGCACGAACAGCGACACGAGCGCCGACATCACGAGCGTGACGGCGGCCGCGGCGCAAGCGGACAGGGCGATCTTCTCGGACAGCAACCCGCTCGGGGTGACCAGCCCGCGCACCAGCCGCGAGTAGGTGTGCTCGGAGCGCTCGAGCGCGAGCAGGGCGGCCGCGAGCAGCACGCCCACGAACATCAGCGACACGATCACAGCGATCGCGGCGGCGTAGGAGTCAGTCGGCGTCGTCTTCCCCGCGAGGTTGACGGTGTGCACGGTCAGTGGAGAGCCGATCGAGCTGAGCACCGGCGTGGCGAACCCGAGGCCGTCGATGGCCAGGGTGGCGAAGTTGACCACCTGGCGGAGCGCCGGCAACAGTGGCGAGCTCTTCGGCAACGACGCGATCGTTCCCTGGACGATCGCGCGGGAGTTCTTCAGTCCGAGCAGCGGCACGGCCTGCCCTAGGAACTTGAGCGTGCCGCCGTTGAGCGTCTGCTGTAGGTCGGTCACCGCGACCTGGAGCACCTGCTTGGACACCGCCTGCTCCACCTGAGCCACGCGCGAGCTGATCGCCTGATCTGCGAACTGCCTCTCGAGCGGATCCTTCGTGTTCAAGATCAGATCGACCGTCGGGTTTCCGACCCCCTGAGTGATCAGGCTGTTGATCTGGGAGACGATGCTGGCGGGCACGATCAGCGCCGCCGCTGCCTGGCCGCTCTGCACCTTGGCGATCGCCTCCGCGCGCGAGTTGACCTTGATCGGGTCGATCGACTGATACAGCTGGCTGGCGTACTTCGAGACATTGATCTTCTGGTTGCCGAAGTTCAGCTGACCGTGCCCTGTCGGGACCTCATTGAGCAACGCCACCTTCGGCTTCCCGGGCGGGCTCGAGAGCGCGAACCCGATCATCAGCGCGATCAGGATCGGATAGACGACCAGCAGCCCCACGAGCAGCGGCGAGCGCTTGAGGATCTGCAAGTCCTTGACGAACAGCCAGCGCATGTGTTCTCAGTGGCCGCGCTCGCGTAGGAAGCGAACGAATGCAGTCTCGAGGTCGCCGACGAGCGCATCACGGTCGGCCACCTCAACCGGTTCGCTGACCGCACGCTCGAGCTCGACCGGAGTGCCTGTGAACAGCAGCTCGCCGTCCCCGAGGACGAGCACTCGGGTCGCGTAATGCTCAGCCTCCGCGACGTTGTGGGTCGAGAACACGACGGTCGTGCCGTGGCCGGCGAGTCCGGAGATGAACTCCCAGAGGCGCTCGCGCTGGCGCGGATCGAGCGAGGCCGAGGGCTCGTCGAGGAGCAGCGCCGGCGGCTCGGACAGCAGGCCGAGCGCAATGTTCACACGTTGCTGATTCCCGCCCGAGAGGCGGCTGACCTCCTCGTCCGCACGGTCCTGGAGGCCGGTCTGGGCGAGCATTCGCGCCACCGCCTGCTCCGGGTCGGCATGGCGCTCGAGGCGGGCGAACAGCCGCAGGTTCTGGGCGACCGAGAGCTTGGAGTACAGCGCCGGCTCCTGGGGCACCCAGCCGAAGCGCTTATCGCCGGCCCGTACGACCTCTCCTTCGGTCGGCTCGAGCGCGCCGGCGAGGATTGAGAGCAGCGTGGTCTTCCCGGCGCCGTTTGGCCCGATGATCGCCACCACCTCACCGGGGTAGAGCTCGAAGGTGATGCGATCCAGGGCGATTCTCGCGCCGAAGCGTTTGGTCAGCGCGCGGGCCGCCACCGTGGCCGTGCGTTCGCCCGTGTTGATGTCGATGGACAACGCCGCCCCAGGCTACAACGCGATCGTGGAAACTCTGTGACCGCGCCCGCGGCCGGCGCGCTCGCGAGCTAGGCGAACAGTTTGCTGCGGTCCGGCACTGCGTTCGAACGGTTCATGCGTTCCCGCTCACCGTCAACCGGGCAGCTTCACCCTCGGCTCGAGCGACGCGCCGCACGAGCGGCAATAGGCGTCGTTCGCGCCGGCGGCGGTCCCGCAGTCCGGACATCGTTCGAGCCCGGACGGCCCGGTCGCCATGACGCCGCTTCCCATCGGACCCCACGGCTCGAGCACGAGATGCTTGCGCAGGTACAGCACGGTCACTCTGATCACCGTGGCGATCGGAAGCGCCAGCAGGGCGCCGACCACTCCGTAGATCGTGAACCCGATGAGCAGCCCGAGGATGATCAGGATCGGGTTGATCCGCAGCGAGATGCGGAACACCTGCGGCGCGACGAAATGCCCTTCGAGCTGCTGGAGGGCAATGAACAGCAGGACCACCCATACCGCGCTGATCGGGTTGACGAACAGGGCCACGAGCACCGCCGGCAGCGGACCGATGATCGGTCCGATGTACGGGATGAACTCCATCAGTCCGTAGAAGCCACCGAAGAACAGCGCATATCGCGCGCCGTCGGGGAAGATGCCGAGCTCGCCGAAGATCCACAACGCGACCGCAGCGCTCGCGCCCATGATCAGGCTGAACAGAAGCTGTCCGCGCACATACCCGTACACCGCGCGCTGCACGAGTAGCGGATAGTCGTCCTCAGGCGTCCCGTCGCCTGGCGGCATGATCCGCCGCACCAGCTCGCCGATCTGCTCCCCGTACACCAGCAGGTAGATCGACAGCACGAACGTCAGCACGAAGTCGAACGACGTCGTGACGACCTGCGTCAGCAGGTCGCGGGAGAACGACACGATGTCGCTTGAGCGCTTCTGGATCTGGGTCCCGAGGGTCTGCAGGGCGGTCTGCCCCTGCCGCTGGATCTGCACCTTGATTCCCCGACGATCGAGCCACCGCTGGAGGTTGGCGAGGTCGCGGTTCGCCTGATTGATGTAGTGCGGCACGTCGCGCTCGAGATGGCTGACCTGGGTGCTCACCGGGTCGGACAGCAGAACCCCTATCCCACCGAGGATGGCGAAGCCCCCGAGGTAGACGAGCAGGATCGCGAGCCCGCGAGGGACATGGTGGCGGTGCAGCAGCCGTACCAGCGGGTTCAGGATCAGCGCGATCGTGCTCGCCCCGAGCAGGATCAGCAGGACCGTTCCGGTCGCGCGCGCGAGTGCCCACAGGCCGAGCACGGCGAGGGGCAGCACGACGAGCTGGATCCAGCGCGGAACTACGACCCGCGGCGGCGGAACGCGCGGCTCGGTCAAACCCGGGTTGGTCGCGGGCGCGGTGCCGGTCAGGTCCGACCCCTCGCCCGGCCCCTCGGCATCGGTACGCTCGCCGCCCTCGCCGGCGTTGGGCGGTGCGCCGCCCGATCGCCTGGGGAACTTCAAACGCATGCAACTGGAAGTATGAGCACCGACAAGACGTGAGTGAACCCGTGACCATCCTGTTCGTCGGCGACGTCGTCGGCGGTATCGGCAAACGCACGCTGCTGGCGCTGCTACCGACGCTGCGCGACCGCTACTCGCCCGATTTCGTCGTGGTCAACGGGGAGAACGCCGCCGGCGGCGTAGGGATCACGCCGAAGATCGCGCGCGAGCTGCTCACCGGGGGCGTCGATGTGATCACGCTCGGCAACCACACCTACCGCCACCGCGAGGTCTACGCCTACCTCGATGAGGAGGAGCGGATCCTGCGGCCGGCCAACTTCCTTGCGAGCCAGCCCGGGCACGGGTGGTGCGTGGTCTCCGGAGGCGACGGCACCCGGCTCGGCGTGATCTCGCTGTCGGGAAACCTCTTCATGAAGGCCGGACGGGCGGCGTTTCCCGAGGCCGATGCGGCGCTGCGGGCGATCGTGGACAAGGTCGATCACGTGCTCGTTGACATGCACGCGGAGGCGACGAGCGAGAAGGTGGCGATGGGTTGGCATCTCGATGGTCGCGTCACCGCGGTGGTCGGCACGCACACTCACATCCCGACCGCCGACCCCCGGATCCTGCCGGGCGGCACCGCCTACATCACCGACGTGGGCATGACGGGACCGCGCGGCGGGGTGATCGGGGTCAACCGCGAACAGGCGCTGACGTCGATGGTCACGCAGATGCCGACGCGGTTCGAGACGTCATCCGAAGACCCCTGGCTGAACGGGGTCGTGATCCGGACCGCGGGCGACGGGACGATGCGGGCGGCGTCGATCGAGCAGGTGTTGTTGCCGGCGCCTGGGGTGGTCTGAGGCCGGGCGAACCAGTTTGGGGCCTTGTGCAGGTGCGCCGGCGACGGCGGGACCACGCCCGGCCGGTCAGGCGCCGGCGACCGCGAGCGGCACCGGCGCGGCTCCCCGGTCGAGCTCGGAGGCTGCAAGCGCGTGTTCCATCTCCGTCGGGAAGCTGCAGAACAGCGCCACGACCACGAACGGGAAGAACCACACGATGTAGGAGTACAGCCAGTAGCCGGCGCCGAGCTGGAGGGCGATCAGAATTGCGGCACCGAGCGCGGCCACCTCGACGAGGCCCCGCCGGCGCGGCACGAACATGACCGCGATCGCCAGCGCGACGGTGGCGCCCTGGAGCAGGTGCTGCTCGACTCCGAGCCCGCCCCAGAGGCCCCAGATCGAGAACGGCGAGGTCCGGCCTGCCTGGTAGGCGATGGTGTCGTGCCAGAACGCGTGCCAGTTGTGGCCGAGGAGCACGGGCAGCATGGCCAGAAAGACGGTCGCGGCAAACGCCAGGGCGTACAACACGATCTCGCGCCGGCGCGGAGGAGGATCGACCCCGCGCAGGAAAAGGGGCGCGAGCGCAAACGGCGCGAACTTGGTCAGGCCGGCGAGCGCGCCCATGACGCCGCGAGCCGGCGCCGACGTGATCACGAGCAGCGTCACCACCAGCAGCAGTGCCACGAGCGAGTCGTTCGTGTTCGAGGACAGCGTCCACAACGTGAACGGATAGGCCGCCCACGCGTACGCGAGCACGACGCCCACCGTCGGTCCTCGCACGCGTCGACCCAGCCAGTACAGGCCGAACAGGGTCAACAGGTCGAACACGATCGCCGCGGCGTGCGCCGCCGGGAGGTCGTCCCAGGTGCCGCTCCAGCCGAACATCAACCGGAACGGCACGTAGGCGTAGTAGGCGACCGGTCCGTACGTGTCGCCGCTGGCGTTGTCCTTCGGCCAGTTGCCGTAGAGCGACTGGCCGTGGATCACCTTGTCGGCCCCGATCACGCCGGCGTAGCCCACGTCGATCACGTTCGAGTTCACGACGTTCAACCCGATCCGGAACCCGACCAGGAAGACCACCCCGATCGCCAGCCATGACAGCGGCACGTGGATGCGCAGCGGCCGGCGCGGGCGGCCCCGCCCGAACCCGAGCAGCAGCATCCGGACGAGCAGATACACCATGAACGGGTAGATTGCCGGGGTCGAGATCCCGATCTTGGCGTGGTTGAAGAACGCCAGCGAGATCGACAGCCCGAGCAGCGCCAGCAGATCGACGTGCAGCAGCGACCACTCCCGCCGTCCGCGGCCTCCGTCCGCAAGTCGCGTCCGCCGCCACGGCAGGAACGGCGCGATGAACAGGACACACAGCGGGATCCACACGTACCAGGAGTTGACCCGGCGGCCGAACGCACCCGCGTAGCCCCGCGCCATTGACCACGCCACCTGGAAGCCGGTCCACACCTGAGCCACGCTCCCGGTGGCGTCGTCGATATAGACCTGCGCGAGCTCGACCTGCTTTGGCCCGGCCGAGAACCAGCTGACCTGCCACTGGCCCGGACCCTTGGTGTACTCGTACGGGGTCGCGTTCGGGTGCCGGCGGAGCTCGGCCTTGATCGTCAGCGTGGCGGCGGCGATCTTCTCGACCTGGGCGGCGGTTAGCCGGTACCCCTTGGGCGGCACGTTCTGCTCGGTCACGAGGACCGGGGTGTCCGGGTCCGTAGTCGTCGCCGTCGCGGTCGAGGTCACCGTCTTGGTGACGACGGGGCCCGCAGCAAGCGCACGTGCCGGCGCCATCCCCAGGGCCATGAGCCCGAGGATCGGTCCGATGAGTAGCGCTAAGACGTACGCCGCGAGCC
>Ga0335081_10014351_pt1 | contig 12814 bp, 15 predicted proteins | sample Lox_Sample_35_FD_206713 | JGI IMG/M metagenome (GOLD analysis project Ga0335081, IMG submission 206713) | Soil microbial communities from Loxahatchee National Wildlife Refuge, Florida, United States - Lox_Sample_3.5 | ecosystem: Environmental > Terrestrial > Soil > Wetlands | place: USA...
CGGCACCCAGTTCGACCCCGACGTGATCGACGCGCTCTGCCTCCGGCTATCGACACGACAAAACGCCGCACAACCTGACGCACAGGTCGAGCGCGACAGACCTCTTCGAACCCTCAGGCGAGCAGCCTGCTCCGCTTTCTGATCTGAAACCTGCACGGATGAGTCAAGTGTCGAACACGTTTTCCGCCAGCGTGGTTCTGTCCTGCCGTGGCGTCAACGGGCAATCGTGCTCGCGGGCGTAGCAGTGACCGTCGCAATGCTGGCAGTCGCCGAGACGGCTCGAGGCGACGAACAGCATCACCAACGTGTCCAGGCGCTGGTCGAGCAGGTGCGCTCTAGCAGCCGGGAAATCGGGGAGCTTGAATGGCAGGGGATCGCTGAGATGACCTCCGGTGGTCACGGACACGCGCTGGCACGAATGCGCATGCGTCCACGCCGGTTCCAGATCTGGAGCCAGGTCCAGGCCCGATCAAGAATCATTGAGCGTTTTGACGGCGTCTGCTCAGGCTTGCGGCCCGCTCGGCATCCGGCCTCGCCGGGACGGGCTGCGCCCGAGCGCAAGGCCGATTGTCCGCGCTTTGACGGACGTGCTGCCCGCTCGTGCGTGCTGTGATGCCTGCCCTCCGGCTGGTGCTCGTGCCGTTGCTGGTGCTCGCGGTCGCCGGCTGTGGGTCGAGCTTGTCGAGCCGGTCGGGGCCGCCCAGCGTCAGCGGGACCCGCAGCGCGACGACCGGCTCCGCAGCGACAGCCGGGATGCTCCGCGCGCGACTCGCCCGCGCCCCCGCCGCGGTCGCCCCCGTCGAGGCCGCGGCCCTCGCGGCCGACAACGCGACCTTCGCCGGCCGGATCCTCGCTCTCCTCTCCCGCGGGGAGTCGACAATCGCGCTCTCGCCGCTGAGCATCTCGGAGTCGATGGCGATGGCATATGCGGGCGCACGGGGTCAGACCGCCGTGCAGATGCAGGCTGCGCTCGCCTTCAGCCTTCCGCCTGCGCGGCTGCATCAGTCCTTCAACGCGCTGGATCTCTCGCTCGACCAAGTAAACGCACCCGGCGCGACGCTCGCCGTTGCCAATGCGCTCTATGGCCAGCAGGGACTCGCAATACGGACGCCGTTTCTCACCGTCCTCGCCCGAGACTACGGCTCGGGGGTGCGGACGGTCGACTTCGAACGGGCCCCGGACGCGGCGCGGATGCAGATCAACGCGTGGGTGGACCAGCAGACCGACGGCAAGATCGCCGACCTGCTTTCGCCCGCTGATGTCGACGGCTCAACCCGCCTGATGCTGGTCAACGCCGTCTATCTCAACGCAAAGTGGCAGTCCCCGTTCTCGCCCGACGCTACGGCCCCGGCCCCGTTCCACGCGCCCGGCGGCGCAGTGACGGTCGCGACCATGAACCAGACAGGTACGTTCGCCTATCGCCGCGAGTCCGGCTACAGGGTGCTCGAGCTCCCCTACCAGGGCGACCGGCTTGCCCTCGACATCCTCTTCCCCGATCCGGGGCGTCTCTCCTCGCTTCTCGCTCAGCTGCGCACCACGGGTGGCCTTCCCGCTGCCGTCAGCGACCTGCAGCCCACGTGGGTCGCGCTCGCGCTGCCCAAGCTCGAGTTGCGCACGCGCGTTGAGCTGGCAGGCGCGCTGTCTGCGCTCGGGATGCCGGCTGCGTTCAGCAGCGGCGCCGACTTCTCCGGGATCACGGGCGCGCCCGGCGACTTGCAGATCGCGCGCGTCATCCACGAGGCGTACATCCGGATCGACGAGGCGGGCACTCAGGCCGCGGCGGCCACTGCCGCCGGCGCCAGCGCCAGCGCGGTGGTGGGCCGGGCGATCCAGTTCGACGTCGACCGCCCGTTCGTGTTCCTCCTGCGCGACACGACGACGGGCGCCGTCCTGTTCGCCGGCACCGTGTCCCTTCCCTGAGGGCTCACGCTCGCGGCGGCCCGCTCCTCGATCGGCTGGGTCGACTGCTCCTCGGTCGGCCGCTCGTCGCGCGCGAATCCCCGACGGTCATTCCAGATTGCAACAGTGGCCGCGTTGGGTTCAGCGGAGCTCGGCGAGCCTGGCGACGTCGGCGTTGCTGCGCAACTCGCGGTCGTGGATCATGTGAAATGCTGTTCGCTCTGCCAGTGCGCTGATTGTCGCCGATGGATTGCGGGCCAGCGCGGTGGGGATCACGCTGCCGTCCGCGATGAACAGTCCGGGGTAGCCGTGCACCTCGCCGAGCTCGTTGACGACTCCCCGCGCCGGGTCCTCGGCCATTGCGCAGCCGCCGAGTGGATGCGCCGTCAAGAGTTCTCGACCCGGCCAGTCCCATAATGGGCTTGAGATGTATTGGCCGTTGAGCGCGTTGCTCAAGTCGCGCATCGCCTGCTCGAGGTCGAAAATGCGCTTTGCGCTGGCATGCGGGGTCCAATGTAGGTCGAGCTTGCCGTTGGAGTCGAGGACGAACTGCCCGTCGGCGGCGTCCTCGCACATTCCGAGATATGGCAGCAGTCCGCGGGTTCGTCCGCCGCCGAACAGCGCCTCGCGCTCGTGGCTGATCCGGTTCGTGGCGCCTTTGAAAGCGAGCCGGTCGTAGGCGAACAGCTTAAGGATTCGGTACACCTGCACCGGATTGATGGTGATCGCTGCCGCGGCGATCATCCCCTCGATGAACCAGACGAGCTGGTCGGGGTAGCCGAGATCCTCGATGTACGCCTGGTGCGTCGGCGTGCTGACATCGACTCCGGCAGTGATGCTCGGCCCCCAGCTGGCGTCAGCATCGCGGTCTGTCCATGTCCCCGTGAGCACCAGGTCGCCATTGGCGGAGAATCCGTGGCCGAGCGCCGGGCTGAGGTCGGGCAATCTGCGGTGTCGGTCGCGGCAGCGCAGCAGCAGCTCGTTGGTCCCGAGCGTGCCGGCGGCCACGACTACGGTCGCCGCGTCGATCTCGCCCGGCTCGACACGCTCAGGGGAACCCGGGTCTCGCCGCGAGAAGCGGACGAGATAGCCGCCCCCGGGCAATGGTTCGATCGCCTCTGCAGTGTGCAGCGGCAAGACCTCGGCCCCGTTGCGCTCGGCGATCGGGATGTACGTCACATCCATCGCGTTCTTGGCATTGGTGGCGCAGCCAAGGGCGCAGTTGCCCGAGAAGTCGCATGGCAGCTGACGCAGGCCGCCGTGCGGGTTTGCGCGCGGGGCGCCCGTATACACGGCGATCGGCACCAACTCGGCCTTGCGCCCGAGGCGGCGGCACGCATCCAGGAACGTGACCGTGCGCGCAGGCAGCACGCGACCCTCGGGCGGACTGAGCCGCTGCGCGCCGAGCATCTCGCGCGCCAGCTTGTAGTACGGCGTGAGCAGCCGCAGGCTGATGACGGGTGGCCACCGTTCATCGTCGAAGATGCTCGCTGGCGGCTGAATGTGGACGTTGTAGTAATGCAACGAGCCGCCGCCGACACCGCATCCCTGGATCACGTGCATCTGCTTGAACGCGCGATACTCGAGCAGCCCAAAGCGCCTATCCTCGACATCCCAGAAGGCTTCGCGCACGACCTGGCTCGGCGAGCGCGGGAAATCTGTTGCGGCCCATCGTCGTCCCCGTTCCAGTACACACACTGAACGACCCGCCTGCGCCAGACGGCAGGCGACAATGCTGCCCCCGAAGCCAGACCCGATTACGACTGCATCGACACGTCGCGTCATCCGCATGGGCGCAGGGAAGCCGTGGTGCCAGCCGCACGGAGCCGAACCGGCCGTCCGCCGGCCGGCTTCAGCTCCTCGGGGATCTGGACAGGGGTCTGGGTCATGCGCGTCCGTCGCTCGGGCGATCGACGCTGCGAGTGGCGATCCGCCTGAGAGCCGCGACGAGCGCGTCGAGGTCGGCGCACGTGTTGTACAGGGCGAGCGACGCGCGGACGGTGCCCTCGTGGCCAAAGCGACCGACGGTCGGCTGCGCGAAGTGGTGACCGGCGCGCACCGCCCTGCCTAGCGTCGCCAGAAAGCCAGCCGCTGCACGGACGCAGCGAGGATGTCACCCCAGGTGATGTGCGCATCTCGGCGCTGTGACATCGCCTCGAAAGGGCTGAAGCGAATCTCGCCTCCCGTCCCCAACTTGACGGTGCCATCGTCCTGCCGAGTACCGTCGACGAGGATCCAACCGCGCTCGATACGCACGCCGTCACTCATCCCGAAAGCCTAGCTGAGCCATACCTCGGGCGGGCATCTGCTTGGAGGAGGCTCGACCGCGACGTCCTCCATGAAGTGGACGTCATGGACCTCGACGTGCCCGTCGGGGAAAGCCGCCAGCCAGCCTACCCAGAACTCGAGGCAGGCTGGCTTTCCGTGGCCGCCGGCCCGCCGGGCGCCGAAAAGACCACGTCGTCGGCGATCACCTCGGCGAACCCATCGATGTCGCGGGAGTTGAACGCCTCGGTCCCTCGCTCAAACGCCTCGCGATTGGTCATCGTCATGGAACGGCCTCTTTCGGTCGGTCAAGAATGCCGAGCCGGAGGGTCCTTGATCCCAGGCCATAAGGTCGGCTGGGCGGCTCTGGTGGTAGCGCTTGGCGGGCTCGTGTTCGTAGCGGCATCACTCCTGTCCTTGCGCCGTATGCGAGGGCTGCGTTGGCCCCAGGCGCGCGAGGCTTTGTTCGTGTTCGGGCTTGCAGTCGCGTTCGTGGTGCAGATGATCGTCGCGCTTGTCGTGATCGTGCACCCCCACGACTCGAGCGCGGTCAGGACGATCGCAGTTCTGGTGGTCATCTGTTTCCTGATCGGGATCGCGCGATCCTGGGAGCTGATCGGCGGTCCGTCGATCGGGCTCCGGCGAGAGGTCGGCGCGCTCATGCGTAGCCAGGACCGTGACACCGACTGCGTTCCCAAGGAAGGGTCGTAATGCCGTCTGGCGCGCTCGTAGGGATCAGCGGCGAGCCGGCGCGTAGCCGATCTCTTCTAGTCGACCTGGCCCTTCATCGATGCCAGAGTGCCCCCGCCGAGGCCGCCGCCGCGCACGACGGTGACCTCGAGCGTCGCATCTTCGAGCTCGCCGGCGTCTCCGGATTAGGACGCTCAATGATTCTTGAACGAGCCCTTAGGGCCTTAGGCCTCAGCTCTGTCGCCACTCTTGAGGTGCAAGGACTGCTCGAGCAGTAGCGTCTTGTAATGCCAGCTCAAGTTGCCCGCACTTCGCGAAACTCGGGAAGTCGGCGATCGTCGCGACGCACCTGCCATGCCGTCAGCGCGGCGACGCGGTCGCGGCGGCGTGTTCGGTAGCGTCTACCTCCGCGGCGTTGCGTGACCGAGGTGGGTAGAAGCGCCCGGTGGGCGCTGATCCCTCTCCGGGGCAACCCCGGGGACACCTTTGTGACCAGGCCAGCGCATCGCGAGCCCTTGACTGCGTCCGTGGAAGCAGGTTCGGGCACGCACGACGGAGTGCAGTCGGCGCGCGACGTCGCGATCATTGTGCGATGTACGACGGCCGCACACGTGCCTACGTGTCCCGGTGCGTTGCGGACGCGTTCTTGGCGGGCGTGTGGAATGATCGTGCGCTCGTCGACAGGGCGGGCGGCGCGTTGGATCACCGGCCGCGATGGGTTCGACCAGTCGCCCGCGAGGTGCTCGCGGCTTACGCCCGTCCGCCGAGCGACCGGCCACGGGAGCTCGCGCGTTTCATCGATCTGGCACTCCGGGACCGCCGTTCGGACAGCGCCGAGGCGGAGCCGCCGAGGGTCCGTCGGTGGCTGGTACCGGAGCCGGCGATGGGCCCTCGGCGGTGGCCCGTGCCAGAGATCACATCCCTGGCGGGGCTTGCGAAGTTTCTCGACGTCAACGACGGTGAGCTTGCGTGGCTGGCGGACGTGCGCGGTCTCGAGCGGACGGTCGCCGACGAGAAGCTTCGACACTACCGGTACATGACGCTCCGACGTCCCAGTGGGGTGGCGCGAGTGATCGAGCGCCCAAAGCACCGGCTGAAGGAGATCCAGCGGCGAATCCTGCACGAGATCCTTGACTGGATCCCGGCGCACGAGTCAGCGCACGGCTTTACCCGCGGGCGATCCGTGCGCAGTCACGCACGCGAGCACACCGGGCAGTTTGTCGTCCTGCGACTGGACCTTGAGGATTTCTTTGCTTGTATCGCCGCGGGTCGCGTCTACGGCATCTTCCGGTCGGCGGGATATCCGGAGTCGGTGGCGCACTTTCTCACGGCGCTGGCCACGAACGTTGTCCCGTCGGCACTGTGGTGCTCACTTCCGCGCTCTACAGACCCGGCTCAGATCGACGCGCATCATCGCCTCGGCCGGCGGCTCGCAACGCCCCATCTACCGCAAGGCGCTCCGACCTCGCCGGCACTTGCGAACCTTGCCGCGTTCCGCCTCGATCGGCGCCTGCGCGGGCTCGCGGCCTCGCTGGAAGTCAGCTACTCCCGCTACGCAGATGACCTCACCTTCTCCGGACCGCCAAAGCTCCTTTCGGCCGCGAACAGGCTACGGCGCGCCATCGCCGGGATCTCCCGGGACGAAGGATTCATGGTCAACGAGCACAAGTCGATGCTCGCCACGCGCGCCGGCCGCCAACAGGTCTGCGGCGTCATTGTCAACGAGCGCCTCAACGCACAGCGCCACGAGTACGACGTCCTCAAAGCCACCCTTCACAACTCCCGCATGCACGGGCCAGAGTCGCAGAACCGGGACTCCCTGCCGGACTTCCGGGCGCACCTGCTCGGACGCATCTCTTGGATCGGCTCGCTGAACCCCGCGCGCGGCGAGAAGCTGCGCCGCCAGTTCGCCCGCATTGCCTGGCACGAGGACAAAGGGGAACCGTGAAGGCGCAGTGACAGCGCAAGTCCGGATGCGCTTGGGGCCCGCGCAACAATCATTGCCCGTTTTGCGCATTCAAGCATTCCCGTGCTCGCGCACGAACCCTCGCCAGAGGACTACCGTTAGGCGAGCACGTTTGCTCAGCGCTCGCCTGCTTGCACGCGATTGGTCTGGCAGCCGCTCCAGAACGCGCTGGCTGCTGGGATCCTCGCCCCGAGATTGCGGCGGTCTTCGACTACACCGGTCGACTGGATGGATGTCTTTCTCGCGGTGGTGATCTGACAGAGCGCGCGTCGCGTATGAGGTGCCAGCAATGCTTGATTTCGCCGAGAGGAGGTTCGCATGTCCGTAGATCAACACGAACCGGGGACGGATCGAAGGCAGTTCCTGGGCAGGACGGCGGCCGCCGGCGCCGGGATGCTGGCTGGCACGTCTGCGCTGGACGCATTGGTCCCGTCCCTCGCCGTCGCGAAAGCCGGCGGGGTCACACGGGGGGATGTAGAGATTGTCGTTGCGGCGCAGATCGCCGAGGCGCTGGCAGTGACCACGTACACCAATATCATTCGGATCTCACCGTTCTTCAAGCGGCTGCCGGAGGACGACCAGGGCTATTTGAAGGCGGCGCGTGAGGAGGAGATGTCGCATTACGCGCTGGAGAAGAGCGTGACCGGCAAGCCCTCGCCGTTCACCGCTTTCTACCCTTGACGTGCTCGTCACGCTCGAGGATGCGTTCATCGCCGCGTATCTTGTGGGGGTGCGCAATTTCAGCGCGCCCGCGCTACGCGTCCTCGCGGCGCGGATCATGGGTATCGAGAGCGACCACCGCACGCTGGCGCGCGTGCTCGCAGGAGATGTGTCCGCGACCGATGGCGGACCGATCAAGAAGATCACGGGCCTGCAGGGCAAGGCTGAACGCGCCGATCCGCCCAACAACAACGGGTACGAGCGCACACTGAAGTGGACGAAGATCAGCCAGGCGGTCACGGCCCTGGGTCCATTTGCCGATAAGGCGACCGCCGCTCAGGCTGGGTTCGACACCTCCAGACCGTATCGGTTCCAGCCCTTCAGCGCTGTGCTGCCCGAACCGCTGGGGGCGTTTCACTCATTCGCGGGTTGATCCCCGCGGTTTCCGCGTCGCGCTGTCTGGGGTCTGTGGGTGTGGTGCGCAACGCGCGGGGCTGCGGGGAGCCATGAGCTTCACGGGTCTGCATTCGCGTCACGCGGTGTTTGGCCATGAGCACCATGCTGACGAACGAGGGAGCCCTCCTAGTCGTCAACCCTGGCGAGGAAAGGCGGCGGGGGTGCGATCTGCAGGTCGGCCTGGTTGGCGTTCTCGGCGCGGTAGCGGTCAACCTCGTGCTCTTGTCGCCCGAATACCTTGGCCAGCAGATTCCGGATACAGACCGGGCTCGGGCCTCCTGGGTGATCGAGCCCATCGCCGCCAGCGAGGCCTGGGCGTCGCGGCGGGCCTTTCGGCGGGCGCGTCCGACCCGCCGGCTGAACAGCACGAACACCGGCGACATGGCGCGGCGCCGGTCGTGCGCCGGTTGCGATCGTCAAGCCAAGACGAGCCGAGGCTTCCTGGGGAGCGCAGCGGCGTGCCGCTCCGCTGCGACTATGTCGTCACGTCGTCAGCCGCGCTTCGGAGCGGATCGGCTCGAACAGCTCGACCAGGTTTCCCGCCGGGTCCTGCACCAGAATCTGCTTAGTGCCGATGCCGGTGACGATCTCGTTGCGGAAGCGAACGCCGCTTGGGCGCAGTGCCTCGACCGTACCCTCCAAGTCCGACACCTGGAGCATGATTCGATTCCACCCTCCAGGCTGCTGTTGGGTTCCGTCCGGCATGGGTCGCGAGCCTCCGCCCGGATGGTCGGGGCCGACGGGCGATACCAACACCAGCCGGAGGTCGCCGAGGGTGAGCGTCGCGAAGGCGGGGTCGGGGTGCATCTGCTGCTCGAAGCCGAGTTGCCCGCAGTAGAAATCGATCGCGGCGTCGACGTCGTCGACGATGTAGCGGACACTGACTGTGCTCATTTTCCTCACTCCTTCGTGGTCGTTCGTTCGTGGTATCCAGCGCGTGCTTCGAACAGCTCGACCGGGTTGCCCGACGGGTCCGCGAGCAAGGCGGTGTCGACCGCGACACCGGCAGTCACTCCCCGGCGGAACGTGACGCCGCTAGCGCCAAGCGCCGCGACGGTCGCGTTCAGGTTCGAGACTTGCAGTGAGATCCGGTTCCACCCGCCGGGCTCGGGCAGCGTGCCGTCCGGGAGCGCGTGCGGCTCGCCGGGAACACTCAGCAGCAGCCTCAGGTCACCGCGGTAGAGCATCGCGAACGTCGGCGACGGATGCAGCTCCTCGTCGAAGCCGAGTTGGTCGCAGCAGAACGCGATCGCCTGATCGAGGTCCTCGACGAAGTAGCGGACGGTGGCGGACCGTGCGACAGCCTCCCCGCCGCCAGTGATCCGCTGCCACAGCGCGTCGGCGAACGCCGGATGGGGCTCGATCGGGACGTTCCACAGTCGGAGAGCGTCGAGTGGATCGGGGGTCATGCAGCCTCCTCCCGGTAGATCCGCCGCAGCGCCGCCCGGGCGCGGACCAGCAGCGTTTCGGTGCCCCGCACGGTCCTGTCAAGCTGGTCGGCTATCTCGGGCACCGAAAGGCCGTCGAGATACCGCAGCGCCAGCGCCGCCCGTTGCGGGCCCGGCAGCCGCGCGAGCGCCGAGTATAGGCGGCGCTGATATCGAGCAGCTCCTCCCAGGGATCGTCCGGTTGGTCTGGCCCGACGGCCGCAAGCCCGCGGCGCTCGCGCTCGCCGCGCCGCCAGTGATCGACGAGCTTATGTCGTGCGATGCCGATCAGCCAGGCCACGCTCACCGACGGCGGGTTGGGCCGCTGGAGTGCCGTGACCGCCGCCATGAACGTCTCAGCGGTGAGGTCCTCAGCATCGGTCACGCTGCCGCAGCGCGGCAGAAGGTAGCCGTACACCTGAGGAAGGGCTGCGCGATAGCTCGCTTCGTCGATACCCCATCATCGCCCGAGACGGACGGAATCCGAACATCGCCGGCACACAAATTCATTCGGACACCACGGTCGCCTTGCACACCAACCGCGACATCGCGAAAAGCCGGCCAGACGTCCAGAGGAGCGCCGCGTGAGCGTGCGGTCCGCTAGCGAACGAGAAGTCCGCGGCGCGACGAATTGGGCAGGTACCACACGTCTCCGATCTCCGCTGAAATCGCGCGACAGATCACTGGCCGCCGGTGCCGTACAAGTCCTCTCCGACCTTACGCTGTTCGCGGGCTGGTCCAGACAACCAAGCGGCGGTCCGAGTGCCGCGGCGGATCAAAAGCGAATGTCCGGACCACCGGCGCCGGCCTGTGTACGTGCGTCGGCTGAGATGGTAGACATGCGCAATGAGATTCCGGGCGCCCACGATCGACGACGCGGCGGCCGTCCTCGAGGTGCTGGTGGCCCGTGAGATCGCCGACCTCGGCGTGGCGGACCATCTGCTCGAGGACCTGCTCGACGAATGGCGCGCCACCGAGCTTGACCTGCCGGCGGATGCCAGAGTGGTCGAGCTCGATGGGCGGATCGTCGCGTACGCGATGGTGCGCGGCCCGGGAGCCCTCGCTGCCGTCGCTCCCAATTACGAGGGCTGCGGCATCGGGACGCGCATGCTGGATTGGGCGGAAGGGCGCGAGCGCGAGCTGGGTCGCTCAGAACACCGGCAGTGGATCGGCTCTGGTAATGAGCGCGGAAAGACGCTGCTGCGCGCGGCAGGGTACGAGCTGGCACGCAGCTACTGGCGGATGGCGCTGCGGCTGGAGAATCTGCGCGCTGGCCTGAACAGCGTTCCAGAGGGCCTACGGCTGCGCGCGCTCGATGTCGAGCAGGACGCCGTCGCCGTTCACGCGCTCGACGCTGCGAGCTTCGCCGGCGCGCCGGACTACCGGCCCGAGTCGCTGCAGGCGTTCCTGGAGGAGCACCTCGGCGCTCATGACCTCGATCCCGAGCTGAGCCGCGTCGCCGAGCTCGGCGGGCAGATCGCCGGCTTCCTGTTGGCGCGCCGCCGGACCGATGCGTCTGTCGGCTTCGTCGACATCCTTGCCGTTGAGCCCCGTCACCAGGGCAAGGGAATCGGGACGGCGCTACTGGCGCAGTCGTTCAGTTTGCTCCGCGCCGCCGGCCTCGAAGAAGCACAGCTCGGGGTCGCATCGAGCAATCCGCGCGCCCTACGCGTATACGAGCGGATTGGAATGACCCCTCGATTCCGCTACGACACCTACGAGCGGCGTGTGGCCGAAGCTGGTCAGCCCGCTGCCACGGCTGCCGATAAAGCTGCGCGTCGATTTCCGACCAACCCATAGCGGCCACAAACGACTCGCCGGTCCCGCGCGGCGCTCGCTGCCGATCGCGGAGACGCCACTCGTGCGCCTGAGCAAACACCTCCCACGCCCGGCCTCTGCTGCTGCGTGTGGCGGAGCGGCAGCGCCGGCGAGTGTGTCAGTTGCAGAAGCGCTTCGAATCGGCGATTCGGAGGAGCTACGCCCGCTGCCGGCCGCGACGGCGACGCGCAGCGCATGCACGCCGCCACTCGAACATGCGTCGCTACTGTGGGGCGATGAGCAAGCTAGCGATCGGCCCGATCGTGCGGATCGGCGGTGGCGCGCTGTACACCGGTAGCTGCTCGTGGACGGAGCGCACGCTCGTGCAGGAGTCGGACTGGTATCCGCAGCGGTCCATGACTGCGGAGGAGCGGCTGCGGTTCTACGCCAGCCGGTTCCCGGTGACCGAGGTCGACTCCACCTATTACGCACCGCCGCGCGAGCAGCAGGCGCGCCTGTGGGCGCAGCGCACACCGGACGGGTTTCGTTTCAATGTAAAGGCCTACTCGCTGCTGACCGGCCATCCGACCCAGCCGCAGAGCCTGTGGTCGGATATCCGCGAGCGGCTGCCGGCAGAGACGCTCGAGAAACACAACGTGTACGCGCACCACCTGCCGGCCGACGCGCTCGAGGAGGCGTGGCGCCGGTTCGACGCGGCGCTGCGCCCGCTGCGCCAGGCCGGTCGGCTGGGCGCGATCCTGTTTCAGTACCCGCCGTGGTTCACGCCGGGGCGCGACAACCGCGGCCAGATCGAGGCGCTCAGCTCACGCCTGCCTGACTACCGGATCGCGGTCGAGTTCCGCTCGCCACGCTGGCTCTTGGAGGAACGCGACCGCGAGCGGACCCTGGCGCTGCTCGAGGAGCATGGGCTCGTGTTCGTGTGCGTCGACGCCCCGCAGGTTTCCGGGCTGCCGCGGCTGCTGGCGATCACCAACCCGAAGCTTGCGATCGTCCGCTTTCACGGCCGGTCCGATAGCACCTGGGCCGGGCAGGCACGCACTGCCGCTCAGCGCTTCCGCTACCTGTACTCCGAATCGGAGCTTGCCGAGCTGGCACGGCCAGTCGCGGGGTTCGCTCAGGAGGCGGCGGAGACGCATCTGCTGATGAACAACTGCTACCGCGACTACTCGGTCCGCAACGCCCAGCAGCTGCGCGAACTCCTGTCAGACCAGTTCGCCGAATGATCGCTCGGGAGCTCTGCACGGCGCAGAACTCCTGTCGACCAAGATCGCAGCACTCCTCACAGGCGCGCGCTCGTGCTCAACACGCACCCGCGTGACCGGTATGTCTCGCCCGTTCAGTTGCTCGTCAGCCCCGGGCGACCGAACACGCGTCCACGCTACCGACCGATATGGAAAGGAGAAGCAAGCCCGTCGGGCAGTCGACGGCTCCGATCGTGCAAGCGGGATCCTCCGACCCCGGCTGACACTGAGGAGCGCGTTGACGGAGCGATCGCCCCCCGTCGGAGTGATGAGCGTGTGCCGCAGCCGGTGGTTGTGCCGACGTCGGAACACGCACCGGACTCGGCACACGCTCCGCGCTCTCGGGTCCGACATTCGTTGGGTCGAGTCATCGGCCTAACGGCTGCCTCGTGCGCGATCAGGCGCCGCCCTTCTTCAGGTGCGGCACGTCT
>Ga0335081_10014352_pt1 | contig 12813 bp, 14 predicted proteins | sample Lox_Sample_35_FD_206713 | JGI IMG/M metagenome (GOLD analysis project Ga0335081, IMG submission 206713) | Soil microbial communities from Loxahatchee National Wildlife Refuge, Florida, United States - Lox_Sample_3.5 | ecosystem: Environmental > Terrestrial > Soil > Wetlands | place: USA...
TTGGCAGACTTTCAGTCCTTGCGTCACCCAACTCGCTTGCACGTTCAGGAAGTTTGAGAGATACAGGCGCGAGATCGCGAGGACCTTCAGATACTCGACGGCAGTGGCTTCGTCCCAATGGCGTCCGCCTAAGGCTGTATTCGCGGGCTGGAAGCTCCAGGGGATGAAGGCGGTGAAGCCGCCGGTTTCTTCCTGCAATTCGTATAGCTTCTGGAAGTGGTTGACACGGTGCTCGTATTTCTCGCCTACGCCGAACATCATGGTCGCCGTGGTGCGCATGCCGATCAGGTGCGCGGTGCGGTGGACGTTGATCCAGTCTTCGGTCAGGCACTTGAGACGAGCGATCTTGTAGCGGACTTCGTCGTCGAGAATTTCGGCGCCGCCGCCGGGGATGGAGTCGAGTCCGGCGTCGCGCAGGCGGAGGATCGTGTCGCGGATGCTCAGGCCGCTGTATTCGGCGATGGCGATGATCTCGGAGGCGGAGTAGCAGTGCAGATGGACTTTCGGAAAACGCTCTTTGATGCCGCGGAGCATTTTTTCATGCCAATCAATTTTCAAGTCTGGATGCAGGCCTCCCTGCATGAGGACGCCGGTGCCGCCCAGTTCAACCGTCTCCCGGATCTTTTCGTAGATCGTGTCGAAATCGAGGATGTAGCCTTCCTTCGCGGCGGGGCCTTTGAGCGGGCGGTAGAACGCGCAGAAGGTGCAGTATTCCGTGCAGAAGTTGGTGTAATTGATGTTGCGGTCGATGATGTAAGTGGCAACGCCTTCGGGATGGAGGCGGCGGCGCACCGCGTCAGCTTCCATTCCGATACCGATCAGGTCGTCGGACTCGAACATCTCCAACGCTTGTTGTTTGCTTAAGGACATAGGACATCCACAGAACTCTTAATTCTATCGGAGGCGGCGAATGCGCTTCAAATCTGGCCCCCGCAGGGCGGGGCCTAAAGTCTGATTGGGTAGGCAGGCCTTCAGTTGACGGTCAGGACTTGGGTACCACTGGTGCCGCCGCTGGAGCAACCTAAATCGCCGCTATTGCCGGCCGGCGTCTGCACGACAACGTTGAAGCTTCCCGGACCCGAAATCATCGAGGAAGTGATGTTGACCGTGAGTTCGGAACTGCTGACTACAGTGGTGGCAAGGGTGGCGCCATTGAAGATCACAACCGACGAGGAAACGAAATGGCTGCCGGTTGCCGTCAGTACGAAGCTGGGCGGCAGTTGGGAAAAGATCATGGTTGATGGAGAGATCGAGTTGAGGGCCGGCGAGGGCCGCGCGCTCCCGCAGAGAGGATTCAGCGAGTTGCAACCGGGCAGGAGCAGAAGGACGACCAGCCACAAACTCAAGACGACAATCCGACAGGAAGTGGACATGGATCCAGTGTAATGAACAGATGATTACTTTGCCTGAACCAAGGTAACGCAGCTTCTGCCAGTCATTAAGAGAGCACTGATAAGCGAAACTTACGGGAGTTCTCTTACCCAGATGTTGCGGAAGCTCAAGGGTTCGCTCTTGTCGCCGTGGGCTTGCAGCTTGATGGCGGCGCCGTCGAACTTCTTATAGAACGGTTGTCCGATGTAACGGGTCTCGCCTTTCAGTTCGAAATGATTGTCCACCAGCACGCCATTGAGGAAGACAGTTGCGTATGCTGGAGTTTTTAATGAACCATCTTCATTGAAGACGGGCGCGGTCCAGACCACGTCATACACATTCCAGTCTCCTGGCTTCCGCATGGGATTGGCCATCGGAATTGACTGCTTGTAGATACTGCCAGCCATACCGTTGACGTAGGTCTTGTTGTTGTAGGAGTCGAGGACCTGGAGTTCGTAACCGGCGTCGCCGGTGCCAGTGGAGGCGAGAAAAAGTCCGCTGTTGCCACGGGCCTGGCCCGAGCCGGTGATGTTCTCCGGCGTGCGCCATTCCATGTGGAATTGATAGTTGTGGAAGGTCCTCTTGGTCTCGATGTTGCCTGTGGATTTGGCGACTGTCAGAATGCCGTCCCCGACGTTCCATTTCGCGGGCTGAGAACGGTCTTGCGCGGAAACCCATTCATCGAGGTTCTTGCCGTCGAAGAGCACGATGGCGTCGGACGGCGGCTTGCCGCATTCGGTCGCGGGCGTGACCACCTTGGGCTCGGGCGTCCAGACTTCAGTGTCTTCGGGCTTGGGTTGCTGTTGAGCGTGGAGTGGAAGAGCCATAAGCGCGAATACAAATACAAGCAATGCCGTCTGTTGGATGCGCATAGTGTTGAAGAGCATACAACGAAATGGTTTTATTCGCAGGTCACGTTTAAGGGAGAAACGGGCCGACCAGTCGTCAATGAGTGCTAACGCCTTGATTTCAACACCTGACTAGCAAATCGTCGCATCTTGGAGTAGAACGTGGTCTCGTAGGCACCTTCTATAGGGAGGACTGCCGTGAAAGTGCGCCCTGATTCGGTTTTTGTCTCCAGCATCCTTCATACGATTGCTCTTCTTTTCTTCATCCATCCAGTGTTGTGGTATTACGGTGGCCCGAGTGACCCCGCTGCGGTGGCGCGATACGATGCAGCAGTTCAGCAACAATTTTATGCGTACCATGCCTTCGGGGTTGCGTCCCTCGTGATTATTCTCATCGGGCTGATTGTTGTATGGACAGCCTATGCGAGGCGCTCTCGCCCGGCGTGGTTCGTGATGTTTGTCGTCGTGTGGTTCTGGGTGTTTCCAGTTTTCATCCGTTCCTCCCCGCTGGTCCGTGGGTACTTCACGGTTACATTTCCGGAGTTTTTCTATGACGCGATCACAGGGTCGGGAGTGCGCACGGAGGTAGCCAGATCAATCCTGATGTTTTTGATGATGGTAGTCGGATTGGCACTGCCGATGGGAAGGTTCTTCATAGCGAGGAAGGCGAACGAGCCCGTTCATCTGCCTTCGAAGAGACTTGCGGTCTATTTGCTGATCGGCACTTCTGTGGCGGCGCTCGCGTTGTATTGCTGGCTGAGGGTGGGCATCCTCTACGAGATTCCAACTAAGCAGTTATATACGTTCCTCGTAGCCCCACCACCGCCACCGCCGCCTCCGAGTGCCAGCAAATGCCCTGACGAAAATTAGTAGGTGGTAGTTGGCCTAACATCCCGCTTTCATTCATTGACCTTCCAGCGCCGCGCACTCTGCCGACCGAACCTAGCGGCTTTGCATTTCCCACCATCTTGCGCAGCGCCGGAAACTTGATACCATCTTTCCGCATTGGAGGTCTCATGATCACTCGACGCAGTTTCATCATTGCCAGTGGAATGACCGCTCTTGCTTCCACGCGCGTTTTTGGCGCGAACGACAAAGTCCGCGTTGGAGTTATCGGGGCGGGACATCGGATGAAAAGTCTGCTCGATGCCGCTGACAGAGGCAACGGAGTGTCGTACGAGATCGTGGCAGTCAGCGATGTTTATGGGCCGAATCGCGACGCGGTCAAGGAGCGGTCGAATGGCCTGGCCAGCGTTCATCTCGACTATCGCGACGTTCTTAACAAGGACATTGATGCGGTAATCATTGCGTCTCCAGATCACTGGCATGTGCCGATGGCGGTAGATGCGCTGAAGGCTGGAAAAGACGTCTTCCTGGAAAAGCCAGTAACGCACACGCTCGAAGAAGGCGCGACGCTGACCAAAGCTGTGCGCTCCGGAAAGCAGATTCTGCAGTGCGGCATGCAGCAGCGCAGTTGGACACACTTCCGCGATGCCGTCGATCTCATTCAGGCGGGAAGCCTGGGCCGCGTGGTGCAGGTGCGCACGTACTGGTGGCAGAACTACCAGCGAAACTGGGCACTGAAGCCCGCCGACCAGCAGGCGCTCGACTGGAAGATGTGGCTGGGATCAGCGCCGGCTCAGGATTTCAGCGATGAAAAGTTCGCGCACTGGCGCTGGTTCTGGAATTTTGGTGGCGGTGCGATGACCGATCTGTTTACGCACTGGATCGATGTGGTGCACTGGGCGATGAAGGCGGACACGCCTAAACAGGCTTTCATGCTCGGCGACAAGCACGTGTTCGATCAGTGGGATTGTCCCGACACGATCCAGGCCGCCTTCCGGTACCCGGGGTTCGAAGTCGTGTACGAAGGCATGATGGCCTCTTCGATCGACGATGGCGGGCTGGAATTCCGCGGGACCGACGCGACGTTGAAGATCGATCGCAACGGTTTTACAGTTCACCGCGAAGGCGTGACGAGAGATCAGAATCCGGTGCTCAGTGCGAAGAGCTATCGCGACGGAACGATCACGCACATGGAAAACTTCTTCGAGTGCATTAAGACTAGGAAGGAGCCGAATGCGCCCGTGGAAACCGGCGTGGCGGCGGCGCGCGCGGGGCAGATTGGGAATTTGGCGTACAACAAGGGCGGCCAGGTGATGTGGCCAGCGAAGAGTTAAGGGTTTCCCATCCTAAAATCGTGCCTTTTGCGATTTTAGGTTGGGGATTTTGACGTCTCCGAATTCCTCCGGGTGTAGAATCTCTCGCACTCCGTCAGTCACATACTTCAAATCCCGGGAAGAAGCGTGCACACTCTCAAAACTCTGTCTTGCGGTATAGCGGCGGCCGTTGTCACGCTGCAGCTTTGTTCTCCAGTCGTACATGCGGGAGAAAAAACCGCCGCCGGGTCCGCTGCGGTCAAAGAAGGCGCGTCGGTGTTTCGCGCGAATTGTTCGCCCTGTCACGGGTTGAATGCCCGTGGCGGCGGGCGCGGACCCGATCTGTCTGCCGGGCGGTGGACTCACGGATCCAGCGACGCTGCCATCTTCCGCACCATCAGTCAAGGGGTGCCGGGAACGGAGATGCCGGCCAATGCTCTGGAGGATTCGGAGATCCGGTCGATCATCGCCTACTTGCGCTCGCTGTCGCCGCCAAGGAATCTCGTCGTGACGGGAGATCCTGCGAAAGGCACGCAGATCTTCCACGGCAAGGCGGGATGCGCGGACTGCCACATGGTTTTCGGCCACGGTGGCGTGCTGGGGCCGGAGTTGTCACGCGTAGGAGCCTCGCGATCGGTTTCCTATCTCATCGATTCGATTCGCGACCCGAACAAGGACCTGAGCAACGGCATGACCGATCCGAATAATCACTATGGATTGCCGCTGGTGTATGACACGGTCACGGTCATGAAGGCCGACGGCACGATGATCACGGGTGTAGCGAAAAATGAGGACACTTATTCGCTGCAATTGATGTCGACCGATCAGAAGTTGCGCTTGTTACTCAAGAAGGACCTCAAAGAAGTCACTCACGAGCGGAGATCGCTGATGCCTCCCTATTCCGAGGATGCGCTGGATGCGGCACAGTTGCGGGACCTGGTCGCATATCTGGAAACGCTGCGCGGAGAAGCAGCCGGCGACGCCCAGCAAGGATCGAAGAGCAGCGGCCCAAAGGAGGCGCAATGAAACGAGCGCTTCTGATGACTCTTCTTCTTGGCACCACCCTCTTGCAGGCACAGGTCAGCTACGAACGACTGCTGGGCGCCGCCCATGAACCGCAGAACTGGCTGACCTATTCGGGCCGCTACTCGGGATGGCGCTACAGCACGCTGGATCAGATCAACATCGCGAATGCATCGCATCTGGCCATGCAATGGGCGTTTCAGGTGGGCGATCTGGGACAGTTTGAAACCACCCCCTTGGTGGTCGACGGTGTGCTGTATGGAACCGGGCAGAATGACCGGGCATTTGCCATCGACGCGCGCTCGGGGCGGCCGATCTGGCGCTATCAGCGAAATCTTCCGGAAAAGCTGCAGCCTTGCTGCGGGATGGTGAACCGCGGGATGGCAATTCTGGGCGACCGCTTGTTCATGGCTACGCTTGACGCGCATGTGATCGCGCTCGACACGAAGAGCGGCAATGTGTTGTGGGACGTGACCGCCGCAGACTATCGCAAGGCATACACGTTTACGGTGGCGCCGCTGGTGGTGAAGAACGAAGTCATCGTGGGCATTTCCGGGGGCGAGTACGGAGTGCGAGGCTTCATCGATGCGTACGATGCCGCAACCGGGAAGCGCTTGTGGAGATTTGAGACTGTTCCCGGGCCGGGCGAGCCTGGTCATGAAACCTGGAAGGGAGATTCGTGGAGAACCGGAGGTGCGCCGGCATGGATCACTGGAACGTACGATCCGGACCTGAATCTGCTGTACTGGCCCACGGGCAATCCGGCGCCGAGCAACTACGGCGGTGAACGCGGCGGCAATAATCTTTACAGCAATTGCATGTTGGCCCTCGATGCGGACACAGGAAAGCTGAAGTGGTATTTCCAGTTCACGCCACATGATTTGTACGACTACGACGCCACGCAGATTCCGATTCTGCTGGATGCGACGTGGGAAGGACGGCCCCGCAAGCTTCTGCTGCAGGCGAATCGCAACGGATTCTTCTATGTGCTGGATCGCATCAACGGAAAATTCCTCTCGGCGAAAAGTTTTGGGAAAGTGACCTGGACGACGGGCATCGGCGCAGACGGGAAGCCGGTAGTCAATGCGAGCCTGAAAACGAATGCCGAGGGGACGCGGGTCTGTCCCGGGGCGCTGGGACTGACCAACTGGTATGCGCCCTCTTATAGTCCCGACACCGGCCTTTTGTACGTTGCGACTTCGACCGAGTGTGACTTGTTCACCAGTTCTCCGCAGCCTTACCGGGCCGGCCACGATTTCCTGGGAAGCGTGTACGTGCCCGACCCGGTGGAACGGCCGACGGGTGCGCTCAAGGCGCTCGATGCCCTGAGCGGAGCAGAAAAGTGGTCCTTTCCGTATTTCAGCAACCCCAATGGTGGCGCGTTGTCGACGGCGGGCGGGGTCGTGTTTGCCGGGGAGTCTGACGGCAACTTCATTGCGCTTGACGCCAAGACCGGCCGCGATCTATGGCACGTGCAACTGGGAGCGGCGATCTATTCGACGGCCATCACATTCCAGGTCGAGGGGAAGCAATATGTGGTCATCCCGGCCGGCGCGGCATTATTCGCATTCGTGCTGCCCTAAGCTTGGGAGTATTAGAAAACACACCTAGTTGAACACGTTCAACTTTTCTCTTGACGCCTCCCTGAGCTGGAGCTATAGTTATTTTGAACACGTTCAAGAGTGTTCAAACTGGGGAGGAACACATGGTAACCGCCAACAACATTATCGTTGTAACCTACCTGACCTACATCCTGATCAGCGTCACGCTGACGATTTGGGTGGCTCGCACGCTCTACAAACGAGGCGCCATTTTCCTGGTCGACGCGTTCCATGGGAACCGCGAACTGGCTGACTCGGTGAATCACCTTCTGGTGGTGGGATTCTATTTGATCAACATTGGGTTCGTCTCGCTCGCGCTCAAGACTGCGGACGTCATTAACACTTCGCGCGCTGCCATCGAATTGCTCAGCGACAAGATGGGCATGGTGCTGCTGATCCTCGGCGGAATGCATTTCTTTAACCTCTATGTCTTTTCACGGATTCGGCGGAGTGCGCGGGTGCCGCGGCCTCCGTTGACGCCAGCGCCGCCGGTTGCACCCGATGCCATGTTGAAGGTGGCAGCTCGGTGATGACGGCTCCGGGCTCTCGGCTTTCGGCGGTCGGAGCGCCCAGGTTTTCTCGAGATTGTAGGTTTGCGGAAGCCGGATGGCGAAAGCCGGAAGCCGAGAAGGAGGACTTATGAACAAGCTTTATGTGCTCTACGATCCGAAATGCGAACTGTGCTGCCGGTTGAAGAACTGGATCCTGGTGCAGAGGTCGTGGATCGGGATCGCGGTGATCGAGCAGGGGTCGGAGAAGGCCAAGCGGCTGTTTCCGGAGCTCGATCGCATCGCGACCAAAGAGGATCTGGCTGTGATTAGCGATGAAGGGGCAGTTTACCTGAATGACCGGGCGTGGATCATGGTGCTGTACGCGATGGTGGAGTATCGGGATTGGGCCGCGCGGCTGACGCATCCAGTGCTGATGCCGCTGGCGCGGCAGGCGTTTGCTGCGCTCTCGAAGAACCGGCATTTCATCTCGAGCATGTTGAATCCCGAGAATACGGAAGCGCTGGCGATCGAGTTGCGGAAAGAAGATATGGGAGCCTGTGCCTTGCCGGCGAGTGGCCCCGTGCGGGCAGGACATTGGGCGGATGGCGGCCGCTGGGTGCCCTCAGCGGCCGAAGCCGTGCCGTCGCCAAACATTCATGCTGAAAAACAATCGGTTGTACGGGATTACCTGCAATGACAACTACGACGATCAAGCCCAGAGTCACGTCGCGCGCCGAAGATACGCGCAAGAAGATTTACGAGGCTGCCATGGAAATGTTTCGCGAGAAAGGATTCGAAGAAACTACCATGCGCGACATTGCGGCCAAGGCGGACGTGGCCCTGGGCGGAACCTATTACTACTACTCATCGAAAGACGCGATCGTACTGGCGTTCTACCGCGAAATGCAGGAGACCAGCACATCGCTGGTGACCGAAGGGCTGGCAGACAAAAAGAAGCTCAAGGATCGGATTCGGGCGGTGCTCGATCAACGATTGAAGCTGCTGGCGCCGAATCGCAAGTTTTGCGCGGCCTTGTTCCGGCATGCGCCGGACGGGGCAGATCCGCTGTCGCCGTTCAGTGCGGAGACGCAACCGATTCGCGACGCTGCGATCGAGCAGATGCGGCTCGCGCTCGAAGGTGGGGACGTGAAGATTCCTGCCGATTTGAAGCCGCGCTTGCCGTATTTGCTCTGGCTGTATCAGATGGCGCTGATCATGTTCTGGCTTTATGACCGGTCGCCAGGGCAGGAACGGACGGAGAAGTTGATGGAGAAAAGCCTGGGGCTGCTGGTGAATTTGTTGCGGATCTCTTCCCTGCCCTTGATGAAGCCATTGCGGAAGGCGGCATTGGAACTGGTAGAGGCGGCGTCATGAAGCACCTCAGGGACTGAAGCCGCTTCTTGAGGCGTTCATTTCGCACGCTGAAGCGCTCCCCCACTCCGGTGAAGGAGTCCGATGAAAGTCTATGACTCAAGCGACGATCACGATCACAGGTGCGTTCAGCTACACAGGAAAGTATGCGGCGCGGCTTCTGCTGGAGCGGGGATACCGGGTTCGCACGCTCACTGGACACTCGGAGCGGGGAAATCCGTTTGGGGCCGCGGTGAAGGTTTTTCCTTTCAGTTTCGATGATTCGGCCCGGTTAGAGGAGACCCTTCGCGGGACTTCCACGCTGATCAACACTTACTGGGTGCGGTTTCCGCATGGAAAGTCGACTTTTGAAAAAGCAGTACGGAATACTCGAACATTGATCGCGGCCGCGAAGAAGGCTGGCGTGCAGCGGATTGTGCATGTGAGCATCGCCAATCCGTCTCTCGGATCGCCGCTCGGGTACTATCACGGCAAGGCGAAGCTTGAGCAAGCGGTGATCGAGTCGGGTCTTTCTTACACGATCCTCCGTCCGACGGTGATCTTCGGCGTGGAAGACGTTCTGATCAACAACATTGCGTGGTTCGTGCGGCGCTTGCCTGTGTTTGGGATACCGGGCGACGGGCGGTATCGCATCCGCCCGATTTATGTGGAGGACATGGCGGGACTGATGGCGGATGCAGTGGAGTCCCGCGAAAACACGATCATCAACGCGGTCGGGCCCGAGACTTATACGTTTGAGGAATTAGTTTGTTTGATTGCGCGGTGCGTTGGGCGTTCGGTGCGGTTGGGTCACATTCCGACCATCCTGGCGTATCTTGCAACTCGCATGACTGGATGGCTCGTCGGCGATGTGGTGCTGACCTGGGAAGAGTATCGCGGGTTGATGGGGAATCTGCTGGCTCCTGAAGGGCCACCTGCGGGAGCCACGCGGCTGAGTGAATGGCTGCGCGAGCACGCGAAGGAAGTTGGAGTGCGGTACGCGTCGGAAGTGGCACGGCATTACGAGCGATCAGAAGCGGATCACGCCAAATAGTGCGGGGCGCACTCGGGGTCTGGCGAGGTCTGAGCCGGCGCAGATGATGGTGGGTTCTGCTTTGTTCAACCGTGCCTACGGCACGGGCCCTCCTATTGCACCGTACCCGCCAGTAAACTGGCGGGCTACTTTCAGCAGTCCCTACGGGACTCGTTGTTCATCGCGCTGGGCTGCCGTCCCGCGCCGGACGTAGGTGATGCCGCTGCGCGACTCGAATCAGCTCGCATCTCAAACATTTTTCAACCTGACAACGGTTCACGGCATCTGTAAGAATCACGCTCTTGGTCTCGCCTCACACACCGAAAGGAAAGGTTCCCTCCGACCGTGACCTACGACAAGCCGACCATCAATCCGTGGCTGATTGCGGTCGCGGTGATGTTGGCGACGTTCATGGAGGTGCTCGACACTTCCATTGCGGCGGTCGCGCTGCCGTATATCGCCGGGAGCTTGTCGGCGACCAATGATGAAGCCACGTGGGTGCTGACGAGTTATCTGGTGGCCAATGCGGTTGTGCTGCCCGCCAGTTCATGGTTCTCGCTCCGGTTCGGGCGCAAGCGATTCCTGCTGTTCTGCATTTTTTTATTCACGGCATCCTCATTCATGTGCGGCGCGGCGACCAGCCTGGGAATGATTTTGCTGGCGCGCGCTTTGCAGGGAGCCGGTGGTGGCGCACTGCAACCGCTGTCGCAAGCGATTCTTCTGGAAACATTTCCTCCCCAGAAGCGCGGCATGGCGATGGCCGTATTTGCGCTGGGTGTGGTGGTCGCGCCGGTACTTGGTCCGACTTTGGGTGGATGGCTCACCGATACCTACTCGTGGCGGTGGGCGTTCTATATCAATATTCCTGTTGGCGCGTTTGCGGTGTTCATGATCTCGCGGTATGTGGAAGATCCTCCCTATATCAAAGACGCGAAGCCGGGCAGGTTCGACGCTATTGGACTAGGACTGCTGGCAGTGTGGCTGGGCGCGTTGCAGATCATCCTGGATAAGGGGCAGGAAGATGACTGGTTCGGAGCGACCTGGATCCGCTGGGCGGCCGGTGTCCTGATCGTCAGCTTAGTGGCATTTCTGATTCGCGAATTCCGCCACAAGAATCCACTGGTGGATTTGCGGGTGTTTCGACACCGCAACTTCACCATGGGATGCCTGCTGATCGGCCTGTTTGGCGCCGCGATCTATGGGCTGATTACGCTGTTGCCGCTGTTCTACCAGGAACTCATGGGATATACCGCATTGGCTGCAGGGTGGGCGGTGAGTCCACGCGGGATTGGCGCAATTCTGGCCATGCCGATGATCGGGTATCTCACGGCAAAGATCGATAACCGGCTGTTGATTGCGTTTGGATTCGGCTTGTTTGCCATCACCAGCATTTGGTTCAGCGAGGTCAATCTCGCGATCGGGCCGTGGAGTTTTCTGTGGGCGATCGTGCTCAGCGGATTTGGGTCGGGATGCGTGTTCGTCCCGCTCTCCACCACCGCGATGGCATTTCTGAAGAATGAAGAGATCGGCAACGCCAGCGGGCTGTACAACCTGCTGCGCAATATTGGCGGAAGTATTGGCATTTCGGTTGTGAATACGATTGTGGCGCGGCACGAACAGTTGCATCGCAATGAACTCGGCGCCTCGTTGTCGCAGGGACGTGTAGAGGTCCAGGGAGCAGTTTCGGGGATCCAACAATATTTGGGATCGCAGGGCGCGGCACCCACAACCGCCACGCACCAGGCCTACGGACTGTTGAATCAGGCGCTCAATGCGCAGTCGCGGCTCTGGTCGTACGTGGATGATTTCCGGTATATGGCGCTGGTGTGCTTCGCGTGCATCCCGATTGTGTTTGCGCTGAAGAAGTCAGTAGGAAGGGGACGGCCCGGGGCTGCGCACTAGAGTTCTCAGATTTAAGCGGGCCTATGCTCGCGCATGTCAATCGCTGGTGGCCACGGAAAGAAATTTATCGGTCATTGGATTGTAGATGTACACTGAGCTCGCACTTTCGTCTTTAAAGAACTCCACCGCATCCCGTTTCGTTTTAAGTTTTTCCGGCTCATCCTTCCCGCACTCCCAATAGCCTTTTCCGCAAGCAGTTTCGTAATCGCCGGGTTTGACTTTCGCAATTCCCATCACGTCAATAAAGCAACGTCCATGACTTCCAGCCGGCGCCAGTCACAGCCCCTCTTCGCGGTTAGACAGACGAAAAGAGCCATCTTATGGGAATGAAGGTTGACCAGCAGCAGAGCCTTGTCCTGGACCCCATCTCCGTTGAAGTCGCCTTTTACGGACAGAAAACGGTTTGGATCTTTTTGCCGGAACTCTTGTCGCGTCATGTTGGAGGGAGGTATGGCCCATCCGATGGGCAGTTCTTGTGACAGGCAGGCATGGGCCGACACGGCGAGAAATAGTACCACTCCGCTAACCTTCATGTCGAAAATGTAGGACGCAACCGGCGTTTCGGCTACATCACCGAGGTACGCAGGAAGAACGATCTGCTGGATCCGCCAAACATGCAGATTGACACCGATTTGCGCCTTCCCTATCCTGCCTGTGTACGCGAACAGCGAGGGTCCTGCATGAGTGGGTGGCTGCAAAACAAGTTCGAGAAGAATTTCCTGATTTCGACGGTGGACTACGTCTTCAACTGGGCGCGGAAATCGGCGGTTTGGCCCATGACGTTTGGACTCGCGTGCTGCGCGATTGAGATGATCGCGTCGTCGACGGCGCGGTTTGATATTGCGCGATTTGGGTCGGAAGTATTTCGTCCGAGCCCGCGGCAGAGCGATCTGATGATCGTGGCCGGAACGGTCACCTTGAAGATGGCGCCCGTCGTAAAGCGGATTTACGACCAGATGCCCGACCCGAAGTGGGTGATCTCAATGGGCGCGTGCTCGTCGGTCGGTGGCCCATTTAATACTTATGCGGTGCTGC
>Ga0335081_10014354_pt1 | contig 12813 bp, 7 predicted proteins | sample Lox_Sample_35_FD_206713 | JGI IMG/M metagenome (GOLD analysis project Ga0335081, IMG submission 206713) | Soil microbial communities from Loxahatchee National Wildlife Refuge, Florida, United States - Lox_Sample_3.5 | ecosystem: Environmental > Terrestrial > Soil > Wetlands | place: USA: Florida...
GAACACGACGATCCCGGCCACGAACATGGTCCGCGGGCCCAGCAGATCCCCGAGGCGCCCCGCCGTGATCACCAGGACGGCGAGCACCAGCGCGTAGGCGTTGAGCACCCACAGCACGGCGTCCAGCGAGGCGTGCAGCCGGTCGATCATGTTGGGGATCGCGATGTTGACGATCGTCAGGTCGAGCAGCGTCATGAAGAAGCCGAGTGACACCACGACCAGGACCGCCCACGGATTCCCGCGAAGCTTGGCCATGCTTCCGACCATAGCTCACCAGCACAGAAGTATGAAGATATATCTCGACCCTGACGGGCCGGGTTACCCGCCCCGGCCGACGGCGTACCGCTGATGTGGCGCCGGAACCGCGGCGGGTATGCTCCCCGCATGGAGCTCAACGGTACTTCGGCGGTCGTTTCCGGCGGCGCGAGCGGCCTCGGCGAGGCGACCGCGCGGGTGCTCGCCGCGGCGGGCGTCACGGTGGTCATCGCCGACCTGAACGAGAACCGCGGCAAGCAGATCGCGGACGAGATCGGCGGCCAGTTCGCCCGCACCGACGTGACCGACGAGGCGTCGGTGCAGGCCGCGGTGGACCTCGCGGTGGCCACCGGGGAGCCGCTGCGGACCGGGGTCAGCTGCGCGGGCATCGGCTGGGCGGCGCGGACCGTCGGCCGCGACGGCACCCCGCACGACCTTGGTGCCTACCAGAAGGTCATCGCGGTCAACCTGATCGGGACCTTCAACGTGATGCGGATCTCCGCCGCGGCCATGGCCAGGACCGAGCCCGCCGACGCCGACGGGCAGCGCGGCGTCATCATCAACACCTCCTCGGTGGCGGGCATCGAGGGCCAGACCGGCCAGATCGCGTATTCCGCCTCCAAGGGCGGCATCATCGGCATGACCGTGCCCGGTGCCCGCGACCTGGCCGCCATCGGGGTCCGGGTGAACACGATCTGCCCGGGCATCATCGACACCCCGATCTACGGGTTCCGCGAAGGGGCCGAGGAGTTCAAGGCCCGCCTGGTGGCCCCGGTGGTGTTCCCCAAGCGGATGGGGCGGGCGGATGAATTCGGCCACCTGGTCCGGTCGCTGATCGAGAACGACTACATGAACGCCGAGGTCGTGCGCTTCGACGGCGGGATCAGGTTCCAGCCCAAGTAGGCTGGTCGGGGCACGTATTCAGGTACCCCGATCGTTTTGGCGGCACGCATGTGCGGAATTACCGGCTGCCTGGCCCTGGCAGACGGAGCAGGGCCCGACACCGAGTGGGTGGGCCGTGCCGCCATGCGCGTCGCGCACCGCGGTCCCGATGACGAGGCTTTCTTCGCCGATCAGCACCTGGCCCTGGGCTTCCGGCGGCTGGCCGTCATCGACACCTCGGCGGCCGGCCGTCAGCCGATGCAGTCCGCGGACGGCCGGTTCGTGGTGGTCTTCGACGGCGAGATCTACAACGTCGCGGAGCTGGCCCAGCGGCTGCACGCCCGCGGTGTCCGGCTGCGCAGCAGGTCGGCGGCTGAGGTGCTGCTCGAGATGTACGCCTGGCTGGGCAAGGACGTGGTCCGCCAGCTCCGCGGCATGTACGCGTTCGCCATCTGGGACCGGCGCAACCTGGAGCTGTTCTGCGCGCGTGACCCGTTCGGCATCAAGCCGTTCTTCTACGCGCTGACCGCCGGCGGCCACCGGCCCAGGTCCGGGCCTCAGCTGAGGTTCGCCTCCGAGCGCAAGGCGCTGGCCGGGCCGGGCGAGGTGACCGCCATCGACCCGGACGCGCTGCGCCGCTACCTGTCGTTCCAGTACGTGCCCGCGCCGGCCACCCTGGTGCCGCCCGCCCGGGCCCTGCCGCCCGGGCACGTGCTCATTGCCCGGCCGGGCGGCCGGGTCGACGTGTTCCGGTACTGGCGGCCCGAGCTGCGGCCGGCCAGGTCCCCGTCGTCGAGTTCCCCGGACAAGATCCTGGCCGCGCTGCGCGACTCGGTGGCCGCCCACCTGCGCAGCGACGTCCCGGTCGGCGCGTTCCTGTCCGGCGGGGTGGACTCGGCCACGCTCTGCGCGCTCGCCGCCGAATCAGTACCCGACCTGCTCACCTTCACCGTCGGCTTCGACCGCGAGGGCTACAGCGAGATCGACGAGGCGATGGCCACCGCGGCCGCGCTCGGGGTCAAGTCGGTCACCTACCTGATCGGTCCGGAGGAGTTCCTCGCCTGCCTGCCCAGGATCATCTGGCAGCTCGACGACCCGATGGCGGACGCGGCCGCGATCCCGCTGTGGTTCGCGGCCCGGGAGGCCCGCAAGCACGTCAAGGTGGTGCTGTCCGGCGAGGGCGCCGACGAGCTGTTCGGCGGCTACGGCGTCTACCACCAGCCGGGCGTGGTCCGGGCCGGCCGGGCGCTGCCCGGCTGGGGGCGCAGCACGATCGGCCGGGTCGCCTCCGAGCTGCCTGCCGGAGCCCGCGGCAAGGGCTTCCTCAACCGGACCTCCACGCCGCTGCCGCGGCGGTATATCGGCAACGCCTACGTGTACCACGGCGACGAGGCGAGCCTGCTGGTCCGGAAGGCGCACGGCAGCGAGTTCGACGTGACCGACCCGGTGTACCGGCAGGCGGCCGACGCCGGCCTGGACGACGTCGCCACCATGCAGCTGATCGACATCAACACCTGGCTGCCGGGCGACATCCTGGTCAAGGCCGACCGGATGGCCATGGCGCACGGCCTGGAGCTGCGCACGCCGTTCCTGGACCGGGAGGTGCTCGCGGTGGCCGCTCGGCTGGCCCGGGTGGAGAAGACCGCCGCGGGCACCACCAAGTTCGCGCTCCGCGAGGCCATCGGCGAACTGCTGCCCCAGGCCGCCGCCGAACGCGCCAAACTAGGCTTCCCGGTGCCGCTCGGCCACTGGCTCCGCGGCGGCATGTATGGTTTCGCGGAGCAGGTGGTCCGCACGGCGCAGACCGGCCAGTGGCTGGACAAGGGCGCCGCGCTCGACATCCTGCGCCGCTTCCGGTCCGACGATCCCGATGTGACCTGGAGGCAGGTGTGGCTGCTGGTCGTATTCTCGCTCTGGCACCAGATTTACGTGGAGCGCGTGTACGACCCGGTAGCGCTCGGCTGGGAAACCTCAATGGGCCCGGCCGCCGGCTGACGAGGTAAGGAACATCGAACGTGACCACCCCCAGGATCAGCGTCGTCGTGGCGTTCTTCAACAATGAGGACGACCTCGGCGACTGCCTGGACTCGATCGCCGCGCAGACGGTCGACGACCTGGACGTGATCATGGTCGATGACGGCTCCAGCGATCACAGCGCCGAGATCGCCCGGGCCAGGGCCGCCGCCGACCCGCGGTTCACCCTGCTGCAGCCGGAGCACGGCGGGCCGGGCGGCGCGCGCAACCGCGGCGTGGAGCGCGCCCGCGGCGAGTACCTGGCCTTCGTCGACGGCGACGACGTGCTGCCGGCCAATGCGTACGAGCTGCTCCTGCACGCGCTGGAGCGGTCGGGCTCGGATTTCGTCAGCGGTGCCGTGGACCGCGTGGGCCCGAAGGGGATCACCCCGTCGGCGCTGCACTCGCTGGCGCTGAAGGGCAGGCAGACCGGCACGCACGTGACCAGGATGCCGCGGCTGCTCTACGACGTGTCGGTCTGGAACAAGCTGTTCCGGCGCAGCTTCTGGGATCAGCACCAGCTGTCCTATCCGGAGGGCGTGGTCTGGGAGGACCTCCGGCTGATGACCAAGGCGCACGTGCTGGCCCGGGCGGTGGACGTGATCCCGGACATCGTCTACTACTGGCGCGAGCGCGCGCAGGGCGGGCTGTCGATCACGCAGAGCCGGACCAGCGTGGCCAACCTGCGCGACCGGATGACCGCGATGAACGACATCGACCAGTTCATCGCGGCGCACTCGACGGCCAAGCTGCTCCGGGCGCACCAGCGCAAGGCCCTGAAGAACGACCTGTGGCTCTACGTCCAGGACCTGCACAAGGTGACCGACGCCTACCGGGCCGAGTTCGCCGACCTGGTGAACGGCTACCTGGACCACGTCGGCCGCCGGGTGATGCGCAGCCTGCCCGCCCCCTGCAAGCTCGCCTACTACCTGGTGCGGATCCGGGCCATGCCGCAGCTCGCCGAGCTGGCCGCGTGGCTCGTGGAGCAGCCGGTGCGCCAGGTTCCCGTGGTCCGGTGGCGGGGCAGGCTCCGCGCCGACCTGCCGTTCCGGACGAACGCCCCGGTGCCGATTCCATCCCGGGTATTCCGCCCGCACTGGCGCGACCTGGACCCGTACATGCAGGTGGACGACATCGAGTGGGAGGACGGGAAAAGGGTCCGGCTGGTGGTCACCGGCCGGGCCAACGTGCCGTCCGTCGACATCCCCCGCCGCCGGAACACCTCCAAGATCGCGGTGCTGCTCCCGCCGGGACCCGGAATCCGCCGGCTCCCGGTGGTGCGGCCCGTCCGGTCGTTCCTCAACCCGGAGGCCACAGCCCTGTCCGAGCAGGACAGGGCCAACTACGACTGGTCCGGTTTCCGGTTCGCGGTCAGCCCGAGGCGGTTTCGCGGCACTGGGCAGTGGCAATGCTACATGCTGGTCCGGGGCCACGGCGTCTGGCGCCCGGCTCGGGTGCACACCCCGGTACCCGGCCCCGCGGAGCGGCCGCGGCCCCGTCAGGTAGCGCCCGGCCTGCGGTTCGGCGCCCGCTGGGCCGGTCTCGGCCTGAACGTGGCGGCGTGGCGGCTCGGTGCGATGGTCGCCGACGTGGGCTGGCAGGACGCCGGCCCGCGGGCGGTGCGAATCGACGTGGAGCTGCCCGCGACCTCAGCTGGCGCGGCCCCGTCCGCTCCTGCCACCCCCGTTCCGGCCGCCCCCGGCCCCCCGGCCGAGCTCGTACTGGTGCGTAACCAGGGCGCGACGATCCGTTCCTTCCCGACCGTCCCGGTGCCGCCCTCGGCCGGAGGCCCGGCGAGATTCAGTGCCGTCGTCTCGCTCGGCGACCTGGCTAGCGCGACCGACGTGGTGGACCGGGTGGGCCGGGTGCCCGGCGACGACGGGATGGCCTGGGACGTCTACCTCAAGCTTCCCGGCCGTCCCCGGGTCAGGGTGGCGTGGCCGGACGGCGTGGCGGAGACCAGGCACCTGTTCGGCGCGCGGGAGGCCGTGGCCGGCCAGAGCCGCTACGGTGACTTTGTGATATCAGAACGTACGCCCCGGCCGGTGATCGACGAGCACGAGTGGCAGCCCGGCGGGCGCCTGGTGCTGCGCGGCAGCTTCCTGAGGGCCGGCCTGCTCCCCGGGACCGGCGGCCGGTACGAGACCGTGCTGCGCCGGATCGGGTCCGCCGACTCGCATGTCATCGGCTTCGCTGCCGACGGCGAGCGGTTCGCCATCGAGGCCAGCCTGGACCAGATGCCGTTCTTCGGCTCGGCCATCCCGCTGCGGGACGGCGATTGGAACCTGTACGTCCGCCCGGCCGGCGGCGGCCCGGACACGCTGGCCGAGATCAAGTACGACCACGACCGGCTGGGCGATGTCACCGGCCAGCGGGTCCCGGCCGGCCGCAAGCAGTACCGGCTGGTGGTCACCGGCCGGAACGACCCGGTGATCACCGCCGAGCCGCAGCTGCGCCGGGTGGAGCAGGGTAACTTCGGCCAGCGGGCGCTGCGCCGCGGGTTCTACCCCGCGATGCTGCGCAGCGCCGCGGTCCGCGACTCGGTCTTCTTCGTCAGCTGGAAGGGCAAGCAGTGCACGGGAAACCCGCTCGGCATCGCGGAGGAACTGCGCCACCGCGGCGATGACCGCGAGCACCTGTGGGCCATCACCGACTGGTCGGTGCCGGTGCCCGAGGGCGGCACCGGGGTGCTCCGCGGCACCGAGGAATACTACGAGGCCCTGGCCCGGTCGAAGTACCTGATCTCCAACGACGACATGCAGCTCCCGTTCCGCAAGCGCGACGGCCAGTTCTACCTGCAGACCTGGCACGGCACGCCGCTGAAGCGGATCGGCTTCGACATCACCAACCCGCAGTTCATCAGCGGGACGGCGTATTTTGATCACCTCGCCAGGGACGTCGCGCAGTGGGACCTGCTGCTCTCCCCCAACCCGTTCAGCACCCCGGTCATGCGCCGCGCGTTCCGCTACGACGGCGAGATCGCCGAGTACGGGTACCCGGGCAACGACCTGCTCTGCCGGGCCGATGCGGCGGAAGCGGCCGCGCGGGTCAGGGACCGGCTCGGGCTGCCCGCCGGCAAGCGCGTGGTGCTCTACGCGCCCACCTGGCGTGACAACCAGGTGTACGCCAACGGCCGCAGGTACCGATTCGACATGCGCCTGGACCTGGAGCGGGCCTGGCGCGAGCTCGGCCAGGACCACGTGTTCCTCATCCGCGGGCACCATCACAACGGGGACGACGTGCCCGCCGGGATGCGGGACGGCTTCGCGTTCAACGTCACCGCCTACCCCGATATCACCGAGCTCTACATGGTGTCCGATGTCCTGGTCACCGACTACTCCTCGGCCATGTTCGACTACGCGGTGACCGGCCGGCCGATCCTGTTCTTCACCTACGACCTGGCCGAATACCGCGACAGCCTGCGCGGCTTCTACTTCGACTTCGAAGCGGAGGCGCCCGGCCCGCTGCTGGCCGACTCGGCCGGCGTGATCGAGGCCGTCCGGGACGTCGACGCCGTCGCCGCCGGGCACCGTGACGCCTACCAGCGCTTCACGGCCCGCTTCTGCCCCCTGGACGACGGCAAGGCCGGCGCCCGCGTCTGCGACCGCGTATTCGCCTCCTGACCAGTGCGGCTCCTCGTACCGCGGCGGCAGGGCCCAGGCGCCGGGCCGAGCCCACAGGCGCCGGGCCGCCGGAGCGCATGTGACGCAGGGAACCGACTGGGCCGGGCGGAAGTTAAGAGAACATTAACGGTGGCCGCCTCCCGCGTACCGGCTGGATAGCCTGGGGGGCAGGGCGCCATCTGGCCTGGGGCGGGCGCCCGGGAAGGACAGCCGTGGCGGACACCGACATCGGGTCACCCGACCCGGCGACGACGTTCGCGGCGGAGCCGGCGAACGTCGTGGCCGGCCCGGCGACGAGCCTGGCTGCTGGCGCGCGGATCCGGCGTAGCCGGCGCGGCTGGCTGATCGTGGCCGTTCCCGCGGCCGTCTCGCTCGTGCTGGGCGGATACCAGATCGGCAGCCCTTCGCTCTGGCGGGACGAGGCGTATACCAAGGACGCCATCGCGCGCCCGTTCGGCCAGATCTTCGCCCTGCTCGGCCACCAGGACGCGGTGCACGGCGCCTATTACCTGCTCATGCACGTGGTCGCGGCGGTGCTCGGCACCTCGGGCACCGCGCTGCGGTTCCCCTCGCTGTGCGCCATGGTCATCGCGGCCGGGTTCGTCGCGGCCACCGGCCGCCGGGCGGCCGCCCTGGCGCTGGTCCCGGACACCGCCGACGGGGCCACGGGCACCGGGCGGAACGGTCGCGGGCTGGACGTCCCCGCGCTGACCGGGCTGTTCTCCGGCCTGCTGTTCGCCACCGCGCCGTACATGACTTACTACGCGCAGATGGCCAGGCCGTACGCGATCGAGACGATGTTCGCCGTGATCGCCTCCTACCTGCTGCTGCGGGCCTGGCCCGACGGCCGCTGGCGGTGGTGGCTGGGATACGGCGCGGCGGTGGCGCTGACCGGCCTGTTCAACATCTTCGGGCTGCTGATCGTGGCCGCGCACGGGGTCACGCTGCTGCTCACGGACACAAGCGGCCAGACCGCGCCCGGCCGCCGGGCCGGCCGGATCCCGCTGCGCTGGCTGGCGGCGTGCGCGGCGGCAGCGATCGTGCTCGGGCCGCTGCTCGGCCTGGCCAGCCGCCAGCAGGTGCAGATCGCCTGGCTGAACCGGCCCACGCTCAATGCGATGGAGCGGCTGCTTACCAACCTCGCAGGCTCCTGGCCGCTGATCGTCCCGTTCGCGCTGCTCGCGCTGGTCGGCCTGCTCGCCGCCTGGCTGGCGGATCACTGGCGGCCGCTCAACCCGGCCGCGATCGCGCTGCCGTGGCTGGTCGTTCCGCCGTTCGTGCTGGTCGCGGTGTCGTTCATCAAGCCCGTGTACTACGTGCGCTACGTCGAGTTCTGCCTGCCGGCGCTGGCCATCCTGGCCGGCGCGGGGCTGACCGCCCTGGTCAGGATGGCGGCGATCACGCCGCCGCGCCGGTCGCGGCTGGGCCGCTGGCGGCTAGGGCCGCTGCGGCTGGCCTGGCTGCCGGCCGTGCTCGCCGTCGCGGCGCTCGCCGCGCTGCTGGCCGGGCCGCAGCAGGCGATCAGGCAGACCGCCGCCCGCCCGGACAACCTGCGGCTGGCCTCCGCCATCGTGGCCGCCCACGAGCAGCCCGGCGACGTCGTGCTCTACATTCCGGCCACCATGCACGTGCTCGGCACCGGGTACCCGGCGCCGTTCGGCCGGCTGCGCGACATCGCGCTGAACAAGTCCGCGATCGCCTCGGGCACCCTGACCGGCACGGAGATCACCAGCCCCGCCCGGCTGGAGAGCCGGTTCACCGCCTCGTCAGCGCAGCGGGTGTGGGTGGTCACCGGGGCCAGCAACTACAAGTTCCCCGTGCTGTCCACGCCGATGGACAAGGAGAAGATGGCCTTGGTGGCAGGCGCCGGGCTGCACATCCTGCACCGTTGGCAGGCTGGCGAGGTCATGCTGACGCTGTACGGCCCCTGATCGGCGCAAACGGCTCACGGCCCGGCACGCACAGCCCGGCCGGCACAGCCCCGGCAAGCGCAGCCCCGGCAGGCACGCCCCGGGCTCAGGCCCCGGACGATTCCGCCCGCGGGGTGCCGAACCCGCTGGCCAGCAACTGCTCGCGGATCTTCTTGCGGCCGCGGTGCAGCCGGGACATCACGGTCCCGACCGGCGTCCCCATCATCTCGGCGATCTCGCGGTAGGGGTAGCCCTCGATGTCCGCCAGGTACACCGCGGTGCGGAATTCGCCGGGCAGGTCGCGCAGGGCCCTGAGCAGGTCAGAGTCGGTGGTCCGGTCTAGCGCCTCGGCCTCGGCCGACGGCACCGGCGGCGTGAGCCGGTCCGCGGACATCTGCCATTCCTGCAGGTCACCGCCGAGCGCCTGCTGCGGCTCCCGGCGCCGCTTCCGGTACACGTTGATGAACGTGGTGGTCAGGATCCTGTTCAGCCAGGCCCGCAGGTTGGTGCCGGGGGTGAACTGCTGGAACGCCGCGTAGGCCTTGACCGACGTCTCCTGGACCAGGTCCTCGGCGTCGGTGGGATTCCTCGTCATCCGGAGCGCCGCCGGGTACAGCTGGCCAAGCTGCGGGATGACGTCGCGCTCGAATCGCGCGCGATCGTCGCTAGAGTGTTCGGCTCGGCTCATGTTCGCTCCGGTGGTTTGTCATCTCACTGTATATAGACGCTTAACAGGCCCGGAAACGTACCCCGTGTTGCGAAAATCACGTCGCTCAAGGCGAGTTCCCCTGCCCGTCTGCTAACGGCGTAAACACAGGATGCCCAGCGGAGCTGAACGTAACCTGAAGGCCGCCTGAGCCAATGGGCAGAGCGCTGATGGGCAGAGACCGGACGGGCCGGAAGCCGCGGCCGCGGCCGGTCCGGCCCGGCCGGGACGCTAGATCCAGCCGCGGCCGATCCGGTACCACATGTGATGCAGCCAATCCTGGTACGGGATGACCTTTCCGGCCAGAATCGAATAAAAGTACCAGAACATGAGCAGCACGCACAGCACGTAGGCGCCGACGATGAGGGCGCCGGTCGCCCGGCGCAGCGCGCTGGCCGAGGCGGGTCCGAGGATCAGGCCCAGGCAGAGCACGATGGACAAGATCAGGAACGGCTCGAACTCCAGCGCGTAGTAGTAGAACTTGGTCCTGGTCACCAGCGGGAACCACGGGCCCCAGCCGGCCAGCACGCCGAGCAGCACCGCCCCGGCCCGCCAGTCCCGGTGCAGCAGCCACCAGCCCAGGCAGAACAGCAGGGCCAGCATCGACCCCCACCAGATCGCCGGCGTGCCGAGCGCGAGCACCTCCTGCGACCATTCCGCGCCCTTGTAGCCGGACGGGCAGTAGTGCGAGGGGCCAGGCACCGGGCCGGTGTAGCACTCGTAGAAGAAGGCGACCGGCCGGGTGACCAGCAGCCAGTCCCACGGCTGCGACTGGTACGGGTGCGGGGTTTTCAGCCCCACGCCGAAGGTGATCGCCTGCAGGTGGTACTGGTACAGCGAGTACAGCGCCGAGATCACCGGGGTGTGCACGCCGTGGTTCTGGGCGTAGTCCCGGTAGTAGCCGGTGCTGGTGGCGAACCAGCCGCTCCAGCTGGCCAGGTAAACCCCCAGCGGGATCGCGATGAACGTCACCGGCAGCCAGCGGGCCTCGCGGAACCCGCCGCGGACGAACGACTTCAGCCCGGCGGTCCGGCGCGCGCCGATGTCCCACGCGGTGATCAGCGCGGCGAAGCCGACGATGTACCAGGCCGCGTTCCACTTGGTGGCCACGGCCAGGCCGAGGCAGATCCCGGCCGCCACCCGCCACCGGCGGATCCCGAACCTGGGCCCGAGCTGGCCGCCTTGCCGGCGGGCGACCCCCTCGGCGAGCTGCGCCCGGCCGTCGTCCCGGTCGATCAGGATGCAGCCGAACGCGGCCAGTACGAAGAACATCAGGAAGATGTCCAGGATGCCGCTGCGGGACAGCACGAACTCCAGCCCGTCCAGTGACATCAGCAGCCCGGCGACGCAGCCGAGCAGGGTGGACCTGGTCATCCGCCGGGCGATCCGGCAGATCAGCAGGATCGCCAGCGAGCCGAACACCGCGCTGGCGAACCGCCAGCCGAAGGAGTTCAGGCCGAACAGCCACTCGCCCACCGCGATCAGCAGCTTGCCGACCTCGGGCTGGACCACGTACTCCCCGCACGCCGCGGTCCCGGTGCACGGCGCGAAGATGTTGGTGTGCCCGGCCTGGATGATCGAGTTGGCGTTGCTGGCCAGGGTCAGCTCGACCCCGTGGTTCAGGATGCTCCAGGCGTCCTTGGCGTAGTACGTCTCGTCGAAGATCAGCGCCCGCGGTACCCGCAGCCGGTCGAACCGCAGGAACGCGCCGAACGCGGTGACCAGCAGCGGGCCCAGCCACCCCCAGGGCCCGTCATCCGGCATCGGTACGACCAGCCGGGCCCGCAGGGCCGCGACCCTGCTGAGCTCATCGGCGGGCGCAGCGGGCATATCAGCCTCGGTTGCCGTCACCGGCCACATGCTACTGGCGCCGGTAAAGTCCGGCTAGCCGGGTGATGATGTGCCAGGCAAGACTGTGCGACAGCAGTGACTACGGGCCAGAGACGGGGCGCAACGCACATGCCGGGATCTGATACCGACGCCGGAACCGAGAACGGCGGGGTGCTGACGCTCGCCGCGGTGCCCATCGGCCGGGCCGACGACGCCTCGGCCCGGCTGGTGGCCGAGCTCGCCGGGGCCAGCCTGATCGCGGCCGAGGACACCCGGCGGGTGCGCTGGCTGGCCTCGAGCCTGAACATCGAGCTGAAGGCGCGGGTGGTCTCCTACTACGACGCAATCGAGACGCGCCGCACCGCGGAACTGCTCGGCGAGCTCGAGGCCGGCCGGGACGTCCTGCTCGTGACCGACGCGGGCACCCCGGGGATCAGCGACCCGGGCTACCGGCTCGTCTCGGCCGCCGCCGCGGCCGGGGTGCGGGTGACCGCCCTGCCCGGCCCGTCGGCGGTGACGACGGCGCTGGCCGTCTCCGGGCTGCCCACCGACCGGTTCAGCTTCGAGGGGTTCCCGCCGCGCGGCCAGGGCGAGCGGACCCGGCGCTTCGCCGAGCTGGCCGCCGACCGCCGTACCCAGGTCTTCTTCGAGGCCGGCCGCAGGCTGGCCACGACGCTGGCCGAGCTGGCCGGCTCGCACGGCGAGGACCGGCCGGCCGTGGTGTGCCGCGAGCTCACCAAGGCCCACGAGGAGATCAAGCGCGGCACGCTGGCCGAGCTGGCCGGCTGGGCCGCCCTCATCAGCCGGGCGGATCAGCGCGAGACCAGGAAAAAGAAGGCGTCAGGTGCCGTCCGCGGCGAGATCACGCTGGTCGTCGCCGGCGCCCCCCGCCGGAGCCGCCGCCCTCTCCCCGACGGCGGGGTCCCCGGCTCCAGCGACCTCGCGGGCCTCTCCGGGCTCTCCGGGTCGCTGCCCCCGCTTCCCTAGCCGTGCCCTCAGCCGGCGCGCCAGCATCCCGCCCGCCGTGCCCGGGCTGAACGCCAGGGCCGCGGCCAGGCAGGCGAACGGCACGGCCACCAGCACGTACCGGTAGTCGAACTCGGCGGTGGCGGCCGGGATCACGATCAGCGCGAGCGAGATGGTCCACGGCAGCAGCGCGTCGGCGCCCAGCCGCCGCCAGGCCAGCACCATGCCGCCCAGGCCGGCCAGCAGGATCAGCCCGTACACCGAGCCCGGCAGCCAGACGTACCGCTGGTAGCCGCGGATCACGTTGGCGAACGGCGCGACCACGTGGGTCAGCGGGTCGCCGTGCACGTACGCCGCGGCGTAGGAGTCGTACGGTCCCAGGTCGGCCTGGTCCCAGGTCGGGATGGGCAGCGAGCGGTAGCCGAAGATGTACTCGTCGTAGGTCGGGGCGTTCGGGAAGATCACCCGCTTCCAGCCGAACACCCGCCAGGTGTCGTGGAACACCGCCTTGGCGTAGTCCAGCGGCTGGGCCTTGATGGCCCGGATGGCGAAGCTCTCCGCCAGCTGGTTCGGCACCGGCGAGAACTTCGACGGCGGGAAGCGGTCCAGCGGCGACTCGGTGGTCCAG
>Ga0335081_10014355_pt1 | contig 12813 bp, 14 predicted proteins | sample Lox_Sample_35_FD_206713 | JGI IMG/M metagenome (GOLD analysis project Ga0335081, IMG submission 206713) | Soil microbial communities from Loxahatchee National Wildlife Refuge, Florida, United States - Lox_Sample_3.5 | ecosystem: Environmental > Terrestrial > Soil > Wetlands | place: USA...
GAGCTGCCCTGCCGCGACTTCCATCATGCGCGCGTAGACCCGCTTCTGGGTGGCACTCAGGCTGTCCCAGGCCGGCAGGCTCGCCGGTCGCGGCGTGAGTACCGCGTCCTTGGGGATGACCCCCAGCTGCTTCTGCCGCGCGAAGGTCTCCTCGCGCAACTTGTCCCAACCTTGATCGAATCGGCCTTTGAACTTCTCGATCCACTCCCGTGGCGCCTGATGCGGCGAATGCATGGAGCCCGGCGCGAGATAGGCAAAGAACGGATGATTCGGATGGACGGTGTGCTGGATGCCGAGCCAGTGGATCAGGTGATTCGCGAGATCCCGGTCCAGGTGATACGAGGGATCATTTGTCGGCGGGTCGACGGAATTGCGATTCTCGACCAGCTCAGGCACGAACTGATCGGTCGCCGCGGCATTGAAACCATAGAAGTAGTCGAACCCCAGCCCGTTGGGCCAGCGTTCGAACGGCCCCATCGGGCCGGTCTCCCAAACGGGAGTGTTGTGATTCTTGCCGAGCCACGCCGTGTCATAGCCGTTCAGATGCAGCACCTGGGCGATGGTGGCTGCAGTGCGCGGAATCACCGAGGTATAGCCCTCCTCATCGATCGCGACGTTGCTGATCGAGCCGCTCGCCACGGCGTGATGATTGCGACCGGTGAGCAGCGCGGCGCGCGTGGGCGAGCACATCGCCGTCGTATGAAACTCGTTGTACCTGAGCCCCGAGCGGGCCAGCGCCTCGAACGTCGGCGTCGGAATCGCCCCGCCGAAGGTGCTCGATGCGCCAAAACCCACATCGTCGGTGAGGATGAGTAGCACGTTCGGGGCGCCGGCAGGTGCCATCGGCGGCGAGGGGAAATGCTTCCAGTGACTGTTCGCGCTGGGCGCGACCGGAGTTTGTGGCGCGGCGATCGCCGCGGGGATGACGCAGGGCGAGACGCCGGCAAGAAGCGTCGCCGACAGCGCGACCTCGCGGATAAAACGCTGGACTCGAGTGCTCACGGACCCCCCCTTTGACACAATCACGGCCGAGCCGCCGCCGGTGAGTCGGCGGTCGTGCTCGGCCGTTTCCAATCGACGAACTACGCCCCTGCTACGCTCAGCTCCACGGGTATGTTGCCTCGCGTGGCGTGCGAGTACGGGCAGATCTTCTCATGTGCTTCCTGCGCCAGCGCTGCGAGCTCCGCCTGCGGCAGGCTTGTGTCCTTCACGTGCAGCTTGACGGCCAGTCCGAAGCCGCCCGCCTCCCGCGGTCCGATCGATACGCTGCACGTCACTGTCGCGCCCTTGGCATTCTTCTTCTTCTGGGTGGCGACGTAGTCGAGAGCACCGCCGAAGCAGGCTGCATATCCGCACGCGAACAGATGCTCGGGCGTGCTCGTGCCGGGCTTGCCGGGACCGCCCATCGCCTTCGGCACCGATAGATTCACCGATACGGAGTGGTCTTCAGCTTCAGCATGTCCGTTGCGGCCTCCGGTGACGGACGCGACAGCTGTGAAGACAGGATTGATGCGGTCCATTGCGGCGCTCCTTCAGCTGGTGGATTTGCGCAAATTGTAGCGCGTCCGCTCAGTTCTGCTGTCGGCGAAGCTCGGTCTCGAACGCCTGCTCGCGCTCGGTAACGGCGGCCTGGTAGCCCTGCGGGTCGATCCACACCGACTCATCGACCTCCGCCGCGGGCCTGCCGGCAAGCTTGCCGAGCATGTTGAAATAGGCGCCATGCGCGCCGAGGAAGATGTCGCAAGGCAGCTGCTTAAGCAGTGCGAAAGTGCGCCGATAATCCTCCGCGATACCGGCATACGAGGCCGGCCGCCCCGGCTTATCGACCAGTCTGAAGCCTGGATTTACATTCCAGCTGCCCACGATCACGGCATTCAACACCTTTCCGCCCTGATTGACTCTCAGCGTCCAGGTCGTGCAGCCGCGTGTGTGACCGGCTGTCTTGTGCGCGACCAGCACGGCGGAGCCGAGCCGGACTTCATCGCCATCGTGCAATACGCGATCTACCCTGGCAGGCGGATAGAGGTCCTTCGGGTAGGCAAAGTCCTTTTGGCCACCGCTCTCGACCACGGGGACGTCCCCGTCCATGACCATGTATTTCGCACCCGTCGAGCTGATGATCTCGGCGCTGCCACCGTCGTGATCCGAGTGAGCGTGACTGATCAGCAGGATCTTGATGTCGGAGAACTTCAATCCCAGTTGCTCCACACTGTGCCGAATGAGCGCCGGTGAACTCGGGAGGCTGGAATTGATGAGGATGTCACCCTGCGATGTGACGATCAGATAGGACGCTAGATCCTTGCTGCCGACATAGTAGAGCCCGTCGGCGATGCGAAACGGCGCTATCGGCGTCGTCCAGTCCGCGCGTCCTTGCGCGTGAGCCACACCCCCAAGCAGGAGCAGCGCGGCCGTGTACCACAGCCGCCTCACAGGCCGGGCACGATCCGCATGTCGCGGATGGCGCCGCCATCCAGTGCCGCGAGGGCCGCCTGGTATCCGGGGCTCTCATGGACGGCCACCGCCTGTTCGACGGAGTCGAATTCGATGAGTACCGTGCGCTCCGTCTTGCCGCTCTCGTACGCCTTTGCGGCCGTCGCACGGGCGAGAATGCGGCCACCGCCCGCCTCGATGGCCGGACCGGCCAGCTTGGCGTAAGCCGCCAGCTTCGCGGCGTCGATGACCCTGCTGTAGCAGGAGATCCAATACGCTTTGGCCATAAGCTTCCCCCTGACCCGGCAAGTGTGCAGGATATTTCAATCGGGCCCGGCGCGGCGAGTCCCGTCGACTACGCGCGCGCTCAGATGCGCACACTGGAGATTCGCATGCACCTCGATCGAGCGAGCCTGTGGGTTGCAGCCATCAGTGTGGCCGCCGCGAGCTGCCCGGGCCTGGGGCACGGCGCCTCCGCGGATCAGAGCGCCTGGTTTCGCACCCACACCCAGGCCCTCTTCGATGCGATTACTGCCGGCAACAGAGCGATCTGGGCGCAGACGCTCGATGAGGATTGCATCATCACCTCGGAGGACGGGGATGTTCAGAGCAGGAGCCAGTTTCTCGAGGCTGTACAACCGCTACCGCGCGGATTCGAGGGACACGGCACCATCCGCGAGCTCACCGTGCGCGATCTGGGCGATGCCGCGGTCGTGCATTACCTCATCGATGAGCGGGAAGACATTTTCGGGCAGCAGCTGGCGACCAAGTACTACGAGACCGACACCTACCATCGCCACGAGGGCAGCTGGAAGATAGTGGCCCTGCAGATCACGGTTGTTCCGCGCGACCTGGAGCCGCTCAGTCACGATTCGAGCGACTGGACGGCGATGCGGGGCGATTATCGATTTCCCGGCGCTGCGGCCATTCGCTACCGGGTGTTCGAGAAGGATGGTGCGCTCTACGGCGGCCGCGACGAGAAATCCGCAACCCGACTGATTCCCTTAGCGCCGCTTACCTTCTTCCAGGCCGGCAGCATTCACATGATGATCTTCGTCAAAGACTCCGCGGGGCGGATTACCGAAGTGCGCGAGATCCACAAGTACAACGAAGTGCGGATGGAGCACGTCGCCGCGTCGGCCTCGGTGCGGCGATCTAGCGGCGCTCTCGCGCGTAACGTACGCTGAGGCGGTAGTTCAAATGGCCGGTACAGGTCGTTTCCACATTCGCCTTGCGAGGTCTGACGCCCGTACAGTGCGCGTCCGCCGCGAATGACATCGCGGAGCTCTTCAGCAGATCCGTCACCGGTCCGTTGAGCTCGAACGATCCCGAGCAGCCGGGAAAGGGACAGGCATAGCGCAGGGACATTCGTGCCGGTGGATGCAGGATATGCACCTGACTGGAGGGTGCCCAGCCTGATTCCTGGTCGAAGTGCAGCTCGATACGCAACTCCTCCACGTTCGGGAAGGAAGTGCGCAGCGCCGGTGCCGGAGGAGCAGTCTCTCCGCCACTCGCTTTCGCAGACCCATACCTACTCAAGCGCACGGCCACCTGAAGGAACGGACGCATCGGCGGGCGAGCCCTCGGCGGCTGCAGCCGCTTCCTCAGGACTCTTCTGAGTTCGTCGGTCGAGCTTTGAAAGCCGACGATTCTTGCGCAGCTCTTCCTTCTGCCGCTTCAGCTGCTGATAGTTCTTCCTGGCCACGCCTTGAGCTCCACTGGGCTGTTGAAATCCCACGCAAGCGGACTTGCGTGGGATCGATCACATCGCTGAGTGCCGTCTTAGAAGCGACGACCCGCGCCACCGCCACCGCTGCGGGGGCCCGAACGGTTGGCTTCCTGGGCCTCGTTCACCTTAAGAGCGCGTCCTTCGAATTCCTTGCCGTTGAGGGCCTGCATTGCCCGTGAAGCATCGGCATTGGACATCTCGACGAAGCCGAAACCACGGGGACGGCCCGTGTCGCGATCGGAGATCAGCTTGGCGGACTCCACTGCTCCGTGCTGTGCAAACAGCGTGCGCAGGGACTCTTCGGTGGTGTCGAACGACAGATTGCCGACGTAAAGTTTGGTCATTGGGGAAATCTCACAGAAAAATTACAAATTAGAGTGCGACACCCGCAGGAGTGCACCGGCCACGGTTCGAAAGAACTTCTGAGCTGTCTGGCTTTGGCCACGTGGATTGCCAAAGGGCAAGGGCCAAGGACGGGCAAGACGAAAGATTCGAGCCAAGCATCATCTTACACGAATGTCTGGACCTATGTCGCCCAATCGACTAGGGCGACGGGCGGGGCGGGATCCTGTTACCGTGAGAGGCGACAGCTGTCGCTACCGTTCTTTGCCGGAGTCCAATGTATGAGCGTAGTCAACCTGCTGGAGGCGTTCGCGCGGTATCAGGTCAAGTCGTCGAATCGCGCGCGCTCTGCGCTGACTTCCGACCGTGCGCTGGTACTGAGCTGCTTCTATACGCGCTTTCACAGCGCGGGCGCTGGAGTGCTCAAGTATGAGGAGGACCTGGCAGGCGATACCGGTTCGATTGCGACCCTGCTGCGCACTCACCTGTCCGAGGCGCTGTCCAAAGAGCTGGACGTCAAAGTGATCATAGCGGTCCCTGTCGCACAGACGGCATCCCTGGAGACGATTGCAGTGACGGCCCCACGGCCGACTCGAATGAGCTTCCATGCTCGCAAGGACCTTGTCGGGCGGGTCACATTCTTCGATGGCAGCCGCTTTGTCGTGGAATTTCGCAAGGCCAGCGCAGCAGCCTGAGCCTATCGCGACACTCAGGCGGGTTTGGCGCCGGCAGCGCGCGTACGCTGCTCCTCGAGGACTTCCGCTAACGTTAACCGGGTCGCCGCCGCGATCACGACCAAGATCGGATGTGTGGCATCGGCTGGCATTCGCAGGCCGTGCACCTTCTCCCACGCTCGCACTCGCACGTGAGCCGAATTGAACTCGGAGGACTGCTGCTGCAGATCCTGCCGCTTGCGTTCGGCACGCTCCTCTTCTTCCATCGCCCGGCGCGCCCGGTAGTCGATGATGAGTTCCGCGGAGCTGCGGCGCGGAGCGACGCTTTGTGCCGAAGGGTCGTTGAGAGTCATGAATTCCCCAGCTTTAGTACGGTGCGCCGTTACAGCCTACACCAAAGAGGAGCTACGAATGGCTCTATATTGCCGCGCTCTCAGTGGCACTCAAAGTCATTCGCACCGACAGGTTTACAGAAGTCTCCCCAGTTACCGCTCGAACGCCAGTAATCGACCAGACCGAGTTCGCGAACAAAGTCCTTGAAGCCGGGAAGGCGACGCATGTCTTTAAATAACGGCCGCCACACGCCCCATAGGACAGTGATGTCAGGTCCATTTGACGGGTCATAGGTATTGCGGATCGCGGCGAGAGCGAGTTCCGGATCTTCGAAATAGGCGGACCAATCTGCGATACCGGACATCGCGATCGGGTCCTCTGCGCGCTTCGGGTCGTTCTGCTGTCGACGCAATTCCTGGCGTGCTGCATCGGGTACGTCCAACAGGCGCAGCATGCCCGAGTCACCACCAGGCGAAAGTGCGATCATGGCCTGTTGCTCCCGCCTAACGGACGCCTTGTCGCGAGCTTCCATCGCCCGAAGAAGCATGAACGAGCGGACGAAGACGTTATTGGCGGAAAAGCGCAGAGCGCGCTTGTATTCGGCAGTCGCGCGCTCGTTATCACCGATAACCTCATAGGCTATCTGCAACTGGATCGACGGCAGCGCTGCGAACGGCTCGAATTGCACGAGACGCTCCCAACAATCGACGGCCTCCCTGGTATGTGCCACGGAAGACAGGAACAGGCAATTGCGGAATTGGCCCTGCGCAATTATCCCCGGCGGCAGACTGGCAATGGCTTCGAACAACCGACCCGCAGCGGCGAAGTCCTTCTTCTGTAACGCCCGGTCCGCCGCAACCAGTGTCGAGGCCGGTGACTTCGGCGCGAGTTCGATCACGCGGTCAGCTGCCTGCGTCCACTTCTCTCTCCATACGCGACCCCGGTTAGGGTCCCCCAGACGCGCCTCCTGGTAGGACTGCATCAGGGCGATCCAAGCGACGGTGAACTTTGGATCGATGGCTACGGCGCGCTCCAGGCGGGAGATGCTATTAAGTGTGTCACCGCCTCCGGCCTGGAACTGGAATGCCAGTCCGGACAGGTACGCATCGTAGGCGGCGAAGTCCTTGGTTCCGCCTTCGGAGAGATCAAGGGCCCCGATTGATACTCTCAATGCACCTGCCACTGTCTTCGCGATTTCTTCCTGGATCTCGAAGACGTTGTCGAGACTTCGGTCGTAGGTATTGGACCAAAGATGCGACCCATCGGCCGGGCTGATCAACTGTGCCGTGATGCGTACCTCGTTCCCCGCCTTGCGCACACTGCCTTCCAGGATGTGATTCACGCCAAGCGTCTCACCGATCGTGCGCAGGTCCTCGTTCTTGCCCTTGAAAGCGAAGGATGATGTCCGGCCGATGACTCGCAGGCCAGGGACCTGGGCGAGCTGATTCAGCAACTCCTCAGACAGTCCATCGGAGAAATACTCCTGATCGTGCGCAGGCGACATGTCGGCGAACGGCAATACGGCGAGCGAGGCACCTGAAGGAGCGGGCTGTGTGCCGGCGGTCAAGTGCGAGCCACTTGCCTGCCCAGTTTGAGCGGCATGTGCCGGACCGTGGTCGGCGAAGTTCCGACTGAGTGCCCAGAGAATGCTGCCGGCAATGACCAGAAGGATCGTGATGATCGTCAGCTCGGGGCCGCTCACGCGCCTGAGTGACCTCGCACCGTGGTACCAGGCGAGCGTAATGACAACCGGGATGCCAAGGAGCAGCAGCAAGGTCAGGATGCGTGCGATCACGCGCGGCCAATCGAGTGCGTCACTGACCATCTCGGTGCCGTGAAGCAACGTGTAGGCCATCGCGGCATACGCCAAAGTCCACTGCATGACTTTGTGCGCTTTGAGCCGATGCCAGAACTGCGCGCGCGTCGTCTCGCTCGATGGTGCAAACGCGGCACCCGCTGATTGCACCTTCGAAGTGGCCGCTTCTCTTGACCCCGCTGGATCAGTCATTTCAGCATACTACCGCGTGTTTCGAGCGGGTGGGATCGCCAGCGTCTCCATGCGCCGATTTGTCCGGCCACCGTCATGAAATCAGCGCCAGCGGCAGATGGGGCGAGTTCTGCCATCCCCTCGGGCAGAGTGATTTTGAGTGCGACTGAACGCACTCATCTACGGTACCGAAGCGCGTCGACGACAAAGGCAAACGCCGGCGATGACTGGCGGCGGCTTGGGTAGTACAGATGGTAGCCCGAGAAGGACGGACACCAGTCGGCTAGTACGCGCAGGAGGCGGCCTGCCGCAAGATGGACTTGAACCTGGTCTTCAGGCAGGTACGCCAGCCCGAGGCCGGCCAGTGAGGCATTCAGACGCAGTGCGATGTTGTTGAAGACCAACGGGCCTTCGACATGCGCACGCAGCTCACGACCGTTCTTCCCGAACTCCCACGCATACAGCCCGCCGTAAGTTGGCAGTCGCAGATTGATGCAGTCGTGACCGGTGAGATCGCGCGGTGTCTGCGGACGCTTGCGTCTTTCGAAGTAAGCGGGTGATCCTACGACCGCCATGCGCATGTCCGGTCCGATGCGCACGGCGATCATGTCTTTCGCGATCTGCTCTCCGAGTCGCACCCCGGCATCGAAGCGCTCGGCCACGATATCGGTCAGCCCGTAGTCGACGATGACCTCGACGTGGATGTCGCGGTTCTCGGGCAGCACTCGTTCCAGCGCGGGCCACAGAATCGAATTCGCGGCGTGCTCGCCCGCCGTGATGCGGATGTTTCCGGCAGGCCGGTCACGCAGATCGCTCAATGCGGACAACTCGGCCTCGATCTCCGCCAATCGCGGACCTGCCGTGCGCAGCAGGCGCTCGCCCGCTTCGGTTGGGGAGACACTGCGTGTGGTGCGGGCGAGCAGCCGAACACCGATCCGCTCCTCCAGCCCCCGGATGGTGTGACTCAGCGCCGATTGCGAAACCCCGAGCTTGGCTGCCGCCTTGGTAAAGCTCCGCTCCCGCGCGACGGCGACGAAGGCCAAGAGGTCATTTATATGGTGTTGCCGCATTCATGAAATCCGTTCATGAGACCAAGTGTATTTTGCCATCTAATCAAGCGTGTTCGTACTTGCTAGGTTGATGTCCCGCGATCCAGCGAAGGACAGGCCGATGCAAATCAAGCGCTGCGGCTCACAGCCCTCGGCAAAAGGACCGGCCGAGTACTTCACAGGCTCGGTGCGGCTCGATCCGCTGTTCCAGCCTCCCGCCCCCGCCCGCGCGTTTGGAGCGAGCGTGACGTTCGAGCCCTGCGCGCGCACTGCGTGGCACACGCATCCGCTGGGTCAGACGCTCATCGTGACCGCCGGCTGCGGCTGGACGCAGTGCTGGGGTGGTCCGATCGAGGAGATTCGTCAAGGCGATGTGGTCTGGTGTCCGCCGGGCGCGAAGCACTGGCACGGCGCGACGCCGACGACCTCGATGTCCCACATCGCGATTGTCGAGGCGCTCGACGGCAAGGCGGTCGAGTGGATGGAGAAGGTGACCGACGAACAGTACTACGCCTCCGTGAGCAAGTGAGCGCTCGCTCGCGGCAGAGCATCAAGGAGATACAGGTGGAAAAGCGACGACTCGGAAAGCACGGCCCGGAAGTCTCTGCCATCGGCTTAGGCTGCATGGGTTTGAACTTCGCCTACGGACCGGCGCTGGAGAGGCAGAGCGCGATCTCTCTTATCCGCAGCGCCTTCGAGCTTGGCGTCACACTCTTCGATACGGCGGAAGCCTACGGTCCGTTCACGAACGAAGAGGTCGTGGGCGAGGCACTGGCTCCCATCCGCGATCGGGTCGTGATCGCCACCAAGTTCGGCTTCAAGAACGCGGATACCACGAGCGGCATGGACAGCCGCCCGGAGCGGATCCGCGCGGTGGCCGATGCATCGCTGAAGCGACTCAGGACCGACCGCATCGATCTGTTCTATCAGCATCGGGTGGACCCAAATGTCGCCATGGAGGACGTGGCAGGAACGGTGAAGGACCTGATACGAGAGGGCAAGGTCAGGTACTTCGGACTCTCGGAGGCCGGCGTCCAGTCGATCCGCCGGGCGCACGCCGTGCAACCGGTCGCGGCATTGCAGAGCGAATACTCCCTGTGGTGGCGCGCGCCCGAAGCGGAGCTGCTGCCGGTGTGTGAGGAGCTGGGCATCGGCTTTGTGCCGTTCAGCCCGCTCGGCAAGGGCTTTCTCACGGGCAAAATCGATGAGAACACCGCTTTCGCCAAAGACGACTTCCGCAACATCGTGCCGCGTTTCTCGCCCCAGGCCCGCAAGGCGAATCAGGTTCTGGTGGATCTGCTCGGCACCATCGCATCGAAGAAGCGCGCCAGCTCGGCACAAATCGCGCTGGCATGGCTGTTGGCGCGCAAGCCGTGGATTGTGCCGATCCCGGGGACGACGAAGCTGCACCGGTTGAAGGAAAACGTCGGCGCGGCGGCAATCGAGGTGACGGCGGAGGACTTGCGCCAGATTGACGACGCGCTGGCCGGCATCAAGGTGCAGGGTGAACGCTATCCGCCTCAGCTGGCGGCACGCGTCGGTAAGTGAGCCCTGCGCTCATTGAGGAGATCGGTCGTGCGAGTAGGCATTCTCGGATCCGGACTCATGGGCGGCAAGCTGGGGACACTGTTCGCTCGCGCCGGGCACGAGATGGTCTTCAGCTATGCGCGCAGCAAGGACAAGCTCGCACGGCTTGCCCAGGAAGCCGGGGCAAACGCGCGGACCGGGACGCCCGCCGAGGCAGCTCGCAATGCCGAGGCGCTCTTGCTGGCCGTGCACTGGTCCCGTGTCGATGACGTTCTCCAGCAGGCGGGCGAGCTGGCCAACAAGGTTCTCATCAACTGCTCGCTGCCGATGAATGCGAACGACACTGCCCTCATCATCGGACATATCACCTCAGGCGCTGAAGCGTTGTCTCAGAAGGTGCCCTCCGCCCGAATCGTCGCCGCCTTCGGCACCGTACCCAGCGAGGTGCTCTTCGATGTGTTCGAGGCCAGGCACAAGCTCCACCGGCCGAGCCTTGTGTACTGCGGCGACGATGAGGCGGCCAAAAATCTGACCGCCACGTTGATTCGGGATGTCGGATTTGATCCCGTAGATGCCGGCCCGCTGCGAATGGCGCGCTATAGCGAGCCCTTTTCGCTCTTGATGGGTCAGCTCGCCTATGAGGGCAGCGGCGGTCCCCAGCTTGCATATCGGTTCGAGCACTATCGCAGCCCGGGCCGCTGAGTCGAGTCATCACAGAGACCGAAGGAAATTGATCAGGTCCTGCTGATCCTGGGCACTCAAGGCGGCGAAGTTGCTTACGATCTGACTCGCCTCACTTCCGGGACTCGCGTGAGCCTGAATAGCTGACACCAGGTTGCTGGTGCGGCCGTCATGCAGGAAGAATGCGCGCTGCCCGAGGCCCCACAGCGGTGCCGTGCGGAATTCATCCGGGCCGGCGGCGCCTTGGGTGATTCCATCCGCCAGTCCGCTGCCCATGTGATGCACGAGCAGATCCGAGTACAGCGGCACCTGCTTACCCGAGATAGCGGCGCTGGGTATCCTGCTGCGGCCGCGATTGCGCATCGTGGCGGTGCCGGTGGTGAGCGCCGGCGTGTGGCACAGCGGACAACCCACGTTCGCAAACACGGCGCTACCGTGCTGTGTCGAGGGCGTCGGCGCGGCCGGCTGGGGCGGAGCCAGCATACGCATGAAGATGGCGAAGGCCTCGATGTCCGACAGCACCGACGAGACCGGATCGGCAGTCGTCGAGATATTCGCCGAATCGTTGGGCGCCGCGATCCCGCCCTGACAGTTCGGCGTCTCATCCCGCTCCTGCGGGAACAGATCGTTCGAAATTCCCATCTCTACGTTGTAGGCCTCGCCCGCGAACATCAGCAGCGATTTGTTCTGTGCCTTCCAGCCGAAGCGGGTAATGGTGCCGTCGTTGGCACTGCGATTGACGGTGCCTCCCTGCACCGAGTTCGGATGCCCCGCAACGCCGAAGCGCTGCTTCGTCGCGGAATTTGCTGCGAGGTTGGCCAGAATCGCCGCGTCCGGTATCGCCTCGATGAGGCCAGCGCCGAAGATCGGCGTCGGGATGCGAAAGACGACATTGCTATTGCCTCCCTGACCGGTCAACGGATTGCCGGCGGGCAAGAAGCTCGGCTGGGCGAGACTGCACGAGCCCGCATCCGCACGACCGCTGATGACAAACAAATCGTGCACACCACCGTCGGGGGCCCCGTTCGACTTTACGAAGCGAGCCTCGCGCACTGGACCGTTGCGGGCGATGAACCACGGCATCTGGTTTGCGCCCCCCGCTGCGCTGATGATGTCGAATAGCGGGTTGATGGGCGGACTGGAGCCGCCGGCGAAGGGTTGCGAGTGGCAGGAGAAACAAGAGCTCGAGTTGAACCTCGGCCCGAGTCCGTTGTTGCCCTCGGGAGCACCGGAGACTTCCTCGACCGTGTTGAAGCGTGACAGTCCGTCCTGGTAGTACGCGAGGTCATCGGCCGAGAGTCCTGAGATGTAGGGTGGCGTTCCGCCATCCGCGCTGGTCTTGCGCACTCCCGGATCGCTGACCTGCGCCAGCACTGACGTCGATATGAGCGCGCCAAGGCTGAGAACAAGCGTCGCGATAGCGCGACGTCCGATTGCATTATGGTGAGACATGCGGACCCCTCCCTGCTGACATGCCGCGTGCAGACGGCAACTGCAATTGTGTTTACGCGCACCGACAAACTAGGTCGGCGAACAAACTGTGTCGAAGTGTCGCGGGCTGAGGACACGCGACCGAGAGCGCAGCGGCGCTGCGAAAATGCCTTGGAAATGGCCCTTTCCACGCCTCGCTCGCGAGGCGCACCGAGTCACAAATTCATTGAATGAGTTGCGGTTTGGGTCTGCCGGTGTCAGGTTCTTTGACACCGCTATGCAGGCAGTCCTCAATCCTTCTGAGCGCAAGCTCGTGCGACATCGGTCGCGACTCACGCCTCTCGCGCTCACGGACGAGGAGCGTCGTGAGCTTGCGGCCTGGGTCCGCCGGCGCGGCCGTGCACGCGCTCTGGCACTGCGGGCCCGGATTGTGCTCGCGTGCGATCAGGGTCGCAGCAATCGCGAGGTGGCACGTCTGCTCAACGTCACAGTGCAAACAGTCGGCAAATGGCGCGAGCGTTTTGTGTCCGGGCGTGTGCAGGGACTGCAGGATGCGCCCCGCTCCGGCGCGCCGCGCTCGATCAGCGATGCGATCGTCGAAGCAGTCCTTGCGAAGACGCTGCACGAGCA
>Ga0335081_10014356_pt1 | contig 12813 bp, 12 predicted proteins | sample Lox_Sample_35_FD_206713 | JGI IMG/M metagenome (GOLD analysis project Ga0335081, IMG submission 206713) | Soil microbial communities from Loxahatchee National Wildlife Refuge, Florida, United States - Lox_Sample_3.5 | ecosystem: Environmental > Terrestrial > Soil > Wetlands | place: USA...
GGGATTCCAGTTAGTAGGAGGTATCTGAACATAAACGAGGGGAGGATGCTCAAGTCCTGGCAGGAATCGTTTTAATACTCCACTGATTCCAGGGTGGCAGCCCTGTTGCGGACATTCCCGCGATCCCCGGTTATAGTTGGTAAGCCGAACACAGGGGCCTGTGAGGATGGAAGTGCGCGTCTTATTTTTCGGAATGCTGAGAGACCTGGTGGGAAAGCGGGACGAGTCCCTGGACATGCCCGACGGTGCGACCGTGGGGGACGTGTTGAGTCACTATGGGTCGAAAGTACCCGGTTTGAAGGCACTGTTGCCCTCGGTGGCGCTTTCCGTCAATCAGGAATACGCGGGCCCCGGCGTGAAGCTGAGACATAACGACGAGGTGGCGTTCTTGCCCCCAGTGAGTGGAGGAGCGGGTGGTCCCTTTCGGGCGACGATCGTCCGGCAGAAGATTGACACGCAATCGGTCGTGGAGGCGCTGAAGCGCGGGGAAGATGGAGCAGCCGTGGTCTTCGAAGGCACGGTTCGCAATCACACCCGCGGGCGCAGAACGCTCTACCTGGACTATGAAGCGTACGAGGCCATGGCGCTGAAACAGATGGAAGAGCTGGCAGAAAGAGCCCTGGCGGAGTTCAAAGTGCGAGATGTTGCCCTGGTACACCGGCTGGGACGTCTGGAGATTGGAGAAACCAGCGTGCTGATTGTGGTGGCATCGGCGCACCGGGCCGCCGCGTTTGACGCCTGCCGATGGCTGATTGACACCCTCAAGCGCACCGTTCCCATCTGGAAGAAAGAGTACTTCGAGGATGGCGCCGTTTGGGCGGATGGGGAGCCGTTTCCAGAGGAAATAGTTCGTCCGGAGGGCACTGCCGCCGAAAAGCACGCATCTAAGAAATGCAGCACTCCATGAGACTTCTGCCTCTTCTATTGGTGCTGCTTGGACTCGGCACGCTGGCTCCAGGAGCGGACACTCCGCCGATTTCTCCGGTCACGCCGACAACCTCCGGGACGCTTCCCCGCAGCCTCCCGAACATGCTTCCCAACCAGTTTCCCGTATTTCCCCCGTTATTTGCATTGGTGGCCGGCAACCTCGATGAGCAGGCCGCGCTCATGCCCTGGGATGCCACGCAGGAAAAGGACAGCGGAACTACTCTCAAGGTGGACGTCAAACTGGTGAACCTGTTCGTCACGGTGACCGACGATCGCGGGGCGCCGATCGCCAATCTGAAGAAAGAAAACTTCCAGGTCAGTGAGGACGGTCACGAGCAGAAAATTGCCGTCTTTGACCGGGAATCGGCGGTGCCGTTGTCCATTGTGCTGGCGGTCGATACCAGCCTGAGTACACGCAAGGATCTGCCGCTGGAACTGGCTTCCGCCAGGCGCTTTGTCCATGCCATCCTCCGGCCGGTCGACGCGCTTTCGGTGTACGAATTCAGCGAGATCGTGGACGAGGCGGTGCCGTTCACCTCCGATCTGAAGCGCATCGATCGTGGCATCGACCGCATTCACCTGGGGGCCGCCACCGCGCTCTATGACGCTGTGTTCCTGGGATCACGGGCTCTGGAATCGCGGCAAGGCAGAAAAGTAATGGTGGTGATCACGGACGGCGGCGACACCGTCAGCAAGATGGATTACAAGGACGCGCTGCGAGGGGCTGAGGAAGCAGAAGCGATCGTATACAGCATCATCATCGTGCCCATTGAAGTGAGTGCAGGCCGCGACACGGGCGGAGAACACGCGTTGATTCAGCTCTCCACCGACACGGGAGGGAAGTACTTCTACGCGAGTTCGCTGCCGCAATTGGACGACGCGTTCCGGCAGATCAGCGACGAACTCCGCACCCAATATTTGCTGGCTTACTATCCTGCGCAGAGATATTCCGAGTCGGACTTCCGCAAAGTGCAAGTGACGGTGAGCGGCGCGAATGCGAGTGCGCCCTTCCGGGTGCGGCACCGCGCGGGATATTACACGTCGAAATCACCGTGGTAGCCGTGTGCCCGGATGCAATTCTTTTGTTCCGGAAGTCAACAAAGCTGGACGCCTTCTAGTAAGATGATGGCTCCAGATCCCAACGAATAAAGATTCGGATGTTGTTGATTCTCGCAACGTTGACGGGCGCAGCATTGCGAACAAGGAAGGTGACAACGTTGAACCTTTGCCCCCGGCCTAATCGGACGATGAGAGTGTTTGGGTGTGCGCTGACGACGGCAATTGTACTTCTCTTTTCCCTGCTGACATGGGGGCAGGACGCCCCCCAGGAACCCTCACAAGAGACCCCAGCGGAGGCGCAGCCGTCGAACCCGGGATACGGGACCGTCGTGGGCACGGCCACCGACGAATCGGGAGCGCCGCTGCGCAACGCGCTGGTCACGATCAGAGGTAAAGCTACGCAGACGATCGTCAACGTGCGGACCGATAATTCCGGGGCCTACAGTTCCGACCAGATCCCCGCCGGACCTTATATCGTCGAGGTGGAGGTCAAGGACTACCAAACGGTCGAGCTGAGAGTGACGTTGAAGGGAGCGTCTTCGGTGCGAGCGAACGCCAAGATGTTCCCCATCCGCCCGGGATCCGCCTCTATCGGGAGCACGGGCCGGGGAAGCGATATGAGCAAGCTTCCGATCAACGGTCGGAATTATCTCGACTTGACCCAGCTGGAGCCGGGAGTACAAGTAATCGATGGAGCCGCCCTCGATCCCACGAAGAGCGGGTTGCTTGCTCTCTCGGCGAATGACCGGTCGGGGCGGACCACACGCCTCCGGCTGGATGGAATCGACATCAACGACGAAAACGTAGGAGCAGGGACGCAGAGTGTGCCGGCCTCTGCGGTCAGTGAGCTTCAAGTCACCAGGGCATTGCCGGATGTGTCGTTCCCACTAAGTGCGGCGGGCGCGGTCAGTGTCGTGACAAGATCGGGGTCGGACGATCTGCATGGCAGCGGTTTCTACAATAATCGCGACAAGAGCGCCGGCATGGCGGACTCCCCCGGCGGACTCGATCTGCCGTTTCGCCGCAACCAGGTTGGCGGGGCGGTAGGCGGGCGAGCGAGCAAAGATAAAGAGATTTATTTCTTCCTCAGCGGCGAATACACCCGGCAAAACGGGCAGAACCCGGTCGCGATGAGTTTTCCCTTCAACCTGCTTTCCGGTGGCTACGAGGCCCCGTTTCGCGAGACGCTGGGCACGGGAAGGTTGGATTGGAAGGTCAAGCCCGGCATGACCGCGTTTTACCGCTTCAATTACGACGACAGCCGCGATGTCTGGGGAGAGACATTTTCTCCTTTCCTGAACGTGAACACCGCGACGAACCACACTTTGGGACTCGACTTCAATCGCGGTATTTATACCCACAGCGTCCGCTTCGGATACAACCGGTTTAACAATCATTTGACCCAGTCAAACGCCACGGGGAGCATCCTCGATCCGGCGCCGACCGTGAATCTTCAACTGGATGATTTGCAGACCGGGCCAAGTTCTCTCGGCCCGCAGACGCGACAGCAGAGCGACGCGCAAATCCGCTACGAAGGAAACCGGCCCTGGCAGAGTAAAAAGGGGCCGCACACGATCCGGTTCGGAGGGTCCTTCTCACGCATCCAAATTGGCGGGCTCACTGCCTATGGGGCGCTGGCTCCGGCGGTCAGCGGGTCGCCCACGCTGGCCAACGTCGAAAACATTTTAAACAGCCCCAACCCTCCGTTTGCGCCCCTGCTGAGCGGCGATCCCGCGGGCCGGGCGGACAATCCTCTGAACTATCCGGTGAACGGAATCACGATCTACAACGGCAATGGTTTTTCCAGCACGCAATCGGCGTTCGGCTACCCCGGCGGAGGACACTTTGACTCGCGCGGGGAAGTGTACCTCGGCGACACCTGGAGAATTAAGCACAACGTGAGCCTGACTCTGGGCGTGAACTACGTGCACGACACCGGACATCCGGGCGGCGACATCGCTCCGATAACTTGCTCGCAGGTCAACACGGCGGTGTTTCCAACGCCGCCCTGCAAGGGGAACAGTCTGCTGCTCGACCAGTTTGGATTCCTGCCAGGGCTCGGTAACCCCGTGATACAGCCCAACCAGAACGTTGGGGGGCAATTGGGGATTGCCTGGGACCCGGGGAGCAATGGGAAGACGGTGGTTCGCTACGGGGTTGGGTTGTTCTACGACAACAATATGTTCAACACCGTATTGTGGGACCAGCGAGCCCGGTCGCCCAAGGGAGCTTATTTCGGAAGTGCCAGTCTGTGCCCCGCCGGGACGGTGCAGTTTCCGGATGGGACAAAGGTGAGTTCGGTGGACGGGCTGGACATCGCGAGCCGTATCTGCGGGCAGCCGATTGGCAACGTGGCCACGGCGATCTCCGATCTGCAGGCCGAGTACCAGGCCGCGACGAAAGCGCTGGGATCGACGGCGAACCCGTATTTCGTCGGCAATACGCTGACCACCTCCAACAGCCTGCTGGCGCCGGGATATCGCAGCCCGCGCGTGGCCAACGTCAACATTGGCATTCAGCATGAGATCCACCGCGGCAGCGTCTTCTCGATTGACTATGTGCGCAGCGTAGGGACGCATTATCTGCTGGGCGTGGACACGAATGAGGTGGGCAACGCGAGTCACATTGACGTGAATGCGGGAGTGGCGGCCATCAACAGCACGCTCGCGGGCAATCCCCTGACCAGCGGCACCTGCACTCCGGCGAACAGCGCCGGAAGCAGCGCACTGACGGCGGTGAATTGCTACCTGCAGCATGTGCCGGGCGCGAGCATCATCGACTTCGCACGTAACGGGCTCGACTCCGGCAATGCCTACTGCAGCGGTTATGCCTGCGCCGCGCTGGGAAAGAGGGCAACCTTCAGCGGGATCAACCCCCTGGTAGGAGCGAACGTGATGTACTTCCCAGTAGGCCGGTCACTCTACAACGGAGTGCAGTTCGGCTTACGCACCGGGTCAGACAACGTCGCGCGCGGCATCCGACACATGGACCTGTCGTTTTCCTACACGTTCTCCCGCTACAAGGACAACCTGCCGCAGAGCAGCGACGGAGTCGCGAATCAGGATGGCTTGTCGCGAGCCCAGGACTACATCTCCCCGAATCGATATTTCGGTCCCTCCAGCCTGGACCGCACCCACCAGATTTCTCTGGGACCCGTATTTGAACTTCCGCACGGGTTGCTGTTGAGCATGATCGGTCATTTCGCCTCTCCCCTGCCGGTCACGCTGTACCTTCCGCAAGCAGGCGCAGGCGGGGTGGCTGGCGAGATATTCAGAAGTGACGTGACTGGAGACGGCACGGTGGGGGATGTGCTGCTGGGAACGAAGCCCGGCGATCTGGGACGTGGCGTGAAGGGAAGCGACCTGGATACGCGAATCAAAGGATATGACAACATCTTTGCCGGGTCGATCACGCCGGCCGGGGGACAGTTGGTGACCTCGCTGTTGTTTACCGCGAATCAGCTGGTGGCTTTGGGGGCGGGCGCACCGACGATCCAGACTCCGCCCGCCAGCAATGCAACCCCACAGTGGATGAAGACTCTTTCTATGCGGCTGGCTTGGCCGATTAAGGTGCGGGAAGGCGTGACGGTTGAGCCTAGTGTTTCCGCCTACAACGCGCTCAACGTCGCAAACTTTGACGCGCCACAGTCGTTGCTGAGCGGTGTTCTGGACGCTTCGCCCGGGCGGTCGGTGAATAACAGCACCAGCGGGTGCGGCAACTTTCCGACAATCTGCACGGCGCGCGCGAATCGCGTGGGACCAGGTTCAGGCGTGTATTCGCTGGCCGCGCCGCGGCAGTTGGAGTTCGGAGTGCACGTGACCTTCTAGGGCTGTCCCGCCCACGGGGACGAACGTTTGCGTCGTCCTGGCTGGCCAGCGGGGGGCGGCCCGCAAATCAGGGCGATCAAGGGGTTAATTCACCCCGCAGATGTTTTGACAGCCTCTCGATACGCTTGAGCTTCTGCACTGTGTCTTTGGGCAGCAGACCCTGGTTGACGTGCTGCACATCGACGGGGATGGTCTGCGCCAGTTCCAGAAGTTCGCGAGCTTCGCGCTGCAACTGCGCTGCATCGACACGCGGAGTGTGAGGTGCCGGCTTCGAATCTCCGATGGTGTTCTGTTTATCGGCGGCTTCCGGCGGCAGAGGGAAGTGCGATTGTCCGCGGCTGGAGACGACAATAGTCGCAACGAGCAAGACAGAAAGCCCGAGACGCTGGGCAAGCCGGCAAGGTTTCATGGGCACCTCAGCTAGAGAGAAACGGTAGCTGCGGCAGATTTTAAAACGCCTGGGTGAGCCATGCCCAGGAAAGAACACGTGTACGGGCGGGCCCGCAAGGAGCGCCGCCTCCCGTGTAGAATGCGTCTTATGCCCTTTCACATGTCGGGAAGTCAGAATTCCATTCGGAAGGGAAAGACCCCTCCGCCGGAAGAGACGTTTGAGGAAGCCGCGTACCTGAAGAATCTGGGGGAGAAACAGAAGCCCGTGAGCGTGAAGCTGATGGGCGGCGAAGTGGTGCGCGGCTGGATCGAATATTACGACAAGAACATGGTGCGGCTGACGCGGGATGAGGGCCCGAACCTGTTCATCTTCAAGCACGAGATCATGTACATCGCAGAGGATGGGACGAAACGGAAATAGCTTGGCTCTGCCCACCCACAAACTCTAAGACCAGCGGATCGGATAGGAATGTCTGACGGAACCCCCGGCGCCTTCGTGCCCGTGATGACCGAGATTGCCCGCGAAGCGGGCGCGCTTCTGATGAAGCACTTTCACGCCCACGTGAAGGTGGAGTACAAGGGCGACGTGGACCTGGTCACGGTTGCGGACCGCGAATCGGAAGCCCTGATTCTGAAGCGCATTCGCGCTCAGTGGCCCGATCACAATGTGATGGGCGAGGAAGGGGCGCGCATCGAGCAAGGTGGAGATTATCGCTGGTACGTGGACCCGCTCGACGGCACCACGAACTTTGCCCACGGCTTCCCTGTGTTCTGTGTCTCCCTGGGGCTGGAGCACAAGGGAAAGCGGCATGCGGCCGTCATTTACGATCCGACACGGGATGAACTATTTTCGGCGGAGCGCGGCGGCGGATCGTTCCTGAACGGAGAGAAAATCCACGTTTCGAAGATCGCGAACCTGGCCGAGAGCCTGATGGCGACCGGCTTTCCCAGCCACAAGCGCCACAAGAATCCCAACATTTTTTTCTATCACCAGATCACGCTGCATACGCACGGCGTGCGGCGTGCGGGATCGGCGGCGCTCGATTTGTGTAATGTCGCCTGCGGACGCTTCGACGGTTTCTGGGAGTTCAACCTGAATCCGTGGGACACGGCGGCCGGCGTCCTCATCGTGGAAGAAGCCGGAGGACGGGTGACCGACTTCAACGGCGGCCCATTTCAGACCGACAGCAAGCAGACCGTGGCTTCGAACGGACTGTTGCATGAGGCCATGCTGCGGGAGTTCCAGCAGATCATGACGGGACAGGGACTGGACCCGCTGCCGGATCCGCGGGCCTTCGTGAAATCGACGTAGTTAATTCCTGGTTATCTGAGCTTGGGCGAGTCTGCATCCGCGGGCTTCTGATCGTCGGCGTGAATCACGCCATCTTCTTCCGCATAAAACGAGCGGTGCTCGGCATCCAACTGCTTCGGCGTCATGGTGAGGACGAAGCCTTCTTCCTCTTTGTTGGTTCGGCTCTTGCCGGCTTTGAAGCTGGCAGTGTAATCGCCACGATCGGTGGAGCGGGCCATGCGCTTGGTGAACGAACCGGTGCCGGCTAGATCGGGGAGCGATTCCGCATATTTGTTGTGGCGTTTCTTATATTCACGCTGGGCGCGAAGCACGACGCGCATATAGCCCAGGGCCTGCGCCTCAGAGTCCGACTTTGCCGGGTCCCCGGGAAACTTGGGCTGGTAAGGGGTTGGCGCTGTTTGGGCGGCGGCGAAGAGGGAAACGAAGCCCGCGAGGACGATTGCGCAAGCCACTTGTTTTGTTGCAGTTTTCATCAGTTTCTGCTCTCAAAGATAGGATGCGGCCAACGTTACTCACGTAATTGTCCGCCCGTTACTTCTCTAGGAATGTGAAGCCGTTCTGGCTATCCTAACCACACAGTCATCCTAACAAGGAATTCGCATGAAATCTGCAGCAGCACCGGCCAGAAAACCACTCATTCGAATTGCCGTGGTCGAGAGTGATCCTCTGCGGTTTGTGGGCTTCCGAGCCCTGTTTGATTCCGAGCCGGACTTCGAACTGATCTCCGCCTCCCTCGCCGACATCAGCACACAGCAGAATATCGACCTGGTGCTGCTGGGGAACCGCAACGGCCAAAACCTGTTCGATCTGATGGCCAGCCTCAAGGCTGCGCGTCCGGATCTGCGCATCATCGTAACCGGTTCGGGCATGGACGAAGAGACCATTCTCAAAGCGATTGCCTCCGGGGCCAAGGGCTACGTCGATGAGGCTGCTTCGCCGACGGAGTTCGTGCAGGCGATCCGGATCGTGAACCAGGGATCGGTGTGGGCGCCGCGCAAAGTGCTTTCCATGTTCATCGAGCGAGTTTCGAGTTCCCCGGGACGGATTTTTCCTGCCGGCCGCGTGACCTTCACCGACCGCGAAAAAGAAGTGCTGGAGATGCTGGTCGCGGGCCGTTCGAACAAAGAGATCGGGTCGGCGCTGGGCATCGAGGAACGTACCGTGAAGGCGCACGTAGCCAAGTTGATGCGCAAGGTCGGGGTGCAGAACCGCATCGCACTCTCGGTGCATGCCATCACGCACTCGCTGGTCACCGCGAAATAGCTTTCAGAGGACCCGAAAGGGTCCTCCTCTGTTGTTTACCCTTCTGTTACGGTCTGCGGCCGAAACATGTGATGGCCGAAGATCGCCCTTTCCTGAGCCCCTTCGCTACCATCCAATTCATTGTCCACAATGTGTCATCACCAGCGGCGTCCAAATCAATGGGTTGCTGATGCCACCTGTTGTGCGCGAGGGGTAACCCGCGGACAGTGCCCTTAGTAATCTTGTTGGCCTGGAGATTCTGACCCATACTGCCTTCACCTACCACAGAACCTGGGAGACGGGGTTGGGAGCGGGGATTAGGGTCGCCGCTGTCAGCCCCGATTTTTTGCTCGCAAGACGCCTTGTGCTTAGTTTGGCTCGCCTCAGCCCATTCTGCGCCCATTTACCGACCGGCGCGCGCCAAAGCGAAGAATCCATTAGAATCATCCGAACCCGGATTTCTTATATTCCTTACCCAGGAAAGCTGAGGAGAAATGAAAAAGATTCTGCTTTTGCTTGTGGTGGCGTCGTTGTGTGCCGTGACCTTCGCGGAAGATGAGAAGGACGATACCAAGGCGGTGGAACGGATCAAAGCCGCGGGCACGGTGTTGGACGAAATTGAATCGGCGCCCGACGCCGGCATTCCGGAAGAGGTGCTGGGCTCGGCCGAGTGCGTGGCGGTCGTGCCCTCCATGCTGAAAGGCGGCTTCATTGTCGGCGCCCGCTTTGGCCGCGGCGTAGCCAGTTGCCGCGGAGAAAAAGGTTGGAGCGCGCCCGCCTTCTTTACCGTGGCGGGCGGCAGCTTCGGGCTGCAGATCGGCGGACAGGCCGTGGATCTGGTCATGCTGATCATGAACAAGGACGGCATGCAGCATCTGCTGTCGAGCGAGTTCAAGCTAGGCGCGGACGCCAGCGTTGCGGCTGGGCCGGTGGGACGGCATGCTTCCGCTGACACGGACTGGAAAATGCGGGCGCAGGTGCTTACTTACTCTCGTGCTCGCGGCATCTTTGCCGGTCTCGAACTGGCCGGCGCCGTGGTCAAGCAGGACAAAGACAGCACCCGGGATTTTTACGGCCGCATGGTGCCGTTCAACACCTCGCTCACGGGTACGATTCCGGCGCCGGATGGAGCTTACCCGTTTCTGAGCGTGCTGGCGAAGTGGGCGAAGACCGCCGCCAACAAATAGAGCCTCTGAATGCGGGCCTGCCATGGGTGACGGTGCGCGGGGTTGACCGGCATCGGGCTGGAGCGCGCCGTCACAGACATTCTCCGCACTTGCGTGGAAAATCCTGCCAGTGATAGGGTCACCCCTTTCCCCCGATGCGTGAACGGGTCGAGTACGCGCTGGTGTGGCTCGTGGTCAAGGGGATCGGCCTGTTGCCGCGTCCCCTGGCGCGGGCCGTGGGCATCGCGATTGGACAGACGGTTTGCCTTGTCCACCGCCGCCTGCGTGCCGTGGGAATGCGCAATCTGGCGCTGGCGCTCCCCGAACTGAGCCTCGACGAGCATCGCCGAATCCTGAAAGGCGAGTTCAGTTCTTTAGGGAGACAGTTCGCCGAGGTCTGTCTTTTTCCCCGCTATACCCGGGAAAACGTGGAGCAGATCGTGGTCTACGACGGCTTCGAGAACTTTGAATGCGCCTACGCGCGCGGTAAGGGAGTCCTGTTCCTGACCGGGCATCTGGGTGGCTGGGAACTATCGGCTTTTGCACATTCGCTCTACGGCCATCCGCTGCATATCGTGATGCGATCGCTGGACAATCCTTATCTCGATCGCATGAGCCACCAATACCGCACCATGCATGGCAATCAGACCGTGGACAAGGACAATTTCGTGCGCGGGTTGCTGGGGGCGATGAAGGCTGGCGAAACCGTGGGCATCCTCATGGACACGAACATGACTCCGCCTCAGGGCGTGTTCGTGCCGTTTTTTGGCATTCCAGCCTGCACCGCGAGTGGGCTGGCGAGAATCGCGCTACGCACGGATGCCGCAGTGGTGCCGGGATTCACCTTCTGGGATCGCGAGTCCGGGAAATATAAGTTACGGTTCGATCCTGCCGTGGAGCTGATTCGTACCGGAGACGATGACGCCGACGTTCTGGCGAATACAGCGAAGTTCACCGAGATTATCGAAAAATTTGTGCGCAGATATCCGGATCAGTGGCTATGGGTGCATCGTCGCTGGAAGACGCGCCCGGAGGGCGAAGCGTCGCTGTATTGATCATTGATCGGCCAGACGATGATCGGCCAGAAGACGACCAGCCAGACGACGGCTGGCCAGCTACGCCTGCCCGGCGGTCAGAACCAGTCGCTGCGATAGGCCACCCACCAGGAGATATAGAGGATGGGGATGGTCGCGGCGACCGCCCACCACAGGGGCAAGACGAAGTCCGCCACCAAGCCCAGCACGGCGAAGACCATCCAGAAAATCTTGCGCTCCATTGGATTATTGTAAGCGCGGCAGGTATCGACGCCACGTATTCAGGCGCATTCTCCTGCCACGGGAGCTTTCCTTCCCTCGTTGCTGCTGTTATACAGACTGCTATGAAGCGATCACTGAAAGAGATTGCGGAGCTGGTGCAGGCGCGCGTGGTAGGCGACGCAGCGATAGAGGTGACGGGGGTCTCCAGCATCGCCTCGAGTGGGCCCGGCGACCTGGTGTTTGTGGACAGCGAAAAGAGTCTTGGAGCGGCCTTGACTTCCAAGGCCGGCGCCGTGATTGTGGGGAAATTTGCCGAGTCGAATCGCGGGTCTAAAACACTGCTTATATGTGATCAGCCACGCTTGGCATTTGCCCGGGCGGCAAGACTGTTTGAAGCGGAGAAGACGCGAGCGGGTTCGGTGCATCCCACCGCAATCGTCCACGAGTCGGCGAGGCTGGGAACCGGAGTCACCATCGCGGAGAGAGTGGTGATCCACGATGGCGTCGAGGTGGGGGAAGGCACTTGGGTGGGAGCGGGGTGCGTGGTTGCGGCCGGAGTGCAGATCGGGAAGGATTGCGCGCTGTATCCAAATGTGACGGTATACTCCGGTACCCGCATCGGCGACCGTGTGCTGATTCACGCCGGGGCGGTGCTGGGGAGCGATGGCTTCGGTTATGTTCGCGACGAGAAAAACGGACACTATGAAAAGTTCCCCCAGGTTGGCCGCCTCGAGATCGGCGATGATGTGGAGATCGGCGCGAATGCGACCGTCGATCGCGGCGCGCTCGATGTGACGCGGATCGGGCGGGGCACGAAGATCGATAATCTGGTTCACGTGGGCCACAACGTTCAAATAGGAGAGGACGTGGTGATTGCCGCGCAGACCGGGATCTCCGGCAGCGCTGTGCTGGAAAATGCCGTGATCGTGGGCGGGCAGGTCGGAATCGCCGATCATGTGCGGATTGAGTCGGGCGCGATCCTGGGGGCGCAGAGCGGCATCCCTACGAAGAAGGTGATTCGCGGGAAGGGAATCGTGTTCTGGGGCACGCCGGCGCGGCCGATCAGGGAATATCTGAAAGAGCTGGCGGTGCTGGCTCGGCTGGCGAAAAAGGGCTGAGACGGGGAACTGGGGCAGAGTCATGGCAGTCGTCGTGGTCGGAGGACATTCACGCAGTGTGGGCAAGACCAGCGTAGCCGCCGGCTTAATCGCGGCGCTGCCGGAGATGCACTGGACCGCATTGAAGATCACGCAGTACGGGCATGGCATCTGTTCCGCGAATGGCGAGGCCTGCGACTGCGCGACCGGCGATCACAGTTGGGCGGTCACCGAGGAGAAAGATCGCAGCGGGGACTCCGATACGTCACGATTTCTGGTGGCGGGCGCCGTGCGCGCCTGGTGGGTGCGCACCGAGCAGGGGCGCCTGGCGGAGGCAATGCCCAAGGTTAGGGAAAAGATTGCCGCTGCGGAAAACGTGATCGTGGAGTCGAACAGCATACTGAAGTTCTTGCGGCCGGATCTCTACCTGACGGTGCTCGATCCTGGGACAGAGGACTTCAAGAGTTCGGCGCAAGAATTCCTCGACAGGTCAGACGCGGTGCTGCTTCACGAGCAGCCTGATGGCGAGGGGACTGC
>Ga0335081_10014357_pt1 | contig 12813 bp, 10 predicted proteins | sample Lox_Sample_35_FD_206713 | JGI IMG/M metagenome (GOLD analysis project Ga0335081, IMG submission 206713) | Soil microbial communities from Loxahatchee National Wildlife Refuge, Florida, United States - Lox_Sample_3.5 | ecosystem: Environmental > Terrestrial > Soil > Wetlands | place: USA...
CGAATTTCCGAGTGTAGAAATCGGCCGCGGCGGCCGGATCGGTGGCATTGAGATGGATATGGTGGAAGTGCGCTTTGGGTGTCTCTTGTGCCATGGCTGGGAGCAGCAGGGCAAGCACCGTCAATATTCGCATAAGTCGCTATGCACCGTGCGTTTCTTCACTATCTTCTTGGGGCCATCTGCGTTGTGGCAGTCGAGACAGATGGGCCCCGTTAGCACCAGCCGATGTTTGGCCGAAGTGTCATCGTGAATCTTGTGACAACTGATACACGTGACATCGCTGCCGTTCATAACTACATCGCGCGTGTTGTCGACGATGTGGTCCCCGGCCTTTGTGAGATCCACCTGGAAGTCGGCGAAAAGATCGCCGCCCGCTATGAAGTTGTTGGGGTAAGGCAGACCGCTCGATTTAGATTTGCCGCCGCGCAGGTGGCATTGCCCGCAAATGGAAACGATCTGCTTGGGATCCTTGGCGTGCTTCCTGGAAAACCAGATCAGCGATGTGTCGTTGGGGTGATTCTCCGGCGCGATGCCATGACAGGTAAAGCAATCGAGCGAGGATGTAGAGAAAGCGTGGGTCTGTGGGTCCACCGCCGTTGCATGGCAGCCGGCGCAGCGCAACGCAAACGCTTGCTTGTCCCAGGTCTTACCATCGATCGAGAGCAGGTCGAACCTGCCATAGCCGTCCTGTTTCAGGCCACGTTGCGGCGGATGCGCGCCCAGGACGAAAGCAGCGTCCGCCGGCACCGGGTCGCTATCGTCGCGTGGATGGACCGTCCGTGCGTGCGGGTTCTTCTGCCAGGTATCGGCTACCTTGACGCGATGACAGAACAGGCATTCATCGCCCGTGACGTATTTCGGGACTTGGGCCAAGAGGACACCGGACGCCGCCAGCGCGAGTGGGGCGATTAGTCGTCCGCGCGTACCCACCCGTAAGCCTCATTTGACCGGTCGCCGCCACGATCCACATAGGCCGTCTTCAGGCGCGATAGAGCGTCGGCGGGCAGCGGGTTGCGCTTGGCGGTAACATCTAACTTATAGATCTTGGCCGCATTCAGCCCAAAGATCTTAGCCTTGTCTTCCTTGGTAAGCTTCGTATAGCCGAACTTCTCGCACAGCTCGTCGCTGATCTGGAAGCGCTTGAAAGCGTCGATCACCCACTGCGGCGATCCCCACCAGAGACAGTCGGTTCCCCAGATCACGTGATCCACGCCGTAATACTTGATGTTCTTGCCGATGCCGTGCATCGCCATAGTCGGGTTCGAGATCGCCAGCGGCCCGAAGAAGCTGCCGATTTCCGGATACACATTGTCGATCTTCGGATTGCGCCGCTTGATATCCATCAGGACATTGTGCCAGGCGAAATCGCCGGTCACCGGATCGTACTTATTCGCCTCCTCCCAATTCGGCTCGTTGGGGCCGTGCTGCAGCGCGGAATGATAGATCACCCAAGTGATGTCGGGATTGCGCAGGGCGGCCTGTTCGATATCCTTGGGATTCGCCAGGTGGCCGAGAATGCGCGACTGATAGGAGTAGCCTTTGTGCACGCTGAAGGTCTTCATGCCGCGCTTGCGGGACTCCTCGATGAACCACTGCGCGTTGTCGTCGTCGCATTGGAAGCCGCCGCCCGAGCGTCCCGGATCGGTGTGACAATACCATTTCCACGAAGAGACCTTGTATAAGTTGAGCTCGCGTTCCATCTGTTCGATGGTGGCGGCTTTGTCAGGCTTGTTGGCAACCTTATCCCAATAGTGATTGGGCGCCAGGTTGCCCTGACTCAACGCGCGCTTCGACTGCGCCAGGCCGTTGATTTCGTCGCGCGCCTGCGCCATGAGCCAGCTCGGCAGTATATTGAGGCCGGGCGTGCGCGCCTGGCCCTCCAGCACCTTGCCATCCTTGTCGCGCTGCAGCTCCTTGCCGGGCACGCCGGAGATGACGATCATGTCGGTTTCGCTATCGAAGAACATCTCCTTGATGAAGTTATGGAAGCTGTAGGCCTCCTTGTCTTCGGCGAGCTTGAAACCCATGTTCCGGAAGAATTCCATCTTGCCGATCTCGCCGCGCAGGCCGATGGGCATGCCGTTGGTGAAGTGCGACTGGACGTCCAGCACGAAGTACTCGCCCTTGGGCAGCTTCTCCTCGTACGCGCCCTGGTCCGAGGCCTCGTCTTCGTCCACGTCCCAGACCTTGCCCCAGACCTTGTTGGAGGCCAGGAAGCAGGCGGCCAGCCCCATGGGTGTCGCCATGAACTTGCGGCGGTCCATGCCCAGCTTGCGGGCTTTCTCGCCGGCGATCTGACCGGTCCAATACTCGACTTCCTTCTGCTTTTGCGTTTGCCGGCGCGGAATGTACTCCTCGTTGGAGACCAGTTGCGTGGGCACCGGCGAATCGACGCCCTTCTGCCGGTCGCGTTGTCCTTTTCGAATCCACATGGATTGTTCCCCTCTCTTCGGATAGCTCGGATGCGCTCAACGGATTATACGCCTTGGGACAGCTGGGGGGCAATCGGGGTGGCGGGCGCAAGCCGGTTGCGCGTGCAGCTTCACGGCTCCACCGCCGGAATTAGCGCAGGGACGCGCCACCCGCGCCACCGTGGCGGCAACGGCTTGGCGCGTCCCTCGACCAGGCTACTGATTTAAGAGTAAAAGCGCTGCGGCCCGGCCGGTATCCTGTGCGCAGAGTATTTTCGCTCCTGAATCGGTGGATTCGCCAGCCCGCGGCGGTCCCAAATCTACCGAGTAGACGGTATATGATCGAAGAAGCTTAGTTGATACGTTACCTATGGAGCCTGAGGAAACCAAAGACGCCGTGGTTTTCAAGCGGAGCGCGCAGCCTCTCCAGTGGGGAGCGCAAGTGGTGTTGCTGGCCAGCTTTGGCGGCATGCTGGGACTCATGCTCTTCGCCGGTATCGACTCGTTGCGCGCCTTGCGCCAGGTGCAATTGCGCAATGCCCAGATCCGCCAGACGTTCCTGCTGCGCAATCGCGCCCTGGAGGAGATCCGATCGGCCCTCTACCAATCGGGAACGTTTACGCGCGATTACCTGCTGGAACGGGATGCTGTGCGCGCCGAGACCTATCGCGCCAGCCTGCAAAAAGTGCGCGGGGAAATGGATGCGGCGCTGGTGCGCTACTCCCAGTCGCTGGATGCCGGAGAAGAAGCCCCGTTTCAGGCTCTGGAGGCGCGCATCTCCGACTATTGGAAAGTGCTCGACCCCATCTTCCATTGGGATGCCAAGGAAAAGCTGACCCGCAGCGACGCATTCTTGCACGAGGAACTCTTCCCCCGGCGCGCCACCACGTTGGAAATCGCCGACCGCATCGGCGCGGTCAACGAGCAGGAACTCAACAACGGCGCCGAGCGGCTGAAAGAGATCTTCGAGCGGTTTCGCTACCGGCTGGGCTTGATGCTGGCCCTCACGCTGGGATTCGGAGCGCTGCTGGCGGTGGCCACCACCCGCCGCATCCTGCACCTGGCGCGGGACGCCGATCTGCGCTATCGCCAGGCGGCCCACGCACAGGCCAAGTTGAAGGAGCTATCCGCCCGCCTGGTGGAGGCGCAGGAGCAGGAGCGCCGCGCCATCTCCCGCGAGCTGCACGATGAAGTCGGCCAGTCGCTGAGCGCCCTGTTAATGGAACTGGGCAATCTGTGGGCCGTGGCGCCCGGCGACGCCGAGTTGCGCGGCCACGTGGAGTCCATCCGCAGCCTGGCCGAGAGCAGCGTCAACGTAGTGCGGAACATGGCGTTGCTGCTGCGTCCCTCTATGCTCGACGATCTTGGCCTGGTGCCCGCCCTGCAATGGCAGGCGCGAGAGATATCCAAACGCACCGGCATGGCTGTCACGGTGGACGCCGAAAGCGTGGCCGACGATTTGCCCGAAGAGCACAAGACCTGCATCTATCGCGTGGTGCAGGAAGCATTGCACAACTGCGCCCGGCACGCCTGCGCGCGCAGCGTGCGCATTCAAGTGTTTCAGGAAAGCGAGCGCATCCACCTCAGCGTCTCCGACGATGGCCAGGGCTTCGATAGCACGCACACGCGCGGCCTCGGCCTGTTGGGCATGGAAGAACGGGTCACGCATCTGGGCGGACGCTTCCACCTGCAGTCCGAGCCGGGGCGGGGCACCCGGCTGCGCATCGAAATCCCGCTAGCCCCAAGGGCCGTAGAGGCAATCGCATGAATCCCGTGCGGATCGTGCTGGCCGACGACCACACTGTGATGCGCAACGGCCTGCGCCTGCTGCTGGAGCGCCAGCCCAATCTGCAGGTGATCGGGGAAGCCGCGGACGGCCGGCAGGCGGTGGCGCTCAGTGAATCCGCCAACCCCGATGTCGTCATCATGGACATCGGCATGCCCAATCTGAACGGCATCGAGGCCGCCCGCCAGATCGTCAACCACAATCCGCGCACGGCGATCGCTATCCTCAGCATGCACTCCGACGAGAGCTACGTGATCCGCGCGCTGAAGGCCGGCGCGCGCGCCTACCTACTGAAGGATTCCGCCGAAGCCGACCTGCTGGCGGCCGTGCGCGCCCTGACCGAAGGCAAATCTTTCTTCAGTCCCGCAATTAGTAAGATCCTGGTGGAAGATTACATGCGCCAGTTAGAAAGCCGCGGCGCAGAGGACACTTACGAGTTGCTCACCAATCGCGAGCGCGAGATCCTGCAGCTTCTGGCGGAAGGCCGCACTAACAAGGAAGTCGCTAACATGCTGAATCTCAGCCTGTACACCGTGGAGACCCATCGCACTCACATCCTGCAGAAGTTGAACCTGCACAGCGTGCCGGAGTTGATCTTATACGCCGTGCGCAAGGGGATCATAGCCTAGCCTGTTTCTGTGGCCCGGGAACTCATGTGGCGCGTTCCCACCTACGTCGTAATTCCCGTAATCGCCGCCGCTGCGTACTTGGCGCTCTCGTACATCGCCAATCGCATGGTCTACTTCCCCACGAAATACCCGGACGGCCCCTGGGACGCGCAAACGCTGCTGCGCGCGAAAGACGTTTGGCTGGACACCGCCGATGGTGTCCGCATTCACGCCTGGTGGATTCCGCGCGATGGCGCCTCTTTGGTCACTCTGCACCTCCACGGAAATGGGGGCAACCTCACTCACCGCTACACCCGGTTTCAGGAGATGCTGGCAGCCGGATCCGCGGTCCTCGCCCTCGATTACCGCGGCTACGGCAAGAGCCATGGCCGGCCCACCGAGAGAGGTCTCTATCGCGATGCCGATGCGGCCTACGATTACCTGGCGAAGGCCGGCTTTCGCCCGGACCAGATGATCATCCACGGCGAGTCCCTGGGCACCGCCGTCGCCGTGGATCTGGCCGCGCGCCGCCCGTGTGCTTCGGTGGTCCTGGAAGCGCCGTTCACTTCGGCGAAAGATGTGGCGCGGACCGTGCTGCCGGTCATCGGTCCGTCGCTCATCTGGGGATTCGATTCGCGCGCGAAGATTGGCCGCATCCACGCGCCGGTCTTCTTCATTCACGGCGACAGAGATGAGGTGATTCCGCTGCGCCTCGGCCAGGCTCTGTTCGCCGCCGCGCCCCAGCCGAAGTCGTTCTGGCTGGTGCCCGGCGCAGGCCACAACGACATCGCCGAAACCGCCGGCGCCAGCTACCGGCAGCACCTGCACGCCGTCTACGAGCGGTTGCCAAACCCTGCGCCCTGAGCACGCCCCGTGCGATCATGATGGCTTGAGCCCACTTCTCCTCGTACTGCTGGCGCCCTTGATCAACGCCGACATGGACGGCGCGGCCCACGACCTGGCCCGCAACGTCGCCACCGCCGTGGCCCATGAACCGGTGGCGCTGGCCGTCAAGAACCTGTCCTCTCTGTCCGCCGCCGACACCGCCGCAATCCGCCGCGTGTTCGAGGCTGAATTAAAGACGGCAGCGCCGCCGGCGGCGGAAGTCCAACTCACCATCTCCGAGAACCTGACGCAATTCCTCCTGGTGGCCGAGATTCGTCGCGCGGGCGACCGCCAGGTCTTGCTGGAATCCTGGCCGCGCACACCTGCGTCTTCCGCAGCCGCCCCGCCAGACAAACCGGCGCGCGACACCCTCGAAAAGAAGCTGCTGTGGGAGCAGGATCAACCCATCCTCGACGCGGCGCAGACCGCCGGCGCGATGCTGGTGCTGGATACCGCCCGCGTGTTGCTGGTGCGCGGCTCCGACCGCCAGTCCGCGCCCATTCCCACCACACACGCATGGCCCCGTGACACACGCGGCCGGCTGTCAGTAAGTGACACGGCTTTCACCGCCTATCTGCCGGGAACCGTCTGCCGTGGCAGCACCGCGCCGCAGCTTGCACTCTCTTGCCAAGACTCGCAGGATCCCTGGCTCCTCGCGCCGGGCGCGATCGCGCGCTTCGCATCCGATCGGAATCTGTTTCCAGGCCACGTCGATATCGAACCTGGAGGCGCGCACGACCTTCCGCCGTTCTACTCCGCCGCGCCCGCGGGCGACGCCTGGATCTTCGCCGCCGCCGATGGCCGTGTACACCTGTACACCCATTCCTGGGAATCGGCCGGCGCCATCGACCAGTGGGGCAGCGATATCGCCGCGATCCAATCGCCCTGCGGCGCGCGCACCCTGGCCACCCGCCCGACTTCGCTCACCGAGCCGGACGCCATCCAACCCTATGACTTCGCCGGCGGCGCACCGAGTCCCGCCGGGCCGGCGCTCGAATTCTCCGGACCGATCACCGCGCTATGGTCCGCCGGCAGCTCAGCCATGGCGGTTTCGCGCGATTTACAAACCGGACGCTATGCGGCTTATAGCCTGGCTCTCGCTTGCGGCGCTTAGCGCTTTAACGGTCTCTAGCGCCGCCACACGCGTGCGCTACGGCGGAACGCTGCGCGTCGAAATCCGCGCCGCCCCGACCGCGCTCGACCCCGCCGCATCCGATGCCGCCCCGCTCGCCTCCCTGGTTTTCGAAACCCTGGTGCGCCTCGATGAGTCCGGCGCGCCACAGCCCTGTCTGGCGCTATCCTGGCAGCACGATGCCACCGCCAAGCGCTGGCAATTCAACCTCCGGCCGGGAGTCAAGTTCCACGATGGCTCACCGCTGACACCCGCCGCCATCGTGGCGTCCCTCGAAGCCGCTCTCCCAGGCGTGACGATTGCGGCCAACGGCGACGCCCTCACCATCCGCGCTAACCATCCCTTGCCCGATCTGCTGCTCGATCTGGCGCACAGCGGCTGGCTCGACACGGGCCCCTTTCGTCAAACGGCATTCGAGCCAGGGCGCCGCGCCGCGTTCGCCGCCAACGAAGATTATTGGGGCGGCCGTCCGTTCCTCGACGGCATCGAGGTCCAGCTCGGCCGCGGCCTGCGCGACCAACTCGCCGACCTCGAACTCGGCAAGGCCGATATCGTGGAGGTGGGGCCCGCCGATCTGCGCCGCGCCGCCGATCGCGGCCGCACGATATGGTCCTCCGCTCCCACGAGCCTGATCGCCCTGGTATTCGCACCGGCGTCTGCCCCCCGCCTGCGCGAGGCCCTCGCCCTGTCCATCGACCGGGCGGCCATGCGTACCGTGCTCCTGCAAAAGCAGGGGGAAGTGACGGCCGCGCTGCTGCCGCAGTGGCTCTCGGGTTACGCGTTCGTGTTTCCCGCCGCGCCCGATCTGCCGCGCGCCCGAACGCTCGCCAGTGCTTTGTCCCCCACGGCCCGCACGCTCGCGCTCACCTACGATCCCGCGTTGCGCGCTGCCCGCTCGCTCTCCGAACGCGTCGCGGTCAACGCGCGCGACGCCGGACTGACCGTACAAGTCGCGCCGCAGAATCCGCGCGCCGACGTGCGCCTGGTCGAAGTCCCGCTAGGCTCGCTCGATCCAGCCCACGCGCTCGCGGGGATCGCCGCCGCCCTGGGCCTGCCGGCCCCCGCCCTATCTTCATCCGATCCCGCGGCGCTCTATGAGTCCGAGCGCAAGCTGCTCGAAGGCTTTCGCGTCGTCCCGCTCTTTCATCTCCCCATGCTCTATGGCGTGGCCAGCCGCGTCCACGTGTATGTGCCGCCGCCGGTCGCGCGCCTCGGCAACTGGCGCTTCGACAATGTCTGGCTCTCGGGAACCGCGCCATGACCTTCCGCACGCGTCTGTTGATCGCCTTCGCGCTCACCGTCATCATCGCCGTCGCGTTTGTCGGCGCCATCGTCTCCACTACTACCACGCGCGCCTTCGAGCGCCTCGACGAGCAGCGCGTCGCCGCCCTCGCCGCGCAATTCCGCCAGGAGTACCTCCGCCGCCAGCGCGAGATCGCCCAGCACGTCAAGGATATCGCTGAGGCCGACAGCACCCGCGACATGGTGATCGCGCTCAGCCGTCCGGACGCCGATCCGTCCGTGTACGTGGATGCCGCGCAACCGCTGGCCGCGGCCCACAACCTGGATTTCCTGGAGCTGGTCTCCGCCACCGGCAGCATCGTCTCGTCCGCGCAGTGGCCCGCGCGATTTCTCTACCAGGAAGACTGGGTCACCCAGCGCGGCGACTGGAACTCGCAGGAGCCGTTCCTGAAACGCGAGGAACTGCCCGCCGGCACTGCGTTGGCGCTGATCTCGGTGCGCATCGCCAGCGTAGCCGATAGCAGGCTGTACGTCATCGGCGGTGAGGCCCTCGACCGCGATTTCCTGTCGTCTTTCGTGCTGCCTGCCGGCATGCGCGCCCTGCTCTTGCGCGAGCCACAATCCATCGTCGGGGTTTCCGGGCCGGTCCTGCAGACCGCCGCGCTCGCGCCGCTGATCGACGGCCTGCGCAAGCAGCGCCGCGAGGTGACGCGCACCGTCCAATTCGGCGGGGATGCCGCCAGCGCCGAAACGTTTCACGCCATTCCGCTCATCGGCCCCGCCACAGATCCCGCCACGGAGGGCGAGCTGATGGGCGCATTCCTGGTGGGCAGCTCGCGCGCCGCGCAGGTGGGCCTGGAGCGCTTCTTGCTGCGCGTCGAAGTCCTGGTGGCCATGGGCGGCATCCTGCTCGCCTTGCTCGTCGCTTTCTGGACCACCGCGCGCATCACGCGCCCCGTGGAAGCGCTGGCAGCCGGAGCCCGCGCCGTGGCCGCCGGCGACTGGCACACACAAGTGGATGTGCACTCCGGCGGCGAAATCGGCGCGCTGGCCGCCGCCTTCAACCAGATGACCCGCGACCTGCTGGAGCAGCGCGACCGCCTGGTGCAGGCCGAGCGCGTGGCCGCCTGGCGCGAGCTCGCCCGCCGCCTCGCGCACGAGCTGAAGAACCCGCTGTTCCCGCTGCAGATCACCGTCGAGAACCTGCAGCGCGCGCGCGCCGCCCATCCCGGCGAGTTCGACGAAGTCTTCCGCGAGAGCACCGCCACGCTGCTGGCCGAGCTGGGCAAGCTGCGCGGCATCGTCGGCCGCTTCAGCGATTTCGCCAGGATGCCGCAGCCGCAACTCGAAACCGTGGACCTGAACAACCTCGTGCGCGAAAGCCTGAAGCTGTTCGAGGCCCAGATGCAGGCGGCTGGCGTGACGCTCCGCCTGGAACTCGCCGCCGGCTTGCGGGCCATCCGAGCCGACCCCGGCCAACTCGCCCGCGCCCTGCAAAACCTGGTCCTGAACGCTATCGACGCCATGCCCTCCGGAGGCCGGCTAACCATTCGCACCGCCCCGCACGAAAGCGGCGTACGCCTGGAAGTTTCCGACACCGGCCAAGGCCTCACGCAAGAGGAATGCGACCGCCTCTTCACGCCGTATTACACAACCAAGACCCACGGCACCGGCCTGGGCTTGGCCATCGTGCAATCGGTGATCAGCGACCACGGAGGCAAAATCGGCGTGCGCAGCGAACCGGGCAAGGGCACTACGTTCCTGATTGACCTGGCCTGATGGTGGCGCCCGCATCTTAGCTCGTTGCTGGGCGGGACAGATCTGCTAACGTCCGGCCCAGCGCCCGTGCGTGGCCCCCTGCTGCGCCACCAGCAGCAAAAAGAACACGCAATTGTAGGCCGCATGCATCACCGCGGCGGCTCTCGTGGATCCGGTGCGCTCGCGCATCCAGCCGAACGACGCGCCGGCGGCTGAAATCAGCAGCGCATGCCGCCAGGAGTAGGCGTACTCCTGCAGATGCATCAGGCCGAAGGCCAGGGCCGCCAGCAGAATACCCGGCGTGGCTCCTAGCGATCGGACCAGCAGGGGCTGCAGAAACCCGCGAAACACAATTTCTTCGAACACCGGCGCGAGCGTGGTGCCGATCACCGCGATCATCACGATCGACGCCGGGTCCGAAAGCAGCGCCTTCATGGGGCTGTCGACATCCGGCGTGCGCATCAACACGCTGGCTACCATCACGGCGAACGCCGCCAGCACGCCGCAGGTGGCCACGAACGGAGTAGTCAAATCCGCCGCCGTCCAGCGCAGCGACTGCCAGAACGGCCGGCCGTAGTAGCGGCGGAAAATCACAGCCAGCGCGCCGAGCAGGAAGGCGTAGAGCATGACCTGCGCGGGGAACAGGACAAAGGCCCGTTTGATATGCGTGGCGTCAATCAACGCGGCCCCCAGCAACGACACCGACAGCGACGCCAGCAAGGCGATCAGGATGAAGCCCAGCAAATCCAGATAGCCCCAGAAAGGATAGCTCTCCGGCGCAGGGGCCTCGGGCGCCGGCATGAGCTCGGGCGGCGGTTCCGGGCTCATGGCTCCGTCTCGATCAGGCAGGCCGCCAGCAGCGGCACCATGATCTCGTGATGCCCGGTCAAGGCGTACCCGGCCCCGCCTGAGCCCGCGTGCGGCCGCTCCACCACGTTCAGCCTGGGACGATAGTGCTGCAGGAAGTCCAGGTTTACCGTGGTGAAGTCCGCCAGCGGATGCCCCAGGTTGCGCACCGCGGAGACTGCCTTCAGGAAGACTTCCGGCAAGACCACGGCGGACCCCACATTCAGATAGACTCCGCCGTCGTGGAGGCCCGCCAGCAGCGAGCACAGCAACCGGAAATCGCGATGCGTGGCGCTGCCGAGGGCCGCTGCGTCCACGGCCGGATGCATGTGCGGCGTGTCAGTGCCGACGGCCACATGCACCGTGACGGGCTTGGCCGCGCGCCAGGCTTCGAGCACCAGGCTCGCGGGCGCATATTCGGCGGCGGCAATTTGATCGAGCCGCCGGCCCAGCGCTTCTCCCATGCCGAGGGCGTCGCGATCGCCCGCGGCGATGGCGGCGTTCATCTCGCGCCCGGTCTCCTCGGCCGCGCCGAAGCGCCCGTCGGGCAGGACCGCTTCCACATCCTCGCTGGTGTGGCCGGCCAGCGCGATTTCGAAATCGTGAATGGCCGCTGCGCCGTTCATGGCGAATGCGGTGGCGTAGCCGCGCTGCATCATGTCGATCAGGACGGGCGCCAGGCCGCATTTGATCACGTGGCCGCCCAATCCCCATATGATGGCCCGGCCACGGGAACGGGCTGTGGCGATCGAGGCGACCACAGCGCGCAGCGAATCTCCTGCCAGGATGTGCGGAAGCGAGTCGAGCCATCCCGCGATTGCTGCTCCTTTGCGGTAGGGCGATGCAAAGTCGGCTACGCGGACCTTGCCCCCGCGGGCTTGCAGGGGGATCGTTTTCAGGCCGGAGAGATCAATGGGCTGGACCGAGTACTTGCTCATATCACCTTTCGCAGGGCTTCGGCGGTGTAGCTCTTCTTCGAGCGCGCCACCTGCTCCGGCGTCCCCGCCGCCACCAGCCGCCCGCCGTATTCGCCGCCATCCGGTCCCAGGTCGATGATCCAGTCGGCCGTCTTGATCACGTCCAGGTTGTGTTCGATCACCACGACGGTGTTGCCCAGGTCGACCAGCCTCTGGAGCACATCCAGAAGCTTCCGCACATCGTCGAAGTGCAGCCCGGTAGTCGGCTCGTCGAGTACATAAAACGTGCGCCCGGTCTGGCGGCGACTCAACTCTTTGGCCAGCTTGATGCGCTGCGCCTCGCCGCCCGAAAGCGTGGTGGACGATTGCCCCAGGTGAATGTAGCCCAGGCCCACGTCGTTCAAGGTTTGCAGCTTCGGCCGGATCGTTGGAATGTTTTCCATCAGGGGCAGCGCCTCTTCCACCGTCGAATCCAGCAGGTCGGCGATGGAATGGCCTTTATACTTCACTTGCAGCGTCTCGTGATTGTACCGCCGGCCGCGGCACACGTCGCAGGTGACGTACACGTCGGGCAGGAAATTCATTTCGATGCGCTTCAGCCCGTCGCCCTGGCAGGCTTCGCAGCGCCCGCCTTTCACGTTGAAGCTGAAACGTCCCGGCTTATAGCCTCGCTCGCGCGACTCCGGCAGCATGGCATAAAGGTCGCGAATGGGAGTGAACAAACCGGTATAGGTGGCGGGGTTGGAGCGGGGCGTGCGCCCGATGGGCGATTGATCGATGCGGATGACCTTGTCCAGAAGTTGCATGCCCTTGATCGCCGTAAACTTGCCGGGATTTTCGCGCGACCTGTAAATCTGCTGGGCCAGCGCGCGATACAGGATTTCGTTCACCAGTGTCGATTTGCCGCTGCCCGAAACGCCTGTGACCACCGTCAGCAGCCCCAGCGGTATGTCCACGTCGATATCTTTCAGATTGTGCTCGGCCGCGCCGATGATCGCCAGCTTCTTTCCGTTCGACGGGCGCCGCGCGGGCGGCACCGCAATGGTGAGGGAGCCCGCCAGGTATTGTCCGGTCAGCGAGGCGGGATTCTCGGCAATGCCTTGCGGCGTGCCCACAGCCACCAGTTCGCCGCCCAGGCGTCCGGCTCCCGGTCCCAGATCGATCACGTAATCGGCGCGCTCGATGGTCTCGGCATCGTGCTCCACTACCAGCACCGTATTGCCCATAT
>Ga0335081_10014359_pt1 | contig 12812 bp, 10 predicted proteins | sample Lox_Sample_35_FD_206713 | JGI IMG/M metagenome (GOLD analysis project Ga0335081, IMG submission 206713) | Soil microbial communities from Loxahatchee National Wildlife Refuge, Florida, United States - Lox_Sample_3.5 | ecosystem: Environmental > Terrestrial > Soil > Wetlands | place: USA...
CGGCTATTGGTACGCCTACTGCCTGCGCCGTCGCGACAATGCCAACGTCGTGGCCCGCGCGCCGATCGAAGATCCCGCGCCCGGCAAGTGGCGCAAGTGGACCGGGCAAGGTTGGGACGCGCCCGGAGTCGGCGGCACCGGTGCCCCGCTGAAGCAATTCGTCGGGATGAGCGCGGCCTATTGGACGGATACCGGCTTGATCCTGCTCACGTCGCCGAACGGCTCGCTGCGGCTTTCCATTTCCGAAGATAAGGTGCATTTCGCCACCGTTGCCGAGCCGCTTGTGCTCTACGACGAGGACAATTGGCGGCGCCCGGCGGCAAGCGAGCTTTACGCTTATCCGAGCATGATCGCCGGGCGGGGATTTAACAACATCTCCGGGCACTTCTTCCTGACCTACATGTATGTTCCGCCCGGCGCGGATTTCAGTCAGCGTTATCTGGTCGCGCAGGAAGCGAAAATCGAAGCGTCGGCCGTCGCACAATATCCGCAAGTGCGCACCGCCTTGTCGCGCTGGATCGACGCCGACGGCGACAGCTGGACCACGACGGGCCCGACGATATCGCCGGCGCACAGCTATCGTTTCGATCGCAGCCTCGGCTACCTGTTGACCGCCCCGCCGCAGCAAACAGACGGCGTCAAATTGGACGAGTGCTTTTCCGACCGGAGCGGCCAAGGCTTTGTCGCTCCGGCCGGCCGTTGCGCCGCGGAAGGCAGCGCGCGTCGCCGCCCCGGCGGCTATGTATTTCGCTTGCAGCAGCCCGGCACAGTTCCGCTGTATAGCTGCGTCGCCCGCGATAATGCGCGCTTTGTGTCGAACCGCCGGGATTGCGAGGACAAGGGGACCGGCGACCGCCTGTTGGGTTTCGCGCTGCAATGACGCCGCGGCGTTTCGCCGGGCGTTTCAGTAAGCGCCTTCGCCGCGGATGAGCGCGAACGGCGTGCGCAGCACGATGTAGAGGTCGAACAAGATCGACCAGTTCTCGATGTAATAGAGATCGTGCTCGACGCGGCGCAAGATCTTCTCCCGGCTGTCGGTCTCGCCGCGCCAGCCGTTGATCTGCGCCCAGCCGGTGATGCCCGGCTTGACGCGATGCCGGGCGAAATAGCCGTCCACCGCTTCGTCGTAAAGGTGCTCGGCGGCCTTGGCGGCAACGGCATGCGGCCGCGGTCCCACCAGCGACATGTTGCCGGTGAAGACGACGTTGAACAGCTGCGGCAGCTCGTCGAGGCTGGTTTTGCGGATGAAGCGGCCGACGCGCGTCACCCGCGGATCGCCTTTGCTGACGAGCTTGTTGGCGTCGGCATCGGTCGACTCGACATACATGGAACGGAATTTGTAGATTTCGACGAACTTGTTGTTGAAGCCGTAGCGCCGCTGCTTGAACAGCACCGGGCCCTTGCTGTCGAGCTTGATGGCGACGGCGATCAGCAGCATGATCGGCGCCACGCCGATCAGCACCAGCGAGCCGATGATCTTGTCGAACAGCCATTTCATCACGACGTCCCAATCCGCGATCGGCCGGTCGAAAATGTCGAGCACCGGGACGTGGCCGATATAGGAATAGGCGCGGGGACGAAACCGCAGCTTGTTGGTGTGCGCGGCGAGGCGGATGTCGACCGGCAACACCCAGAGCTTCTTCAGCATCTGCAGGATGCGATTTTCCGCCGAAACCGGCAGCGAGAAGATCACGAGGTCGACGCGGGTGTGGCGGGCGAATTCGACCAGATCGTCGACGGTGCCGAGCTTGGGCACCCCGTTGCAGCTTGTGGCGCTGCGGTCGTCGCCGCGGTCGTCGAAGACGCCGACGATGCGCACGTCCGAATCGCGCTGCCCCGCCAGCGCGCCGATCAGCGCTTCGCCGCTGCCGCCGGCGCCAACCACGACGGTGCGGCGATCGAGGCGGCCCTGCCGGGTCCAACGGCGCACCAGCAGAAACAGCGCGCGGCGGAAGGCGACAAGCGCGAACAGCCCGACGACATAGTAGCTGCCGAGCCATGCCCGCGAGAATTGATCTCCGGCTTTCGTGAAATAGGATGCGGTAACGGCGATCAGAAACACCACCGACCACGCCGAAGCGAGCCGCATATATTGCTTTTCGTGGCCGCGGAAGGCTTGCACCTGATAGATGTCGGCCGCCTGAAACGCCAGCATGGCAAACAGCGAAATGCCGGCGATGCTGCCGATGTAATAATGCGCCGAATCGGCGACGCCGGCCGCCAGCCAGAGGTACAGCGCCAGTCCGATGACGGCGACAAGCGCAACCTCGATCATACGCACCGCCCCGGCGAGCACGATCGGCGAGTAGGCGTCCTTGAATTGTTGGCCGGCAACGGCAAGCGCTGCGGCGGACAGAGCGCGCGGCGCCGCCGCTTTGGCGGCAGCGCGCGGCATGCTTCGCAGCGCCGACGAGACCGCCGCCGAGGTTTCGAAGAGCATGTTTGGTTCGAGATCTGACATAGCTCGATGCGCCGGCAATTCGCCGCAACCTAGTGAGCATTGCTCAAGAAAGAGTTATGCGAATCGAGCAATTCCCGCGCGGCAATGGCGTCGCGATAGGCCGCAATATTGCATTCCACCATCGTGGTCAGCGAGAATTCGCTGCGGACTCGGGTTTTGAGAATCTGCGCACAGGAGTGCATGTTCTCCGGATCGGTGAGCGCGCGGCTTATTGCATCGACCAGGGCGTCCACGTCGTTGGCTGGAATAAGCCGATCCGTTTGCGGGCCGAAAATCTCCGGATTGCCGCCGACCCTGGTGGCGATGATCGGCAATCCGGCGGCGGCAGCTTCGAGTACGACGTAAGGCAGCGACTCGGCGCGCGAGGGGATCACCAGCATTCGTCCCAGCGTGAATGCCTTGCGCGCCGGGCAGTGACCGATGAAGTGAACTTGATCCGCAAGGCCGACACGGTCGGCAAAAGCCTTGAGCTTGTCGGCATCGGGGCCTTCGCCGGCAATCGTCGCGGTGACGCGGCGGCCGGATTGCCGGAGCAACGCCAGCGCCTCGATCAGCACGTCGATGGCTTTGACCGGCCGCAGCTCGCCGACGCAGACGATATCGGTGGCGTCGGGTCCCGGCGAGACCGGCTCGAACTCCGACTCGGCGATGCCGTTACGGACGACGCGGACCATCGCTCGCGGCGGCGCGACGACCGTACGGTACAGCTCGGCGATGTAGCTGCTTTCGAACAGAAACAGGTCGGTATACGGATTGAGAATGCGTTCGATCATGCGGTAAAAGCCGCCGCTCAGCGTTCCCGGACTGTAGACGAGCGATCCGCCATGTGGCGTATAGGCGCGGATGGCGCCGGGCGCGGCGGAGGTCAGGCGCGTCAGTGCCGCGCCCTTGGCGCCGTGACCGTGCAGGACGTCAGGTTCGATCGCCGCGATCCGGCGTGAGATGCGCCACAGCGCCGGGACGTCGCTCAAGCTCAATTGGCGGGCGATGGGAAGGCGCTCGACGCCGAGCGCCAGCCGCGGCGCCAACTCGCGCAGCACCGCTTCGGCGCGCGCGCCTCCGGTCGTTGAATCGCAGATCAGGCCGACGCGGTGGCCGCGCTCGATCTGGCCGTTCGCCACGTCCATGACATGGCGAAACAGTCCGCCGAGCGGCGCGCGCAGGACGTGGACGATTTTCAGGCTGGTCGGGGCAAATGCGGCTTGCCGCGGCCCGGCGGTCGCCGCCCGTATCGCTGCGCCGTCGCGCCGCCCGAAAGAAGTGCGGCTTAGAATCGTGCCGAGGAGCTGCGGATCGCCCACGCGCGGGCTCCTTAAATTTGACGCCAAAATGTTAAGCCGGATTGAGGGGCGCGCCGGTTAATAAACCCTCACGAACGGCCGCAGAGCCGGCGATCTTAACCATTCTTTTAGATCGCGGCCGGCCGTTTACCGAATGGCAACCTTAATAGTCTGTGATCAGGCATGGCTTTGCGGTCTGTCGGCAAGTATTTTCGTAGGAGTGCTGCGATGAGTGTGGCGTCGCCGCCGTCCCGCACGAGAGATCCATTCGACACCGCGCTCGATCTGCCGGCGCTCGGCGCAACGCTGTGGCGCAAGCGGTCGAAGGTTCTGCTGCCGACGATTGTGGTCGCATTGGTCACGCTCGTGGCCGTGCAAATGATCACGCCGCGTTACTCCTCGGAGGCGCGCGTCTATCTGGAAGAGCGTTCCAACGCCTATCTGCGCCCCGATGTCGACAAGACCATCAACGATCCCATGATCGATCAGGAGGCGGTGACGAGCCAGGCGCAGATCATTCTGTCGCGCGATCTTGCGCTCGAAGTGATCAAGAAGCTCAATCTGGCGAAGCGCCCCGAATTCGATCCGGCGCTCGCCGGCATTTCTCCGCTTCGGGCGGTGCTCGGGCTTTTCGGATTCGCCAAAGACCCGCTGAGCATGACGCCGGAGGAGCGCGTGCTGCAGGCCTATTACGACCGGTTGAGCGTGTACCCGGTCGAGAAATCGCGAATCATCGACATCGATTTTCTCTCCGAAGATCCGGCGCTCGCCGCCCAGGTCGCCAACGCGATCGCCGACGGCTATCTGCAGCGTCAGCGTCAGGCCAAGCAGGACCAGGCCAAATCCGCGGGACAATGGCTGTCCGGTCAAATCGACACGTTGCGCAAGAATGTCGAGCAGGCCGAAGCCAAGGTCGAGGCTTTCCGCGCCAAGGCCAACCTTCTGGTCGGCACGAACAACACCACTTTGTCGGCGCAGCAACTGGGCGACCTCAACGCTCAGCTCACCGGCGCGCGGGCGCAGAAGGCCGATGCCGAAGCCAAGGCCAAGATAATCCGTGACATGCTGCGGTCCGGGCAGCCGATCGAGTCGTCCGATGTGCTCAATTCCGAGCTCATCCGCCGGCTGGCCGAGCAACGCGTCACCTTGCGCGCGCAGCTCGCCGAACAGTCGGCGACGCTGCTCGACGGGCACCCGCGCATCATCGAGCTGAAAGCGCAGATCGCCGATCTCGACAGCCAGATCAGGAGCGAAGCCGAAACCATCGCGCGCTCCTTCGAAAACGACGCCAAGCTTGCCGGCGCGCGGGTCGATTCGCTCACGGCGAGCCTTGACCAGCTTAAAAATCAGGCCGCCTCGACGAACGAGCAGGACGTGCAGTTGCGGGCGCTCGAACGCGACGCCAAGTCGCAGCGCGATTTGTTGGATTCCTACCTCGCCAAATATCGCGAGGCGGCGGCGCACGACACTCCGGAGTCGACGCCGGCCGACGCGCGCGTGGTGTCGCGCGCGACCCCGTCCAACGTTCCCGCCTATCCGAAGAAATTGCCGACGCTTCTGATCGCGACATTTGCGACGCTGATGCTCAGTTCCGGCATGATCGTGACCAAGGAAATTTTGGCCGCGCCGATGGGCGGCGCTCCGTTGCGAATGGAGCCGGCGCCGGCCGCCGTCGCCGACGGTCCGGACCCGCGGCTCGACGCGATCATGAAGGAACCGCCGCGCCCGCCGCCGGCGCCGGGCTTTGCCGCCGGTTCGATCGTGAATGTCGCGGACAACCTGCGGCATTCGGGCGACGCCGGGGACCGGCTCGCCGTGTTCGCCGCAGTGCCGGGCGTGAGCGCCAGCCAGACCGCCATCAAGCTGGCGCGGGCTTTGGCCGACGATTCACGCGTCGTGCTGGTCGGGCTCGCCTCCGGCGACACCGCCATCCGCGGGATTTCCAGCGAGCCGAATGCCGGCGGGCTTGCCGAATTGGCGCGCGGGACGACGTCGTTTCGCGACGTCATTACCAAGGACAGGCTTTCGCCGCTCCATCTGATCTCGGCCGGACAGGGGCCGGTCGATCGGACCGGGCTGCTCGCCGCGCCGCGCATGGTGGCGAATTTCCACGCCTTGGCGCGCAGTTACGATCACCTCGTGGTCGACGCCGGCGACGCCGCCGGACCCGAGGTCGAACGGGTCGCCGAGATTGCGCCGCATGCCGTGCTGGTGACCGATAGTCTGGCGAATGCCGCCACCGCCGCGGCGCGGGAGCGTCTGTTGGCATCGGGATTTGCCGACGTGCGAATTCTGATCGGCACTTATGCGCCGGCCGGCGCGACCGCAGCCGCCGCGTAGCGCGGCCGCGATCGCTCGACCCGCGCAGGCTTTCGGCAATTGACCCCGCCGGGAAGTTGGCAAAAGATCGCTTTCCGGTGAAGGCTTCGTCGTTTCGTCTGACAAGGGAACTTCGGTGGCCGGTCTGAAACAGACGATCATTCGCGGTGGCCTGGAGTCGCTGTATTTCACCGGCGCGCACGTCGCGCTGCGCCCGTTCTTCGGCGGCGTCGGCGCGATCCTGACATTGCACCACGTCCGGCCGCCGCGGCCCGATCGGTTCCAGCCCAATCGTCTGCTCGAGGTAACGCCGCGCTTTCTCACCCGCGTGGTCAGAAGCTTGCGCCGGTCCGGTTTCGATTTCGTCAGTCTCGACGAGATGCACCGCCGCATGACCGAGCGCGACTTTTCACGCCGCTTCGTGTGCCTGACCTTCGACGACGGATACCGCGACACGCTGCAATGGGCCTATCCGATTCTCAAGGACGCCGGCGTGCCGTTCGCGGTCTACGTGCCGTCGAGCTTTCCGGATCGCCTGGGCGAACTGTGGTGGCTGGTGCTCGAGGCGGTGATCGCGCGCAACGACCGCATCGGGCTGGCGATCGAGGGCAGGGACCGCAAGTTCGACTGCCGCACGGTCGCCGAAAAGCGGGCGCTCTATGACGAGCTTTACTGGTGGCTGCGCGCCCGCCCCACCGAGGCCGAATTGCGCGAGGTGGTCCGCGGCCTGGCCGCGTTCTATCACGTCGACGTCGCCGCGTTCTGCAACGAATTGTGCATGAGCTGGTCCGAGCTTGCCGCGCTTGCCGCCGACCCGCTGGTCACCATCGGCGCGCACACCGTCAATCATCCGATGCTGGCAAAACTCGCCAGGAACGCCATGCGCTCGGAAATGGATCTGGGCCGCTCGGTGATCGAAGCGGCGCTGGCCGTGCGGCCGCAGCATTTATCCTATCCGTTCGGCGACCGCAGCTCCGCGGCGGCGCGCGAGTTCGAGGTCGCGGCCGAGCTCGGCTTCAAGACGGCCGTGACGACGCGCCCGGGGGTGCTGTTTCCCGCGCACAGCCGACACCTGTTGGCGCTGCCGCGGATTTCGTTGAACGGCGACTATCAGCGCATTCGCTATGTGCGGGTGTTGCTGTCGGGCGCTGCCACGGCGATGTGGAACGGATTCCGCCGCCTCGATGCGGCGTGATCGGAGGACGGAGGACAGAGGACAAATTGAGAGCCGGACTTTGCCTTGTCCGTCATCCGTCCTCCGCGCTCCGTCTTCGGCTCATCCACGAAACGATGGGCATGGCCGGCAAGACCCAGCCCAGCCCGGCGATCACATAATAGGCGATCGACAGCGCCGTATCGTCGCGGATGACGGGCGCCTGCGCGAGCGCCATGGCAACGAGCGCCCAGACGACGACCAGCACCAAGAGTGCGATGGCGCCGATGAATTTACGCAGACGGATCGGCATGGACAGGGGCGACAGGGCTTCGGTTGGCTTCGGTTGCGAGGATTCGGCGACCACTATATGGTCCGGCCATTCCAGACAAGCGAGCATCGCAAACCACCGCCATGCCGGACCCGCTTTCCTATCAGACGCGCGCCATCAGGCTTTGGCTCTACGCCGTCGCCGCGCTCGTCCTGGCGATGGTGCTGGTCGGCGGCGCGACGCGGCTGACCGAATCGGGGCTGTCGATCACGCAATGGCAGCCCGTGACCGGCGTGGTGCCGCCGCTCAACGAAGCGCAATGGCAGGCCGAATTCGAGAAATACCAGGCCATCCCGCAATATCGCGCGCTCAATTCCAGCATGAGCCTCGGCGCGTTCAAGACGATTTTCTGGTGGGAATGGACGCACCGGCTGATCGGCCGCCTCATCGGCGTGGTGTTCCTGATACCGCTCTTGTGGTTTCTGTGGCGCGGCGCGATCGGACGCGGATTGCGCAACCGGCTGTTCCTGATTTTCGGGCTCGGCGCGCTGCAAGGCGCGGTTGGCTGGTGGATGGTCGCATCCGGCCTCGTCAATCGGGTCGAGGTCTCGCAATATCGCCTCGCCACGCATCTGGTGCTGGCCTGTCTGATCTATGTCGCGATCTTGTGGACCGCCCGGCGGCTCGATGAAGGCGCCTCGAACTCCGTCCCGCGACTCGTTCGCGCGACGGCCAACGCGCTCCTCGTTCTGGTGCTGTGCCAGATTTATCTCGGCGCGCTGGTCGCCGGCTTGCGCGCCGGCTACGTCTACAACACCTGGCCTTCGATCGACGGCGCGTTCGTCCCAAGCGCCGCGCGGCTGTTCTTCGACACGCCGGTTTGGCGGAATGTCTTCGAGAACACGCTGACCGTGCAGTTCGACCACCGCATGCTGGCTTATGCCATCTGGCTCGTCGCGGTGGTGCACGCCGTCAACGCCTTGCGCACGGTCAAGACGGGACCGGCTGTCGTCGGCGCGGTGGCGCTTGCGATCGCGGTGACGCTGCAGGCCGCGCTCGGCATCGCGACCTTGCTCGCGGTGGTGCCGCTCTCGCTCGCGCTGTCGCACCAGGCCATGGCGATGGTGGTGCTGACGGCGGCGATCCTGCATGCGGCTTCTGTCGCGAAGCGTTCGCCTTGCGCCGCATCGTCATCATCGGCGAATACGGGCGATGCGATCATCGATGACAATGCCGCCATTGCGCCGGGCAGAAGTTAACGGCAGCGCTCGCCCGACGCTCCAAACGGGTCCGCCGTCAGCGGGCAATCCTTGCGCGCTGACGGCGGGAGCCGACGCCACCGCTATCAAGCGGCTTGCTGGACCTTCTTGCCTTCGACGAAGGCGAGCAGGTCGGCATTGATTTTGTCCTTCTCGGTCGTGCACATGCCGTGCGGCGCCCCCTTGTAGATCTTGAGCCCGGCGTTCTTCACCAGTTTGACCGAAAGCATCGCGGAATCGGCGATAGGGACGATCTGGTCGTCGTCGCCGTGCAGAATGAGCATCGGCACGTCGATCTTCTTTAAGTCCTCCGTCATGTCGGTTTCGGAGAATGCCTTGATGCAGAAATAGCTGGCCGGCATGCCGGCCATCATGCCCTGGCGCCAGAACGATTCGCGCACGCCTTCGGAAATTTTCGCGCCCGGCCGATTGTAGCCGTAAAACGGCATGCTGAGGTCCTTCCAGAACTGCGCACGATCGGCCAGAACGCTCGACCGGAGCTGGTCGAACGCCGCCATGGGCAGGCCTGCGGGATTGCTCACGCTCTTGAGCATGACGGGCGGCACCGCGCCGATGAGCACGGCCCGGGCGACGCGCTTTGTGCCATGGCGTCCGATATAGCGGACGACCTCACCGCCGCCGGTCGAGTGGCCGACATGGATCGCGTTCTTCAGATCAAGCCTGGCGACCAGTTCCGCAAGATCGTCGGCGTAGGTGTCCATGTCGTTGCCCTGCCAGGGCTGACCGGAGCGGCCATGGCCGCGGCGGTCGTGACCGATGACGCGGTAGCCATGCGACGCCAAAAAGAACATCTGATCTTCGAATGCGTCCGCGCTCAGCGGCCAGCCGTGGCTGAAAACGATCGGCTGACCCGTGCCCCAGTCGTTGTAGTAGATTTGGGTGCCGTCTTTGGTGGTGAAAGTGCTCATCGCGGTCTCCTTTTCGACGCTGCTCCGTGCCCGCCAGCCCGATCAAGCGTAAGGAACGCCAGAACCATCACCTCTTTGGGTAGGCCGTGAAAATGTAATCCTGCGCCGCCACTCTCGTGTGGCAGGCGAAGCCGCACTCGGCGCCGCTTTGATCGAGCGGGGCAGGCTTGAACGTGTCCGTCGCCGGATCGTAAGCCCACTGGGCGTAGGCCCAGCCATGCGTATTCGGGAACCGCGCGGTATCCTTTTCGATGAATGCGACCGTCTTCAGAGTGTCCGGCACGCTGACGAAATAGGGCGACGCCTCGTTCTTCTTGAAGGACCATTCGATCTTGGTCACCTTGGAGCCATCGGGAAAAAGCTTGCCGGTGGCGGGAAGTCCGTCACGAAATGCCTTCATCATCACGTCATTCGCCGCGATCACTTTCAAGCTGCTCTGCGTCTGGCTGACGGCGACGTTCTGCCAGTCTTCGTAGCCCCGAAAGTCCGACCATGCGAGCCCGTCCGGTATTTGCAGCGTGTATTTGTCTTGCGCGGCGAGAGCGACGCCGCACAAGGCCACGCCGCCCAACAGCGTACCGGTCAAGCGCGCCGGCGGCATCGCGCGGCCGAGACTTGCCCGGCCGAGACTTGCCCGAATGTCTTTGCAAACGCGGCCGGCGCTTTTGGCAGCAAATAACATGATCGATTTCCAATGCGGCCGAGCGCATCGGCCTCGCTTTAGAAACTTTAGAAAGCTGCGCGTGTTGACCGAGAACGCCGGTCCGAAAAGTAAAGTCGGTTCGACAAGTCTGGAAGACGGTTTTTTGTTTTGACGCTGTGCGGACGCGAGCCGAATACTGATCGAATAATGCGTTCGATACACCCGCTAGCGCAGGATCGATAGCGTACTCTTAAATACGCCTGCTTTGTGACGGTCTAACGTTCAACGTCGGCTCATCGGTCATGGCAAAAATGCATGTATGCCCGCGTCGGCGGCACCGGACGCCGAAAGATGCGTGTGCGGCGGGTCACGAACGGCGCTTTTGCGATGGTATTTTTATTCGCGCGCTCATCGAGGATTTTAATCCGCCAGCGCCTGGTCGAGATCGGCGATGATGTCGTCTTTGTCTTCAATCCCGATCGACAGCCGCACCACGTCGGGCCCGGCGCCGGCCTGCACCTTTTGCGCGTCGGACAATTGCCGGTGCGTGGTCGAGGCGGGATGGATGATCAGCGAACGGGTGTCGCCGATATTGGCCAGATGCGAGAACAATTTGACGTTGGAGACGAGCTTGACGCCGGCGTCATAGCCGCCCTTGAGCCCGAAGGTGAACACCGCGCCGGCGCCGCTCGGGCAGTATTTCTTGGCGAGGTTATGGTAGCGGTCGCCCGGCAGTCCCGGATAGCTGACCCAGGCGACCTGCGGATGGTTCGATACCCACTGGGCGACCGCGAGCGCGTTGTCGCAATGCTTCTGCATGCGCAACGGCAGCGTCTCGATGCCCGTGAGAATGAGGAACGCGTTGAACGGCGAGAGCGCCGCTCCGATGTCGCGCAGCGCCAGCACGCGGCAGGCGATGGCGAAGGCGAAATTGCCGAAGGTCTCGTGCAGCACGATGCCGTGATATTCCGGTCGCGGCTCGCACAGCATCGGATAGCGGCGCTCGCGCGACCAGTTGAAGGTGCCGCCGTCGACGATCATGCCGCCGATCGAGTTGCCGTGGCCGCCTAAGAATTTGGTCAGCGAATGCACCACGACGTCGGCGCCATGCTCGAACGGCTTGCACAGATACGGCGTCGCCAGCGTGTTGTCGACGATGTAGGGCACCCCCGCGCGCCGGGCGATCTGCGCCACCGCCGCCATGTCGGTGATGACGCCGCCGGGATTGGCGATCGATTCGGTGAAGATCGCCTTGGTTTTCGGGCTGATGGCGCGTTCGAACGAGGCGATGTCGTCGGGATCCGCCCACACCACGTTCCAGCCGAAATTCTTGAACGCGTGGTTGAACTGATTGATCGAGCCGCCGTAGAGCTTCTTCGAGGCGACGAATTCGTCGCCGGGCTGCAGCAGGCAATGAAACACCAGGACCTGCGCGGCATGGCCGGATGCGGTGGCCAGTCCTGCCGTGCCGCCTTCGAGCGCGGCGACGCGCTCTTCGAGCACCGCGGTGGTCGGGTTGCCGATCCGCGTATAGATGTTGCCGAAGGTCTGCAATCCGAACAGCGACGCGGCGTGATCGACGCTTTCGAACACGTAGGAGGTGGTCTGGTAGATCGGCGTGGCGCGGGCGCCTGTGGTCGGATCGGGCTGCGCGCCGGCGTGGACGGCAAGCGTGGAGAAGCCGGGGATGCGTTCGGTCATTGGGGTTTCCTTGGCGCCGATCGTGCTCGGCAAAGCGCGGCAGTTCCCGGTTTATAGGACGGGCCACAGGCGTCAAGGCGCAGCCGCGGCCTTGCGTTAACGGGCAAAGTCCGCGCTGTCGGGCGAGGCGAGGGCAGAAGACTTTGCCCCGAAAAGCTTGCCCGGCGACAACAAGCTTATTTGAAGCGCTTGACGGCTGCGCGGCAGGCCGGGGTTATTTTATGGCGATTGGCGATGAGGCAGTGCGCGACCCGCTCGCGGTCGGGAATGAATTGCCCGCAATAGGTCTGCGCATCCATCATGCAGGCGCTCTGGTCGGCTTGCGCATCGGCGCGCGCGGCGATGGGCGTGACGATCAGGCAAGACAGCAGCAAGGCAAACGCCGCACAAAATCTCATGATTGGTTTCCTGCTTGGCAATCCATTAGACGCGCCAATCGTGAAGAAAGTTCGATAGAGCCCCACTTCAGCCGCCGGCCTGTTCGCGTTGCGCGCGATCGGCGGCCGCGGTGGTTCCGCCCTGGCCGCTTGGGCGGTCAAGCGTCATGCGCTGCATGCCGCCGACGGTCGCTTTTTTCGATGACAGCGTGCGGGTATTGACGCCCATCCAGGCGATCTCGGAGGACAATCGGCCGTATTCGATCTTCGGGCAGCGGTTCATCACCACTTTGAGGCCATTGGCCTCAGCCAGCGCCGCGGCCTCGTCATTACGAATGCCGAGCTGCATCCAGATCGCTTGCGGCCGCGGCGAAAGCGCCAGCGCCTCCTGCACGATGGCGAGCGCATATTGGGGACCG
>Ga0335081_10014360_pt1 | contig 12812 bp, 10 predicted proteins | sample Lox_Sample_35_FD_206713 | JGI IMG/M metagenome (GOLD analysis project Ga0335081, IMG submission 206713) | Soil microbial communities from Loxahatchee National Wildlife Refuge, Florida, United States - Lox_Sample_3.5 | ecosystem: Environmental > Terrestrial > Soil > Wetlands | place: USA...
GAGCGCGAGGACGATAAGCGCTTTGGCGCCCGGCGCTTGATCGAGGATCTTTTGCCGGTGTTGGATGCCTTTGCGCGCGCCGTGAAGGCTCACGACGATCCGGCCTATCAGGAATATCGCAAAGGGTTGGAATTGATCTACCGCCAGCTATGGGACATACTGGCCCGTAGCGGCCTCGAACGCATCCAGGCCGAGGGCAAGCCCTTTGATCCGCATTATCACCAGGCCATCGAGCGCGTGGAATCCACCGAGCACCCGGAAGGCACCGTGGTGGATGTGCTGCAGGACGGATTTCTTCTCCACGACCGTGTCATACGTCCGAGCATGGTCCGCGTATCCTACACCGCAAGCCACTCCGATGGCGGTAAGTCCGCCGCGCAGCGGCACAGCAAGTGACTGCTTTTGCGGTTGATTCCATTCGAGGAGATTGAAGCACAGGCATGAGCCGCCAAGCCAAGCGTGATTACTATGAGGTGCTCGGCGTGGTCCGCACGGCCGCGCAAGACGAGATCAAGTCGGCCTACCGCAAGGCCGCGCTCAAGTGGCATCCCGATCGCAATCCCGAGGAAAAAACCACCGCCGAGGCCAAGTTCCGCGAAGCCACCGAAGCTTACAGCGTCCTCTCCGATTCGCAAAAACGGACCGCCTACGATCGCTACGGCCACGCCGGCGTTTCCGCCGTCTCCGGCGACTCGGGAATCAACTCCTCGATCTTCGAGGAGTTCCAAGACATCTTCGGCGATTTCTTCGGATTCGAGGACATCTTCGGACGCACCGGCGGCCGTGGCCGCTCGCGTGTCCAGCGCGGCGCCGATCTGCGTTACGACATGGAACTGAGCTTCGAAGAGGCCGCCGCCGGCGTCAGCACCAAGATTCGCCTGCCTCGCCAGGAACTCTGCGACGCTTGTAAGGGCACGGGCGCTAAAGCCGGCACCGGCGTCGTCACCTGCGAGACCTGCAAGGGTCGCGGCCAGCTCCATTACCAGCAGGGCTTCTTTTCCATTTCGCGCACCTGCCCGCAATGCCAAGGGGCCGGCCAGATGATCCGCGAGAAGTGTCCGGACTGCCGGGGCCGCGGCCGCGTCGAGCGCACTCGCACCATCGAGGTGCGCATCCCGCCGGGCGTGGATTCGCAAACGCGCATCCGCATTCCCAATGAAGGCGAGCCGGGCGCCAATGGAGCGCCTCCGGGCGATCTCTACATTGTTTTGGACGTGAAGGAACATCCGTTTTATGAGCGGCGCGGCGCGGACCTTTACTGCACTGTTCCTGTCAGCATCACCCAGGCCGCTCTCGGCGCCGAGCTCAGCGTTCCCGGCCTCAATGGCGAAGAGAAACTCGCCATTCCCGAGGGCACCCAGACCGGCTCCATCATTCGCCTGAAGGGCAAGGGACTGCCCGATCCGCACGGTGGCGGAAAGGGCGATCTCTACGTCAACGTCCGCGTGATCACGCCGACCAAGCTCACGCGTGAGCAGCGGCTGCTCATCCAGCAATTGGACGACACCCTGAAGGTCGAAAATCGCCCCGCCGACCGCAACTCCTCTTTCTTCGAAAAAGTAAGGGACATCTTTGGTTAGCGGCCCGGTCCGCCCGGCGAGCTGACCGGTGCGCCGGCGCTTTTTTGTCGAACGCTTCGCCGGCCGCACGGCCCGTCTCGCCGGTGAGGCCGCCCACCATCTTGGCCGCGTTCTGCATGCCGAGCCCGGCCAGCTCTATGAATTGAGCGACGGTAATTCGGTTTTCCTCGCGCGAATCGAGCGCATCTCCGCCGGCGATATCGATTTCTCTTTGCTCGAGGCGCTTCCTGGCCCCGCCGCCTCGCCCGAGATTGTCCTTCTGCTGGCCATCGTCAAATTCGATCGCTTCGAATGGGCGCTCGAAAAGGCCACCGAGCTCGGCGTGCACACCGTCGTTCCCCTCGCAGCCGAACGCACCGCCAAAGCTCTCTTGCAGGCCTCCGCCAAGCGCGCAGATCGCTGGCGCAAGATTCTTCGGGAATCCGCCCAGCAGGCGCGCTGCCTGCGGTCGCCAACCTTGGAAGCTACCCTGCGGCCTGCCGCCGCCTTTGCCCAAGCCGCGGGTGGAATCAATGTTTTGTTCTCCGAGCGGCCCTCGGCGGCGCCCGCGCGAACTGTTTTCCGGCAGCTTGCGCCTAAAACCACACAGGAGTTCTCCCCGCGGCGAATCACCTTGGCGTTTGGGCCCGAAGGAGGCTGGATAGACCAGGAATTTGACGCCGCCTCCGCCGCCGGCTTCCAGGAAGCTTCGCTCGGCAGGAACATCCTTCGCTCCGAGACGGCGGTAGTCGCCGGGCTCGCTGCGGTTCATCTTTACTTCGATCTCGACGCCGAGCCGGAAGGGCAAGCGCCGGCGCCGCCGGTCAGTTAAAATTGAAGTGTAAAATTGACTTGGCCGCCCCGAGCAAAACGGCCGAAACGTGGCGATTTATCTGTAAACTTGCCGCTGCGACCTTGCATCTGAATAAACGAAGGCGGTCTGCAAGCGCCCTCGCCGAGTGGGACCCGAGGCGTCGCTGGCGCCAGACTGCCCGCGCATGGTATAAATGAGCGATCCACACGAATCCATGGAGCAGATGGTACACCCCAGTCCGCTCTCTTCGCCCGAAGCTCAACACACTGGCGAGCGTCCCTCCGGGTCTGGCTTTCATCGGGAACTGCGCGTCTGGGCGCGCGACCTCGTAGTGGCCCTCGGCCTGGCCATGATCATCATCGTTTTCTTTTACCAGCCGGTGAAGGTCGAAGGCACTAGCATGGCCCCCCTGCTTTCCGATCAGGAACGGATTTTTATCAACAAGTTCGTGTATCATTTCGAGCCGATCGAGCGCGGCGATGTCGTCGTTTTCTGGTATCCTTTGGACCGCTCGAAATCGTTTATCAAGCGCGTCGTCGGGCTGCCCGGCGACGAGGTTGAGATTCGCAGGGGGCACGTTCTCATCAATGGCCGGAATCTCGAGGAACCCTACGTGCCCGCGCAATATGTGGACACCGCGGCTTACGGTCCTGTGCAGGTGCCGCACGACGAATATTTCGTCATGGGCGATCATCGCATCAGCTCCAACGACTCGCGCATCTTTGGCCCTGTCCCGGAAGGATTTATCTATGGCAAAGCGGTATTTGCTTATTGGCCCTGGACTCAGTTCGGCAGTATCAGTGCGGTGAACGCGTCCGAAAGTAACGCGCCCGAAGCGAACTCGCCCGAGTCGAACTCGCCCCAGGCGAACTCGGTCGACAGTAGCCGTTAGAGCAACGCCGCTTTTCGTGTGCATGTACCTGGAGGAACCGCTGGCGGAAATACAGCCTAGCCCTGCCGTTCTCGCGCTCGAGGACGGAAGAATCTTTAGCGGACGCGCCGCGGGCGCCCGCGCCCGCCGGGGCGGTGAGGTCGTTTTTAATACCAGCCTTACCGGTTATCAGGAAGTCTTCACCGATCCCAGCTACTCTGGCCAGATCGTCTGCCTTACCTATCCGCATATCGGAAACGTGGGCGCCAATCTTGAAGATGAGGAATCGCCGCGGCCTTTCATCGAGGCCTTGATCGTGCGCGAGTTTTCCTCCCTGGCCTCCAACTGGCGTTCCACGGAGACCGCAGATCATTACCTGAGTCGCCATGGCATTCCCGCGATCTGGGATCTGGATACTCGCGCCTTGGTTCGGCACATCCGCCGCCTCGGAGCCCTTCGCGGTGTTGTCTCCACCGACGGCACGCCCACCGAACAACTAGTCAAAGAAGCCCTCGCGCTTCCCTCCATGAGCGGCCTGGAACTGGCCAGCCGCGTGAGTTGCCAGAAGCCGTATCGCTGGGAGCAAGGTTCGGTATTTGCCTCTTCGGTTGGGAACGATGTGGGCGGAGCGCGGGCCGAAAACGAGTCGCGCCGGCATCGCGTCGTCGCCTACGATTTCGGCATAAAACAGAATATTCTTCGCCTGCTGGTCGACGCGCATTGCGATGTGAACATCGTTCCGGCGCGCACTCCCGCCGATGACGTATTGGCCATGAAGCCCGACGGCGTTTTCCTCTCTAACGGCCCTGGCGATCCCGAGCCCGTCACGTACGCCGTGGACAATATCCGCAAGTTGCTTGGCCGTGTGCCCATATTCGGCATCTGTCTCGGTCACCAGCTTTGCGGCCTCGCTTTGGGTGGCCGCACTTACAAGCTGAAATTCGGCCATCATGGCTCCAATCATCCGGTGAAAAACCTCCGCACCGGCCACGTGGAGATCACCGCCCAGAATCACGGCTTCGTCGTCGACCCCGATTCCTTGCCGGCCAGCGACGTCGAAATCACGCACGTCAACCTCAATGACTTTACCAACGAGGGCATGCGCCACCGCTCTCTCCCTCTCTTCAGCGTGCAGTATCATCCCGAAGCTTCGCCTGGCCCGCACGACTCGCACTATCTTTTTGGCAGTTTTATCGACCTTATGAACGAGGCCCGGCAAAGTTGAGCGGCGGCTTCATGGTGGCGGCTGAGGCGCGGGGTTTTGTGGTATTGTCCCAGGCCCGATTCGACGACTAATGCCCAAACGCACGGACATCAAGAAAATTCTGATCATCGGCTCCGGTCCGATCGTCATCGGCCAGGCCTGCGAATTCGACTATTCCGGCACGCAGGCCTGCAAGGCGTTGCGTGCCGACGGCTACAAAGTCATCTTGGTGAACTCCAATCCCGCCACCATCATGACCGACCCTGAGCTTGCCGACCGCACATATATCGAGCCTCTCACCCATGAAATGTTGGAACAGATCATCGCTCGCGAACGCCCCGATGCTTTGCTTCCCACCGTCGGTGGCCAGACGGGTCTGAATCTTGCCGTGGAACTGGCCGAAAGCGGAGTTCTCGAGCGCTACGGAGTGGAGTTGATTGGCGCCTCCCTGCGAGCCATAAAGGTTGCTGAGGATCGTCTCAAGTTCAAGGATGCCTGCCGCAAAATCGGCCTGGATATGCCGGTGTCGGCGCTGGTCAGTAATCCTCACGATGCCCTGCGCTTTGCAGACCAGCTCGGCTACCCGGTCGTCATTCGGCCCTCCTTTACTCTCGGCGGCACCGGCGGCTCTGTCGCCTACAACCATGAAGAGTTCGCCGAAGCCATCTCCCTGGCGCTCGATGCCAGCCCGGTGCATGAGGCCCTCATTGAGGAGTCCGTCCTCGGCTGGAAAGAGTTCGAGCTGGAAGTCATGCGCGATGTCCGCGACAACTTCGTGGTCATCTGCTCGATCGAAAATTTCGATCCCATGGGCATCCACACCGGCGACTCCATCACCGTGGCTCCCGCGCAAACCCTCACCGACAAGGAATATCAGCGCATGCGCGATGCCGCCGCGGCCATCATTCGGGAAGTCGGCGTCGAGACCGGCGGCTCCAATATTCAGTTCGCCATCGAGCCCTCCACCGGCCGCATGATTGTGATCGAGATGAATCCCCGCGTCTCGCGCAGTTCGGCGCTGGCCTCCAAGGCCACTGGCTTTCCCATCGCCAAAATCGCGGCGCGCCTCGCGGTGGGCATGACGCTGGACGAAATTCCCAACGACATTACCAAGAAGACTCCGTCCTGTTTTGAGCCCACCATCGATTACGTCGTGGTGAAAATTCCCAAGTGGCAGTTCGAGAAATTCCCGGGCGCCGATACCACCCTCGGCACGCAAATGAAATCGGTCGGCGAAGTGATGGCCATCGGCCGCACGTTCTCGGAAGCGCTCTGCAAGGGCATTCGCGCCCTCGAACCGAGCACCGCCTGGCGTCCGCCGGCCGAAGTCACCACGGCGCTGCTGCGCGAGCGCCTGCATATTCCCGGGCCGGACCGCATTCACTGGCTGTTTGAGGCCCTGGAGCGAGGCATGACCCCTGAGGAGATTTGCTCGCTCACCAAGATCGATCCCTGGTTCATTCAGCATCTCGAGAAGATGCTGGAGATCGACTCGCGCGTAAAAGCCAGCGCTCTCCATAAGATTTCTCACGAGCTGATGCTCGAATCGAAGCGCTCGGGCGCGAGCGACGAAGAGATTGCCAAGCTGTGGAACGTAAAGTCGGCATCGGTGCGCAAGCGCCGGCGTGAGCTGGGCGTTCAACCCGTTTTCAAGCGCGTCGATACTTGCGCCGCCGAATTTGAGTCTTTTACTCCTTATCTTTATTCCACGTACGAAGAAGAAGACGAGGCCGACGCCGGCGAGCGCCCCAAAATCGCCATCCTCGGCAGCGGTCCGAATCGCATCGGGCAGGGAATCGAGTTCGATTACTGCTGCTGCCATGCCTCTTTCGCGCTGCGCGAAGACGGCTACGAAACGATCATGGTAAATTGCAATCCCGAGACCGTCTCCACCGATTACGACACCTCCGACCGTCTCTATTTCGAGCCGCTGACTCTGGAAGATGTTCTCGCCGTCATGGACCGCGAGCGCCCCAAAGGCGTCATCGTTCAATTTGGCGGTCAAACGCCGCTGAACCTGGCCCTCGACCTCAAGCACAACGGCGTTCCCATCATCGGCACTCCCCCTGAGTCCATCGATCTGGCGGAAGACCGCCGCCGCTTCGGACGCTTGCTCGACGACCTTCGCATTCCCCAGCCGCGCAACGGCACCGCGCTCGTTCCCGAAGAGGCCGTCCGCGTCGCTGAGCAAATCGGATTGCCCGTCCTGGTGCGTCCCAGCTACGTTCTGGGCGGCCGCGCCATGGTCATCGCCTACGATCTTCATACGGTCGAAGAATATGTTGCCCGGGCCGCGTTGATGGGCCCCGCCCGGCCGGTTTTGATCGATCAATTCCTCGAGGAAGCCACCGAAGTGGACGTCGATGCGCTCGCCGACGGCGAAAACGTCGTCATCGGCGGCATCATGGAACACATCGAAGAGGCCGGCGTGCACTCCGGCGACTCCTCCTGTGTTCTGCCGCCCGTGTCGCTCACGCCCTCCGCGCTGGCCACCATTCGCGACTACACCAATCGCCTGGCCCGCGCTCTCAGCAAGGCTACCGGTGTTCCGCTGGCCAAGGTGGCGGCGCGATTGATGACCGGCCGCAAGCTTTCCTCCATGAATCTTCCCGTAAACGAAGTCGACGGCGTCGCCGAGCTTTGCGTCCGCGACTATCACGCCGTGAAGTCTCCGGTTTTCCCCTTCAGCAAGTTCCGCGGCGTGGACACCATTCTCGGACCCGAAATGCGCTCCACCGGCGAAGTCATGGGCGTGGCTCGCAGCTTCGGCGAAGCTTTCGCCAAGGCCCAGTTAGCCGCCGGCCAGAAGCTTCCCAGCAAGGGTACGATTTTCATCAGCGTCAACGATCACGATAAGGGGCACGTCGCGCCCCTGGCGCGGGACCTCGCGCAGCTTGGCTTCACCTTGCTGGCCACCCGCGGCACCGCCGCGGCGCTCGCCGCCAGCGGCATTCGCGCCGAAAGCGTCTACAAGACCAACGAAGGCCGCCCCAATATCGTCGACTTGGTAAAAACAGGACGCGTCGATCTCATCATCAACACGCCCCTCGGTCGCGAGTCCTTTTACGACGAGAAAGCGATCCGCCGCGCCGCCGTGCGTTACCGCGTTCCTTGCATCACCACGCTTTCCGCCGCGCAAGCCGCCGCGCGCGGCATCCGCGCTCTGGTCAATCATTCCTTCGGCGTCAATGCACTTCAGGACCTGCACGCAGCTGGCGCCGCCCAGATCCACCGCACCTCCGCCGACTAACCGTCGCCGTGACCGCGTCTGGCGCTTCTGAAGTCCGCCCCGGTTTTGTCATCTGGTCTGGCGTGCCTCGCTTTAGCTCTCCGCAACCCTGCGCTAAACTTACCTCATGCGATTTCAAGGCATCTTCCCCGCGCTCACCACTCCTTTCGCGCCCGATGGCTCTGTTGCCCTAGACAAGCTTCGCGAAAATATCGCCCGCTATAACCGTGTTCCTCTCAGCGGCTACATCGTCAATGGCTCTACCGGCGAATCCGTGCTTCTCAGCTTTGCCGAGATCGATCGCGTCTGGAACGCAGCGCGCGAATCCGCCGCTCCCGGCAAGCTCCTGATCGCCGGGGCGGGCGTGGATAGCACCGCGGAAACCGTGGCGCGGGCGCGCAGAGCAGCCGAACTCGGCTACGACGCCGTGCTCGTCAAGACGCCTCATTATTTCAAGGCGCTGCTCACCCCCGAAGCGCTCGAGCGCCATTACCTCGCCGTCGCCGATGCCTCTCCGGTGCCGGTCCTGCTCTATTCGATCCCCCAATACACCGGCATCTCTGTCACCGCCGATTGGGTTGCTCGCCTGGCCGCGCATCCCAATATCGTTGGCATCAAGGACAGTTCCGGGAACGTCCAGCTCGTTTCCGAGATCATTCGCCAATGTCCGCCTGAATTCAGCGCCCTGGTCGGCTCCGCGAGCACCCTCTTCGCTTCCTTGATTCTCGGAGCCGCCGGAGGCATTCTGGCGCTCGCTTGCTATCTGCCCGAAGCCGCCTTCGAGCTGTACGAAGCCGTCCGCGCCGGCGATATGGACCGCGCCGGCCGCCTTCAGTTCATGCTTCTCGGCGCCTCCCGCCGCATTGCCGGCGAATTGGGCCCGGCTGGTGTGAAATACGCCATGGATTGCGTTGGCTATTATGGAGGCGCTCCGCGGCCGCCCCTCCTTCCGCTCAGCGAAGCGCAAAAGAAGGCAGTGGAGTCGGCACTCGCCGAGTCGCTGGCCCGCCAGAAGAGGGACCATCTCGGAGTAGCCGGCTAGGTTCAAATAGTTGACCGAGGAATATTTTGGCGCGCGAAGCCGCCGCGTCGAAATCGCGCGACCAATTCAAGTTCCCATCATCCTATAGCGGGTATATCACCAGATTGCCGGACCCATGCCCGGCGTGTATCATGGCGGGCCGATCCTATGGAGTGTCACTGTATACGCGCCGTTGACGTGCCGCATACCTCCCGGCTGTATTCCTCTTACCTTCAGGATTTTCAGTCAGTTGCCCGTTACTACGCCGATCCGCCAAGCTTGGATTCCGTAAAGCGCGTCGCTCGGGAACTGCATCCGGATCTGGACGCCCGCGGCAAAATTGCCGCGATCCTCCGCGCTCAAAACCGCTCCTTCGGGACTGATGCTTCCGTGGAGGCCGCTCTCGATCGCTTCGCTTCGGGCGCCGCTGCCATCGTCTCGGGCCAGCAAGTGGGCCTTTTCTCCGGCCCCAGCTATACGATTTACAAGTCGCTGACGGCCTTGCGCATCGCCGAAGAGTTAGACTCCGCCGGCACTCCCGCCGTCGCCATCTTTTGGCTGGCCACCGAAGACCACGATCTCGCAGAGATCAACCACTGTTTCTGGCCCTCGCGCGATGCCTTCGAGAAAATTGAACTGCCTACCTCCGATTACGAGGGACGCAGGGCGGGCGAAGTCCCGCTCGGCGATGCCGTAGTCGAAGCTGTGGCCCGCGCCGCGGCCAAGCTCGAGGGTCCCGCCACCGAAGAGATTCGTTCCGCGCTGGCCGCTTCCTACCAACCTTCGGAAACGTACGGCTCCGCGTTCGGCAAGCTCCTCGCCAGGCTCTTCGCCGGACGAGGCTTGATCCTTCTCGACCCGATCTCCGAGGGCCTGCACCGCTTGGCCGAGCCGCTCTATCGCGCCGCCCTCGAGCGCCAGTCCGATCTGAACCCGCGCTTGCTCGCGCGTTCGCGAGAACTCGAATCCGCCGGTTACCATGCTCAAGTGAAGGTCATTGAAGACAGCGTCCCGCTCTTCGTGAATCTGGATGGCAAGCGCGTTCCGCTCCGCGCCCACAATGGCGATTTCTCCGCTGGCCGCCGCTCTTTTTCTTTCTCCGCCCTCTCCGAACTTCTCTCCGCGTCTCCGCTCGATTTCAGCCCCAATGCTTTGCTGCGTCCCGTCGTCCAGGATAGTTTGCTTTCGACGGCCGCTTACGTTGCTGGCCCCGCCGAGGTCGCTTATTTCGCCCAAGCTTCGATCTACTATGCCGCGCTTCTTGGACGGATGCCTGTCATCCTGCCCCGCGCCAGCTTCACACTGGTGAATGCCCACACCGTCCGCCTCTTGCGCAAATACGATCTCCAATTTTCAGACTTGCTTCGCGGCCCTGCCGGGCTTCGCGAGAAGATGGAGGGCGCGCTTTTGCCCAAAACGCTCACCCGGCGTTTTGATCGCGGCGAAAAATCGCTGCAGAAGATGCTCGCGGAATTGCGCCAGCAAGTTACCGAACTCGATCAGACTCTGGGCGGCGCCATGGATACGGCCGAATCGAAGATGGTCTTTCAATTCTCGAAGCTGAAGGAAAAAGTCGGCCGCGCCATCGCCATGCGCTCCTCGATCCTTGACGCGCACCAGCGCGAGTTGATCGCCCAGCTTTACCCCAACGGCGAGCTTCAGGAGCGCGCTCATTGTTTTCTGCCCGCATTGGCCGCCCAAGGCGCCGAGCTTCTCGATGAACTCACGCGCCGCATCAAAATCGGCGGCGCCCAGCATCAAGTCCTGTACCTCTAGCTCTTCAAAAAAAAACGGCTGGCACGAGCGCCAGCCGTCTGCAAAACAGTTGTGACTTTAATCAGCGTCGCCCGCCGCCCCGCGAAACGCCGCCCCGGAACCCACCACCGGAGTGGAATTGATTGCCGCCCCGGAATCCACCACCAACGTTGCCGCGGAACCCGCCGCCAGCGAAGCCGCGGTATCCCCCACCGCCATAGACCCCGCGATTATAGCTGGGCCCGAAATTCCGGTAACCTGGCCCGTAATAGCCGCGGTAGCCGTGGAACCACGGACCCGCACCGAGAAAGACGCCGCCGTTGAAATATTCGGGACCGTAATATCCGTAAGGCGCGCAGGCGTAGGGGTAATAACCATAATATCCGTAGGCGCAGTTGGGAGCGGGACCCACATAGGCCGGAGGCGCGACGTACCCCGGACCGACTCCAATGCCGACGCCAAATCTCACTTGAGCGTGGGCCGCGGTCCCTGCCAGCATCACAAAAAGCCCGAGCAATCCTGCATATTTTAGGTATCTCATCGCCAGGTCTCCTTTATGCACACCCGTTTAGACGCAATACGCTTGCCAAAGTCGCCCCAGTCGCCTGTTAGCTAACTGCCGCAGAATCAGATGTGTGCGCACAGCCAGCGGTGTGGTTAGGGTTCGACGCCTGCCAGGCATGGCCGGAATCCGCCGCCGCTGCTGCTTTTCCACCGCGGACAATAGAAAGGCCTAAAAATCGTCACGTGTCGCGCTTTCATCCAACTTGCACTATGCTTGCAGCGAATTCCCGCAGGCGTGCGGCTAATCCACGAAGGAGAAGCAAAAGAGGATGAGCAAAGTTCGAGTCTTGGTCGGCACACACAAGGGAGCCTTTGTGCTCACCTCCGATGGAAAACGCGAAAAGTGGGACGTCAGCGGGCCGCACTTCGCCGGCTGGGAGATTTATCACCTCAAGGGATCGAACGTGGATCCGAACCGCATCTACGCCTCGCAAACCAGCGGCTGGTTCGGCCAAATCATCCAGCGCTCCGACGATGGCGGCAAAACCTGGGTACAGCCGGGCACTCCCCCAGGCGAAGCCAAGCCGGCGCAAGGCCCCCCGAAAGGAGACAGCAATAAATTCGCCTACAACACTTCTCCGGAAACTGGGAAGCCGCTCACAACTCACCAGTGGTATGACGGCACCCAGCATCCCTGGGAGTTCAAGCGCGTCTGGCACCTCGAACCCTCCCTGACCGACCCCGACACGGTCTATGCCGGAGTGGAAGACGCAGCCCTGTTCCGCTCCACCAACGGCGGCCTATCCTGGGAGGAACTTCCCGGGCTGCGCGGCCACGGCACGGGGCCGCGCTGGCAGCCTGGCGCCGGCGGCATGTGCCTGCATACCATCGTTCTCGATGCGGCCAATCCCAACCGCATGTTCGTCGCCATCTCCGCCGCGGGCGCCTTTCGCACCGACGATGGCGGGAACACCTGGCGGCCCATCAACCGCGGCCTGAAATCTCAGTTCCTTCCCGATCCCACCGCCGAAATCGGCCACTGCGTTCATCGCATCGCCATGCATCGGTCCCGCCCCAACGTTCTCTTCATGCAGAAGCATTGGGACGTGATGCGCAGCGACGACGCCGGCGACTCCTGGCACGAGGTGAGCGGTAACTTGCCCACCGACTTCGGATTTGTCATCGACGTTCACGCCCATGAGCCGGACACGGTTTTCGTCGTTCCTATCAAGAGCGATTCCGAGCATTTCCCGATCGAGGGCAAGTTGAGCGTCTACCGCAGCCGCACTGGCGGAAACGAGTGGGAGTCGCTCACCAAGGGTTTGCCTCAGCGCGACTGTTACGTCAACGTATTGCGCGATGCCATGGCCGTCGATTCGCTGGACTCCTGCGGCGTATACTTCGGCACCACCGGCGGTCAGGTCTACGCCTCGCCCGACGCGGGCGACAATTGGGCGCCCATCGTCAGCAATCTTCCAGCGGTGCTCTCCGTGGAGGTGCAGACCCTGCCATGATTCGAGTGGTGCTCCCGCCGCATCTGCGCACCTTGGCGCACGCCGGTTCCGAGGTGAGCGTCGAGGTTCACGGCGAGATCACCCCGCGCTCCGTCCTCGACGCGCTCGAGGCCAGCTACCCCATGCTCCGCGGCACCATCCGCGACCACGTCACCCTGGAGCGCCGCCCCTTCCTGCGATTTTTCGCCTGCGGCGAGGATTGGTCCCTCGAACCGCCCGATCATCCCTTGCCTGAAGCCGTTGCGCGCGGCGCGGAGCCCTTCCTCGTCATCGGTGCCATCGCCGGCGGCTAACCCTTTGGGTGCAAGTAACGCTGTCATCACGAGGGAGTCCGTAGGACG
>Ga0335081_10014361_pt1 | contig 12811 bp, 11 predicted proteins | sample Lox_Sample_35_FD_206713 | JGI IMG/M metagenome (GOLD analysis project Ga0335081, IMG submission 206713) | Soil microbial communities from Loxahatchee National Wildlife Refuge, Florida, United States - Lox_Sample_3.5 | ecosystem: Environmental > Terrestrial > Soil > Wetlands | place: USA...
CTCCATGGGGGCAGCAGAACACGTCGTCGATGCGCGCACCAAGGCGTGCGAGTTCGGCGACCATGTTCGCATGGATGCGATGCAACTCGGATGGATGGATCAGTCCGCGGCTCACGCCGCGTTGATTGGTGAGTACGATGACCAGCAGATCGAGCGCATTGAACAGGCGGATCCACTCCACGGCTTCCGGAATGAGGCGGAACTCCTCCCAGGAGCGGATGTAGTCGCCGGGAGCGGGACTGACGTTGACTACGCCATCACGGTCGAGAAAGGCGCTTCGACGGAGCTCCAATGTTCCTCCCCCACATAGATGACTTTGCTGCCCTGCGGCTCAAAGGAAAACGGGATTTCCATCGTGCCGTCCATAGCGCGGCGCAGCGATTCCTGTTTGTCGGGCTCACAGAAGAACAACAGAAATCCTCCACCACCGGCGCCCAGAAGCTTGCCTCCCAGAGCGCCCGCACGAATCCCTTTGGCATAAAGATCGTCGATGGCGGAAGTCGTGATGCTCGCTTCAAATGTCTTCTTGATCTGCCAGGCCTGGTGTAGCAGCTCGCCGAACTCATTCAGGTCATGCCCCGCCCTGAGCACGTCGCGCATGAACACGGCAATTTGGCAGAGTTCGCGCAACTGCGTGCGGTTCGCTTGCGTCCTTTGGTTCTGGCGTGCCAGCACCGATCGTGCTTCGCGCGTCTGACCCGTGAAGAAAAGAAGCAAGCGCCGGTTCAGCTCCCGCTTGGTTTCGGTGGAACAGATCACGGGGTCGACGAAGACATCGCCATCCGGCATGAACTGGATGAACTGGATGCCACCATACGCGGCGATGTACTGGTCCTGCTTGCCGATCGGTTCCCGGAGCTTATTGATTTCGATGTCGCAGGCTTGGCGCGCGAGTTTGCCGGCGTCGGCGTTCTTTCCCCGCATGGCATGAAGCGCGGCCAAGAGGCCGACTGCGAAACTGCTGGAGGAGCCCATACCCGTCTGCGCGGGCATGTCCGCGACGGAGACGATCTCGAGCCCGCGCGAAATTCCGAGCGCCGTCAGGCATTCGCGCACGATGGGATGCTGGATTTTGCGCACGTCGTCGCAGAGCTCGGTTTGTGAATAGCTGACACGGAAGAAATTTGCGAAAGCCTCCTTGACGACCAGGTACATGTACTTGGAAATCGCGGCCGAGATGACCATACCGGGCTCTTCCCTGTAAAACGAGGGCAAGTCCGAGCCGCCGCCCGCGAAGCTGATCCGGAACGGAGTGCGGGTCATGATCATGCCAGATACTCCTCAATGGCGCGCAACCGCTCCGGCGTGCCCATGTCGTAAAAACGCTGGTGCGTTGAAAATCCCACCAACCGGCGGCGTGCAATCAAAATGGGAAAGACTTCCTCTTCGAGTGACACGGGCCGGCTGGGCGGAATCAAGTCGAGAACAGAGCGGCGGAGCGCCAGCACGCCGGCCTCGACATATTGCAGTTCCTGGTCACCCGCCCTGCCCCGTTTGTCATAGCGGAGCACCGTGCCATCCGCATCCAGGGCGACGTTGCAGCGAACGTTCGTCTCGCCCGTGGGATCGCGATACACGGCCATCACAGCGCTGGCCGCCGTTGTCGTGAGCAGATGGCCGACAGAGGCGTAGGCAATCGGCAAGTAGGAATCGCCGTAGATCACCAGAAACGAATCCGCCAGCAGATGGCGCGCGTTCCGCAGAGCGCCGCCCGTGCCCAGCGGTTGCGACTCTCGGGAATAGCGGATGCTCACGCCGAACTGGTGTCCATCGCCGAAGCAGTCTTCGATCTGCTCTCCCAGGTAACCGGTGAGGACCACGATGTCGGTGAGAGATTGCCGGGCGAGCAAGCGAATCTGATGTTCCAGGTACGGTGCGCCCGCCACCGGCACCAGTGGCTTGGGTACGCGTTTGGTGACGGGCCACAGCCTTGTGCCGAGTCCGCCGGCAAGGATTACGACCTGCATAACACTCCCTGCTCGACTCGCTCTTGCTCGATCTGCGCCAGTGTGGCCCGGATCGCTTGTGCGACAGCCTCTTCCGAAGTGTGGCGCGCCCGCCAGCCCAGACGGTTGATAGCCGTCACGTCGAGCACAAAGCGCGGAATGTCACCCGGCCAGCCGCCTTCGCCGCCGGTGTATTCGAAACGTACGCGATCGAGACCCATCTCCGCGACGACCATCTGAGCAATGCGTGTCACTGGAAGACTGTCATTGCAACCTAAATTGAACACATGCAGACCGCGTGGCGCATGATCCACGGCGAAGAGCATGGCGTCGACGCACTCTTCGCTCAGCAGATAGGATTTCGCCTGACGTCCGTCGCCGAGGATGCGCAGCCGCGACGGGTCTTCACTGAGATTGGCGACGAAATCGCCGATTACCGTCCGTCCGGTTTTCCGGACTTTTGGCCCTACAATATTGGCGAAGCGGAAAATCCAGCAGTCCATCTGAAACAGATGCTGGAAGGCTCGGATCATCGCCTCACAACCGAGCTTGGTAGCTCCGTACAGGGAGATGGGATGCGCGGGGGTATCCTCCGGGATCGGCTGGCGCTCCGAGATACCGTAGATCGCCGAAGTCGAAGCAAAGGCGAGACGCGATACTCCATGTCGGCGCATGCTCTCGAGGACGTTGTAAGTGCAGATCGTATTCTGATACAGGTCTTTGTCGGTCGCGTCACCGTGGGTGAACTTCACATCCGGATTGGCGGCGAGATGATAGACCATCTGCACGCGGTTCATGACTGAGTCCACGAGCTCACCATTGAGCAGATCACCTTCGACGAAGTGGAATTTCGGGTGATCGGCCAAGCTTTTTATGTGCTGCCATTTACCGCTGCTGAGGTTATCCAAAACAGTTACGTGCGTCCCGCGGGCGAGGAGCCGCGCGGCCAAATCAGAGCCAATGCAACCGGCGCCGCCAGTGACTAGGACGCGATCTTGCATGCCACAGGACCTTCCTCGGCCGTGAGCAGCCGCGGTTTGGTGCGCAGTTTCACCGCGTGCAGTACGAGCGTGTTGCAGAAAGTCAGAAAGCCGAAAATGATGAGCAGGAGACCGTTCGCCGCCAAGTGGTTACTCGTGCCGATCTTCGTCAGCCGCAATCCGAGTTGCACATATCGGACGCAAAGCGGAATGCAGAATGCAATACCGCACGCCACCATGGCCCCGCTGAGTAACATGGCGCGGTTATATCGGAACAGTTGTATCCAACGGTTTGCCGCGTGCGGCGAGTAGTTATAAAGCACCTGCACGATGCAGCCGAGGTAGAAACTCTCCAGGCCAAGGACGGCCAGCGTCTGTCCCAACAGCATCCAGTTGAGGGACAAAACAACAGGTCCGAGCGCAACCGGTCCGAGGGTCACCGGTAGCGAGAGGAGAAGGCCGAGCACGAGCAGAATAAGTCCCGGGCGCAGCAGAAAAAAGTCGCTGCCATAGAGAAACATGGCCTTCAGGTTGATCCAACCCGCTCGCCAGGGCTCCAGCCACCCGTTACGCTTCAAGTGGCTGCAACGTCCTTCAGGCTCTTTCAAAAAGCACACCGGCACCTCTACTGTCTTGAGACGAAGGCAAACCGACTTGAGCACCATCTCGGACGAGTACTCCCAGGATTGCGACTCGAGATCGATCCGCTCCAGCGCCTGCTTCGTCATGCCGCGCATGCCGCAATGGATGTCGGAAAAATGCGTGCTGTAAAGAAAATTTAGAATGGCGGTCGTGATCGGCGTGCCGAAATAGCGATGCAAGGCGGGCATGGAGTGAGGCTCAATGTAGCCATTGAACCGCGAACCCATGATGAATTCGCTGCCAGCACGGAATTCGCGTACGAAGGTTTCGATTTCACGGAAATCGTAGGTGCAATCGGCGTCGCCCATGAGCACGTACCGGCCGCGAATGTATGGAATCGCGTCAATATAGGCACGTCCTACTCCGCGCTTGGGCGTCCTCAGCACACGCGCTCCATGCCGGAGGGCGATATCTGGTGTGTCATCGGTGGAGCTGTCTACAATCAAAACCTCACCAGTGACACCTGCCTTTTCGAGGCCGATCTGGCACCATTGCAGAAACGGACCGATGGTCAGGCTTTCGTTCAAGGTCGGAATCAGTATGGTGAGTTCCGGCTGGGCTACGTCATTAGTCGGAATAAGAAGCGTGAGATCGGAGCTGGCGGCGGCGTATAGCACTGAGTCACCAACGAAGAATGCGAGCTGTTGGCCCCCGGCTCAGTTAAAAACCGGCTGCCGCGAGTAAGTCCAATGGTTAGTTTGCGATGCGAGCCGAGGTATGTCAATGATATATATAGTTGTAATTCGATTGTTAGCTTTGGTTACAGCCTGCCGCGGGCGAGGCGGGTTTTACAGAGCAGGTGAGTAAGGCTGCAAGGATGGGCCTTTGTCCGGATCCAACAGCCAGATCTTTCGGCCGCGGTAGTGCGTCACCAACTCGCGGTTCTGTTCGACGCTCATGTCCTGGGCCCAGACAATGGTTGCCGCGTCGATGTCCGCGTGATTGTATACCCACTCCTCGTGAATAGAATGCTGCGGAGAATAGTGAACAATCACCAGGTGCCGGCCGCCATCGCCTTCCAATTTATGGATCACAGCGCGCCTGTCATTGGCAAATGAATTATTGTCCGGGTGGCGGATGTCGCTTACCACACGGATGACAGCGGAAGTCAGAAATATTGCTGCAAGGACGACAATGACGGAAGTCCTCACGCGCACACTGCGTAAGGGCATCGTGCACAGGTACTGGACGCCAAGCATGGTCAGCACCAGCACCAGCCCCGTGGCCGGTGAGAAGTAGTGATACCAATTGGACTTCTCCAGCAGAATCGCGAAAGCCGGGACTGCCGCCAATATAGCCACTAATCGAACCTTCCAACCCCGTCGCAGAAACAAGGCGACGGCGATGAGTGGCGCAGCAACTGGACTTACATAGAATGGCAGGAGAAAGAAAAGGAACCGCCTGACCAAGGCGCCAGGATGTGCGCGCGCATCGAAGTACAGTTGCCGGTCCCAATCCACCCAGAGCCGGCGCAGCGAATCATGCCAGTAGTGCGGAGGGTCGGTCACCGGGAGAATCCAAAGGTGTGGGGATGCCGCGTATTGCTGTTGATTCACGACATACGGCATGACTAAGGCATTGCCGGTTACCCGGTAATTGTAATAACCCATCCACGTCACGCCGGCGACCAACAGGAGCGCGGCTGGTATGACGGCTTTCCCGGCGAAGAGGTCAGCCAAACGATGGCCGATGCGCCGGCGCCAGATCACAAGTGCAATAGCGGCGCCCAGGGCGGTCAGGGCCCCTTCGTATGGGCGCGTGTTTGCGAGAAGCAGCACCCCGGCGCTTCCGAGAAGCATAGGCACGGCGGACGCTCGACGCGCCACGCGCGGCAGGGCCCCCAGCACGAGCGCGCCACCGGCAGCTCCCAATGCTCCGCCCCAGTAGGAATTCATCCAATAACCGGCAATGCCCCATTGCACGATCGCAACGAAGCCGCCTAGCACGACGTATCGCCTGGCCAGCCAACCTTGCAACATCCAAGTAAGGCACGCGCACATGAAACCGACACTCAACCAAACTCCAAACCAGTAATTGCCAAATAGCTTCTTGCCCAAAGCTAAAAACAATGACTGCGCAGGCGGGTACTTAGTCGCATAAGTGGGCTTCTGGTTGACGTGAAATGTCTCAAAGTGAATCCACAGCGGATGCGGCGGATTTGTGAGTCGGCCAGCAGCGAAGGTCTCGGCGCCGAGCAAGTAACTGAACTCGTCATGCGTTGCGGGTTCAGGTATGGGAAGCCAGGGTAAGAGAGCCAGACGAATCGCCATGGCAATCAAGCCGACCGCCAGGCACATGATGGAGCTGTGTTTCAAATAGAGCGTGAGCCCTGACCGTGGTGGCGAACACAATGACAGCTCGTTTGACAGAGACGTGTTGGCCAGTGTGGGTGGCAAGGAATTCGGAAGCTACGGTTCCTGGGGCAATATGAGAGGACGCATGGCAAGACCTTGCTGTTCCAGGCAGCGGTGACCTCGATCGAGCCCGCGCTTCCACCACAGTGCCAGAGCCAGCGTCGCTACAACGGCGGACCACGCCAGCGTGGGCGCGTTGAGGAACACGCCAATGCGAAGTGCGAGGATCCAGCAGACAGTCAGGCCCACGCCACCATAGAACGCCGTGCGACGTTCGTGGGATGCCCAGGAGCGGATGCGAAGGGCGAACGATTGAACGGCTACGGCAAGCGGGATGGCGACCACAAGATCCACGAAGTAGTGTTGGCCGAATCCCAGGGCGGCAAGGAACGTGAGGGCCATGGCGCCGGTAGCCAGCCAGCGCCAGCCGCGGGCAAGCCCCGCCGCATTCCACCAAATGAGAAGCGCGGAAGCGAATTGGACCGAAGGCATGGCGTTGCGCGTGGCTGCAATCTGCGCCACCGGCTGAAGCACCAGGCTAGACAGCGGCGGCAAGTTACCAGGAAAGTCCGTGCCGAAAAAGTGGAGCGGTCCGAGCGCGGGGAACAAATTGTGCAGGGAGGCTGCCGCTAATCCGACCGTGACGAACAGCGGAAGAATTCGCGCCTGAAACCTGCCCGGCGCCTCGCGCTCGACAGCCACCAGGAAGCAAATCGCGAGCGGCAAACTCCGGTAGACCAGCATCGCCGTGGTGGCTAAGGCGGGTGAGTTCGCCATCAGGCTGCCGATCAGTGCGCTGGGCCTGCACTGGAGCGCCTCATCAAACCCGTAGAGGGACAGGTCGTAAGTCCTGTGCTGCAAGGTCGCCGTCCAGTTCAAGTAGAAAGCGAGAACGAACGAGAAGTAAGCGAACGCTACGGCGGCGAAAAAGGTATCGCGATGCAGCCGGCGCAGCGATCGTTCCCCAACGAAGACCTGCGCGATCAGAACCATCAAGCTGCCCAATCCCAGGAATGTGGCATATGCGAATGGAGCGGCACCCCAAGAGTTTCCGTAACCGTGATGAAGCCAGGCGTATGCGATCGTGAAGGCACTCCCGAGAGCCAGCGCGGACAACCACTCGGCCGGCTTAGGCTTGGCGCGCATGTGGATGAGGAAGGCCCCGGCCATGGCTGATTCCAGCATGGGATTCCTTTCCAGGTTGAGCAGGCCATGGCGGGCCCCAAGGTAGACCGGCAGCGCCAGCACAACGGCGATCACCACGCGGCAGATCCATTGGACGGTGCGTTCAGTTCGAGTCATGGCGGAGGGCCCGTAGGATGTCATTGGGATTGGGAGTCGATTCGAAGCACGTAGTTCCGGTCACGTCACCGGCGCGGAGGACGCGGGTGTCCAGATAGCGGCCGCGCAGGTAGATCTGATACAGCGGGGCATCGTAGGACTTCACGGTGTAACTGCCTTGTTGCAAAGCAACGGCATCCTCGTCATTCGCAATCACAACCGGATTTACGCCGGCGGCCCGAATGCGGAACTGAGTGGTAGCCGGCTCGTAGTTGGCGTAGCTGAAGCACCGGCGGATGCAAACCCGATCGATGTTGTGGGCCAGCAGGTTCACGCCTTTTCGCTCGTCGCAGAGCGCACTGATCACGCGTGACCCCGCGGGCATTCGAGCCACGCTTTGCTCCATAAGGTCCTCCACTCCGTTCAGGGCCCGCGTGTCCGCATATAGGAAGGCAAAGAACATTCCCACCAGGATGACCGTGGCGATGTTTTCCCGCCGTCCCGGAACAACGCCGCCGAGCAGGGCGCAGCAGCTCACGCCCACAATCAGAGACAGCCTCTGCGCGATGTACCACAACGGATGGGCATAGCCCGGCAGGGCGACCGCATCCGGAAGAAGCAGAACGGCTGCGGAGGCAATCAGACAGAGCTGAAACGGAATTCCCAGCAACATGCGCTCTTCGCCCTTATTCCGGACCGCACGCGTAAACAGGGAGAACCAGACGGCCAGTAGGATGATCTCGAGTAGATGGTACTTGGATTCGAAGACCGAAATCTGATCGGCCCCTGTCATACTGATCGCTTGTTCGGCCGACCAGCGGGTTGGGAAATGCGCCATCAGAAACTGTCGGATGATGATCAGTGCTGCCACCGCAGCGATCATCAGAATGAGTCGCGCACGAGGGCGGATGCGTCTGGCAACCCACGTGTAAGCCAGGCAACCAGCCATCCATGCCACGGGAATGGCATGGGCGGACGCGGCCAACGCGATCAGCGGAACCGCGGCGATGGCGGAACGCGTTGTTGGCTTCCATAGCAGTGCGAAGGCCCAGAACGACAAACCGGTCGCCAGGTAGTAGTTCATGAAGCCAATGTGAAACACCCAGCCGTGGGCCAGCATCGCGAGGAATGTCAGGACGTACCACGGGCGTGAACGGGAAACCTTCGAGATCATCGCGAACGCGCCCCAGAAGAACACGAGCACGGCCAGTGGTACAGCAATGTGCTCAGCGCCCCATGGCCCGACCGCTCGCATCAGGCCTGTTAACATCAGGTCGAATAGAACGTTGGTGTACTGCGGCACGATCTTGAGACCGGGAGCCTTTCCTTCGCCGATCAGAAGAGACAGCCAGGCATTGTAGAGGTGACTCGAAAGGTCGCCGGCCTGGATGCGCGACTGCCAGAAGCAAGGCGCGATCACCAGGACGCAGATGATCGCAACGCGGACATGAGTTCGCGAAAGGAACTGCTTGGCGGCGGGATGTGTGGCCGCGGGCTCCGCGTGGCAAGGCTCGTGCGCGGGTTCCGCCGCTAGAGTTGCGTTCATAGGCGGATGTTCTGAAACGGCTCGATCAGGTCGAAAGGAGTCTGCACGTTTTTGATGGCTTCGCCAATCTGCCGGATATTCTGTTCTTCCAGGCGGCTCGGCCCCGCGGCCAGCCGAAGATAACGAATCATGGAGGGATTGATGCGCATGATGCGGCAGCAGGTGGCGTCTACGGCGGTCATGTCCCGGCCCGCCACCAGCACACCCACGGGTTTGGGGTTCCCCTGGATCGGGCCGTTCCCCTCCATGCCGACCACCCCATCCACAATGGCAAAATGGCGGGGGAAAGCGGCATGAAAATCGGCGATGCATTCATCAATGCCGGCCCAATGGAGGACGTTCTTCGGCCAACCGTAAATTCCACCCGGAACCAGACCGAAAAAATTCTTCATGCTCAGGGTCGCGCCCACCCAATGGTGGGTTTTCATTTTCGGCAGCGATACGATCAGGTCGGCGCCCAGCGCGGTGTTCGCAAAGTAAAGCGAGGTCAGCCGTGAAAACGGATCGCGCAAGAGCACTTGTGAGACGTCGTCGAGGTTGAGATCGGTGAAAAGATCTTCGAAGTGCGGAATGGTTTCGAAGTAACCGGCGGCATCCGCCAGATCGAGAGTGACGCGGCGGTGGCCGGGCCCTTCGGCGATGCGCACGTCCGCCGCTCCCAGAGCGCGAAAACCTTCGACGGCCGCGTGAACCAACATGGGGTGCGTGTTGATGGTCGTGCCAGGATCGAACTCCACCAGGTTGGGCTTGACCACCACGCGTTTGCCTCGAACATCCACGCGGTGCTCCATCAACAGGCGCCGCACCGTGTCATAGATGCTTTGCGTGTATCCGGCACGCACGATGGATACGCGCGGCACCGCCGATCGCGCGCCGAGCATCGAGCACCGCGTCAGCGTAATGCAGCTTGCCGCGGCAGCCAGAGCCTCGCGGCGAGTAATCCCGTTTCCCACGCTCTACTCCAGAAAAATGTTCCGTCCGCCGAGTGCGGTCTGCGCCAGAATGCTTACCGCGGAGTCCACAAGCCGCCGGCACTCGAGTTTTCGCACCGGGCCGACCGCTGCGACTCCATGCGCTTGCAAACCCAACTGCAGCCAACTCAGCCCTTCCGATGACTGGCACGCCCGCGCCTCGTCCTGTGCCGCCGTCAGCGCCTTATCCATCTTCGGGGAACGAACTTGATGCAGCGCCAATAGCGCTTGCCCGGTGGTCTCCGGATAGGAAGGCGCATCCACTCCCAGTACGTTGCTGCGCCCGTAGTTCCACCCGCCGTCCTTACAGATCCGTTCCAGCAGAAACTCGCGGCCCACTAAAATCCGCTGCTCCACGGCGCTGGCCGCTTCGTGGCGGCGCGCCTTCTCAAGTGCCAGAACTCCGAAGGCCGTGGGAGTGACCCAAGCAGCGGCGCCGGGAAAGAATGGCCAGCCGCGATGGGTTTCCTCCGCCCCCGCGCCGTTCCCAATTAACTCGCTGCGCAGCCGGTAAGCGAACGATGTTTCTTTTCCTGTTTGTTCCATGAGCCAGTTAATCGCATTCGCATGAGTGGCACGCCCCAGTTGCTCCGCAGGCAGCAGTGCGGCCATGGCCGTAACCCACGTGCTTTGGGCCACCGCCGGGCATGGAGGCCAGCCACCGTCCTGGCGCTGGGCCGCGCGAAGCCACGCCATACCCCGCTCGACGCTCTCCCGGTCGACTGCTTGGGCCGATTGCGCCAGCAACGCGAAAACAGTCGGCTCGGTCCAGGAGCTGCCGCCCTTGTGGTAAGGCCAACCCCCGTCACGATTCTGAAGCCGGATAATCGAGGCAAGGTCCATCAGTTTGGCAGGCACTGGCTCCGCCGGATTGAGCATGGCTGGCGAAGTCCGGACGTAACTATGGGCTCCGATCTCCCGAAGTCCGGCCAACGGCGCCGATTCCCGCATTCGTTCCGTAGGAAGAACGCTTCCTCGACGCCCACCCGCATCGCAGCCCTGAGAACTCAGCGCCTAACGTTGCAGACCCGTGCCATCCCTCCAAGAGGGAAGCGGGCGGCCGGCCTCCGAGACCGGATCATTGCCGCGCATGGAAACGCACCTACCGCTGTGCTTTCCGCTTGCGCCGGCGCATCATCAGCATCACCAACAGTCCCCCTGCGGTGAGCCAAAGTACAGTCTGCATGATCATGTCGTTCATTCGGCGGTTCTCCTTTCTTATCCTTGGAATTGTTTCATCAACGGGAAGAGATACTTGAAGACCTGCAACAGGCCCGGGCCGGCCGCCACAATCAGCATGGACGGCAATATGAAAAAGAAGATGGGGAACACCAGCTTCACGCCCACCTTCCCGGCGCGCTCTTCGGCTTCCTGCCGGCGGCGCACGCGCAAAAAGTCAGAGTGCGAACGCAGCGAGTCTCCCATGCTGGTGCCGAAACGGTCGCTCTGAATAAGGATGGCCACCAGCTTCTGCAACTCGGGTTCTCCAGTTCGCTCGGCCAGGTTCTTCAACGCTTCGGAGCGGCGCTTACCCGCGCGCATCTCCAGATTGACCAGGCTCAACTCTTCGCTCAGTTCTTTGTGACTAAGCTGCAACTCGCGGCCCACGTGTTGCACAGCCTGATCCAGGCCCAAGCCCGCTTCGATCGAAACCACCAGCATGTCCAGGGCGTCCGGCAGCGCCAGACGAATGGTGGTCTGACGCTTGGCGATTCTCTTGTCCAGCATGTAACCGGGCAAGTAGAAACCCATGAATCCGGAGAATGCAATCAGGACCACGCGCAACACCGGATTGGGCATAGCGGACCGCATCGAGAACGCCAGAATCACCAGCACGATGCAAAGCGTAATCTTGATGCCGTTGAAGACTTTGATGGCCCCCTCCGAACGGTATCCGGCCATGATCAGGTCGCGGCGCGTGACGCCGGCGTCATCCGGCGAGATGGGAACCTTCTCTCCAACTTGCTGAATGACGCGGACGATCCAGCCAACCTCTGGCGTCTGGGACAAGGTTCCGGCGCCGAGGACTTCGGCTTCCAGCACCGGAGCCCCGAGGCGTTCGAATACCCGTCCCGGTCGCGCGTACCGGCGGTAGCCATAGAATGTGATGGCCCCCATCAGCAACGAGAACAGCAGAATGGCGATGACGATCTCCATGATTTCCTCTAAACCTGGATGTTGATGATCTTGCGGATGAAGTAATTCCCCAAGATCTGGCCTAGGACTGCGAATCCGATCATGTATTTGCCGTCAATGTCCTTGGCCATCCCCTGGAGGTAACCCGGAGAGACGACCAGCAAGGCAAACATGGTGGCGATGGGCATAAGCATCAGAATGGTTGCGGTGAGCCGGCCATGCGCGCTCGCCGCCTTCACCTGGCCCTTCAGGCGGAAGCGGTCGCGGATGACTTCCGCGAGGCGGGTGAGAATTTCCGCCAGGTTGCCGCCGGTTTGCTTTTGCAGCAGAACCGACGACGCAAAGAAGCGCATATCGAGAAGGGGAACGCGGGTGGTGAGATTTGCCAGCGCCACCTCCAATGCCGCGCCAAGGTTCTGCTCGTTAAACAGCGTGCGGAATTCCTGGCCTAAAGGTTCGGGAAGTTCCTCACCCAACATTTCCAAGCTGATGGTGAAAGCATGGCCGGCGCGCATGGATCGCGCCAGAAACTCCAGTGCCTCTGGAAACTGCTCTTCCAGCTTGCCCAAACGTTTGGAGCGCGCGTGGCGCACATAAAAGTAAGGCAGGGTCGCCATAGCCAACCCGAAGACCACGGAGGTGACGCCGAAACCCATTATGGGGAAGCGCACCCCCAGCACGCCGCCAATGATCGCGCAGACGATCGAGATCACCAGAAACTTCATCGGTGTCCAGTTCAGGCCAGCCTGGGACATATGAGCTTGCAGCGTCTGCGCCACGTCCAGACCTTCGATGAACTTCTCCATGAAGGAGCGGCCATCGTCGGTTGGCTCCATCAGGAGGTTGCTGATCGAAATCTCCGGGGCCTTCTCCTCCCCGGTCTGCAGCATGGAGCTGACTTGCTTCTTGCGCTTGTTGTCCCAGAACTTGTAAGCCAAACTCGCGGCGATCATCA
>Ga0335081_10014362_pt1 | contig 12811 bp, 12 predicted proteins | sample Lox_Sample_35_FD_206713 | JGI IMG/M metagenome (GOLD analysis project Ga0335081, IMG submission 206713) | Soil microbial communities from Loxahatchee National Wildlife Refuge, Florida, United States - Lox_Sample_3.5 | ecosystem: Environmental > Terrestrial > Soil > Wetlands | place: USA...
AACATCATCGAGGCACGGCTCCAGCGACTGGAAGAGGAACATTCCCGTGAACAGGGATGGATGAAGAATTTACCCATTCTCGGGCAGGATTGAAACTCGACGCCCTGCCATTGCGCATGATCACTTTTGGCTTGTTCATGTGAAATCGCATCACTGGTGATGAAACGGCAAAACATATCGAGTGGCACGGTGTGGGAGCCGATAGTCGGATATTCGCGCGCGGTGAGAATTGGGCACTTCATCTGGATAACGGGGACAACGGCAACCAGGACGGACGGAACGATCGCCGGGGAAGGGGATCCGTATGAGCAAACGGCACAGGCAATCCGGAATATCGAGACAGCGCTTCGGAAAGCAGGTGCACGGCTGAACGATGTTGTCCGAACCAGAATCTTTGTGAAGAACATCGACGACTGGGAGAAAATCGGCAGGGCACACCGGGAGTTTTTCGGCAGCATTCTTCCCGCAACGACGATGGTGGAAGTATCCCGCCTCATTGATCCCCGGATGCTGGTCGAGATCGAGGCGGATGCGTTTGTCGACGATCCGGCGTGAGTTGGATTCCACAGATTTCCTCTCTATATTTCTTTCCCGACCGCACGAGTGCATATGCCATCCGTCTTCGAAAAACAGCAGAGATTGGGAATACTCGGAGGAGGCCAGCTGGGAAGGATGCTTCTGCAGGCCTCTGCCAATTTCAATTTCTACACGAAGGTCCTCGATCACCAGGACGACGCCCCGTGCAGGTCCCTGTGCCATGAATTTGTCCACGGATCGTTCGCCGATTACGAAACCGTCCTGAAGTTCGGCGAAAACGTTGATGTCCTGACTATCGAAATCGAGCACGTTAACGTCGATGCGCTCGATCAGCTTCACTCCCGCGGAATCTGCATCTTCCCGCAGCCGGAAATCATCCGGACTATTCAGGACAAAGGGGCACAGAAAGAGTTCCTGCGCGCACATCATCTCCCAACAACTGATTTTGAATTCGTTTCCGGGCGCGAGGACCTTCACCGATTCAGGAAATTCTTCCCGGCAGTGCAGAAACTTCGGAAGGCGGGATATGACGGCCGCGGCGTGGTCAAGATCGGAAGTGCGCACGAGCTGGAACGCGGCTTTCATGACCCGAGTATCGTTGAGACGCACGTCGATTTTGAAAAGGAAATTTCCGTCATCGTCGCCCGGAGTGCCGCAGGGGAATTTGCAGCATACCCCCCGGTGGAGATGATGTTCCACGAGGATGCAAACCTCGTTGAATATCTCCTTGCCCCTGCCCGGATTCCAGCGGTAGTTGAACGGAAGGCGATCGAGACCGCGCAGGCAGCGGCAAAATCTCTGAATCTCGTTGGGGTCGCCGCGATAGAAATGTTTCTCCTCCATGACGGATCACTTCTAATCAACGAAATTGCCCCGAGACCACACAATAGCGGACATCACACCATCGAAGCAAACGTCACTTCGCAATATGAACAGCATCTCAGGGCAATATTCAATCTCCCGCTCGGCTCAACAGGAGTAAGATCTCCCGCGGTGATGGTCAATCTCCTCGGCGCTGAAGGACACACGGGGCCTGCCCGCTACCAGGGAATCGAGGAAGCTATGAAACTGGAAGGGGCGTCACTGCATCTCTACGGCAAGAGCATGACGAAACCGTTCCGGAAAATGGGTCATGTCACAATCCTGGATGCGGATATCCTCCGGGCGCTTGATAAGGCACGTTTTGTCAGGAACCATGTAAAGGTGTGCACATGAATAAACCAATCGTCGGCATCATCATGGGAAGCAAGTCAGATCTCGAGATCATGTCGGAAGCGGCTTCCTTCCTCGAATCATTCGGAGTACCGTGCGAGATCACCATCGTCTCGGCACATCGGACGCCGAAACGGATGTTCCAGTATGCACAGTCCGCAGCGCTGCGCGGATTGAAAGTCATTATCGCCGGCGCCGGGGGTTCGGCGCACCTGCCAGGAATGGTAGCGTCCATAACACGCCTGCCGGTGATCGGCGTGCCTATCAAATCGCGAAAATCGCTTGACGGCTGGGATTCGATACTCTCCATTCTGCAGATGCCTGCCGGAGTCCCCGTTGCAACGGTAGCGCTCGACGGGGCTCAAAATGCCGGAATTCTCGCAGCAGAGATTCTCGCTCTCTCCGACAAGAAACTTGCCTCGAAACTGGTGGGCATGAAGGATACGCTCCGAAAGAGAATTGAAGGTCAGGCCAAAGAGCTCGAACGCAAAGTGCGGAAGATACGACCGAAACTGCGGAAGACATAGCACATTCCCCATCTCTTGTGAGTTGCGCTCCAAAGTGCAACCCTTCCGGCGTTCTCTCTGTCTAATAGTGTAGTTAGTGACTGAAACTAATCCTCTGCCATGCCGTACCTTTTTGCATCGGAGAGAAGCGTCCGATCACTCCGTTTCTTTCATTTGAAGGGTTCCCTATGAAGAAAAAGGTTGTTATTTCCTCTTCCGCAGTAGTTGTTCTTGCCGTCACCGGTTATATCATCTTTGCGGGTTCTCGAAATTCAAATGATAACGGACTCCCCAAAGTACGTGTCTCGCGCGCAACAATCACCGATAAGGTGCTCGCCGTCGGGACGATCGAACCCGAGAACGAGATCTCGATCAAATCACAGGTCTCCGGCGTCGTGAAGAAGATGTATGCTGATGCCGGAACCTATGTACACGCCGGTGATCCTCTTCTGGAAATAAAGCCGGACCCAACGCCCCTGGAACTTGCTGATGCCAAGCGGCAGGTACAGCTTATGCAGGTTGACCTTACCAATCTCACCAAGGAGCGAACGCGACAGGATTCCCTCAAGGCCAAGCAATTGATTTCCGACCAGGATTTTGAACAATTCATGAGCAATTTTGAATCATCGCAGTTGAAATTGAAAATGGCGCAGGAACACCTCGCGCTGATCGAGAGCGGAAAAGTCAAGATCGATGAAACAGAAATCGAATCCATCGTCAAAGCACCGATTGACGGATTTATCCTCAGCAAAAGTGTTGAAGTCGGAGATCCCGTAACACCCCTGACGACCTATCAGGAAGGAACGGTGCTGATGAAGATGGCCAATATGGATCATCTGGTCTTTAAGGGAACAGTCGATGAGATCGATGTCGGTAAGCTGAAAGAAGGGATGGAAGCAGAGCTGAAGGTCGGCGCTCTTCCGACGGATACGGTGAAAGGAATTCTGACAAAGATCTCTCTCAAAGCGGACAAGAAAGATAATGCGACAGTTTTCCCGATCGAGGTACAGATTCCGAAAGGAGTTCGTATCACTCTCCGTGCGGGCTACTCTGCAAACGCGAGCATCATCATACAAAAGAAACAGTCCGTTCTTACACTTCCCGAACGCGTGGTCACATTCCGGAATGATTCGGCATTCGTGAAAGTGCCGAAAGGCGCCGGCAAGCCGGAGGATATCCTGATCAAGACGGGCCTCAGCGATGCAATCAACGTAGAGATTGTCTCCGGTCTCAAGGATTCCGACGAAGTGTTTGAAAAGCCGGTAAAGAAGATCGAATAGAAAATGGAGCATATCCGGACCACCATTTCGGAATTCCTTGCCGATCTTCGCGCACAGAAGCTCCGTGCATTCCTCACCACATTCGGCATCATCTGGGGCACGGTTGCCATCGTCGTACTCATCGCCTTCGGCGTCGGCTTCAAGAAGCAGGTGAGTAAGGATATGCACGGCCTGGGTGAGAGTATCGCCATTCTTTTTCCCGGCTCCACGACGAAAGCGTACGAGGGATTTGGAGTCGGCAGACCGATCCGGCTGGTTGAAGAGGATGCAAAACTCCTTGAAACGCAGGTCCCCGCCCTCGCACATGCCACTCCTGAATACGGCAAGCGAAAAATTGCCGTTCGGGTTGGTCAGAATATCGCAAATCCTCTCATCACGGGTATCTTCCCGGTCTATGCCGAACTCCGGAATATCATCGCAGAGCCGGATGGACGCTTCATCAACGATGACGACATCGTTAATCGGAGGCGGGTCGTCATGCTGGGAAATAAGATCAAGGATTTTCTGTTCGGGGAGTCCGACGCCGTGGGCAAGCTCGTCTATGTGGATGAAACACCCTTCGTCGTCGTCGGCGTCATGCAGCCCAAAACGCAAAACTCCTCGTATAATTCCCGCGATCGCGACCGTGTGTTCATTCCTGCATCCACATTTTCTTCGGTGTTCGGAAATCCCTACATCAACAATATTATTTACACGCCGAAGGATCCCCGTGAATCGAAAGCGGTGGAAACTCAGGTGAGGGAGGTCCTTGGGAAGAAGTACAAGTTTGACGCAGCGGATCAGGATGCGATCTGGGTTTGGGATACGACAGAAGAAGATAAATTTCTCTTCTACTTCTTTCTGGCGTTCGACATCTTCATGGGGCTTATCGGAAGCTTCACGCTGGGGGTGGCGGGAATCGGCGTCGCCAACATAATGGTCATCGTCGTACAGGAACGATACAGGGAGATTGGCGTCAAACGTGCCGTGGGGGCAAAAAAATCGAATGTGATGTTCCAGTTCTTTCTCGAGACGATGTTCATCATCGGCATCGGTTCGGTTATCGGCTTCGTTATTTCGCTCGGCGTGATACAGCTGCTGCAGTATATTCCCATCAAGGAGTATGTGGGGGCGCCGGAGATGTCCTGGGAAGTGGTCGTCGCAACGGTCGGCATACTCACGCTGATCGGACTCGCGGCAGGGCTCATGCCTGCCCGCCGTGCGGCAAATCTGAATATTGTCGAATGTCTGCGCTGAACGGGTATGTGGATTGAGCTGTTGAAGGAATTTCTCTTCGATATGAAAACGCACCGGCTGCGTGCCTCTCTCACCATCATCGCGATTACCTGGGGAACGGTTTCCGTTGTGCTTCTTCTTGCGTTTGGCGCGGGGTTGGGCGACCGTCTCCTGAACGGAGAGATGAATGCCGGCAACCGCATCATGATTGTCTATGGCGGTGAGACGGGAATCGTCTACGAAGGCCTTCCCAAGGGCCGGCGGATTAACTTCATCGAGGACGATGTTCGACTCCTTCAGCAGGCGCTTCCGTCGATCGATATGGCTAGTCCGCAGTACCGCCAGACGGTCACCCTCACGTACAAGAAATATTCCACGACGACCGAATGCGAGGGAGTGGATGCGTCGTTCGAGGACATGCGCAGGATGTATCCGTCTTCCGGCGGACGCTTCCTGAACGGCATGGATGTTTCGGAAGAACGGAGGACGCTGGTTCTCGGCTCCGAGATTGCCGGTGAAATTTTCAAGGACGAGGATCCGATCGGGAAATCCCTTCTTGTTGATGGCGTTCCGTTCGTTCTTGTCGGAACGATCCAGAACAAAATCCAGACGAGCATGAACAACGGTCCGGATTCGCGCCGCGCCGTGATTCCCTATACCACATTCCGGACAACGTACGGGGATAAGTATGTGAACTCGCTCGTCATCCACCCTTCCGATCCTTCCGAGCAGCAGCTCATCAAGAGCGAGCTGTACCGTATTCTGGGAAGAAAGTATAAGTTCAGTCCGGACGACGAACGTGCGCTCGGCATCTGGGATTTCATTGAGGATGAGAAGATCAACAGACAAGTCGGCCTCGGCATGACAATATTTCTCGGGTCCATCGGCGGGCTGACGCTTCTCATTGCGGGCGTCGGGGTCGCCAACGTCATGTACGTCGTCGTCAAAGAACGGACGCGCGAAATCGGCGTGCGAATGGCGGTCGGGGCCAGACGGCGCCACATTCTCTCTCAGTTTATTTTTGAGTCGTTGCTCATCTCGTTCATCGGCGGTCTCCTGGGAATGCTTATTTCGTGGGGGGTTGTATCGGTCGTCTGGCTTTTTCCCGCAGATGACGGACCGATGCAGTTTCTCGGCAGGCCCATGCTCTCACCAACAGTGATTCTCCTTACCACCGGCATCCTTTCGTTGATCGGTCTGCTGGCAGGGGCATTTCCTGCCCGCAAAGCGGCAGCAGTCGATCCCGTGGAATCGCTGAGATACGAATAGCTCCTTTCCCCCTATTTGGAACTTTCGTTCTTTCTTGATACATTTTTTACCCAAACCGGGAACGTACATTCAAGAAGGAGAAGTACCATGCCATGCCTCAGCAAAAGCGCGGTAGCGCTTGTCCTGTTTTTTATTGCAACGACCTTTACGCTCGCCCAGGGACTTTACTGGGAAAATACCACCGTGATGCCGATGAGCGGGAGAGAACGTCACGCCAAGAATTACTACATGCCCAAGATGCTGAAGGTCGTTTCTGATGACCGGGATGATTATACGATTATCCGGCTCGACAAGCAGGAATTTGTCACCGTCAACGACAAGGATAAGACCTATTCGGAAACCTCATTTTCGGATATGGAGGATGCAGTAAAGAAAGCGACAGGAAAGATGAACGAGCAGCTCGCCGCCATCCAGGAGCGACTCAAGAGCATGCCGGAAGATCAGAGGAAGATGATGGAAGGCATGATCGGGAAAACAATGTCGCTGACAAGCGCCGATTCAACATTCCAGGTCGTACCGGGAAGTGAGAAGAAAACCATCAGCGGCTTTTCATGCTCACAGTACCTGCTGAAGCAGGGAGACAAGGACCTTATTACTTTCTGGACCACAACCGATCTGAAGGGTTACAAGGAAATGGGAGATGATATGAAAGAATTCGGCGCGAAGCTTGCATCGCTCAATCCGCGCAACGGCAGCGCACTCGCAAATGGCTCCAGAAAGATCGAGGGCTTTCCGATAGAAACAGACATGGGGGGCTTCACGATGACCGTCACGAAGGCGGAAACACGTTCAACCCCTTCGGCAGAATTTGATGTCCCGACTGATTATAAGAAGATTGATTCGCCTTTGATCGAGCGCCTCAATTCCATGGACCGGAGAGGACGCCAACGACCCGGGGGAGACAACAATTAAGAAACAAGATCACCGCGAGTGAACAATTCGAGAAGGTGCTGATCATGACTGATGTCCGTTATCCCGTCGGAAAATTTGAGCAACCGAAAACGTTCACCGACAATGATCGACAAGTGTGCTTGCAGCAGATTGCGGAAGCACCGTCGCGTTTTCGCACCGCCTTCAAAGGTCTGACCGATTCGCAGCTCGATACTCCCTACCGTGACGGCGGATGGACGGTGCGTCAGGTTGCCCATCACGTTCCCGACAGCCACATGAACGCGTATGTCCGATGCCGGCTTGCTCTCACAGAGCAGGCGCCGGCGATCAAACCATATAACGAAGCACGCTGGGCGGAATTACTTGATGCACGCTCGGCACCGATCGAACCGTCACTTTCTCTGCTCGAGTCTCTGCATTTTCGCTGGGTCATGCTCCTCAAATCGCTCGCTCCCGCGGAATTCAAAAAGCCACTCGTTCACCCCGAGCACGGAACGATCGATATTGACTTCCTAGTCCAACTCTACGCTTGGCACGGGCGTCATCATACGGCGCATATCACATCGCTGCGCCAGCGAAAGGGATGGTAATTCCGGCAAACGCATCACCCGTCACCGGTTTGCGCTTTTATCAATCAGCATTCGTCATTGTTCTTTACATCGAATCTCAGGATTGCACTATCTCGCTGAACATCAGAGACTGAGCCGGCTCTTCTTCCGCTGGGCCGCTCTTGTTCTTGCCGTCAGTTATTTCGGATTCCGCACCGAGCTATTCGAGTCCGAGTACGATGACGCACACCCGAAAATAGATGGTACGTGCGCCATTACCGGTTCATCACTGAACTGGGAGACATTCGATAAGGACAACGCCCCTCAGGCATTCACCTTTACCGTTCCCGCACCAACCGAGACTGTCTTCACTCTACCTCCGGTCAAGTCCGTTGATCCCACAGGATATATTCCGTACCGCCTTATTCAGGACAAATCTCCCCCGATCTCCGCTTCTTAGCTATAAGTCAACTCCCATTTTGTTTTCATCGGTATCGAGAGTTGCGTCCGATACCCAATAACATTCCACCTTTGGTGATTTCTACCGCTGCTTCAGCCTAAATCGAATGCTGTGGCGCGGGTAACCCATTTGAGAATTCTTTGAGGGAATCAACTATGATTCGATTCATCAACATTCTGCATTTTATAGGAGGAACGGCTTCGGGTGTCATTCTCCCCGGCATTGTTCTTCTCGTCTGTTCACTTGCGGCAAAGGCCGCACCGGGAACAATCCACGGTATAGTGAAAGGAGATCACGCTCCAATTGTCGGGGCGACCGTCCGCGTCCTGGAGCTCAACCGCGTCATTCTTACGAACGCGCAGGGAGAATTTACATTCACGAACCTGCCGGCCGGCACCTACAGCGTATTCGCCCGGGCCATCGGTTACGCATCCGCAACGAACACCGCTCAGGTAACCGACAACACCGTGGAAACGGAATTTCAGCTTCACGAATCGGCGATCGAGATGGAAGAAATTGTCGTCTCCGCATCACCGTACGCGCGTCCCGCTAACGACCAATATCAATCAGCGGAATCGAAATCGATGGCGGAGCTGCATGCAAGTCCGGGATCGAGTTTCGCAGAGGAAATTGAGGATATCCCGGGGGTTTCGGTGCGTTGGAACGGCTCGGCTCCTGCCCGGCCCATGATGCGCGGGCTTACCGACAACGATGTTCTTGTCCTGGAAAATGGCCTGCGGATCGGAGATATCTCCACATTCGATCCGGCCCATGCCGTTCCGATCGAGCCGGAAGCGGTTGAGCAGATCGATGTTGTGCGCGGCCCTGCCAGCGTGATGTTCGGGCCGAACGCCGTCGGAGGTTTGGTCAATGTCATTACCGATCTCATTCCCGCCGCATCATCAACTACCGTCTCGGGAAGAGTATCGGTCCTCGGAAACACGGTCAGTGATCTTTACTCGGGGTATTTCACAACAACCCTCAGTGATGGTTCTTCCGCATTCAAACTCTCCGCCGGAGGCCTGCACTCTCAGGATATCCGTATTCCCGACGGCTTCTATACAGACCCCGGAACGGCCCAGGGATATCAGCTTGACCGGATACCACAGTCATTCGACAGGACCTCGGAAGAGTCGGCCGGATATTCCTATTCAGGATCGTTCGGCATGATAGGCATTGGTGCCAAGCATTATGAGATGAATTATGGAATTCCCGGAGATCCGATCGATCCGGTGTACATGAATCCCACGTTTTCCCGAATTGAGATGAAGAAGAACAGCGTCGAGCTGCGGGGGTTATTCGAGGTCGGTGGCTCCTTCGTCGACCGCATCAAGCTCAATGCGAATACTGTCGAGTATACACACTCCGAACATCCGACTGCCCCGGATGTTGATTCGGCCGGCAACCCGATCGGGACGTTTTCCGAATTCCAGCAGAATAATTTTCATCAAAATACTTACAATACCACGCTCCAGTTCATTCTTCACCCCATGGGGAATTGGCGGGGAACGTTGGGCATCTGGACCAACTTCGACAATCTCACCATTGGAGGTTTGCAGCCGCTTGGGCCGAATACGCTGACGACCGATATTGCCGGCTATTTGTACGAAGAATATACCGCCAGCGAAGATACCCGGTTCCAGGGAGCCATCCGGTATGATTATAATAAGATCCAGACCAACCCGGATGCATCTTCGCTCTCTCCGCGTTTTCAGACCATGGACACATCTCGTCTTGCCAGTGCGGTCACCGGGTCTATCGGCGTCATCCAGAAACTCACCTACGGACTCACTGGCACGCTCAGCGTTGCCCGCTCGTTCCGGGCACCGACACAACAGGAGCTTTTCGGCTATGGACCGGATGATGCCAGTGCATCGTTCATTCTTGGTGATGCCGGCCTTGTGCCCGAGACAGGGCTGGAAGTTGATCTCTCTCTCAAGGGTCAGTATGCAGGATTGTCATTTGAAGTGTCTCCGTACATCAATTTCATTTCCAATTATTTGTACAGCTACTTTCCGGGCGGTACGGATACGACTCAACAACCGAACTACCCTTACCGCCAATTTGCGCAGACAGATGCCCGGCTTTACGGGTTTGATCTGACGGCCTCGGTAGAACTCATCGACCATTGGGCAATGACCGTGAGCGGATCGTATGTTAATGCGGCCGCGGTGCGGGACAGCGTGACACCGCTTCCGTTTATTCCGCCGTTGAAGGGGTTGCTCCGTGTGAATTATCAGGATGACACCTATTCCGGAATGATTGAATGGCGGCTTGCTGCAGCTCAAAACAACCTCGGAATCGGTGATACGCCAACTGCGGGTTACGGTGTCGTTAATCTCGGTGCCGGTATACGGTTGCCTCAGGATGGCGTCGTGCACAACATCAGCGTCCACTGCGACAATGCACTGAACCAGGTCTATCGCGATAATTTATCGGTACTCAAAGACTTTATTCCACAGCCCGGACGCGGTTTCCGGCTGAACTACGATCTGGTCTTCTGAGGTGGGTGCTCTCCACGGAGTGAAGTGCGAACGGGGATCACTCGTTTCACATTATCGGTTGGATTCCGACTGATTGCCGCCCGCACCGGACACTGATCCGAGGTCGGGCGGCAGGAAGTTGCAGGGCAAGGAAAACTGTCTGGCTGAAGGGAGGACACAGGAGGGTTCTCGGAACGAACATCTTCAATCGTATCGATCGAGCTTGAACTTCTCTCCGAGATAGAGACGGCGCGCTTCCGGATCATTGGCAAGATATTCACCGGTTCCGGAGGTAATGATTTTCCCCTCGAAGAGGAGATACGATCGGTCGGTGATCGAGAGCGTCTCGTGGACATTATGATCGGTGATGAGGACGCCGATGTTCCGGTCCTTGAGATCGTGAACGATCCGCATGATATCCTCGACCGCAATCGGATCGATGCCGGCGAACGGCTCGTCGAGAAGTATGAAGTGCGGTTCCGTCGCAAGAGCGCGGGCAATTTCCGTCCGGCGCCGCTCGCCGCCCGACAGCATATATCCCCTGCTGTTGGCAATGTGTGTGATGCCGAAATCTTCCATGAGCTGGTCGCAGCGCTCATTCCGGTCCTTGCGGGAATAGCCGATTACTTCCAGGATTGCGGTGATATTTTCCCGAACCGTGAGTTTCCTGAACACTGATGCTTCCTGCGAGAGATAACCGATTCCCATTCTGGCACGCTGATACATCGGCTCCTTTGTGATTTCCATATCATCCAGGAACACTTTTCCTCCCGATGGCTTGATCATCCCTACAATCATATAGAATGTCGTGGTCTTCCCGGCGCCGTTCGGACCGAGCAATCCCACCACTTCATGCTGCCGAACATCAATGGTCACATCGTTCACGACAGCTCGCTTTTTGTAATATTTGAAGAGACCGTCGGAACGGAGGATCCGTATTTCGGGAGTGGGAGCTGATTTTGCTGCTTCATTCATGGCGTTTCAATATACGAAATCAAACAGTGGAGTAAAACAGGATGAAACGCATCAGATCACTTTCGGGTCATTTTGAATTTCCGGAAATTAAATCCATCCAGGTTGTAGATTGATTCGCGCCCCTTCACGAGGCGCTCGGGATAATATTGACCTTCAACACCGGTGATCGCGCTGATCCGGTCGATCTTCCCTTCAACAAAGGTCATCGTGATGTGATCTCCCGTTGTCTTGTTCAAACCATTCGGCTTCCCCTGATCGAAGAGATAGTAGAGCGAGGTCGCAGTGGTATTGACATCGATCTGGCGGATCTTATCGGCATCAAAATGCAGTATGATTTCCTGGCCGGTCATCTGGTTAAACCGGTTCCGGAGTGATGAATCTGCGCGCGAAATCGCAATTGCTCGGCCTTCAATGTATGCAGTGTGGAGTTTACGCGATTTCAGTTTCAGGAAGACCGAATCGCCGGAGACCTGATTATCGCCGGGCTCTTCCTGAGAATACCAGATCACCGGTGAATGCCGGAGAATAATACTGTCGAGTTTCGTATAGAAGACACTCTCGGATGCCTGTGCAAAGAGACCACCGCGAACAATCGAAACACTGTCGGTTGCGACAAGCCGCTCGAGTGTATCCTGGTATGATTCCATGACGCGGCTGGTGACTTCGAGGGTATCATGCTTCCCTGCTCCGGCGGTATCAACCTGGATGAGCTTCGGCTCACCCGTCATTCTGCTGTATTTTTTTTGCTTATAGGATTCAAAGTGGTCTCCGTAGAGCGTCAACCCGTTCTTCACGTTGGTGATTTTGACGTTTCCGCCCGCGATCGAATGCTGGTCTGTACGGTAATACTCAAGTTCATCCGAAGTCAGAACCGATGAAGTATCCTCGACGTAAACATTCCCGCGAAAATAGGCTTTGCGATCATTGGCATAATACTTTCCATACTGGGAACGCAGTGTCGTTGTGGGATCCACACACAGAACACGGTCGAACGCTTCCGCGGTTTTCGTATCACTATAGTACATTCCGCGCGCTCCGACAAGCCGAAGACTGTCGTCGTGCACCTCGACCGTTCCCTCGAGGAGGATCTTGTTCAACACGAGGTATTGTGTGGCGCGGTCGCACGAGACCGTCGTATTCCCCTGGCGGAATCTCACATTTCCCGTTAGTACGCGAGCTTTCTCACCGTTGATTTCCAATCCAACCAAGCTGTCGGCATGTTCGAGGATAACAATGTTTCCGGGCTGCTGGGACTGGGCATTGCCCCGTACCGCGGCAAAGACTCCGGCCACGAGGAAGAGTATCCCCATTAGTACTCTGTCAAGTAACACCGCGCGGTGAAATTTAATCATTCGGTTTTTGCTGACCCGTCACTTTGAAGAAGATATAGTGTTTCAAGGTCTGATCGGATTCGAATCCCTGACCCTGAATTTGT
>Ga0335081_10014363_pt1 | contig 12811 bp, 13 predicted proteins | sample Lox_Sample_35_FD_206713 | JGI IMG/M metagenome (GOLD analysis project Ga0335081, IMG submission 206713) | Soil microbial communities from Loxahatchee National Wildlife Refuge, Florida, United States - Lox_Sample_3.5 | ecosystem: Environmental > Terrestrial > Soil > Wetlands | place: USA...
AAGGATGGATATAGCTATGCGAGATGAACTATCCGATATGGATTATCCGACGTATCCGAAATGAAGAAGGGGGCTGGTGAAGGATGGAGCTGCCCGGTTTGGTTAAAAGCATGTGAATTATTTGTGTATTTAAACCTGCGCTTTCGTAGCTATCAATTCGAAGAAGAAGTACTTTCGTCACAAACATTCATCAGAATGTGCTGGTTGGACGCCACTCCCTCTTGGTGTCTTTGGCCCAATATCAACCGGTCGAAGGTGAAGGCAAGGAGAATACGACCGGCGAATTGCTCGTTACGAAAGATAAGAAATCTAATCTGAGAGATTGGATTGTTATCAGTACCCTTGTTCTGCAGCAACGAGCCGCTGCACACGGTAACGTCCCTGCCAAACAAAGCTGATTCCAAGCATACGCGCTGACGACTTCGGAAAGAATGTTAAATATATTAAACCTGACGCGGGATGCTTGTACACAGTTAAAAGTTTGTCTATTTCAGCGAGGGAGATCCATGAGCTAATGTTTTCCAGCGTGGACCGCTCGCGTAAGAGGCTTCGCACAAGCGCTTTTGGGGCGAAACCATTATCTTCAACACAGTCTGTGTCGAAGGGACCAAAATTTCATGAAAATCATGAGTTAAAATGCAGGATGAGTGATGGCTGAACAATGATTGCTATCGTCAGACTTAATAATTATCTTCTTTCTAGATGTTTCTGTCAGATCAAAGTTTATATAGCTGAGCTTCAGTTCAGAAGCTCCGGTTGTTGGTACTGGCAGTGCCAACATCAGGAAATACGCGCTTGGTGAGGGATATGAAAACGTTTGGAACGATTCAGGGCTGAATCAGTCGTAATTTGATGGTAAGGATATGGAAAACTGGTGGTTGTGCGTAGGAGGATGGACGGAAGCCATGCAATTGGACAATGGAAGAACGTTTTCGCGTTCAGTTCTTGTAAAGCTGTTGCTAAGCTTGCATCAATTGAAGGAGCAGTGTTGGTTCTGAAGCTCCGTTTTAAGCATTTCCGCCAATCCGGTGACTTCCATTGGATCATAATTGTCAACGCCTCCACCGAAACCTGCGACTAATTTGGTTTCCAACCTGAAACTCGGGCTTGATATCACAACACATTTGCAGAAAGAATTGCTCAGCGTTTGCCACAATGACGCCCATCCTGAAGCCCGAGGTGTCCAACTTAAATACCCAAAGCCTCGGATGAGCACAAACTGTTTTGTGGGTGAAATTCATTTCGGAGGGAAAGATTCAGCCGATTGGAATTGGTCATGCAAATTACATTTCTCCGGGCGGTTGAGCGGGCTAATGTCAGATCTTTCCGCCTATCCGTCCAGAGTCCATTCGCCGCCCGCAAATATATCTGGCGAGTGTCGCGTGAACTTAATGTGCTGGCTCGTGCGCCAGCACAGAAAATGAAATTTATTGGTATTTTGGGTCTTTTTGCTCTCGTCGGGTCAATGCCATCTACCCCAGGCCAACCCACAAGTACCGAAGTACTATTCACACGCCCCCAAAGGTTATCTCTAATTGATAGCCTCAACTCGCCCATCCGAAACGTTCGAACTTTCAGGGAGTCGTTGGAGCTTGGATCGGTGGGGATGGAAATTGCTTCGGCCCAACTGCCGGCAATATCACCAATCCTACCGGCTGTTGGGGGATCGGGACTCCCGATGGAGATTACAATGAAATATTCTCGTTTGCTATGGATCCCGCCGACCCACATTCTACCTGGACTATTCATACGTACAGCGACGTCCACTGTAGGAATGTACTTGATGATGGAATTTCGGGAGAAGGGCCACAATGTTTCGCTCCCTCCCCAGGAGTATTCACTTGGACCATTACAAACTAGAGCTTCATTGCAGAGTTTCTATTATCTGGAATTAAAAAGTATGCAATCTTGGTATGACTTTCGACAGTCAAGCGGCCATTCACCGGTTTCCAAAGCAGGTGAAGTGACGAATTTAGGGAAGTCGTCATTTTATAAAGGCAGTGTTGTTATTCTGTCGGCCAGATCGAGCCTGACCTCGCCCCGAAACTGATCAGAAAAGTGGACCCAATTTGAGCCTACTCCAAACGTGGCTGATGGCACAATGGCCAGAGTTGGCTTGCGGGTGGATAAAGTGCCAGGTTCGATCGGGTTCGAACCCCGAACCCAACAAAAAGGCCACATCGATCGGGATCGAACCGCGATTAAGAAAACTCTGTTTTGTAATCGTTCGGGCTTCAACCAGCTTAATCCGAAAATCGAGTCAATTGATAGGTGGGTCAAAATGTGTCTGAAGGACGTTCGAGTCCATTGAGTAGTTTTTACTAAGGCAGGTTGAACGGCTCGATCGCAGCGTAACTGAGAGTAGAACAAAAATGGCTAATTTGGGCGATATCCTCAGCTGCGAAGAAACGCAGTAACGTTACATCGGACATTTTCGCCTTGAAGCTCTAGTTCAATAAATAGCGTCGATGGGAAGTTGATCGCCAGGTTAATTGCAGACTGCTTCATTGAAAGGGAATGGGATGACAAATGACTCCGGATATTGATTCACTGAGCGCCGTACATTTGCCTATATCTCCTTGTATTTGCCCCAAAGTCTCCGAACCGTTCCTCTGCCATCGACCAGCGATTTCAAACAGTCATTGGGCCGTCCCTCTCATCATTAATCTGATCTGTATCATCTAGTAGTTCATGCCTGTCTCCACACCCAACGCTACCATCGGGATGTCCGGTGCAATAATTTGCTGAAAGTCAATTTCGCTTGATGTGAAGTCGGGGTACCTTCAGCCCGTCGCTTTTCAACAAGTTCGGCGATCCAGGTGACGAGCTTATATCCTCCGATAATTAACACATAATCCGCCGCCAGCAGGGTTGCCAGCAAACTGGCCGGCTGTTTTAATCGACGTTGTTGACAATAATAACTTTGAACAAGGACCGTCTCATTAAATACAAGGGGAAAGTCATCTGCCTTTAGAACAGGGAGATTCAGTCCCACATCTGCGAAGCTCCCGTTGTCGTAGGACTGTGTGAGGCCGTAGGCCATCATACGCAAAGCCGACTGGTAAAGAGTTGAGTTAACGAAAATGTTGTATGTCGAAGGGACCGATTCCGCACCAGAAAAGTCAATATCCGTGGTGTTGTAACCATCAAAGAAGGGGTATGCTGTGGACAGGGTTTGCCCGAAATCGGCGAGAAACATCCAATGAAGGCCTTCGAACAGGACACCCATGTACTGCCAAAACGTGGTGTTGGTCCATAGCCCCGGGGGCAGGACAGGCGGCGGCACAAGCCTTCTAATCCCCTGTCCAGGAACGTATGTAATCCGAACATCATCATATTGTGTGTAATTCGACGCGCTGTCCAATTCCCACGAAGTCCCCGCAATGCTGGAGTTACTTATTCCGCCTTGAAAACAGTCAAAATCGTTGCTTCACGGAGTCATTACCTGAATTGTAACTGAAAAAGAAAGAGCCGGCCTCTCTCCCGGGCACAGGTCCCTGTGCACCCAATGCGGCGACAAGATCGTCATAGACTGCCACCCAAAACTTCCAAAAGGGTGTCAGCGAGACAGGCGTTGGCGTGCCGTCCTGCACAAACCCACTTGTTGTTTCGGCGATAAAGAACTGTCCGACGGAGGTATTGCACGCAATACGGGCCTGGTGGTTAGTAGATGAGAAACGGGCTGGGCGAACGGTCACGACTGGTTGGGTTTCCACGTTCGGGACGTTGATCATAATGCTGAGGACGCTGCAGTTTTGCATCGGGTAGTTGGCATAAAGCAGGCCGGTTATTGGCGTATTGTCTCGGGGATCAACCGCTGTCACGATGTTGTAGTACGAAAAGCCCATGCTCGTATACGTTTCTATCGTCAGAAAGGGGGGAACGACGGGCCACGCACGTTGATACGGCTCGACCAGCGCAGGGGCGCAAACCCAGCTGGCGGGGAAGAGCGCCTTGGTGACGGAGAACTTTTCATACCAGAGCAGGCGGGGGGCAGTGAACGAGGTCGAGTAGACCTGGATTGTCTCGTAACCAAGCGCAGCGACGTTAAAGAGCGTCACCAGGCCGACCCAGAGGAGCCCCAGCACAAGGACCCACTCGGTGAAATGACGGATCGTGAACGAGCGAGTGATCGGATATTGCAGTCTCGGCAACATCATGTTGGAGTCATCGAGGGGCGCCGGTGTCGAAAGTGTGCTCTCCGGCGCATGGCCTGGCTCTGAAATACCCGCTGGGACCGGCCAGCGAAAGGAGGCGGAGCAGCGCCATAATAATTGCACTCGTCGCTATGTCGGAGACTTCGCCCAATCGGGCATGTCTGACGGGCCCGCACTCATTTAATTTGGCGCAGATGGTTGGGGCCGTTAATTTTCTTGCCAGCGCAGCTCTCAAGACCTTTCTGAACACTATCTCGCCGCCTTCAAATTACTATCAACAGTCGCATCGGTGCTTCTTACCTTTGATCTTTAAGGATTCTTCACACTACTCTTTTATATACCAAGATGTTCAATAATTCTCTTAAGCTTTTAATATGAGATTCCCCTCTTATTATCTTTTAATATATAGTTAATGCGTCTTGATCCTTCAAATATGTAATAACTGATTAGTATGAAGCTTTATATAAGATGCAACCATTAAAGAAACATGGGTGAATTTAACTTAAACTGAATATCTCTTATGAAAGTGAATCATAACTCATCAGATTCAAGATAAAAGCAAAACTTTTCTTATAAATTGTTGAACATATAGCTATCTCAGAGCAGGAGAAGGACCGAGATCAAAAGAAATCAGATTAATAAACCCAAGGTTTTTGAATGTCGATAAAAACTTATTCATAATATTGATGTTCACTGGCACATGGCTATTGTCGTGAGGTCCAGGAACTTGACGGCGCGGTCAGAAGATAAATGCGTTGGTTATAGTCGCTAAAGAGCTATTCTAAAATAGAGACTGTAAAAGACGTAATCTTGAAACTCCACGACATCAGTACGCTTTCCATTAATATAACCCACCCTCCGAAACAACTTTCAAAATTATGTATTAGCTGCTTCCCGTCCCGCACATACTAAGGTTAAAGTGTGTAGGATTCCACACAATGACACACAGTATCCCAACGATTCCGATAACCATCGGCACCAATGGTGCCGCAAGATTCTCATAACAAGACCCTCCATACTCCTCAATATAATCCAGACATTGGTGATAATTAGATTGCGTGATCCCCAGAACTACGAACGAAACGATAAGGATCACGATCATAAGTATAAGCGCCACTGAATACTTATCCATCTTTCGTGTGCTTAAATTCTGATGAATGGTCAGTTTTCAGACCGTTCCAAAGAGAGGAGCAAGGCGATACTAGATTATTTTGTGATATTCGAGTCTGAAATCACTGACGATGATCAGCCCAGAATTACAGAAAGGATAGTGTACGCCGAGTAGTTTGTCCCGTTGGTTGTTTGAATATGACTTGTTTGGCTTAACTTTCCACCCAAATTTAATCGACTTGGCAATGAATAACCTGTCCTCGCAAATCGAAGATCGAAGGCTGTCAGGCAACAAATGATTGTGAAAAGCGCATGGAGTATGTGGGGGATTATTTACTTTGTGGTATTGGACGTCCAATACTGTCCCACAATATGGGGACAGGCCTCAATCTGACCTGTCACTGCCAGCGTGTCAGTGGGGACATGGTAATGCGAAAAGTAAAATTTACAGCGTGTGGTCATGGGGCGGTATTTCTGTGGGGACGCAAGCCAAATTGTGCATCAAAATTGCCGTGGTGATGCGAAGAGCACGAATGGGATCCCAAAAATAGATCGGTCACGGACCCTTAGTCAATGCCACATTTTCGCATCACCGAGGTTCTAAACGCTGAAGTCATTGCGATAGAACGCAATAAGGAATAAGAGTAAGGTTTGGGTTTTCTGAACAATGGGGCCTGGTGGCACGATTAGCGGATGTCATTAGGCCAGATCGGTCATTTACATTTCGCATTTGTTTATTGCGTTTCGCATTGGGTGTTTTTGGTTTCGCATTACACAAGGTCACCGGCCAGATCAATGTATATCCGAAGGCTGGACTTCTGATTGTCTATAAAAGGGGCATTTGAGTCTCCACTTCTCCTAACTCGTGTCCAATTATCTCAGCTACGCTCCCCAACAACTCTCACCATGATGCGCTCTTTCAATTTCGGTGTTTTTCTCCTGGCTTTCTGTTCTTGTCAGGACATTTACATTGATGATGCCTTGCAGGTTCGGGAAGTAGGACTCCCAAAACAAAACCCTCGACTTGAATCGAGACAGCTCGTTTGTGACAAGTCGGGCTACACCCCGTGTGCAGGTTTCATCTGTAGGTTACTAACCTTACAGTGCAGTCTACGATTATTGCTGTCCAGATGGAACTGGCTGCTGCGGTAATGGCTACTGTGCGCCAGCCAACGCTTTGTGTTGTCCCGACGGGCCCTACGCAAATCCCGGGGGCCAATGTTGCCAAGGGGGCGGATCCTGTGATGCTGGACATGATTGTGTTCTCGTTAATGGAGTTCAAAAGTGTCAGCCCCGGGGGAAACCTTTGGCGATCTCACGTTCCGGCTCAATGAACCAACTGACTATTTTGCTCGCAGCGGTCGGGGCGACAATTTTCATTCATTTGTAGACAGAAGTCGTATGCTTAGGGATATCATGAATATTTTCTTCCTTGACTTTGCCGTTATTCGAGAGTTATTACCAGGTTCTTGTTGTCAGTATTGCGAAGACGGGGATAAGAACCCTTCTCGGCTGAGATAGAATTGTCATTCTAATTTCTGCAGCGACTGCGTTTGCTGTCCGGTCTTGGAGGCGGGATTGGCGTCGCAATTCTCTGTCAGATTTTTGCCGGCGGCCCTCCGAAAGGCCAGACCGCTGTGAAATGTAAATATGCAATGCGAAAAGTGAAATGTAGCCGGCCCGAGGGATCGGGCTTTTTCGACCTGAATGTGCATCTTGGTAGGATTACTTGAATTATGCCCTACACTAACAGTGACCGTTACCGGTGCTCTGATTTAATCAATTTACTTTTACACTTACCCAGCTAGGCTCACGGCGCATTCTTCGCCAAATCGCAATAAACCAAGCTCAATATGTGACCTCAGCGCGCACTGCAAACCAATCCGCCCCTGATGCCTTCCAACTTCACGACACTAGAAATAAAAGAAGTGTACTCATACATAGAAATATAAATCCTGTGCCGTGACAACTCTCCTATACCACATCAAGCGGTCTACCGAAAAGTGAATATTCCACAATCCATCTCAACCCCGCGAGATAGGGTCTTAATCAATAATTAGGTATCGGAATGATTTCAGTTGGGGGGCTCTGAAATCCCTGGTCCAGGGCGTCTGTCATGGGAAGCGATTGCCCATTCCCTAACTGAGGCTGCCAAGGTAGATTTCATGTTGAAAGTTCAGGACAGAGGAAGTTCGACCCGCGACGTTGAAATGATGACAACCCCGTCGGAGTATAATAAGGGAACGGGAAACTCGGATTAAACGCGATGGGCAACCCTGTTAGGCATGGAACACCCGCGGAAATACCGTGGAGCTAACCGCGGCAATCCGGGAATGCAAAGAGCCCCGAAAGTCAAGATACAAGTATAAATATGTTGGTTACCACATATTCGTCTGTATTCAATCTACTGAATTCCTCTGCACACTGCTCTGAGCCCAACCAAACTCCAACAAACCCAGAGGAAACCAGAGTCGATGGCTGAGGGACGAAAAGGGGGGCTAGGGGTGGGTATATATTGATGTACAGGCATCCCAATAATGCGTTCGCAAATCTTTTCTTGCCGTGTGCCATTCGTGTGTGGCTCAATAATGCCCATATATTCCTTAGACATACAGGGCCGGCTTTCGAGCGTATCTGGTGGTAGAATTCAAGTAAAACTTGATCCGCACGAAATCCCAATATAAGTCTCTCCCTCGGCTCGATCCATAACCGGCTAAATGTTTGTTTGCTTGATTGCGAGCGAATAGGGTTGAAATTAGGTTCGAAACCGCCAGTGTATTGGACTGTGTGCAGATCCGAGGTATTTTTGACTGAAGCCAGACCTTAGCAACAACATGAAATCATTAATGCCCAACTTCACTTTATCCAAGGTCATGTCGGACGATCAAGGTTGAAAAAAAATGCCTTATGGAGTATATCTTTGCACACATCATGACGAAGGGATTGGCTTGCAAATGTTATTGGACTTGATGATAGTTGGACATGCAAAGAAACCACTCCGCCGTCACCAGTTGAGGATATCATGAAGTCAGACAAGGATCCGGGTATAAACTCGCCGAATGAGAATGTCCAATTACTGCACATCTATGCCGGAAAGACAATGAGATGGACACCACAGATTATCAGCAAGGATAATCGAGCTGTTGCGTGAATTTTCACAAACAATATTGTGTCTGCTGACATTGTCACGAAATAATAATGCTGTTCCCATGGGTTGACGGGATTTTCTTGACGATGAGCGGCTTGATGTGGCTCTAACCTTGGTCTCAGTCAGTGGCCGACAATTTTAGACATTGTTGTATTCAATCCTGTAACAATGGACGCCATTGAAGTGCGTGTTGCCCTCGGCCTCATCAGCATTCCCTTCCGGCCGTTCTCTGGAATAAGCCGGCTTGCGTCGAGTGTCCTCACGGCCTCAGGATGAGGCACAATTGACCTGCATTCCTCCTGCATCCTCACATTGTCGCTCTATTACCTCTAGTTCCCGCTAGGCGGTCCTGGCCCGGACGATCATTTCCTCTTCTTTGTTTTTTACTGTTTCTTTTGGGGAAAATCAGGCATCGAAGTAGAGAGCTAGGAGGTGATGAAGAGACCAGCTTGATTATCTCCTATATCGCGGACTGCTAGCTACCTGAAAGCCGCAGTGACCAAACAAGTGAGTGACTGCACATCGTCCCACCGGGTCAGAGAATTCTCGCCCAACCCCATCACTTCTTGGCATCGATGCCAGACGGCTTGCTGTGCTCCTTCTTCCCTGCCGTTGCCCCCTCGCCCTCGCCGTCACTCGCACCGCTGTCCCCTTCACGTTTGTTGTCCCCACCAAATAGACTCATAAACCAGCCCCGACTCTTTTTCGCAGACGAACTCACACCAACACCGCTCCTCCTCTCCTGCCTCTTCTGTCGCCTAATCGCCCTCCTGCCTGCCCTCGAATTCACATCCACAAATACCATCGGCGCGTTCGGATCGTTCATCGCAGCCGCACGCTGATAGCGGCCTAACTGCTGTCCGATGAAGCCGCCGGCGACGGCGCCTGTGACAATATCGGCACCCCCTCCGGCCGCAAGTCCGGTCATAACGCCGATGCTGGCTCCGGCCTGTTGCATGGCCTGTTGCTGGCGGCCGGACAGGGCGGCTGCCGGGACGGCGACCATACCGGGTGGTGCAGGGGGCCGTGTGCCCGTAGCGATTGGGATGGGTGCGTCTACTCCGACGGGCGGCTGTTGTGCTGCCATTGACTGTTCTGGGGGAGGGGCGAGGGGACGGGTGATTACGCAGCCGGCGGGGGAGGCTGTGCACTAAACCTTAATCCGGACACACAATAAAGGGACACCTTTGCCGGCCGCCCCACCTCCCGCTTCTCGCTTCACCTCGCTCCATCGCCCTTGACGAAATCGTTCCTTTACGATGTCTGACCCTCGTGCACCCCGCGCGCTTACCTTCGATGGTGGAGGAGTCCGCGGGCTCTCGTCCCTTCTGATCCTTCGCGAGATCATGGAAACTATTGAGCGCCAAACGGATGCGGATGAAACCCCCCTTCCGTGCGAGTATTTCGACTTGATAGGGGGGACAAGCACTGGCGGCTTGATCGCTATCATGCTTGGCCGTTTGGGAATGGTCAATATCTCCGTCAACACGTAGCTGATTGTAGTCTGTGGACGAGTGTATTGATGCGTACATGACACTCTCGCAAAAGATTTTTCAAGTCGACCAGGTTCTTGCCGGGACAATCCCGGTAGGCGACGACTGCTGTCGGTTTGATTACAACATTTTGGAAGCTGAGATCAAGAGATTGGTTGAAGAACGCCTTGGTGATAAAGACCATGGAATGTCAGCCAAGCCGAAGCCCCCGAAACTTCCAAAGCAATGTCACACGTTTGTTGTTGCGCAAATGGCAGAAAGCGTCACTGCCCCTCCTACTATTTTCCGCTCGTATCATGGTGAGGGCGTGTCGAAGAGCAAGTGTGCCATTTGGGAGGCAGCGAGAGCAACCAGCGCTGCTCCGTCATTTTTCAAGCCCATGACCATTAGGAATCCGTCGCCTCCGATTACGTATGTTGATGGGGGTCTGGGTTATAATAATCCTGGAAAACTGGCCTTGATCGAAGCGGGACGAATTTGGGCTGGCAAGGAGGTCTGTTTGGTCAGTATTGGGACGGGACATCCGTCTGCTGTCAGCATTGTTGAGGAATCGCAATTGGAGAATGATCTGGAGGTTCAGCGCTCATTTCTGAAACTTGTTCAATCTTCTCTTTCTACGCTCGCTTCGTATACAATTCCCAAGTGGAATACGGCAAAGAATATCCCCGCTGGTGTTCTTGCACTATTGAAAATGGCGAATGCATTGACGAGTATCGTCACAAACAGCGAGGCCATCCACGATGTGTTGGAGCGAGATGCGCATGAGAAGTTTCCTTATTTCCGCTTCAATGTGGACCGCGATGTTGGAGATATCGGATTGGAGGATTGGAAGAAGCTGGGACCCATGACTGCCTACACAAAGGCGTATATGACGACTTTTGATATGGAAAAGAAGAAAGTTTTGTGCGCAAAGAGTATTATTGATTCCACTGCCGTTGGTAGGTAGCCATACTAATCTACGTTAAGTGTAGACTCTCGAGCTCGTTCCGTATCAAGAAAATCCGTTATTTGTTGGCCGTGATGAATTGCTCAATCAATTATTTGAGATGCTTTGTTCTTCGAAAGAATATCAACACAATCATCGCGTTGCCTTATATGGGCTTGGTGGAGTGGGGAAAACTCAAACGGCACTCAAATACATTTACTGGAAGAAGGAATATTATCGCTCAATATTCTGGATCAGTGCAGTCAACCAAGCGACGTTGCTTTCGGAATTTCAAAAGATCATGGCGCTCATCCAACCAAACATTTCAATGCCAGATTCGCCAGATCAAACAGTGGAACACGTCATGGCCTGGCTTGAACAGCAATCCAGCTGGCTTATCGTCATCGATAATCTCGACGACATTAATGTCATTGATGGGTTCTTGCCGGTCAATAGTAATCGAAAGCATACTCTTATTACAACCAGGAACCCTAGTGCCGAAAATATCCCAGCGCAAGGTCTAGAAGTCGATCTAATGAGCTCAAGCGAAGCATCAATGTTTTTCCTGATCCGTGCTGGATTTAGATCCGATTCCCAATCTCATGCTGATGAGGCTGGCAAGATTGCCAAAGAACTCGGATATCTCCCACTTGCTATTGAACAAGCCGCTGCTTACATACGTGAATCGAAACGAAAAATCGAGGAATACCTCCCGCTTTATCAAGCATCTCAGATCAATCGTCAACGTCTTTACCAAACAGTGCCTCAAGGGCCTCGCACATATCAATATTCTATTGCAACAACGTGGAACATTTCCATTACCCGAATCGAGGCGGAGCCCAATCATGGACGAATTGCATCAGATCTGCTACGATTATGTGCCTTCCTCAATCCCGATGGCATTCGGGTCGAATTTCTTCAGCGAGGGTCATCCGGGATTGAGCATGAACTAAAAGATTTGCTCAAGGATGACCTTCAATTGGATGGAGCTTTGCAATTGCTTCAACGATTCTCGCTGATAAAGTTCATTTCTGAGCCGCGATCTATAACGATCCATCGAATGGTACAAGAAGTAATTCAACACAATATGAATGATGATACACTATCATCATGGTGGGATTTAGTCATGAAGATCTTTTTGTCTGCTTTCCCTGACGAAGAAGATTATCGAAACCGATCTGAATGCAGAAAATATCAAGATCAAACTTTGCCATCTTTGTTGAGGCTTCCTGCGGCTGTCACATCTCCTTCTGTTGACCAGGCTCTGTATCGACTTGGTTCGTTCTTACAGCATGATGGAAAATACGTGGAAGCGGGAGTGATACAAGAGGCAGGGTTTCAGGTCAGCACAGCCGTTTGGGGAGTGAAAGCTCCAAGGACTTTAATAACTATGGCCAATTTGGCTGCAACCTATCGGCAGCTTGGACGTTATGAAGATGCAATGAGCCTAGGCGAAAGGGCGTTGGAAGCCAGGAAGGAAATCCTTGGTGAAAGTCACCCTGATACATTGAGTGCAATGGCCAATTTGGCAGAAACCTATTGGCAGCTTGGATGTTATGAAGATGCAATGGGCCTTGAAAAAAGGGTATTGGAAGCCAGCAAGGAAATCCTTGGTGAAAGTCACCCTGATACATTGAGAGCAATGGCCAATTTGGCAGCAACCTATTGGCACGTTGGATGTTATGAAGATGCAATGGGCCTTGAAGAAAAGGTGTTTGAAGCCAGCAAGGAAATCCTTGGTGAAAGTCACCCTGATACATTGAGAGCAATGGCCAATTTGTCGGGAACCTATCGACAGCTTGGACGTTATGAAGATGCAATGGGCCTTGAAAAAAGGGTGTTGGAAGCCAGGAAGGAAATCCTTGGTGAAAGTCACCCTGATACATTGAGAGCAATGGCCAATTTGGCAGCAACCTATTGGCACCTTGGATGTTATGAAGATGCAATGGGCCTTGAAAAAAGGGTGTTGGAAGCCAGC
>Ga0335081_10014365_pt1 | contig 12810 bp, 14 predicted proteins | sample Lox_Sample_35_FD_206713 | JGI IMG/M metagenome (GOLD analysis project Ga0335081, IMG submission 206713) | Soil microbial communities from Loxahatchee National Wildlife Refuge, Florida, United States - Lox_Sample_3.5 | ecosystem: Environmental > Terrestrial > Soil > Wetlands | place: USA...
ACCGCATCGCCATGCGTGTCACCGCCGACCGGCAGACCGGGCGGCTGCTCGGCATGCAGCTATTCGGCCACCGGCACGCTGAAGTCGCCAAGCGGATCGACATCGCCGCCACCGCGATCTTCCACGCCATGACCGCTGACCAGGTCAGCGACCTGGACCTGTCTTACACTCCCCCGCTGGGCAGTCCCTGGGAAGCCGTCCAGATGGGCACCCAGGCCTGGGATCGCCAGGCACACCTCATCCCCAGGTAAGACACCCGGCCAGCCCCGGCAAAGGAGCAGCCCCAGGAACAAGGAGGAGGGGCAATGCCACAAACCCACGTCATGACCAACGCCGCGAGGATGGCGCTGCGATCAGCCGCCCGCGACCTTCACGACGAGTTCCGCGGCGTCTTCGGCGAGGAAACCATCGAGGCCCTGCTGCACTCCAGCTACGCCGAGCTCGCCGCCACCGCGACCATCACCAACTGGCTCACCGTCGGCGCCGAGCGGTTCGCCCGCCAGCGCCTGCACGCCCTCGCCCATGCCCAGGTCGACGCCGCCGGGCGAGTCCCATCGGTCCTGTTCCTGTGCGTCCACAACGCAGGCCGCTCCCAGATGGCCCTCGGCTGGTTCACCCACCTCGCCGCAGACCGCGCCGTCGCCTGGTCCGGCGGATCCGAACCCGCCGCCCAGATAAACCCTGGCGCCGTCGCCGCGATGGCCGAGGCCGGCATCAACATCTCCGCCGAGTTCGCCAAGCCCTGGACCGAAGAATTCCTCCTCGCCGCCGACGTCGTCATCACCATGGGCTGCGGCGACGCCTGCCCCCTGCTGCCCGGCAAGCGCTACGAGGACTGGGAAATCGACGACCCTGAGGGCAAGACCCTCGACGAGATCCGCGTCATCCGCGACCAGATCAAAGACAAGGTCACCACGCTGCTCAACGCCCTCACATGTGGGTGACTAAGAGCAGGTGCGCTCCGGGACCTGCTCGACCTCGACGCCGCCGCCTCGCGGCAGCAACTCTCGCCGACTCCGTTAAGAGGTCTCCGGAAGCTGCATGGGGACCCTGAAACGTCGCACCTCTTGCGGCCAGCCGCAGGCCACCGCGATCTTTCCGGCCCACAGCCGCGCCGCCTCCTCGTCGGCTACGTCCACGACGGCAAAGCCGCCGAGGTGCTCCTTGGACTCGATGAACGGACCGTCGGTGAACAGCGGCGTACCGCTCGATGCATCGACACTGAATACCGGGGCAGCATCGTCCAGACCGCCGGTGAAAATGAAGACCCCGGCAGCCTTCATCTCTGCCACCAACGCCCTGACGGCCTTGGACTTCTCGCGCAACTCCTCGACCGTGTGGTCGGGCACCCACTCGTCATTGAAGGCGATGAGGTACTCGGTCACTAGTGCACCCTCTTTCTGGTGAGCATCGTTAGGGTGCTCGCTGTTGGGACTCGGCGGGAGCCGGGGTGACGGCTTTGCTCGGTCGCCTGTGAAGGGCCACCATGACACCGCCGCCCCTGGCTTCCCCGGGGCTGCGGACCGGCTACAGGGAGATGCGCCGCAGAGCGCCGGCTAGTGACCGCCCGGGGGCCAGTCCCGGTGCCGCCGGGTTGTCGCTGCCAGTTCAGGGGGGTTCTGTGTCGTCGCTTGCTGTTCCGGGGGCCATGTTCTACGCGGGGATCGACTGGGCCGCTGAGGCTCATGCGGTGTGCGTCACCGACGCGGCCGGGGCTGTCGTGGCCAGGTTCGATGTCGCTCATAGCGCCGAAGGGCTGGGCCGGCTGACGCGCCGGCTCGCCAGCCTGGGCGATCCGGGGGATATCCCGGTCGCGATCGAGCGGCCGTCCGGCCGGCTGGTGGACGTGCTGCTGGAGGCCGGGCACCCGGTCGTGCCGGTGAGCCCGAACGCGATCAAGGCCTGGCGCGACGGCGAGGTGCTCTCGGGCGCCAAGTCCGACGCCGCCGACGCCCGCCTCATCGCTGAGTACCTGCGGCTGCGCCAGCACCGGCTGCGCGTGGCCGCGCCGTACAGCGAGCAGACCAGGGCGCTGCGCGTCGTGGTCCGCACCCGCGACGACCTGGTGGACGCCCGGGTCGCGGCGGTCAACCAGCTCGCCGCGATGCTGGAGGCGCACTGGCCTGGCGGCAAGGCCATCTTCGCCAGGCTCGACTCGCCGGTCGCCCTGGAATTCCTGACCCGCTACCCCGACGCCGCCTCGGCAGCCCGCCTGGACCAGGCCGGCATCGCCGGGTTCTGCGCCGGCCTGGGCTACTCCGGCAAGCGGCCCGCCGCCGAGCTGCTGGACCGGCTCCGTTCCGCGCCAGCCGGAACCACCAGCCCCGAACTCGCCGCTGCCACCGCCGACGCCGTCCAGGCCCTGGTCACCGTCCTCAAGGCCATCACCAGCGCGATCCGCGACCTGGACCGCTCCGTCGCCACCCGGCTCGGAGAGCACCCGGACGGCAAGATCTTCACGTCGCTGCCAAGGTCGGGTCAGATCAACGCCGCCCAGGTGCTCGCCGAGTGGGGCGACTGCCGCCCAGCCTACGAGCACCCCGACGCCGTCGCCGCCCTCGCCGGGGTCACCCCCGTCACCCGCCAGTCCGGCAAGCACCGCGCCGTCGAGTTCCGATGGGCCTGCAACAAGAGGCTCCGCCGCGCCATCACCATCTACGCCGACAACAGCCGCCGCGCCAGCCCCTGGGCCGCCGCCATCTACGACCACGCCCGCGCCGCCGGCAAAGACCACCCCCACGCCGTCCGCATCCTGGCCAGAGCCTGGATCCGCGTCATCTGGCGCTGCTGGACCGACGGCACGCCCTACGACCCCGGACTCCACCGCGCAGCCGCCACCCTCGCCAGACACGCTGCCGCTGAATCCGCGGCATGAGGTTGACACAGGGAGTGTCATGGCACGATATGAGGATGCGCCCTCAAGCCCTCATCGGGACAGCAACCGTTGCCGGCACCGCCGTGATCGGCTACGCGGCCGTCATCGAGCGCAACTGGTTCGCACTGCGCCGGCATGAGGTGCCCGTGCTGCAGCCAGGCTCCAGGCCACTGCGGATCCTGCACATCTCGGACATGCACCTCACGCCGGGACGTCACCGGCTGCTGTCGTTCCTGCGCACCCTGGACGCCCTTGAGCCCGACCTGATCGTCAACACGGGTGACTCGATAGCCAGCACACGGTCGGTTACGCCACTACTTGATGCACTCGGCCCGCTGCTCGACCGGCCTGGCGTGTTCGTGTTCGGCTCGAACGACCTGTACTCGCCCCTTCCCAAGAACCCGGCCCGCTACATCTGGCGCACCAGCTCGGACGACTACAAGCGGCACGGGCCCGACCTGCCGTGGCGCGAGCTGGCGGCCGGCATGGAGGCGGCGGGCTGGATGAACGCGAACAACCGGCGCGGCCGGATCAAGGTCGGCGAGGTCGACATCGAGGTGGCCGGCGTCCACGACTCGCACATCAACCGGGACAGGTACGGCGAGGTCTCCGGCCCCGCCGACCCGGCCGCCGACCTGCGGCTCGGCGTCATGCACTCGCCCGAGCCGGCGGTCATGGACCGGTTCGTCGCCGACGGCTTCGACCTGCTGCTGGCCGGTCACACCCACGGCGGCCAGATCTGCCTGCCCATGGTCGGCACGCTCGTGACCAACTGCGGCATCGACCGGGCACGGGCACGCGGCCTGAGCCAGCATCCGGCCGGTACGGGGCCGGGGCAGCGCGCGTTCCTGCACGTGTCGGCCGGCCTGGGTACCTCACCGTATGCCCCGGTGCGCCTGGCCTGCCGCCCGGAGGCAACCCTGCTCACACTCGTGCCGCAGATCGGCTAGACTCCGTAGGCGGTCAGCGGGGTGTAGCGCAGCTTGGCAGCGCGCTTCGTTCGGGACGAAGAGGCCGCCGGTTCAAATCCGGCCACCCCGACCAGTTCAGGAGCCTGACGGCAAGGCCTTACTACTATTTCGTTCGATGCTGAGTAACTAAGTGAGTAACTAGCCTTCATCGCTGCCTGCCGGGAAGATCGCGTCCATGACATCCGCGCCCTGGACCAGGACGGGGCGTATCTGCTTGCGGTAGATCGTCTCTGTGGTTGTCGTTCCGCTGTGCCCGACGAGGCGCGATATCTGCTCTATGGGCACGCCAGCATCGGAGAGCAGCGAGACGAAGCTGTGCCGCAGCTCGCGCGGCGTCCACTCGGCGGGGTCGAGCCCGGCCGCCTCGACTACCCGGCGGAACGACCGGCGCACATGCGACGCATCGGATGGCGTGCCGACCCGTGAAGGAAAGACCAGGCCGTTCTCTCGCCACCGACTGCCAGCCACACGGCGAATCTGCTCCTGCCGTTGCTGGTGATGGCGCAACGCGGCCACGCAACGCTGCGGCAGGGCAAGAGTTCGGCGTGATCTTCTGGTTTTCGTATCTCCGCCAGCCCGGACAGAGCGCCACACCATCACTGCTGGCGGCTCACCATCCAGATCAACGTGCGGCCACGTGAGCGCGCGCAGTTCCTCAGTCCGGGCGCCCGTCAGCAGTGACAGCACGATGTAGGCGTGGAGGTCGCTCTCCTCGGCCGCTTTCAGCAGTGCTTCGGCTTGCGGGAGCGTCAGTGACTTGGATGGCCGACCAGGGCGGCCCTGCGGAACGTCGCAAAGCAAGACCACATTGCGCTTCACCTTGTCGCGCGCCTGAGCGCGGGTGATCGAACGTCGGAGCACGGACCGAATCTCGCGGAGGGTTCGGGTGCTCACGATCTGGGCCGTGTTGGCCAGCCAGCGATCCACGTCATCTGCCGAAAGATCGCGGAGCTTGCGTGCACCTAGTGCTGGGATCACGTGCGTCTTGGCAAGGATGGTGCACTTCTCGACTGTCGCGGCGTCGCGCCCGCTTAGCCCGAACTTCAGCCAGTCGTTGACGGCCTGGGCGACGGTGTAGCCATACGGCCCGGCGGAGAGTCCGTCGTCGTGGTCGCGAAGCAGTTCCTTGAGCTTGCGCTGCGCCTCGGTCTTCGTCCTGCCCCGTGCGCGCCTGACCACTCGCTTCCCCTCGGGCGTGTAGCCAGTGGTTACCGAGGCGACCCATCGCTGCCGACTGTTGTCCCAGGACAGGCCGCCATCGCCTCGACTCCGGCGCGCCACCATTAGGCGGCCCTCGCCTCACGTTCCAGAAGTTCAATGTAGTCGGCGATGGCAGAAGCCGGGATGAGCCTTGCCCGGCCCTGCCTGACTGAGCGCAGCCGCCCTGACCGGATCTGCTCGTAGATGACGCTGCGGCTCATAGACAGCAGGGTCATGGCGTCGGCAACCTTGTATAGCTCGCGGCGAACAGCCGCAGCGTCCGCGGTCGCTGTTGTCATCACGCTGCCTCCTGCCCAATCGCCAGACGTTCGGCCTCTTGCTCCGCACGTCGCCTGGCGAGGTCGAGCGCGTTCTGCCATCTGGTTCGGTCGGCCAACACATGCAGCAGACGACTTGCAGGCGACAGATTGTCGCCGTCGGCGGGAGTCACCCGTTCCCATCGGTATCGCGCAGGGTCCATTGCCGGAAGATCGAGCATCGCGGTCAGCCAGGCTTTGCGGTCGGCGCGGTGGTCGGCCAGGGTCTTCCCGGACCACTTGCGGCTGACGAGGACGCGGCGTCCGGCGTAGCCGAGATGCTCGGCCCTGTGGGCCTTGCCCTTGCACTGACCGGGGATCAGGCCGGGACGGGGGTTCTTGGGGGTGATGCCGTAGCGAAGCCAGTTCGCGCACGCCGGGGAGCACGGCTCATACCGGAGCGCGTCGAGCAGCCGGGCAGCGTGGTCGGCCTGCGCGTCGGTGGCCGCCTGGTGGCATCCGGCGATCTGCTTGGTGAGGTATTTGGTCAGGTAGCCGATGCACCGCTTGGCGTCGCGGCTTCCGGCGAGTACGCCTTGAGCGTCGAAGGCCCGCCCGAACCGGGCCACGTGAAGCGCCTGGTCGTCCGGGCCGATGGCGTCGAGCGCCTGGTCCCAGGTCGGAAGCAGCTCGCCCGTGGCCGCGTCCATGTACCGGCCGGATGCCTCATGCCACTCAAGCAGCTCGTCGCCGTCGTACCGCACAGTGCCCGTGGATGGCCACCAGACCTGGTGATAGGTGGCGGCGATGACCTGGCGCAGGTCGGCGCGGGCGATCGCGCCGCGGAACGCGATGTGCACGTGCGGGGCAAGCCGTTTCTGCGGCTCAATGGCGGCAAAATACTGCACGTCGTAGCCGAGGTAGCGGCGCAGGTTCTGGATCAGCCGGTCGAATAGCGCCGCGAAGTGGATCGCGTCGCGGGCGGCACGCTGGTAGTCGTAGGAGGCGGGGTCGGCCGGGGTGCCGTCATCGAGCACGCGGCCGTAGCTGTCGCAGGTCAGCGTCAGGAACATGGACGGCCGGTATCTGGTTCCATCCGGCGCGGCGTAGACCTTGCCGGTGGTTCGGCCCGTGACAGACCGCCTGGGCAGCTTCGGGGCGTCCTGCCGTCGGCGAGTTGAACGAGCGCGCCGCGGCCTGCCGGGTTGCTGGCAGTCGTCGGGGTGACTGGTGTTCTTTGTCAGGGTGCCGCGGATGCCGACGCGCGCGAGCTCGTCATCGACCTCCGCGATAAGCGTTTCGAGCTCGGCAGTGTCTTCCCCTGTTGCGGCGGCCTGGTCGCGGCGGACCTGCGCGTGGGCGCGGAGAGTGAGCCAGTATTCCTGGTCATCGTCCAGGGCTGGTGGCTCGTCGTCGGGTTCGTCCTCGAGGTGCCAGCCGTCGCGGCACTGCTCGGCGCGAAGGTTCTGAGCGCGTCTGGCGCAGGCGGGGCAGGCTGTTTCGAGGGTGGCGCGGCACGGGATGAGGATCTGGGTGACCTCGCCGGTGTCGACGTTGGTACGGCGGAGCTGTACCGGGCGGATGCAGCCGCCGCGGTCCTGGGTGACCTGCCGGAGCGCATCGCGGGCCTGCGGCGAGGCGAGCCGCCGGATGGTTCTAGCGCTCGTCATCGGCCCTCCCCCGGCCGGGGTGCCGACATCGCAGGTGGCGGTCCAGCCGCAGGCGGGGCAGTCCTGGGTGATTGTTAGGCCGCCGCCGTCTGTGACGTGCAGGCTGGTGCCGCACTCGGGGCAACGATCGTCGATCAGCCATACCGCGTTCATACGGCCACTCCGGCCTCGATCGCGAGCCCCTTGGCCAGGTCGGCCGGGTCGGGGATGCAGGACTCGGCCATGGCGCGGATGTCTGGGTCGGAGACCCAGGCGGCGCGCACGCGTACCGGGTCGGGGTCGGTTTCCAGGCGGACGTAGCCGACTCCCGCTCCGGTTGCGGGGTCGGTGGAGATGAGGTCGGCGTGGGCGCCTCGGTCGCGGGCTCCGTCGCCGAGCACCATGTCGACCTGCTCGGGCTCGTCCAGCCGCATCGCGATCCGGTCGGGGAACAGGTTGCGGATCGACATGACTTCCTTGCGCGGGTCCTGCAAGGCGGCGACCACGGAGTACCCGACCGCGCGGCCCTGCGTCGTGAGGGTCGCCAGGGCGGCCTTGACCCGCTCGCGGAGCGCCTTATCGGGGTGGTAGGCGGTCAGGAACGCCACCTCGTCGACCAGCACCACGGTGAACGGGAACTCCGTAGTGGGGGTGTGGTCGCGCTGGCGTCCGGCGAGCTTCGCGGCCCGGTCCTGCATGTCCGTCACGGCCTGCTCCAGCATCGCGGCTATCGCGTAGGGGTCGGATTCGTACCGGCCCCAGGTGTCGAATATGGCCCGGCCGTAGGCGAGTTCCATCAGCTTCGGATCGGCGGCTAGGATGCGGACCAGGCCCGCGCGCATCGGGCCGAGCAGGGCGCGGATCAGGCCCCAGATGATCGAGCCTTTCCCGGCGCCGGTGGCTCCGGCGATCAGCAGGTGCGTGCCGTGCAGCCGGATCGTCCACAGCGTGCCGTCCTCGCGGCGGCCGACCGGCAGCGCCCGCAGATCCGCCCCGGCCGGGACCGGCAGGGCGGGGATGATCGCGGCGAGCGCGTCGCGGCGGACGAGTTCGAGGGTGATCCAGCCGGGCCGGGCCGTCCTTACCCGGCACAGGTAGGCGCCGAAGCCGTGGGCGAGGTGGTCGGCGCGGTTCGCGAAGTCGGCCGGGGACTGGCCGGAGACCAGCTTGACGGCGGCCAGGTCGGTGCAGCCGGTGGAGGTGACCTTGCCCAGCACGGGCAGCAGGATGCGGCCTCGGTGCTGGGGGGCCAGCCGGGCGATGGTCATGACGGCGGGCCAGTGCCGGTGGTAGTGCCAGCGCCGCCACTTCGACAGCACCGGCCGCCCGACCCAGCGGGTGAACGAGGCGGGCCAGCGGACCCGCCACACGATCAGCGTCACGCTGGCGAGCCCGGCTAGGGTGACGGGTCCGGGCCAGCCGGTGAGTCGCCAGGCGGCGATCAGGACCAGGGCGATGAGGTCGCCGAGCGGGTGGCGGGCCAGGAACCGCAGGATCGCCCAGATCGTGCGGGCGATCTGCGCCGTGGCGATGAGCCAGCCGGGGGTGTGGTAGACCGGGGACCGCCACACGGGGGCGGCGAACGGGTCGGGGTTGTTGACCTGGGCGATCTGGTCGCCGGAGAAGCTGGTGATCCTCACCGGGTCACCTCCGCGGGGTCGAGCTGGGCGGCGAGGTCGCGGCACTGCTGCCACGCCCCGGCGGCGGCGAGGTAGGCGTCGGAGGTGTCCAGGTCGGCGGCGATCCGGGACAGCAGCCGGGCCTTGCGCTCGTGAAAGGCGACGCGCTCGCTTAACGGCGTGTCCCTGCTCAGGTTGCGGGCGGTGTCGAGCAGGGCGGATATCTCGGCCGGGGTGACCCGGCTCGGCTGACCGGTCATCGCAGACCGTCCTTCCGTCAGTCGGTCAAAGAGTGGTGCGGTGGCCCCGGCGGGCAGGTTCACCGGCCGGGGCCGTCCGCTCGTCATGGAGCAGCCGGGGCGGGACGGGCGGGCAGGCCGCGCCAGGACCGCTCCACCTCGCAGGCGTACCGCTGGGCGCTGGCGGCGAGGTCGCGGGCGAACCGGACGTGCCCGGCGTCCAGGTGCTCGGGCAGGGTCAGGGTCACCAGCAGCCCCGGCCTCGCGGCGATGATGGTCAGCAGCGGCGTCCGGCCCGGATAGGACTCGAACGCCACCGCGGACCGGTCCCCCACCGGGACGGTCAGGGCGAGCACCCGGCGGGCGGGCATCAGGCCGCGTCCTTGCCCGCGCCCGGCCTCGCGGCCTTGATCCCGGTGGCGCGCAGCGAGTAGGCCATCCGGCCCTTGTCGGTCACGTACGGGGTCACCAGCAGCCCGTCGAACTCGACCGGCTCGAACAGGCCCCGGGTCGGCGGCACCGGCTTTGCATCGGCCAGGATCTTGACCACCACCTCGCGGGACCGGCCTTCCAGGTCCGGGTCCATGTCGGAGACCCGGCACTGCCAGACCCGCTTGCCGGTCACCTTGTCCACCGCCGGGCGGCGGGTCTTGGTCTTCTCGTCGTAGTCCATCGCCTCGGCGATCGAGTCCGGCAGCAGGTGGCAGCCGAACGGGAACACGTCGTGCATGCCCACGGCGAACCGCGAGCCGTTCCGGAGGGCCATGCCCTCACCTCCTAGAGTCGCCAGCCTTCTTGGCTAGCATGGCTATGCAAGTAGATTGGCATAGCATAGCTAGCCAAGTCAACGGTTACCGTGAACTTTTCTAGGCAGCCCAGCCAGGTGACCTCTACGCTGGACGGCATGAGCCTTGATCCCGATGACCCGCGGCCCCCGTACCAGCAGGTGGCGAACGCGCTCCGGGCCGCGATCCTGACCCGCAAGCTCGCCCCCGGCGAGAAGCTGCCGTCAGGCAACGAGCTGGCGTCGCGCTACGGCGTGGCCAGGATGACCGTCCAGCAGGCCATCCGGCTGCTGCGCGACGAGGGACTGGTCGTGTCCCGCCAGGGCAGCGGCGTGTTCGTCCGCGAGCGCACCACCCGCGCCGTCGCGCTGCGCCCGCATGTAGAGATGGCATTCGAGCAGCCCAAGGTCTCGATCGACTTCGCCGGGTTCTCCGGCGAGACCCTGCACGGCGTCATGCAGGAGCCGCTCGACAAGATCCGGATCGGCCAGCTCCGGCCCGAGTCCATCACCGTGCGGATCCTGATCCCCGACACCTCCCGGCCGTGGGCATTCCCGTGCCGCGCCGACGACCAGGCCGACGAGCCCGCGTTCCGGCACCGGGCCGAGCAGATCAGCCGCCGCCACACCGACGCCATCACCGAGTCCGTCGCCGAGCTGGCCGACCTCGGCCTGGTCGCCGACGCCTCCGCCCAGGTCCGCGTGCACGGCGGGTCAGCCACCTTCAAGCTCTACATCCTGAACCGGAGCCAGGCGTTCTTCGGCTTCTACCCGATCACCGAGCACGCCGTCTCGCTCGACGGCCAGGCAGTGCCGATGTTCGACCTGATGGGCAAGGACGTGACCCTGTTCCATTACGCTGCCGACGACCCGGCCGGGATCGGCGGCCAGTACCTCACCCAGGCTCAGGCCTGGTTCGACAGCATGTGGAGCACCGTCAGCCGCGACCAGCCCCGATGACCGAGCTAGCCGCGCTGCTCGCCAGCGCGCGGTACCTGCTGCTGGACTTCGACGGCCCCGTCTGCGCCGTCTACACCGGACTCCCCGCTCACATCGTCGCCCGCAGGCTCCGCGAGCAGCTCGGCGCCAACGGCATCACCCTCCCCGACGACGGGCAGCCATCGGATGACCCGCTTGACATCTTCCGGCAGACCAGCCAGCTCGGCCCGCAAGTGACAGCCGCAATCCACCAGCTGCTCACCAGCCTCGAAGTCCAGGCCATCGCCACCGCCCGGCCCACACCCGGCGCCGCCGAGCTGATCCGAGAAGCCCGCCAGACCGGCCGCGGCGTCGCGATCGTCAGCAACAACTCCGAAGCCGCCATCCACGCCTACCTTGACCTGCACCAGCTCGCCGAGCACGTTGCCCTGGTCCTCGGCCGCCACGGCGACGACCCGGACCTGATGAAACCCTCGCCCTACCTCGTCCGCGCCGCGGTCGGCATCCTCGACACCGAAGGCCGGTACTGCGTCTTCGTCGGCGACTCGCCGAGCGACGTACTCGCCGGGAAGCTCGCAGGCGTCCCGTTCATCGGCTACGCCCCCAGCCCGGCCAAGACCCGCGACCTCACCGCCGCAGGCGCCCGGACTCTCACGGCCAGCATGGACCAGATCCGGACCGCCATCTGCGGACTGCCACCGGCGCGCGTTGCCGAATTACGCCGTACTTAGATCAAGGCGGCGTCGCTCCGCGCCGCCGCTCGCGCCCGTCACCGGGCTCCGCGTTGAGGACGCCCGCCCGGCACGGGCGCGCCGCCGTTGGGCGAGACATCCTCAGATCAGCGGGGCTCATCCGTCATTTCCTCCGCTGCTGAGCGGGCCATCTTCCTCGCTCCCCATTGTCCAGTTCGCGGCTACCGCGTCTAGGGCGCTCCCTGCGGTCGCGTCGCACGCGATCGACTACGCCGACCCCAGACCCGCCACCCACTCACAAGGAGATCGGCACCTGCGAGGAAACCGGGAGGTATGCAGGCAAATCTCGCGGCGTCATTATTCTCCGACGGCTGGACGGAGATGGAAGTTGTTCGGATTAGTTAGGTACGTACGATTACCGCGTTGTATCAGAGATCCGAGAACTTCTACCTGGGTGAAGTCTCGATGAGCGGATAGGGCAACCTGATAATCTTCTTCGGACAAGCTAACAGACACTCGGCGCATTCTTTCAGAAACGTCACCAGACACAACCCCGGCGATCGATACCTCACCGGCTCCATAGTTACCCTCCCGATGAAGCCGGACTACATTACCTATGATTCTAACATCTTCCTCAGGCACCAAGGCCCTTAGTTCACGAGCGGCCTCGCGGAGCACCGGTATCGAGTCGCTATCGAATCTTACGACAGGAGCAAGTTCGCGGATGGGACGCTCTAGAGCCCAAGAAAATCGCACATCAAATGTGGTCTCATCTTGACCCGACAACGTCACAAGAGATTCGCATAGATTAGCGCTGACACCTGCGCCCTGCCGCTGCACAAATGCGTCGATGCCTGCATTGGCGTTGATAACCTCTTGGGCAGCCGTTTGGGCTGCGCCCAACGCTTGATACAGGAAGCGTGTTACTGACCGCTCGTATGGCTCACCAGTATCAAAATCCTCTGGCTCAAAGAGAACTCCATCCTCATCGGGCCTGAGTCGCGGTGGGACAGGAACCCATATCGAGATTACGTAGCTCCCTTCGGTTGCAGGACCAGTCAGAACTTTTCTCATTAGCTCAGCAGCTCGCGGCGGACGCCGAGGTGGCAGGACCAGACTGCGTTCCTCGAATGAGGTCCACGCTGCGGCGAGCATCCCGCTGGCGGCAGCGAAGCCGTCTGCTGCGTCCCTGAGTGGCGCAGTGCCCGGTGGGCCACCGTGCTCGCTATGAATCTCTTGAATGTCAAAAGTCAAGGTAACTAGCTCACGAAACACCTCAAGCTCTGAGCGATTCTCAACAATTGACAGAGTCCGCAAGAGTTCGCTGATACGGCGGGTGTAGTCAGAAGCAACGTGAGAGGACGGCGCGATAATCTCGTAAGTACCTTCTTCGGCTGGAAGAATCCATACGTCAGGTTGGCCCGGAATCCTAGCCGACGGTCTGGTCCATCCATGAATTCGGAGGTAGAGACGAACATTTCTAGGCGCCGGACTCTCCAGCGCCTTTTGATCAATGACTTGAACCCTCATGAGACGACAGCCTCGTCTTCACGGTTCTCCACCAAGGCGCGAATCGTCTCAGGGG
>Ga0335081_10014366_pt1 | contig 12810 bp, 7 predicted proteins | sample Lox_Sample_35_FD_206713 | JGI IMG/M metagenome (GOLD analysis project Ga0335081, IMG submission 206713) | Soil microbial communities from Loxahatchee National Wildlife Refuge, Florida, United States - Lox_Sample_3.5 | ecosystem: Environmental > Terrestrial > Soil > Wetlands | place: USA: Florida...
CCGCTGGAAGAGGTCGTCACGGTCACGGTAGCACTCGCGCTGACCGTGGTTTCGTCGGCACTGGTGGCGACGACTTGATAGATACCGGTAGCAGTTGGCGCTGTGTAGAGTCCGGCGCTGTTTATCACTCCCCCAGCGCTCTCCTGAACTGTGAAATTTACGGCGGTATTGGTCAGGCCTGAGACAGTGGCCGCGAATGTTCGCGTCGCGCCGGGATGCAGTGTGACCACTTCAGGAACAATCGTTACTTGGGGCGTCGGAACGGTCACCACGGCTAGGCCACTGGCGGCCGAATTGGCCTGGCTCGTCGCTAAGATGTAAAAGGTGCCAGCCCCATTGGGTGGAGGAGTGTAGAGACCTTCACTGTCGATCGTACCTCCAGCGCTTCCTTCCACGCTCCACGTCACCGCAGTGTTGGTGGTTCCGGTGACCTTGGCCGTAAAGGCTTGTGTCGCATCCCTTAGCACCGTCGCGGAATTGGGCATGACCGTAACATTTATGAGGGGAGGACCTGAATGGGCAGACGAAGAAGTTGAACCCCCGCCGCATCCCCACGCGCCAAATGTTGCAGCTATAACCAGCGTGATGCCGATCCGATGAGATCCCGGTTTCATGAATAAATTGGATCGCTCAAGGGTCCGTGAATTTTTCATACGCTACCTCCGTCATGCTCAGTCGTTGGGCAAATGCCAAGGCCTGCGTCCCGCGACATTGGCGCGAAGCCGCTGGCGGCGCAATGGTTGGCGTCTGGTCTGTGGGTGTTTTTGATCTGATCGTGCAACTCATTGAATACAGGGGGGCTTGTAGGTTCACACCCGCATATTTCCCTAAGTCATACGCAGGGGTGATAGACTACGGGCCATCTGGGGAGCGGCTATGGAGGCTATCGACCGAACCCGCAAGGTGCGATTCGACGCCTTTGAAGTGGACATGCGTTCGGGTGAAGTGCGCAAGCACGGCATCCGGCTAAAACTTCATCGCCAACCCTTCCAGGTACTCTCGCTCTTGCTCGAGCGTCCCGGAGACCTAGTCACGCGCGAGGAGCTTCGCCAGAAACTCTGGCCCGGCGAGACTTTTGTTGATTTCGATACCGGCCTGAACAGTGCCGTCAAAAAGTTGCGCGACGCGCTGTGCGATTCAGCCGAGGAACCCCGCTACATCGAGACTCTGCCACGCCGGGGATACCGTTTCATTGCTCAGGTGCAAAACGGCGATTCGTCTGCCGCAGTAGCGCCGGTCGAGTCGCTCGCTGTTCTCCCTTTGCCACCAAATCCAAATGGGAAGGGGCTTAGGGCGGAAAGGCCGGCGGGGGCAACAGTCGACGTCCGACGAACCGGGACTTCGCGGGCGCGTCTCTGGCTTGCCCTGGGCAGCGTGGCTGGACTCGCGCTGGTTGCCGTCAGCTACGTTATATTCCCGGGCCACACTGGGCATGCGTCCCAAACCAAAATCAGGTCCCTCGCAGTCCTGCCCTTGAGCAACCTGTCGGGCGACTCAACTCAGGAATATCTGGCTGACGAGATGACCGAAGAACTGTGCGGACGCCTCGCCCGAATCCATGAACTGCGAGTCATTTCCCGTACCTCGGTCATGCGCTTCAAGGGTACGAAGCTACCGGTGCCAGAGATTGCCAGGACGCTTGGAGTGGACGCCCTCGTCGAAGGCTCGGTGATACGGCAGGGAAACCGGATTCGTGTGCACGCCCAGTTGATTCGTGCCGCAACCGACGAGCACATTTGGGCGGATGAGTACGATGGCGAGTTAGGCGACGTACTTACCCTCGAAAGCGAAGTGGCGCAATCTATCGCACGCACAGTGGAGGTCAAGGTCACCGGAGAGGAGCATGCCAGGCTGGCCGCGGCGCATCATGTCTCACCTGAAGTGTACGAGAGCTATCTCAAAGCCGAAGAAGAATTCAGCAGGAGCAGCAGCCCAGATGGATTTAAACAGAGCATTGCTTATTTTGAGGAAACTATCGGCAAGGACGCTAACTTTGCACCCGCTTATGTCGGCCTCGCAAATGCCTACGAGAGGCTCGGATCGGTTCGTATCGGTGGCTCCCCGAAGGAAACGCATCCAAAAATGATGAGCGCAGCCCGAAAAGCGATTGAACTGGATCCGGACCTTGCGGCACCCCACGTCTTGCTTGCGGCGGTATATCAGAAACAGTGGCAGTGGAGCGACTCCGAAGCGGAATTCAAGCGGGCTCTGGAGTTGAACTCCAACGATGCTGGCGCCTATGTCGGATACGCCAAGTGGCTGCTGTGCCAGGGGCGGACGGACGATGCTCTGGCGTGGGCCCAGCGTGCCCGCGACCTTGATCCGCTTGGGGCCGCTGGTGATTTGCTTGGATTCCCTGGCATCACTAAGGGCTGGATATTGTTTCATGCGCGACGTTACGACGAGGCCATCCGGGAGTTGCGAAGCGACGACCCGGACCATTGGTATCTGGGGATGGCCCTGATTGCCAACGGCCAGCCGGACGAAGCGATTCCGGTGTTGGAGAAGGCGCTCGGCAGCGGCCGGAATCCGGCTGTGATGGGCATCTTGGTTCGGGCCTATGCGCATGCGGGGCATCGCGAGGAAGCGCTTCGTTTGCTCGATGAACTGAAGCGACGGCAGCGAACCAGATACGTTCCTACTGCCGCATTTGTGAACGCTTATCTGGGCCTCGATGACGACGAGCAGGCACTTGACTGGCTGGAACGCGCCTACCAGGAGCAGTCAAACATCCTGCAATTGATCAAGGTCCATCCGTACTTTGATCCCTTACGCGCCGACTCGCGTTTTGTCGATCTGGTCCACCGCGTCGGACTGGACCAGCCTCGATAGCCACCTTTCTTTGTTTTGAGAAGCGTTGCTCGCGGATTCAGCCTCGCTCCCAGCCGCTCCTTATTAATTATCTGGAGGATTAATTATCTGGAAGTCATCGCTAAATACTCGTTGGTTACATGTTCTTTCTCGCCAATGTACGACGCACAGGCAATTACGCACACCTTGGCCGATTTTCGGATATGATGCTGTACCACAGATCGTAGGCCTGCTCCGATTGAATTTGCCTGGGGTGTGTCGATGAGATTGCGACCCCGCCGCTGCTTTTCAGCCTTTCTCCTGGCGATTTGCTTGGCAAATGAACTGAGCGCGCAGACCACGACCTCCGGCGCAGTGACCGGCGTCGTTACCGATGAGAGCGGCGCGGTTGTGCCGAATGCGGATGTGGAGATCAGGGACGTCAACAAGGGCACGACAGTATCAACCAAAACAGACCGCGATGGCGTATACCACTTCTTCTTTCTTTCTCCCAGCCAATACACGCTAACCGTAGAGCACGACCGCTTTCGCATGGAAAGCCGGAGCGTGACGGTATTGCTGGAGACCCCGGTCACGGTCAACATCACACTGGAGATCACGAAAGCAAACACGGAACTGGTCGTGACCGCAGAAGCCCCGCTGGTTCAGGCCGACAACGGGGACGTTTCGATTACCATGAGCCAGACGCAGATATCGGAACTACCCAATCCCGGTAACGACCTCACCTACATCGCTCAGACCGCTCCCGGCGCAATCATGGCCACCGATAATGCGCGCACTGGAGGCGGGGGCGGAAACTTTTCCATCTTGGGCATGCCGGGGACCTCAAATCTCTTCACCTTGAACGGCATGAACGACAATTCGGGTCATGTTAATTTCACTGGCGCTACGGGTATGCTTCTGGGTCAGAACCAAATTCAGGAAGCCACCGTCGTGAGTGATGGCTACTCGGGACATTTTGGAGATGCCCCAGGCTCCTTTGTGAACTACGTCACAAAGTCCGGAGGGAACGACTTCCATGGAAACGCCAAATATTTTTGGAATGGCAGCGTGTTGAACGCTACCGACTGGATCACGAAAGCATTCGGCAATCCTCGCCCGTTCGATGTCGCCAATCAGTGGGCGGGTTCGCTGGGAGGGCCCATCAAGAAGAACAGGTTGTTCTTCTTTTTTGATACCGAGGGTTTGCGAGTCTTGCTGCCCTCTCCCGTTCAGGTGGTTCTCCCGAGCCCGCAGTTCGAGACAGCAACCATCGCTAATATCGATTCGATCTTTGGCTCTGCGTCCGCTTCCGATGCTTTCTATAAGCAAATCTTCAGCCTGTATAACCAGACCCCTGGAATAGCAGCAGCTACTAAGGGGAGCTTCGCCAATCCTCTCGGCTGTCGCGACACGAGCCCGAATGGTGTGTTCACCCGAGGGCAACTCGGTGTGAGCCTTCCGTGTGCAATCCATTTTCAGGAAACACTTGGGCAGCCGACAAGTGAATCCCTTGTGTCTGGCCGTATGGATTGGAACCTTCGGTCCAACGATCGTGCTTTCTTACTCCTCCAGTACGACAATGGCCGTCAACCCATTGTCGTCGACCCAATAAGCTCACTCTTCAACGTCTATGAGACCGGGCCATGGTGGGAAGCCCAGTTGAACGAAACTCACACCTTTGGAACAACCGCTGCGAACCAGTTCCTGTTGGCGGGTATTTACCAGGATGGGGTAACGAGCGTCGTCAACCCGGCGCAAACCCTGGCTGCTTTTCCGACCACCCTGGATTGGTCCAACGCTGGTGGGCCATTCACGCAGCTGGGAGGATTTGACTCCATCTACGGTTATCCCCTCGGCCGAGGGCTCACGCAGTATGAGATCGCCGATGATTTCCTGAAGACGCGGGGCAAGCACAAGTTCGGATTTGGTCTGGATTTCCTGCGAGCATATTTGAGCAACACAGACTATACGCAAAACGCCGTCGGAGACGTGCTTCCATCAACCATCGACGCATTTTATTCTGGAGGTGTGGACCCCGCATCTCCACAGAGTGACTCCACGAGCTTGCGTCAATCGTTTGCCACGCAGCTATCGCAGCGCTTCGCTTCCTACACTCTTGCGGGCTATGGGCAGGATGAGTGGAAGGTAAAATCCAACCTGACCCTTGCTCTCGCTCTGCGGGCAGAACATGAATCAAATCCGGTCTGTGCCCACGATTGCTTTTCTGAATTATCTGGACCGTTTGAATCGATCAGTCACGACCCCGCGCAGCCTTACAATCAGGCGATCGCGAAACGTGAACAAGCTTTCTTTCACAAGGATGTTGTTGCTTGGGCGCCGCGATTCAGTTTCGCCTGGCAACCGCTTGGAGTTTCGCATAATACAGTAGTGCGTGCCGGGTTCGGTTTGTTTTATGAGCTAACCGGCGGCTTCGCAACCTTTTTTTCTGACAATCCACCACTCGTGAACCGCGTCAACGTGTTTGGCGCCTATAATCTCGCCCCGCAAGAAACCAACAGCCTTTTTAGTGTAGCCGCGGCTTCGAATGCTGCCTTCGTCCAGGGGTTTGCAGCCGGCGAAAACCTGGCTCAGATCAAAACGTCAGATCCTCACTTTTTCCCTCCCAGCGTTATCGTTGCGACGAATCATCCCCGTTTACCCCAGTATCAGAAGTGGAGCCTGGAAGTGCAGCAGGGGTTTGGTACCCGCACTTCGCTGACTCTTGGATACTACGGCAATCACGGAATTCATGAGTTCGTGCAAAATCCCTCGGCCAATGCTTACGGATGGGGTCCGTTTCCCGCTGCGCTCTGCAGCAGTCCGCCCGTTCCGCCATGCGCCGACCCTCGTTTCAGTGGCGTCACTGAATACGCGACACGCGGAATCTCGAACTACAATGGCGTGGTTGTTTCCTTCCGCCGCCGATTCGCTGGTTTTGGCAATGGTTTGTTCCAGGCAAACTACACCTACGGCCACGCTCTGGATGAGGTTTCCAACGGCGGCCTGGCCGAATTCACTGCAGGCAGCTCCGACTTCCCCCAGGATCCCTTTAATCTGCGAGGCAGCTACGGAGCGGCAGATTACGATGTTCGTCACTCCTTGAATGCGAGCTATGTGTGGCAGCTCCCGGTAAAGACCATGCTGCATGGACGGGGCTACGATTCCGTGGTCAAGGGGTGGCAGGTCTCGGGAACGATTTTCGCCAGAACCGGATTTCCATACACGGTAATCGATCTCGCAGAATCCGCTAACCTGGCTCGGAGGAATTTTGATGGAACGATCTACGCTGTGCCAGTTGCACCACTCAGCGGGTCCCATTCCTGCGGAGCGGGAGCCGTAATCCCACCATTCCCAAATCCTTGTTGGCCTCCGCAACTGGTTACGCAAGCCGACGGTTCAGAAGCGCCGAATCCAGGCGCACTGTTTGTACAGACGGGCTGCGAGACTTCGTTCAATGCGGGGAACGTGCCAAGTTCACAGGGCTTTTGTTCTGGCTCTGGCGTTTCCTTTGCGCAAGGACGCAACCGTTTCCGCTATCCGAGCTATTTCAATACTGACTTCACTGTCATGAAGAAAACGAACCTTGTTGGCCGAGACAAGGTTGTGCTGGGAATTGGTGCCCAATTCTTTAATTTTTTCAATCACCCGAATTTCGGTCCGCCTGTCAATGACAGCTCAGACCCATCGTTCGGAGAGATATCGACGATGGAGATGCCTCCGACTGGCATCCTGGGGGCTGGCCTTGGAGGCGATGTTTCGCCTCGCATGATTCAGTTGAAAGCGCAGATCCAGTTTTAGGCGCTGCTGAACTCTCTTTCCACCGTCAAACTGAGCCAGCTTGCGGGCGGCGAGGATGCTCGCCGCGATCAACAGCACCCGTTTGCGGCCCTCGTCCACGCCGGACAGTTTATCAGTTTCTCTTTTTCTTCGCTACAACCGCCTAGCGAGCACCCACAGGTGTGAAATCACAGGTGTGAAATTTTGGGCTGGTTTTCTAAGTGAATGATAATGATGGTGGCCAGGGACGGAGTTGAACCGCCGACGCCAGCCTTTTCAGGGCTGCGCTCTACCACCTGAGCTACCTGGCCACGTCCCGAGACCCGCGAGAGGCGGGCGGTGCGAAGGATTCGCTTCGAGCTGATGGTTGGCGGGAGTGCCGATCGAACGCTGACGAAGCAAATCCGGAACCGGAAGCGCCTGGAACGTCCTCGATTATAGCAATCGTGCAGAATTCCCTCAATTGGGAGACGCAAACCACCCAACATCGGCCAGGGATTTACACCGATGGACACGGATAGGCACAAACAATCCTTGTCCGTGAACATGCGCGCTTCCGCAGCAATGGTCGTTATGCGGCAAAACTTTGCACGAACTCCACCAGGCTGCGTAGTGCGATGCCTGACGGGCCTTTCGCAATCCACGGCTTCTGCTCTTCCATCCATGCCGTGCCGGCGATGTCGAGGTGAATCCAGGGAGTGTCTTCCGCAAATTCCTTCAGGAACATGGCGGCAGTAATGGCGCCGCCCCAGCGTCCGCCGGAGTTGACGATGTCGGCAATCGAAGAGCGAATCTGCTCTCTGTATTCGTCATCGAGGGGCATGCGCCACATTTTTTCCCCAGCTTTGGCGTTGGCGTTGCGAAAACGCTCGTACATGTCGTCGTCGTTCGAGAAGATACCCGCATTGTTGTAGCCGAGCGCCACCACGACGGCGCCGGTCAGCGTGGCCGCGTCCACCAGGTGCGTGCAGCCGAGTTGACGCGCGTAGTACAAGCCGTCGGCCAGGACGAGGCGGCCTTCGGCGTCGGTGTTGATGATCTCAATGGACTTGCCCGACATGGCGATCTGCACATCACCCGGCTTCTGGGCGTGGCCGGAAGGCATATTCTCGGTTGCGCAGACGATGCCGATCACCTTGACCTTCGGCTTCAGCAGCGCGATAGCGCGCATGGCCCCGATCATGGTGGCGCCTCCGGCCATGTCGTATTTCATCTTCTCCATGCCGTCGGCGGGCTTGATCGAAATTCCTCCGGTGTCGAAAGTAATTCCCTTCCCCACCAGGCCGAGGACAGGCGTTGCGGGCGCACCGGCAGGCTCGTAGGTCATGACGATTAGCGCGGGTGGCTCGTCGGATCCCTGGGCCACGCTCCAGAACGCGCCCATTTTCATTTCCTTGATCATGTCGGCGCCGTAGACTTCGCACTTCAATCCGACTTCGGAGCACATCCTCCCGGCGCGCTCGGCCAGGATTGTCGGCGTCATGCGATTCGAAGGCTCGTTGACCAGATCGCGCGTGAAGTTCTGCGACTCACCTTTGATCTGGGCTTCGGCGGCACTTTTTTCGAGTGCAGCTTTGTCACCCGCGGTGACGATGGTGATGGCATCGATCTTCTGATCTTTGCGGTCGCTGCGATAGTAGTCGGGATCGAAATTCCCCACGTGCGCTCCCTCAACGACAGCATGGACAGCCTCCTCGGCCGGGACGCCCAAAGGCGCGATGAACGTGAAGTTGCGAAGGGCACGCGCTTTCAGCGTCCGGACGGCGGTTCCCGCGATGCGGCGCAGATCGTAGCTGGAGAACTTTTTTGCACTGCCGCCGGAAACCAGCAACAGGCGCTTGGCTTTGATGCCGGCAGGCTTATGGATGAGGTTTGTCTCAAAGGGCTTGCCGGTGACTTCACCGCTGGCCAGCAAATCGGCGGCGGCCGATTGAACGGCTGCATCGGTGGCTGAGATTTTCAGGTCCGGCTTCTTGTCTTTTTCTTTGACGTTGGGCGCAGGCTCCGAGTGATCGAGCACCACGGCGACCAGACATTCAGCTTCAACTTCAGCGGGACTTGCCAGAGAGATTGTGGTCTTCATATTGTTTGGAGAATGCAAGGAATAGTCCAGTATCGTCGGCGCGAGGGGAAAAGCGCAAGTTGGCGGCGCAGGGAAGTCTACCAAGTGCTTAACTCGCCAGCGCGCTTGGGAAACGAGTCTGGAAGTCGAGCAGGCCGACCCACTCTGGAGCAACGGTAATGCGCACCATGGACGGGACCATCGACCGCAATTGATTCACCCAAGCCTTTCCTTGTTCGGGGCCGAAGTAGCGCTCGGCGGCGGCGGCGTATTCAGGCACGATTCCATCGCAGGGCTCGAGGCGCGCCGTGCCACGAATCAGCAGCACCTTGTGGGGAAAAGTATTGTCATCAATCGTGAGAGACACTTTCGCATTCTTAGCCAGAGCTTTCAGCTTGGGCGCTTTGGGCGGCGTCGCCATGACGATGTGCTTGCCGTTCCAGTGAAACCAGATGGGAACTACCCGAGGCGAACCGTCGGTCCACACATAGGCGAGGCGGGCGGGAATCCTCGACTGCAACAACTCTTGTGAAGCGGGGTGCTGCAGAAGGCCAAGATCTCCCTGCTGAACGCGCTGCATGAGACACCTCCTGATCGCCGGGGACGCTAATGAAACACTCTCGAGCGCCAAAACCCTATTCGACAACTCGGCAGCATTGTGCTCCGCGGACTATCGAAGGTCAAGGACGGGCCGGAGCGCACTCATTTTTTTGGGTGGGAAGCCATCGGCCGGGAGGTTGCAACCATGTACTGGCCTTCATCGGGATCGAGAGCATCCAGATCGAGGTACTCGTTGGCCCACTGGGGGTTATACATACTGCGCGCGCGGAAGTAATAAGTCTTGCCGGGCTCAGCGTTGAGGCGGGCAAATGCCGCAAGTTTCGAAAAACGCTTAAAATGCGACTGCCATTTGATACACAGGTGATGCTCGCCAGGGCTCACTTGGAAGAAAATATAAGAGCCCCCATGAGTGGCCCCCATCCATGCGCCGTCGAGACCCACTTTGATGGTGATGGCGCCAATGGTTGGCTGGATTGTGGTGAAATCCTCGGCGACGTAGACCAGCGCCTTGCCGGGATCGGGCTGAGCCGGCGTCCGGGCGGTCGAGGTCTCCGTGTCGAAGCCAATTCCTGTCGGGCCGCAAGCGGCTTGAGGGTGCGGGACGGCCGGAGTCTCCTGGGCAAAAGCAGAAGCGACAAAGAAGAGGATGACGGCGATAGCGGCTTTCATTGGTTCCCCTCTACCATGATATGCGGGGATCGTTTGGCGGATGTTCAGATTTGTAGAGTTTTGCAAAATTCAGTCAAGAGCGTTCCGTTGGGATGCCAGCGCAATTCATCCCGCAGAAGCCCGGCGGGTTGACCGATCCGTCCGCATCTGGGATATGATTCCAGCCATCTTCAGAGTCGAGGTCTTTCATGCTGATTCGAGGAAAGGGTGTTGTTGTCGTGGCCGCGTTGTCACTTGGACTCGCCGCCTTCAGCAATCGCAACAGCGTGACGTCTGCCGCCCCCCAGGCCGCGGAGCCAGCTAAGGTCCATGCCGCTGTGGAAACCACCCCGGCGAGTCTTTCGATCCCCGACACGACGCTGGCCATCAATTCGCCGACGCCTTTGTCGCAGCGGGTTGTGCACTACGAAATCGATGCCAGGTACGACGCGGTGAAGCATACCATCGACGCCACCGAGGTTCTCACCTATCACAACCTGACCGGGCAGGCGCTCGACCACTTCCCTTTTCATCTGTATCAAAACGCTTTTCAGCCGAATGCGACGTGGGTGCGCGAGGCCAAGCGCGACGGCAGTCGCGACACGGTTTACGACAAGTGGGAAGCCAAGCAGCTCGGATCGGAGGAGATCAAGAGTCTCGAAGTAGCCGGACAGGGAGACCTGACCAAGAACATTCAGTTCATCGCGCCCGACGATGGCAATAAAGACGACAAGACTGTGATCGATGTGCGCGTGCCCAAACCGATTGCTCCCGACGCCTACGTGCAGTTCAAGATCGCCTTTCATGAGCAGATGCCTGAAACCCAGGAGCGTTCGGGTTGGAAGCGCGACTTCCTGCTGGGCGGCCAGTGGTTTCCCAAGGTGGGCGTGTGGTGGCACGGCGCGTGGAATTGCCACCAGTATCACTCCAACAGCGAGTTCTTTGCCGACTTCGGCGTTTACGACGTGAAGCTCACCGTTCCCCAGTATGAAGTAGTTGGCGCCAGTGGCGTCGAGGTCAGCAGTGTCAATAATCCGGACGGCACAAAAACCGTGACCTACCATGGCGATGACATCCATGACTTCGCCTGGACGGTCAGCCCGCGTTACAAGGTCAGGGAGAGCGTCTACCAGGCGGAAATGGGGCCGGTCAAACTGCGTTTTCTGATGCAACCCGCCCACTGGAACCAGGCTGAGCGTCACGAGCGCATCACGACTGAAACCATGAGCCGCTTCGAAAAGTGGTATGGGCCATATCCGTACAAAACGCTGACTGTGGTGGATCCGGAGCCTGACTCGGCGGCCGAGGGTATGGAATATCCAACTTTCATTACCGGCGGCACGACCTGGTTCATTCCGGAGGGTATACGCCTGCCGGAAGTGGTGGTTGAGCACGAGTTCGGTCACCAGTACTGGTATGGCATGGTGGCCACCAATGAATTTGAGGATGCCTGGATGGACGAGGGCATCAACAGCTACAGCGAAGTCAAGGTTCTGGATTCGATCTTCGGGGAAAACACGTCCATGATCAGCATCGCGGGCGCCACGTTCGGTGAGCCCGAGGAGCAGAGGCTGAGCTATATCGGCGTCGCGGATCTCGACCCTATCGCGGAGAACGCCTACGACTACTACAGCGGGAATTCCTATGCTGGAGTCACCTACGGCAAGACGGCGAGTGTGCTGCTGACGCTGGAAGGCCTCCTCGGCCAGGACACGATGGCCAAGGCGATGCGCACCTACTTCATGAAGTATCGTTTCACCCATCCCACGAAAGAAGACTTTCTGAAGACGATCGAGGAAGTTTCCGGCAAGAATTTGCGCTGGTATTTCAACCAGGCCGTATATGGATCACAAGTAATGGATTACGAGATCCTGAAGGTTGAGTCCTATCCGGCAGACTGGTACGAAGGGAAGGGCAAAGAGGCGCAAAGGAAAAACGCGCCGTTCACCACCGTTTACCAGTCCTATGTGTCGCTGCATCGCAAGGACGACTTCGTGATGCCGGTCGAGGTCGAGATTCGCTTCAGCAATGGCGAAAAGGTGCGCGAGCACTGGGACGGACAGAGCCGGTGGACGAGGTTCAGCTACCTGAAGAAGGCGAAGGTGGTGTCGGCGGAGCTTGATCCCGACCATAAAATCTTCATCGACCGCAACAACTTCAACAACAGCTATGTCGTCGAACCCAACCCCCAACCGACGCACAAGCTGTCCAATTACTGGTTGTTCATGACGCAGTGGGTCAGCCAGTTCTTTGCCTGGTGGGCGGTGTGAGACAGGCTGTGGGCTTTTGAGCTGCCAGGGGAGAGCATCGGGCCGCAAACTGAGCAACGAGGATAGATCGAAATGACCGAAAAGAAATCGTTCTTGAGCAGCGGGCTGGGCATGGTGGGACGCAATAAGCGCTATATTGTCTGGTTCTGGCTGTTGAACCTGACATTGGCCGAGTTCGGCACATCTGGCTTTCGCGGAAGTGCTCACGCCATACTTGATCACAGCTTCTATGCTGATCGGCTGCTTCACGGCTTCAGTTTGTCGGTTGTGTTCGAACTGCTGGCGCGGCCGGAGTTCGGTTCCTTCGATGCGGTGCGGGTGCCGGCGTTGTTTTTCGCCTTCCTCTTCTTCCTGGCAACAGCTCTGTTTCTTCCCGGGGTGTTTCAGGGATACGCCTCAACTTACCGCTTGCCGCGCGAGGATTTCTTCCGCGCCTGCGGGCGGAATTTGTGGCGCTTCATCCGCCTCATGATCGTGGCCGGCATTGTGATGGGAATCGTCGCTGGAGTTATGTTCGCCATCCAGGGCGCGGTGATTAAGAAAGCCAGCGACAGCACGAACGAACTGCTGCCATTTCGCGTGCAAATGGCGTGCCTGGGCGTAATTTTTCTGGTGATGACTACGCTACGCATCTGGTTCGACCTGGCCGAAGCCGATATCGTTCTCGACGATCAGCGGGCGGTGCGCAAGTCCATCTGG
>Ga0335081_10014367_pt1 | contig 12809 bp, 6 predicted proteins | sample Lox_Sample_35_FD_206713 | JGI IMG/M metagenome (GOLD analysis project Ga0335081, IMG submission 206713) | Soil microbial communities from Loxahatchee National Wildlife Refuge, Florida, United States - Lox_Sample_3.5 | ecosystem: Environmental > Terrestrial > Soil > Wetlands | place: USA: Florida...
CAAACAAATGGATAGATTTGCCGATAACCAACCAGTGTTCCTTTGCGAATCCTTCAGCGCAGATATTGTTGCCCGGAACAGCCACCAACACCGTGACTACCCTGGTGGCCCCGGCGGGCACGGTTTACGTGCGCTATCAGGTTGTTTTTATGCAGGGACCCGATAACGCGAATGCCTCGATGTATTTTGACGACCTCACGCTGAACCAGACCGCCGGCACAATGGTCAGTCCTCCCGTCACGCAATGGAACATCGTCTGGAGTGATGAGTTCAACGGCGCTTCCATCAATACGAATAATTGGACTTTTGAAACCGGTGATGATTGCCCTGATAATTGCGGATGGGGCAATAGTGAACGCGAGTATTATACCAGCCGCACCAACAACGCCTACGTGGATGGCAATGGTCTCCTGCACATCGTGGCGCGGCAGGAATCCATCAACGGATACAGCTTTACCTCCGCCCGCATGAAGACCCAGGGCCTTTACAGCACACCCACCTATGGACGCTTTGTCTGGCGTGCCAAGTTGCCGACCGGATTCGGCATGTGGCCGGCTCTCTGGATGATGGGAACAAATATCGGCACTGTCGGCTGGCCCGCCTGTGGAGAAATTGACGTTGTGGAAAACCCCGGAAACAAGATTTTCAACCAAAGCAGCCTCCACTACGGAACAGATTGGCAACATGTCATCAGCCAAACGGGTTATACCAATTTTACCGCCGGAAATCCGATAACCAACTTCCACACTTACGAGTTTGATTGGTCCGCCTCTTCAGAACAATTTTTAGTGGACGGGAACGTTTATGAAACCCAGAGCATCGGGACGCCTTTTAATGCGCCGCTTTTCTTCCTGATGAATCTGGCGGTGGGCGGCACCTACCCCGGCACCACGAGTGATAGCGACATCATCGCATCCAACACATTTCCGAAGGAGATCCAGGTGGATTATGTGCGGGTCTATGAGCAGACCGCACCCCTCGCCCTTTCCGTGGCAACACAACCGAATGGCAGCATGGTTTTAAGCTGGCCGACCAATATTGTTTGCCACCTGCAGATCCAAACGAATTCCTTGAACGGCGCAAATTGGTCGGACACGAGTGTCTCGACGAGTCCGTTTGTGGTATCGCCTGACCCCGGCAGCGCCAGCGTCTTTTACCGGCTGGAGTCTCCCTGAGACGTGGTGCGGGGTCTTGCCGGCAAGTCGCTCGGGGGATGACGAAGCCGCTTGCGCGAAGCACGAGCTTTGTTTTTTGAAAACCTGCAATTTATTATGATACGCCGATTGTTTTTTTCCGTGGTGCCCGGGTTGTTCCCGGGTGGGACTGGTTCACTGATGAGCCGGATTGGTTTCATCGGGTTTTGTTGCGCGATGCCGGTCCATCTTCCCGCACAGCAGCCCTGGACGAACACAACTCTTTCGGCAAGCCAGCGCGCCACCCTTTTGCTTAACGCAATGACCTTCAGTGAGAAGGCTGCCATGGTCTACGGCACGGCCGGCCCGACTGGCAGCAACTATGTAGGCAACATTGCCAACAACACCCGGCTCGGCATTCCGTGGTTGTTTTTGAACGACGGACCTGCCGGCCTTCGGTTGTCCGACAGCAGCACGACTGCTTTTCCGGCTCCGATCTCGCTTGCGGCGACGTGGGACACGGCATTGGCGCGGCAATACGGCAGCCAAATCGGTGCCCAATGCCGCGGCAAAGGCGTTGGTGTTCTATTGGGGCCGATGATGAACATGGCGCGGGTGTATGAGGACGGGCGGGCTTTTGAAGGCTACGGTGAAGATCCGTACCTTGCGGGAGCGATGGCCGCGGCGGAAATTCCCGGCATCCAAAGCCAGGGCGTCATCGCCACCGCCAAGCATTTTGTGTGCAACGATCAGGAGATCAACCGCACAACGATCAGCGCCGACGTGGACGAACGCACCCTCCAGGAAATCTATGAGGCGCCGTTTCGCGCCTCCGTGCGGGCCGGGGTTGGCGCGGTCATGGCCTCTTACAATCTGGTGAACAGCGTCCACGCGTGCGAGTTGCCAGCGCTCAATACCACCTTGAAAAAGGCGTATGGATTCAATGGCTGGATCATGAGCGATTGGGGGGCGGCTTTCAGCACCGTGGGTGGCATGAATGATGGACTCGATATGGACATGTATTGTAACACATTTACAGCCAATAGCATGACCACCGCCATTCAATCAGGCAATGTCCCGGCTTCCGAACTGGACGGCATGGTGCAGCGGATTCTCACGACCATGTTCCAATTCGGCGTCTTTGACAATCCTCCCACCGGGAATTTGAGTTCGACGGTAACGAACTCAGCCAATGTTCTATTTGCTCGCAACGCGGCCGCGGAGGGAATGGTCTTGTTGCAAAACAACGGCGGTGTGCTGCCGCTGAGTTCGTCGGTGCATTCAATTGCCGTGATTGGTTCCGTGTCGAGCGCGTCACCGATTTCAGTGGGCGGCGGTTCCGCGAGCGTAAACCTGCCTTACAACATCACCCCGCTGGCGGGAATCACCAGCCGCGCCGGCTCTGGCGTCGCCATCGGCTACTCGCCGGTGTTCTCCCAGAGCCTCGTCCAAACGTCTCAGGTGGCGATTGTCTGTGTGGGCCAGCAGACCAGCGAAGGTTCCGATCGCTCCAATCTTTCGCTGCCCAGCGGCCAGGACGCCCTCATCAGCGCCGTGGCCGCCGCCAACCCGAATACCATCGTCGTGATGTATGAGTCTTCCGCCACGCTGATGCCGTGGGCCAGTCAGGTCGCAGGAATTGTGATGGCGTGGTATCCGGGACAGGAAAATGGCGACGCGCTGGCTCAAGTCCTGTTCGGGGACGTGAACCCATCGGCGAAACTTCCCGTGACGATCGCCGCATCCTCAAACCAGGTGCCCACGAGCACCACCGCGCAATGGCCCGGCATCAACCTTCACGCGGCCTACTCCGAAGGGTTGGAAATCGGTTATCGCTGGTATGACACAAACAACGTGGCTCCGCTGTTCCCGTTTGGTTTCGGCTTGTCCTACACGACGTTCGGTTACAGTAACCTCACCGTCGGTGCCGTCAGTCCTTCGGGGCAGGTGCAAATCGGCTTCGACCTGACGAATACGGGCGGCCGCGCGGGCGCCGAAGTGCCCCAGCTTTATCTGGGCTTTCCCGCCGCCGCGGGCGAGCCGCCGAAGTTGCTCAAAGGTTTCCAAAAAATCACCCTCTCACCGGGACAGACCCGGCATGTGACCTTCAATCTTGATTGGGAGGACCTGGCGAATTGGGACGCAACGGCGCGTGGTTGGGTCGTGACGCCGGGCCAATTTCAAGTCCTGGTGGGCGCTGCTTCACGTGACATCCGGCTGTCGGGATCGTTCGCGGTTTCTGCGCCAATTCCGCCGAGTGACCTCGCGAATGTGGCATTGCACCAGCCGGTGGCGGTTTCATCAACCTTTTCCCCGAACACTCCTGGCCCGGCGGCAGTGGATGGTGACCCGACCTCAGTCTGGTCCTCATCAACCGGCGATCCGCAATGGATTTCAGTGGACCTTGGCGTGACGCGGGATTTGTCCCGCGTGCGGTTGGGCTGGAACACCAATTACGCCAGCAGCTATGCAATCCAGATTTCACCGGACGGAACGAATTGGACGGCCATTTTCAACACAAACAATGATATTGGCGGCATTGAGGACATTCTGGTTTCCGGCCGTGGCCGTTACGTGCGGATTTACGGGATGGTGGAGGGTTCGCCCGGTTTGGGTTATTCGCTGTCGGAGCTGGAAGTTTATTCGCAGCCGCAGGAGCCCTTTGGGGGGACCGTTCCTACCACGCCGGGCGTCATCCAAGTGGAGAACTACGACACCGGTGGCGAAGGTGTGGCCTATTATAACACCACGGTGGGCAATCCGGGCGGGGTTTACCGGTCGGATGACGTGGGGATCGAACCCACATCGGACACGGGCGGCGGCTACGGCGTGAGCTGGCTCAACAACGGCGAATGGCTGGAATACACGGTCAACCCGCCGGACCCCACGGCCAAGTACAGCATCAGCCTCCGTGTGGCTGCACCTGTGGCCGGCGGTCAACTGCGGGTGAGGCTCAACGGCGCCGTGCTGGGCACAGTCGCCATTCCCAACACCGGCGGCTCTCAAAGCTGGCAGACCGTCACCTTGCCGGCAGTTTCCCTGACGGGCGGCATCGGGAGTCAGGCGCTGCGGTTGGAAGTGATTTCCAATGGATTTAGTATCAACTGGATTGGCTTGAATTCCACGCCGAGCGGCAAAAACATCGCGTTGCTCAAAGCGGCTACGGCTTCCTCCCTCGAAAATGCAAGCTACCCCGCCACGAACGCCTTTGACGGTAATCTGAGCACCCGCTGGTCTTCAGCTTTCAGTGATCCGCAATGGATTTATGTGGATTTGGGGGCAACTTACAACATCTCGGAAGTGGTGCTCTACTGGGAAGCGGCCTACGGGAAGAGTTATCAGATTCAGGTTTCCTCCGACGCCACCAACTGGGCCACGATTTACAGCACGACTACGGGGTCTGGCGGCACCGAGGATTTGACCGGTTTATCCGGAACGGGTCGTTACGTGAGGATGTATGGGACGGTCCGAGGGACGGTTTATGGCTATTCGCTCTGGGAATTTCAGGTTTTTGCTGCCCTTGCGCCGAAGTTGTCTATCGCCCTGAGCGGGACAAACGTCGTCATTTCTTGGCCGGCCTCGGTGACCAGTTGGTCGCTGCAAACAACGCCGGCGCTGGGATTTCCCGACGGCTGGACCACCCTGACGAACGCCCAGTGGTTCCTGAATTCGGAATACCTCGTCACGAATGCGGTCGGTGCGGCGGCGCAATTCTACCGCCTCGCGCAGAACCCCTGAGCGTTGCCTCTGCGCGCAATGAAATCGTTTTCCATCCGGCGGGCCTTCGACAAAACCTGGCGCGATCCGTTTGAATGTGCATAATCCGGATTGAAATGATCAGATACAATTTCCTGAAGGCCTTGTTATGAAGCCAATCATCCACCCGGCGGGGTCGAAGACCACAGGCGCGGCCATGGGTGCCGTGACGCTGTTGACCGGCTCTTTGTTTTTCCTCGTCGTCCCGCGCCTGGCCGGCCAGGATGCTCCACTGCCGGAACTGCAAACGGCCGAGCAAGTCCGGCAATTGACTCCGGAGCAGGCCGCGCGTCATTATCCGGTGCGGCTGCGCGGAGTGCTGACGTTTTTCGACCAGGCCCAGTTTTACCGGTTTTTCCAGGACGACACGGCGGGCATCTATCTCTTTCCAAGTGACGCGTTGACCAATGCGGCCCTGGCCACGGGAGAATTGGTGGAGATCGAAGGTCAGACCAGCCCCGGCGAATATGCGCCGACGGTCACGCCGCAACGGACCAAAATTCTGGGCCCGGGAACGTTCCCCGCCGCCAAACCTCTTTCTTATGAAGCCCTGGCCAGCGGCGAGCAGGACAGCCAGTTCGTGGAAGTCCACGGCATTGTTCGAGCCGTCAGCTTTGACGCGCAAACCAGATACTATGCGATTGAGATTGCGACGGGCGGCGGCCATTTGACGGCGCTGGCGACCCAACTGCCCGTCCAACGCGAGGATGAGCTGGAGGACAGCACGGTCAGAATTCGCGGTGTGTGCATCAGCCGTTTTAATCTGCAACGGCAATTGTTCGATCTCCGGCTGCTGGTGCCCCGCCCCACGGATGTGGTCATTGAAACGCCCGCGCCCAGCCATCCGTTCGACACACCTACTCGCCCCATCGAGCAACTGCTGCAATTTGCCCCGCACGGCCCATACGGTCACCGCGTCAAGGTCAGCGGCACGGTCATCTACCGGCGCGACAATGCCCTGTATATCGAAGACCAAACGGAAGGGCTGTATGTGGAAACGCAACAAACGAATTCCCTGCTTCCCGGTGACGAGGTGGAAGTCCTGGGTTTCCCCGCCAAAGGCGAATACACTCCCATGTTGCAGGATGCCATCTTCCGGAAAACCGGCTCCGGCCCGTTGCTGGCGCCCGACATCGTCACTGCCGATGAGGCGTTGAAAGGAACGCACGATTGCCGTCTGGTGCGGATTGAAGCTACCGTGCTGGATCGCACGCGCTACAGCCGCGAACAATTTCTGGTATTGCAATCCGGCGGTTTTATTTTCAATGCCTATCTGGAGCGAAGAGACGTGGGCGTGGACTTTGCCTATTTGCAGAACGGCTGCAAAGTCGCCGTCACCGGCGTCTGTCTGATTGAACGGGGCAATGACTGGCATGTGGGACCCGATTGGCGGACCAAATCCTTCCGCATCCTGTTGCGTTCGGCGGGCGACATTTTTGTGTTACAGCGGCCGCCCTGGTGGAATTTGCAGAAACTGCTGTGGATCGTCGGCATCTTGTGCGTCGCCGTGCTGGGCGTGCTGATGTGGGTTGGTGTGCTGCGCCGGCGCGTCCAGAAACAAACCCGGATCATCCGCCAGCAACTTCAGACCGAGGCGGCCCTGAAAGAACGTTATGAAGACCTGTTTGAAAACGCCAATGACATGGTTTTCACCCACGACATGTCCGGAAATATCACCTCCGTCAATAAAACCGGCGAAGAAATACTCGGCCGCCCGCGCGACGCCATCCTGTCCAAAAATCTGACTGAATTCGTGGTTGAAGAACAGCGCGCGGCCGCGGCGAACTGGCTCGCCCAGGTGACGAAAAGCGCGGAATCACCACCGGCGGAGTGGGAGTGCCTCAACGCTGCGGGACAACGCATCCGGCTGGAGATCAGCTCCCGTGTGGTCGGGCGGGCGGGGAAACAGATGGAAGTGGAAGGCGTCGCGCGCGACATCACCGAGCGAAAACGTTTGGAGCGCGAAATTTTGGAAGTCAGCAGCCGGGAACAACGCCGGATCGGGCACGACCTGCACGACGGGGTTTGTCAGCAACTGGCGGCGATCGCCTATCGGATGGACATCCTGGCCGATCAGTTGCAGGAAAAGGGCGTGGCCGAATCAGCCGAAGCTGAACGGGTGGGCGGACTGGTTAATGAGGCCATCAACCAGACCCGCGGTGTGGCGCGCGGGCTGTTCCCGATCAGTTTGGAGGAAAATGGATTGGTGTCAGCGTTGGAAGAACTGGCGGTCAATACCAGCAATCTTTTCAAGGTCCGATGCCAGTTCTCCACCGAAGGGCAGCTTCCCAAAGTGGAGAATGGCGTTGCCTTGCATTTGTATTACATCGCGCAGGAGGCCGTATTAAACGCGGCCAAGCACGGTCGGGCCGACAACATCTCCGTCTCCCTGACGCGCGCCGACGATCGTTTCCTTCTGGCGGTCCGCGATGACGGATCGGGTTTTGAGTTGTCCGACCACGGTTTCAGCGGGATGGGCATCCGCATTATGCGCTATCGCGCGCGCGTTATTGGCGCAGCCTTGGACTTGAAAAGCCAGCCGGGACAGGGCACGCAAATCAGTTGCGTATTTTATGCGGCCGCCTAATACTCCCGCAAATTGTCAAAAATGAACGAAAGCGCCGCCAATCCGGTAGATTCGCCGCAGGGAAATGTCCGTCCGTCCGTCAAGAGCCGGATTTTCATTGTGGATGATCACGCCATGTTTCGCGAAGGGCTGCGCTATCTCATTGACCGGGAACCGGACTTGACCGTGTGTGGCGACGCCGCGGACGCTGACGAGGCGTTGCGAGCCATTGACGAGTTGAAACCCGACCTGGTCATTGCCGATATTTCTTTGTCCGGCACCACCGGGATTGACCTTATCAAGGCCCTCAAGAGCAAGTATGAGGATTTGCCCGTGCTCGTGGTTTCCATGCACGAGGAGTCCCTTTATGCGGAACGCGCGTTGCGCGCCGGGGCCTCGGGGTATGTGATGAAACAGGAGCCGGCCAAGACAGTGAAACTGGCCGTCCGCAAAGTGCTCGGCGGCGACATCCATTTGAGCGAGAAAATGGCGACTTCCATGCTGGGCAAATTCATGCGTGGCGGTCAGGGCGAGCCGCCCGCGTCGCCCATCGAATCGTTGAGCGACCGCGAATTGGAAGTCTTTCGGATGTTGGGCGAAGGCAAAGTCACGCGCCAAATCGCAGAAGAGCTGGATTTGAGCATCGCCACGATCAACTCCTTCAGAAACCGGATCAAAGAGAAACTGAATTTGAAAAATTCCACCGAATTGATGCTGCACGCCATCCACTGGGTGCGTGAAGGCTCCGCCGATTGAGCCGTGCGCTGCCAATGGCTCAGCCTTTGGTTTTTGATTTGCGCCGGACGACTGCGCCCGTGGATGGTTGCCGCGACAGTTGTGTTGGGAACTTTCACGGCCCGCGGGGATTGGCAACTGGTCTGGAGCGACGAATTCAACGGCGACTCGGTGGATACCAATCATTGGAAGTTCGAGATCGGAAATCACCATGGCTGGGGAAATCATGAACTGGAGTATTACACCGACCGTCCGGAGAATGCCTGCGTCAGCAACGGCGTCCTGCATATTGTCGCCCGGTCCGGTTCGGCCGATCGGTCTTCCTACACGTCCGCCCGGTTGAAGAGTCAGGGGCTGTTTGCCGCCCGATACGGTCGCTTCGAATTCCGCGCCAAGCTCCCTGGAGGACGAGGTTATTGGCCGGCACTCTGGTTGATGCCGGAACATTCGGCCTATGGCGGCTGGCCGGCTTGTGGTGAAATTGACATCATGGAAAACCGGGGAAGCAATCCCACAACCGTCCAGGGAACCATCCATTACGCGGGCGCGGATGGCCGCCATTTTCAGTCCGCAGGAAAGTACACGTTCCCGCCGAACGACGGCGCTACCAACTTTCATACCTATCTTCTGGAGTGGACGACCAATTCGATCAGTTGGTTCGTGGATAATCGACTTTATGAGACTCAGACGCGTTGGTCCACCGTGGGGGCTGTTTATCCGGCGCCGTTCGACCAGCCATTTTATATTATTATGAACCTGGCCGTGGGCGGTGATTACGGCGGCAAGCCAGACGCCCATACTGTTTTCCCGGGCGAGATGCAGGTGGATTATGTCCGGGTCTATGCCAACGTCGCCACAAATTCAGTTCGCTGATTTGAAATCACCTTACGGATCGCAACGGGGAGCGGAAAGCTCCACGGCTTGAATAACCCGAAACCCCTGCAAAACCGAGGGAGCAGCGCCTCGGTTGCGAGCCGCCGTTTCAAGCTTCGGAGGAAAAACTGGCTCTGCCGACCGGCGCTCCGTTGAATTGTGATTTTCAGAAATGTCAGGACGATTCTGGAGACTCGAATTCAAAACAAAAAAGGCCACTCGATTTTATCGAATGGCTCTTTGTTAAACTGTAAGCGAATCAACTCCGCCGACGGATGAAGAAGAGAGGCAGACCCAAAGCCAAGAGCGCCAAGCTGGCCGGCTCGGGCACTGCTGCAATGGAAACATCATCAAAATAAAAAGCTAACGGATTCGCGTTATTATAATCCTGCGCCATGGTATACACTACGGCGTCTGTGTATCCTGCGGGCGCGGTCGCCGAAACAGAATATTGGGTCCACACACCGAGTGGCCCATTTATCGTTATCCCAACGGTATTGCCCGGGTTCTCCACGGTGCTCGCACCACCTAAAGCGGCTGTTTCAAAGCCAAGCTGAAGAAGCCCACCCGCCGTTGTGGCAGCCGCTGTCTGGTAAACCCACGCACTGACCGTATACTTTAGGCCCGGAGTGACGCCGCTGTCTATTTGATAGGCGCCTGGAGTACCCCAGTTATCTTGGGCACCCAAGGCCAAGCCCAAGGAAGTCGGAGCTCCATTGTACGTGGGCGATGTTGCAATCAGGCCCGTACTGAACGGTGCCCAACCTTGGTTGACGCCCGCGACGGTTATCGGGTTTGCCGTATACGGGCCGCTATAATTTGGATCCACAATGACCTGAGCCTGTATGGCTGACGTGCTGAATACCATAACTGCGGCAATCGCAACGCTGCCGCCGATAATTTTACTTAACATTTTCATATAGTTTTCTAGTGTTCGCTCTTGTCTATTCGATGCTACTAACTGCAATGTGATAGTTTTTACTATATTATGTTGATTTTGTCAATAGTTGTTTTCACAATAAATGAGAAAGTTTCTGTTTGCGCGATATTGCCGGGTTGAAACGGCGTTTTTTGATTATGAAATGTATTTATCTTCTTAACGTTAAGCATCTTACATACTTAGAGCGGCGTTCCAAGTTGAATGGGCCAGCCAATGGTTATGCCTTGGGAAAGCCATCCCTATGATTGCCATAACCCCTGTTTCGAGGCGCCGTTTGTGGCTGATGCGCCTTTTTGTGATGATCTTCACTCCCCTGCTCATTTTGGGCGGCATTGAATTTGGATTGCGTCTTGCGGGATATGGCTACGATACCGGTTTTTTCAGCCGCATCCGGGTTAGCGGATGGGATTATTATGTGCCGAATGAGAAGTTCGGTTCCCGGTTCTTTCCGCCCGCCATCGCTCGCACAATTCCAGCATTTCGATTCCCTGCCAAGAAATCAACCAACACATATCGGATATTTTTGTTCGGCGAATCGGCCGCCATGGGAGACCCGGATTCAAGTTACGGTTTTGGCAGATATTTGCAGGTATTGCTTCGCGACCGTTTTCCAGGGACAGATTTTGAGGTGGTTTCCGTTGCGATTACTGCGATTGATTCAAACGTCATTCTGCCGATTGCACGGGATTGCGCCCGACACCAGGGTGATTTATGGGTCATTTACATGGGCAACAACGAAATGGTAGGCCCCTTTGGTGCAATCAAGATGGTTCCGTTCGCCGCTGATTTCGCGGGCGGGAACAAGGCGCCGCCTCCCTTTGGCGCGGAAACGGCTTATGGACTACAGGCACCGCCTCTGGGAATTATCCGTACCGTTCTCGCCATTAAAGCCACCCGGACGGGGCAATTGCTGGACAATGTCATCCGGCGGATTAGAGGTAATTCATCAACTCCGAAGGAATGGGGCGGCATGCAGATGTTCATGAATGGCCGTATAGGATATGACGACCCGGCCAAGCTGCGGGCTTATGCGAATTTCAGGGGAAATTTGGCTGATATTTTAGGCACGGCGCAACGGACCGGCGTGCCGGTTGTTTTAAGCACGGTGGCGGTCAACCTGAAGGATTGCGCGCCATTTGCTTCAATCCATGCGTCCGGTTTAAGCACGAACCAAATATCCGCATGGAATGAAATTTTTGAAGCAGGCATTACAAATGAAACGACCGGTTCTTATAGGAGGGCCTTGGCTTTATATCGCGAGGCTGCCGAGATTGACCCGCAGTTCGCTGAATTACAGTTTCGCATGGGCGATTGTGATTTGGCGTTGACCAACGATGCTCAAGCGCTGCGGGATTTTGAGCTGGCACGCGACGATGATGCACTCGATTTTCGGGCGGACACGCGCATCAATTCAGCTATCAAGGACGCGGCATCCCGTCATGCCGGGCAGGGCGTCTATTTGGTGGATGCCGCCAGGATTCTCGCGCAAAGCTCGCCGGAGGGAATTCCCGGATTAAACTTCTTTTACGAGCACGTCCATTTGAATTTCGCGGGCAATTATCTGCTGGCGCTTAACTTCGCAGACAAGATTAAAGAATTACTTCCACGGTCCATCACCGCCAGCGACAAAGGAAGGTGGGCGACGGAGGAACTATGCGAGCGTCGGCTCGCGGTGACTGTTTGGGACCGGCAACGGGTGTGGCAACCGATATTTGAGCGGATAACAGCGCCGCCATTTACCGGGCAATTTGACTACGCTGCTTTTCTAAAGAAATGCGAGGCGAAGTGGAACCAAGCCAAAGCACTGATGAATACGCAGACGCCGGAGCAGGCGCGGCATATGTATGAGAAGGCACTGGCAATGGCCCCGGATGACTTCCACCTGCATGTGAATTTTGAAAGTTTTCTGGAAATAGGCGGTAACCTGATACAAGCCATAGCTGAAGCCAAACGGTGCTGCGAATTGATTCCCCTGCCGAAAGCATATTATTACACCGGCACGTTGCTGGTGCGCGAAGGGAAAATCAGTGAAGCCGCCGATTATTTTTCCCACGCCATTGCCATCCGCAACGATTACGCGGAAGCCCAGGATGCGCTGGGAGAACTTCTGGCAAACCAGCAGAAAACCGACGAGGCCATCCGTTGGTTCAAGCGGGCGATCCGGTCAAATCCGGATTACGTGGACACGTATCTGAATCTGGGATTTCTGCAGCAACGTTTGGGAGAAACCGATGCGGCGATCGCCAATTATCAGAAAGCCGCGAATCTGGAACCGGAGGGTCCGGCTGATTATTTCAATCGAGCCAATATGGCTGCCGCATCATCCCGGTGGGACGAAGCCATGACAGACCTGCGCGCGCTGCTAAAAGCCAAACCTGCTTTTTGGCAGGCGCATTACATGCTGGGGATGGAATTAATGGCAAATGAGAAAACCGAAGACGCTCAAAGGGAATTCGCGATGGCGGTTCATTATCGTCCGGACTTTGCGCCAGCGCATTTTTCTCTGGGAACAACCTTGGCCGTTCAAAAAAAGGCCGACCAGGCACTGGCCGAGTTTCGCATCGTCCTGCAACTTGATCCAGCTAACCGTTCGGCGCAGCAACAGATCGAAACCATTGAGACCACGTTGCGTCACAGTCCTTGATTCCGTGAGCTGCTCACCTCTCGGCAAATGCGGCTATGAATTTGGAACTGGGTATCAGAAATGGAGAGGGGAGGCAAAATCCGCTGGCGTACCGTCTAAAATTCAAAGCCGGCTGGATTTGAGGTATTTTGGGATTGGGCAGCAGGAATCGGACGTGGAGAT
>Ga0335081_10014370_pt1 | contig 12808 bp, 8 predicted proteins | sample Lox_Sample_35_FD_206713 | JGI IMG/M metagenome (GOLD analysis project Ga0335081, IMG submission 206713) | Soil microbial communities from Loxahatchee National Wildlife Refuge, Florida, United States - Lox_Sample_3.5 | ecosystem: Environmental > Terrestrial > Soil > Wetlands | place: USA: Florida...
CGGTGGTGTCCAGCGCGACGACCTGGCCGGGCCGGTGCACCAGCACGTGCCCGTTCTTGGCCGGGAGCTGGGCAGAGCGGGCATACCGCTGGCGCGACCCGCCAGGCCCGAACCACTCCCGCCAGACCCGGCAGAGGACCGGGTAGCTGGGGACCGGCGTGTCTGGGCCGAACCTCTCCCGGACATACTGGTGGACCATGCGCTCCCGGGTGCGCATGCTCACCTTCGCCCCGCGCAGGGTCTCCTCGCGAACCGCGAAGATCGCTTCCCGGACCTCCTCGGTGACACTGGGATGGCCGCCGCTTTCCCGCAGCCAGCGTTCGTCCGCGCAGCCGATCAGCCCGAACCGGCGCCGGGCGTTCTCCCACCGGATCAGGGTCCAGTAGCTGACCGCGTTCAGGCCCAGCATCCGGGCGTACTCAAGGTCAAGCACCTTCAGCTCCGCAACCTTGGCCCGGCGGCGGCTGGTCAGCGTCGTGGCGGCCGGGTCGTACTCCGGCTTCGGCTCTCCCGGCCCGGGCCGCAGCGGGTCCCCGCCGCGGAATCCCGTCGCGACCTCCAGCAGGTGCGCCATCCGCAGCCCGGCCAGCTCCCGCCTGCCCGGCTTCAGGTCGCCCGCCAGCTTGGGCTGGCGGCCCCGGCCGGCCCCCGCGGCGGCGGTCCGCGACGACGGCCAGCAGTCCGGGTGACAGGCCAGGAACCGCAGGCTGACCTGCTGGCGGGTGCCGTCGCCGCTGACCAGGTGAACCCGGCCAAGGTGGGGCTCACGGCGCTCGACCGTCCACTCCCGCCCGTCCATCACCACCGCCATGCCGGCCGTCAGCTCCCGCAGCGCACCGGACCTCATCGTGCCGCTCCCAGGACCAGCAGCGAGCGATCCGCCAAAGGCTCGGCGAGGTCGATCCCGACTTGCCGGTGCCAGATCAGGTGCAACAGCTGAGCGCGGGCCGCCGGCTCGCAGCCGCTGGCCGCGGCAACCTCCCCGAACCGGGCGGCCGGCTTCCTGACAGCGGCGAGCAGCCCTGGCCGCAGCCCCAGCGGGTCCGCCAGAGGCCGACGCTGTGAGGACAGCGCGTCCAGGGCCGGCAGGACGTGCTCCCGCCACCGGGCCGCCACCGCATACCGCCAGCCGCACGCCACGGCAGCCTCAGCCGCGGCGGCGAACGACTCCCGGTCCTCCTCCCCGATCAGCGGCTCCGGGCGCACGTCGATCAGCCAGGTGCCCGACCTGGTCACCGCGAGGAAGTCGGGCGTGTGCACCCTGCTCTTCCGCGCCGTGGTGAACCGCAGCCGCAACGGCTGGGACACCACGTCGACCAGGTCCCCGGCAAAATCCAGGGCCAGCAGCACCCGGGCCTCCTCCATGCTCTCGGCCCCGTGATGACGCCCCGTGCTGACCAGGTACTGAAGGCCAGGACGATGCCGCTGAGCCCGCTGCCAGGAAAACCAGCGAACCGGGCCGCCCTGCTCGCCCGGCATCCGGGCCAGATCCCGCACCGTGCAGGAGACCTCGTTCCCGTCTACCCGCCGCGTCACCAGCCAGCGATCCGGCCAGCCCTCCTCCAGGTCCAGCCCGGACGCGTCCGTCGACGGCACCGGGACCAGCAGGTCATCCCACCCCGCCAGGTGCGACCACAGCGGACCCGGCGCACTCGGCCTGGGCTGCCCCTTACCCTCCACATGTCACATGAAATCGCACATGACCTGTTACCGTCAGTTAGCCACGCCGAATAGGTATCGGTAGCAGATTGCGGGACAACAAATGGTCCCAGATTGCAAGTAGCGCGATCCGTCAGTGGCAACAAGCCCGATCCGCACGACCCGCCGCCCAGGCCGCAACGGCCTCCCGGTAGCAACTAACGCGATCAGGCACAGTTGAGCCACCGAGGTTGCTCTCTCGGCTACGGTGGTGCCACGTCCCGGCCGGTGGTCCGTGCCGGTAACATCAGGCGGCCCTGCTGCCGGACGGCAGGACGCCTGCCGACCGGCCGTCAGATGCCAAGCTGGTGGTGTGACGCCAGTTCGCGCGGTGCTGCTGGACTTCTACTGCACCCTGGTCGACCTCAGCGACCCGGTCAGATCACGCGGGTTCGACGATTTCGCCCGGCGTCTCGGCCTGCCACTGGGTCCCGGCGAGCTCTACCGCCGCTACGCCGAGATCATCAGCCGCGAGCCGGCGGAAGACGCCGCTTCTGGCTTCGTGCCGTACTGGACGTCGTGGCTGGCGGCGGGCCGTAGGCTGCTCTCGCCGTTCGGCCGCGAATCGGCAGCAGAGCAGTTCGCCGACGCATACGCGCAGATGCACGCGACGGCAGTGATCTTCCCGGAGGTGCCCGCCGCGATCCGAGCGCTGGCCCGCCACTTCCGGATCGGAGTGATCGCCAACGCCGATCACGACGACCTGATGCGGTGCCTGGAGCACAACGGCTTGCGCTTCGACCTCCTCGTGGACTCCGAGACCGCCGGCTGTTACAAGCCGGAACCGCGGATCTTTCAGCGTGCATGCGACGCCCTGCTGGTGTCCGCGAGCGAGGCGGTGATGGTCGGAGATACCCCGGAGACCGACGTCTGGGGGGCTCACCAGGCAGGTCTTCGGGCCGTGTGGCTGAACCGCGGCCATCGGGACTGGCCCGCCAGCCTCGCCGGTCCGGATGCGGTTATCGGAGAACTGGGGCAGCTTCTCCGCTGCTTGCGGCAGCTAGACCCGTAACCACCCGATGGCGCCGCGCACACTCCCGGCGTGCTCACGGCCGGCACCGACTCGCTCAGCGTGCCCGGCGGCAGCCCCGGCCGGCCAGACGACGGCCCGGCCCAGGCCATCGCCGAGATCGCCATATACCCCCGCGTCGTCTGGCTTGCCGCACGCAGCCTCCGGGCGCGTAGCGCCAGCCACCGCACCGCGCCTGTCCCGTTCAGGTGAACGCCTCGGCGTCCGCGCGAACCTTGCGACCAGGCTTTCGCCGTTTAGCTGGAAGTTTCGTGCCGCTGCCGGGGCTTGGCCCCTGCTAGCCTCGGCAGCGGCACACGCCGAGGGTGAGGAGCCATGGTGACAGCTGGACACACCGCGATCGTCACGGGCGCCAATCACGGCATCGGCGCGGCGACCGCCCAGGCCCTGGCCGGGCGCGGGTGCACGGTCTTGTGCACGTTCCTGCGAGTCGATGACCCCGACGATCCCGGAACCCCGCAGGCCGTCCGCGACCACCGGGCACAGGACGCCGCAGCGGTTATCGCCCGCATCCGGGACGGCGGCGGCAGGGCAGCCGCCGTGGAAGCCGACCTGTCCGACCCGGCCACGCCGGCCATGCTGTTTGACACCGCCGAGGAGCAGTTCGGGCCGGTTGACATCCTGATCAACAACGCGACCGGGTCGCTGGCCGACACCTTCGCGGCGGCCCCGGCCGACCGGCTCGGCCGGTCCCTGCAGCCCGTCACCGCCGGGACCTGGACCCGGCAGTTCACCGTCGACGCGATGGGCGCGGCCCTGATGATCAGCCAGTTCGCCCGCCGCCACATCGCCCGCCAGGCGACCTGGGGCCGGATCATCGGCCTGACCTCCGGCGGCGACATCGGGTTCCCCGAGGAGGTCTCCTACGGAGCGGCCAAGGCCGCCCAGGAGAACTACACGATGTCAGCGGCCATCGAGCTGGCCCCGTTCGGGATCACGGCCAACATGGTCCACCCGCCCGTCACCGACACCGGCTGGGTCACCGACGCCGTCCGCGAGCACGTCGCCGCGAGCCCCGGGCTCATCCACATCGCCACCCCCGGCGAGGTCGCCGAGGTGATCGCCTACCTCGCCTCCGACGCCGCAGCCCTGATCACCGCGAACGTGATCACGCTCCGCTAAAGCAACCCCGCCCGGTCGACTTCGATGCAAGCACAGCACCTGCCGCCTGCCTCCTGAAAAGGACCGGCCAGGTCAACCACCATCACTGAGCCGAGATGCGTGTCACCGGACAGCCCGGCGGCCCTGACGACGGCCGTCAGCGCCGAAACCGAAGAGGCGAACTGAACAACACTCACCCGGCCGTCCAGTCAATTCTTCGAAGCCCAGCTAGCGAGAGGCGCCGTCGAAGAGACCGGTTAAACGAGACAGCGCCCTGAAACACCAAGGCCAGCCGGTCCACGAAGAAATGGCTCAGATCCGATGGCAGACCACCGCCGGAAACCCCGAAAATCCTTGCCGCTGAAACTGAGCCACCCAGGTCAGCAGCCTGCCCACGGCTCAGATCTAATGGCAAAGGACAAGAAACGAGAAACGTACCAAACGGGCATAACGGACACAGGATCGTCTGGCACAGGACAAGGTCGCGCAGTCCTGGGTAATGTCCTCTGCCAACGGATCTGAGCTGCTGCCGGCTTGTCTGACCGGACTTCCGAAGATCATGAGCACATGAGGCCGTGATCGACAGCGACTGCGCTGGTCACGGCGATGCGGACGTCTGGAAGTGCCGAGTTGGCGTAGGCACACGTTTCCCGGCGTGTCGCGGGTGCTAGCAGGCAGGACGGCCGTATCGTGTAGGTGTGTACCTTCGGGAGGCGCGGCGGGTGAATAAGGACGGCACCGTGGTGTCGTACCTGCAGCTGGCGCACAACGAGCGGCACCCGCGCACCGGCAGCCCGGTCGCCAAGGTGATCCACAGCTTCGGCCGGGCCGACAAGGTGGACCGGGCGGCGCTGGCGCGGCTGGTCGGGTCGATCTCCCGGTTCCTGGACCCGGGCACGGCGACCGCGGCCGCGGCGGCCGGCGAGGTGGAGGTGGTCGACTCCCGCCGGATGGGCGCGGCGTGGGTGCTGGGCCGGCTGTGGGACCGGCTGGAGATCGGCACGGCGATCCGGCGGGCCGCGGCCGGGCGGCGGCTGGACGGGGACGCGACCGAGCGGGTGATCTTCGCGCTGGTCGCGCAGCGGGCGTGCGAGCCGGGCTCGAAGCTGGCCGCGACCCGGTGGGTGGCCGAGCGGGTGTTCATCGGCGGCTGCGGCGGGTTCAGCGACGACGGCGCCTACGCGGCGATGGACTTCCTGCTGGCCGCGCTGGAGGAGGTCGCCGCGGAGGTCTTCTCCTCGGTGGCGCACCTGCTCAACCTCGATGTGGACATCGTGTTCGTCGACACCACCTCCACCTACTGGGAGATGGAGGTGGCCGGCGAGCTGGCCGCGGACCGGGACGGCGGCGCGGACGAAGACGATGACGAGGACAAGCCGCCGGAGGAAGAAGGTGCCCGCCGGCTGGGGCACTCCAAGGACCACCGCGATGACCTGCCGCAGGTGGTGATCGCGATGGCGGTCACCCGGGACGGGATCCCGGTGCGCTGCTGGACGTTCCCCGGCAATGAGCAGGACCAGAAGATCATCCGCACGGTCAAGGACGGCCTGGGCTCGTGGAACCTGCGCCGGCTGGTCTGGGTCGCCGACCGGGGGTTCGCCTCGGCGGCCAACCGGGCGTACCTGTCGCGGGGCGGCGGGCACTACATCCATGCCGAGAAGCTGCGCGGCACCAACACGGAGGCGGCCGCGGCGCTGGCCCGGCAGGGCCGCTACCACGAGGTCGCCGGGAACCTGCGGGTCAAGGAGGCCTGGGTGCCGGCCAGGGACGCCGGGCAGCGGGCCGAGCGGTTCGCCGTCTGCCACAACCCCGAGCAGGCCGACCGGGACCGGGCCGTCCGCGAACGGCTGATCGCCCACCTGGAAGACCTGATCGCCGGGTCGGATGCGCGGAGCACCCGCCAGCGCGACGAGCTCGTCGGGTCGCTGAAGGACAGGCCCGCGCTGCGGCGGCTGCTGCGCCGCACCAAGAGCGGGCTGCTGCGCGTCGGCCGGAGCGCCGCCGCCCGCGAGGCGCACCTGGACGGCAAGTGGCTGCTGCGCACCAACGATCACACGCTCACCCCCGAAGACCTGGCCGCCGCGTACAAGCAGCTCATCGCGGTCGAGCGCGGCTGGCGCGACATGAAGGGCGCGCTGCGGCTGCGGCCGGTGTTCCACCACCGCGAAGACCGCATCCGCGCCCACGTGCAGCTGTGCTGGCTGGCGCTGCTGCTGATCCGCGTCGCCGAGAACGCCGCCGGCGAGACCTGGCGCAACCTGCACCACGAGCTGGACCGGATGCACCTGGTCACCCTCGCCACCAGCGACGGCCAGGTCGCCCAGCGGTCTGCCGCCACTCCCGGCCAGCAGGCCATCTTCGGTGCCCTTGACCTGCGCGAACCACCCAAGTTCTTCGACTTCACCCCATCCGGCGGCTGACCCGTCGGCACACGAGAGTCGTAGTAACACGCCTGGCCTGCGGGCAACTCGCGTTTGCCCAGGTCAGCCCGCAGATTCACGAGATCGTGTGCCCATGATCTTCGGAAGTCCGGCATTGGGATGCCGTGAGAGCGGCGTCCATGCCACCGGCACACGATGGGTACGGGCAGGGGCCGGGACCTGGTCACGCCCAGGTCGGCCATCGGGACCCTCACCGGGTTGGAGTCTGCGCCGGCTGCCGCTCGGGCATCCGGTATAGGCCGCCTGATTCTGCGGCGATTTCAGCCGTGATCGGGCAGGGCTGGAAGCCCTTGACGACCAGCCACACGCCCAGCGAGAACTCCCAGGCAGCCACCGGGATCACCGGGAGTACGGCGAGCCCGGTCAATGAGGAGTGCTGCCCGAACAGCGTCGCGAATACGGCGATGATGAGCAGGGGGCCTCCGATGAGTCCCATGACGGGAATGATGCGGGGCACGAGGCGGGACCGGTACATCAAGGAGCCCAGCAGCAGGGCGTTGATGCCCGGCATCAGGCTCTGTGAGAGCAGGAACGTCCAGTTGTAGACCGCGACGTGCGACGCCCCGGTGGTGACCAGGGCGGCCGCATCTGTTCCGGCCGCCCCGCCCAGGTCCTGCCGCAAGGTGACCAGCGACAGCAGGCTGACGACACCGGTGAAGATCATGCAGCCTTCCAGGACGCGAGCGGTGACAAAGCCCAGCGCGACGCCTTCGTTCTGCCGCTTGACCACCGGGTACAGCGTGACGGCCGTGCCGATGCCGGCGAGGGCGACGATCACCTCGAGGAAGCCGCCCACGAGCACGCCGGTGTGGGAGCCGGAGCTGAGGACCCAGTCCCGGTGGTTCTTCACGGGGCCGTAGAGGGCGAGGGTGGGGATCGAGACGAAGGTAATCAAATAGAACACGCCCGCGACGAGCGCTGTCCTGCGCGTCTTGTCCATCGGCGCGCGCTTGGTTGCGGTGGTTTCCAGGGTGGTGGTCATGCCGGTCTTGGTGAGGTGCCGCGCCTGGATCATTGTTCGTCCTTCCCTCGAGCTGAGTGGTTCTTCTGGCTGGTTCTTCTAGATCGCAGCCTGCGCTCGGCGGCTGAGGTCTCACTGTCGTGACGCTGAGGCGGGACCTATGGTGGCCTTATGCAGGTGCGGCTGTTTGGCGAGCTCGAAGCGGTGGCCGCGGGCGTGCCGGTGCCGGTCCGGGGCGCCAAGCAGCGGGCGTTGCTGGCCCTGCTGGCGCTGCGGCCGGGGCAGCCGGTCAGCGCCGACCGGCTGATCGACGTGCTGTGGGGCGACGGGCAGGCGGCGAACCCGGCCAACGCCCTGCAGGCCCAGGTCGGCCAGCTGCGCCGCACCCTCGGGCCCGCTGCAATCGTCACCACCGGGGCCGGCTACGCCCTGGATGCCGGTCCCGGCGACGTCGACGTGGTCCGTTTCGAGCAGCTGGCGGCACGGGGACGGCACCTGTTTGAGGAAGGGGAGACGGCGCTCGCGTCAACCACGCTGAGCGAGGCGCTACGGCTGCGGCGGGGGGAGCCGCTTTCTGACTTCACCTATGCAGGTTTTTTTGATGCGGAACGAACGCGGCTGGACAAGCTGATCCTGTTGGCGATCGAGACCCGCGTGGAAGCCGACCTGGTGCTGGGCCGTCACGGCGAGCTCGCAGGCGAATTGGAGGCGTTGTGCCGGGCGCATCCGCTTCGCGAGCGGCTGTGGGAGCTGCTCATGCTCGCCCTGTACCGGGCCGGCCGCCAGGGCGAGGCCTTGCGCGCCTACACCGACGCTCGTGACCGTCTGGTGGGCGAGCTGGGCATTGACCCCGGCCCGGCGCTGCGAGAACTCGAGGCCCGCATCCTGGCCCAGGACCCGTCACTGGCCGCAGCCGGCGCGGCAGGTCTCGCGGTTCCGGCGCCGTTGGCCACGGGCAACTTGCGGGAGCCATTGAGCAGCTTCGTCGGTCGCAGCGCGGAACTTGAGGAGCTGGGCGAGGCGGTCCGCTCGAGCCGGCTGGTGACGCTGATCGGTCCCGGCGGGGTGGGCAAGACCCGGCTGGCGGTGGAGGCGGCCGCCATGCTGCGCCAAGAGCACCGGGACGGGGCCTGGCTGGTGGAGTTCGCGGGCGTCACCGAGCCTGACGGGGTTGCGCCGGCTGTGGCCGGCGCGCTCGGGGCGGCCACAGCCGGCCTGGCCGGCCCGCCTTCGCCGGCCTCGACGGTGGAGCTCATCGTGCGCTACCTGGCCGGGCGATCGCTGGTGGTCGTCTTCGACAACTGTGAACACGTGATCGACCAGACCGCGGCCCTGGCCGAGACGCTGGCCGGAACGGTGCCTGGTCTGCGGTTGATCGCGACGAGCCGCGAGCCGCTCGGCGTTCCCGGCGAAGTCCTGGTGCCGGTGGGCCCGTTGGCCCGGCCGGCCGCCGCCGAGCTGTTCGCCGATCGAGCCCGGGCGGTGCGGCCCGGATTTACCGCCGACGGGCGCACGCGTCCGGTCATCGACGACATCTGCCACCGGCTGGACGGCCTTCCCCTGGCCGTCGAGCTGGCCGCTGCGCGCCTTCGTTCACTGACTTTGGCCACGCTGGCGGAACGGCTCGACGACCGGTTCCGGCTGCTCACCGGAGGTGCCCGCACGGCCCTGCCCCGCCAGCAGACCCTCCGGGCGGTGGTGGACTGGAGCTACGACCTGCTGTTCGAGGACGAGCGCCGCCTGTTCGCGCGGCTGTCGGTCTTTGTCGGAGGCTGCGGCCTGGACGCCGCCGAGGCGGTCTGCGCCGACGACCAGGTCCCGGCCGGCGAGGTCCTCGACGTGCTGAGCCGGCTGGTCGATAAGTCCCTCGTCGCCGCCCCTGACGCCGGTCGTGACGCCTGGTTCACTCAGCTTCAGACGCTGTGGCAGTACGGCCGGGACCGCCTCGATGAATCCGGCGAAGCTGACGCCCTGTGCGCCCGGCACGGCGCCTATTACCGGCAGATGGCGCAGGACGCGCACGAGGGCCTGCGGGGCGCTACCGGGCCGATGTGGCGGGAACGCCTCACCTCGGAGCTGGGCAACTTGCGGGCCGCGCTCGACTGGTTCATCGCGCGAGGCGACGCCGATGCGGCGCTGTCGCTGGCCTCCGGAATGGCCTGGCTGTGGTTCATCAACAGCGACCTTGCCGAAGGAGCACGCTGGCTTGGTGACGCGCTCGGCGCGACCGGGCCGCGCTGTCCTGAATTGGCCGCGACCGCCCAGGTCTGGCACGGCTATTGCGTGGGTATGGCGTTCAGCCCCGAGGCTGGTGCTCTCGAATGTGAAGCGGTGATCGCCGCGTTGACGACCAGCGGCGACCGGGTTCGCCGAGCGGAGGCACTGGTGCTCTGCGCCACGGTGCTGATGCGCGCGCACGAGTTCGAACGATCTCTCGACGCGTTGAGCCAGGCGCACGACCTGCTGGAACCGGCTCTGCACGGCTGGCAGCTGGCCATGCACGACTTGATACTCGCCTGGAACCTGGCGTTGCTGGGACGGCTCGATGGCGCGGAGCAAGCCGCCCGCTCGAGCATCGAGCGTTTCAGCACGCAAGGGGAGGTCTGGTTGTCTGTCGACCCGCTGAACATCCTGGCCGGCATCGCCGAAGCCCGAGGCGACCTCGATAGTGCGTCAGCAACCTACGAAGCGCTCCTGGAGCGATGCCGCGCAGCGGGGCAACGCAGTTATGTGCTGTTCAGCCTCCTCCGTCTTGCCGCGTTGCGAGCCAAGCAAGGCGACGACGCCGCGGCCGACGGCCTGTACGACGAAGCGATCGCATGCAGCTTCAACCCGTCGGTGTCTGCCGACGCGATGGTCAGTCAAGCGGCGGTTGCCCGTCGGCTCGGCGACCTGGCGCGGGCGCGGGCGCTGCTCGACGCGGCAGGCAGCTACTACCGAAACTCGGACCTTCCTGCCGGCCAGACCGCCGTGCTCGCCGGCCTGGCGTGGTGGGCACTCAGCGCGGGCAAAGCAGACGACGCGATGGTCTTCGCCGCCGACGCCTCCCAGGCCGCCTCCGCCAGCGGGGACCCGGCCATACAACTGCTCGCCGATACGGCCGTAGCCGCAGTCAAGGCGCTCGCCGACCCGACCCGCCCCAACATCGAGGCCTTCGTCGCGCTCGCTCAGCAGCGCGCCCATAATCTGCCGTACGGCAGCCTCACCAGTTACACCGACGAGCCCGATGTCGCCGCGCTCGCGGCCCGCCTGGCGCTTCCGGGTCGTTGACCTCAGTGTCACCTCAGCGTCGCGTCAGGCCAGCTAGGCAAACTGGGATTCATGCAGCCAGCACAAGGCCAGCCCGTCAGCCGGCATGATCACCTGGACGCCGCAGGGCCCGCCGTTGAGGACCACGGCCGTGCGGTCACCGCAAGCTTGCAGGCCGCGACGTGGTACCGGCAGGCACAGCGGGCCATCGACCGCCGCCGAGCCGCCACAGCGCTGCGCCACGCCGTCGAAGCCGACCCGGCGTTCGAGCTCGCCCTCGCCGACCTCGACGCCATGACCGGAACCTCAGGCCAGCGTCACAGCCGCCGGCAGATGACCTGGGAACGCCACCACATCGAGATCGTCCGCACCGCGGCCTCCGGCAACGCCAGGCGAGCCGCCGACCTGCTCCGCGAGCACCTCGCTGGCGTCGGGTGCGACCCTCTCGCCTTCCGGATCGTCGCCCAGACGCGACAGACCGCGGGGGCGGACGACGACTTCGAAGACCTCGCAGCCCAGCTCCCGGATTGCCACCCGACCCGATGGCCGGGCTCTCCGTGACCGCCCTGACCGGCGCCATCCTCGTGACCGGAATCGCGCCGACCGCGGCCAGAAGCGGCGCCGGGTCACTGGAAGGACCTCGGGCGAGCAGATGACCGCCACCCCGACCTCAGCCGATCAGCGTTCTGCGACGCGCATCGTGTTCCCCGAGCCCCGCCGGGCCGAGCTCGAGGAGGTGATCGTTGACCTCCGCAAGCTCGGGCCGCACGAGGTCGTTGTGCAGGCTCGCCGCAGCGTGATCAGCCCGGGCACCGAGCTAGCCCATTATCGCGGCGAATTCCTCGTCGGTCTGCCCCCGCCCGCCCAGCGCCCGCACCAGCCGTTCCATCCGGGCTACGCCATGGCCGGAATTGTCCTTGCCGCCGGATCCGACAGCGGCTTCGCGGTCGGAACGAGCGTTCTGTCACACACCCCGCACCAGAGTGTGGTGCGCTTCGACGCCCGCCAGCGCGTCTGCCTGCCGCTGCCGGCCGGGATCGACCTCGACATTGCGCCCTTTGCCCGCCTCGGCCAGATCGGCGGCATCAGCTTGCAGCTCACCGCAGCGCGGCCCGGTGGCACGGTGGCGGTGATCGGCCTCGGGCCGGTGGGCAACCTTGTCGCCCAGCTGGCCCAGGCCTCGGGATACCGGGTGGTTTCGGTCGAGCGCTCGCCCGGTCGTCGAGACCTGGCCCGCTCCACCGGGCTCAGCACGGTCGTCGGACCAGAGGAAGCCGACCACGCCGTCGCGCCCGCCGGCGCCAACCTCGTGCTGGAGTGCTCCGGCAGCCAGCACGCGGTCCAGCTCGCCACAGAGATCTGCGCTCGTCACGGTGAGGTGATGATGATCGGGGCGCCGTGGCGACGCGAGCCGGAGGTCGCGGCGAGCTCAGTCACGGCCCGCGTGTTCGAGCGATTCCTGTCCCTTCGCAGCGGCTGGGAGTGGCAGGTCCCGCTCTACGACGGGGAGCGCTCTGTCGCCGGCTGCACGCGCTGGGTACTCGAATGGCTCGCCGACGGATCCGTCGCAACGGGGCGGCTCGTGAGCGGAACGATCGCGCCCGACCGGGCGCACGCCGCCTACGGCGCGCTCGACAGCGAACCCGAGCGCCACCTCACATTTCTCTTCGACTGGGAGGCGACGTAATCCCCCGAGCACCGCCAGCCGGCCCTTGGGCAGCACCCGTGCTTACATGGAACATGACGCTCGATCCAGTCGGCCGGTTCGCCTCCGGGGCCCGATCTGCCGGTGGCGCGGACCGCTCCCCGGTGCCTCGTCGCCGACGACGTCGCATTCCCGTGGGCATCTACCTGGCGCTTGTTCCGACGCTCGGGCTCCTCGGCTTCTTCGGCTACTACCCCGACATCAGCGGGCTGATCCATTCCCTGACGAACTGGGAGCCAGGCTTCAGCTCCCCCTTCGTCGGACTGGGCAACTACCGCGCCATGTGGCACGACAGCCTGTGGTGGGAGTCGTTCGTCCACCTCGGGATTATCTTCGTCGTGGCCGTGACGGCGATGTGGGTGATCCCGCTCGCCGCGGCGGAGCTGCTGATCACCCTCTCGCGGCCGCGCTGGCGCCTGTTCTTCCGCTACCTGCTCATCGTCCCGCTCGCCTTCTCCCCGGTGATCCAGGTCCTCACCTGGCAGCTCATCTACGACCCCAACGTGGGCGTGCTGAACGACTTCCTCGGCAAGGTCGGTCTGGAGGCGCTCGAGAACAACTGGCTCGGCGACCCGAACACCGCCCTGTGGGCGCTGATCTTCATTAACTTCCCGTGGGTGGCC
>Ga0335081_10014371_pt1 | contig 12807 bp, 8 predicted proteins | sample Lox_Sample_35_FD_206713 | JGI IMG/M metagenome (GOLD analysis project Ga0335081, IMG submission 206713) | Soil microbial communities from Loxahatchee National Wildlife Refuge, Florida, United States - Lox_Sample_3.5 | ecosystem: Environmental > Terrestrial > Soil > Wetlands | place: USA: Florida...
AGGCTGTCAACGGAAACATCAAGTCACTGCTGCGCCGCGGTCGGGGATACAAGAATTTGCGCTACCTGCTGCTGAAGGTCCAGCGCATGGCGGCGACCAGGACCGAATTCTCGGTTCTCCAGAAAGCCGCCTAAAATGCGAGGCTCCTCAAATTCCTGCTCAGAGCCCGAAAAAATCAAACACACACAGGGCTCCCCGTTCTTCGGTTCGCCATCACAGGGACTGCCGCTAGGACCAATCTGCTGCGCTGAGAGATGCGGTTCGCGTCTGTGCCACAATCACCTCACGGAGGCATGGCCGATCATGAGCATCGAATCCCGTCGTCGTGAGATCGCCAGGGAAGCGAAGGCGATCGTCGCGCTGGCGTTCCGCAACGGGCCCATTGAGGACCTCCATGGCGGCCGACCCTGTCCCACGTGCGCGGGCCGGGGCGGTTTCTCCAGGATTACCGACGACGAGATCAAGGCAATTATCAAACATGCCGTGAACCACGTTTACCAACTCCTGGTCCTCCGGGATGAAAATCCCGTGGAGTACGAGCGCAAGATTCAGTTCGGAGAGCGGTACACCGCGAAATGGGACAAGCCCGAAATGCCGAGGCGGCGGCACCATCCTGCCGGCCTCTGAGAGCACATCAGGTGCGCCACTCCAATCTGGTGCCGCCAATGGTACCCTGGATTCACGTGCGCCCGTAGCTCAATTGGATAGAGCGTCGGCCTCCGGAGCCGAAGGTTGGTGGTTCGAATCCACTCGGGCGTACCAGCTCCCCTCAACCGATAATGGGGCGAGGCCGAACATGCAGGTGACCAATTTCGAACGCATCACGGTCAATCCCAATCAGATGGGTGGGGTCCCCTGCGTCCGGGGTCTCCGTATCCCGGTTGCGACCGTGCTCCGAATGCGTGCGGGCGGCATGACGGAGCAGGAGATTCTCGCCGAGTATCCCGACCTTCAGGTTGAGGACATCCGCGAGTGCCTGCGGTTCGCGGCGTCACGGCCGGGTTCGCGTTCGTAGCCTGCCGCTCGGCCGCCCGCAGTAGGATCACCCGCGTCCTTCCCCTGACATCCACACCTCCACGTGGCCGGCGCTCCCACCGTTCTCCCACGTTGTGGCCGCCGATCCCCGAAACCTTCACGTCCGCGGGCAGCAAGGTGCTCGAATCGATTCCTGCTCTATATAAGGAAACCAAAAACCTGTCTGACCAAAGTTGGTGGGTCAGGTTTTCAAAAGGCCAACACGACTGCGCGCGCACGCGCGAAGCACGAGGATTACCAACGTGGAAAGCAGGGTCCGGTAAGGGTCCAAAACGCAGAAACCGGTGGTTTCAGGGTCCAGTTTGGGTCCATGAAGCTATCGTCTAAGTGTTTTGTTTTCAGTGAGTTATGCCTGTATGTGATTGATATTTTTGCTCCGGAGGCAAACACTCTATCCAGCTGAGCTACGGGCGCACACGCTGCACTTCATTGTAGTCGCCCGGATTCGAGTGCGTCAAACTCAAACCAAGGCAGCCTTCCCGGCTCGGCACCGCGTGCGACAATTGAGTCTCTCATGTCCGATCCGCCACACCCAAAGGCCGGCCTGCGGCGCGCCCTGGGTTTGTGGGACCTGATCCTGTACGGCGTCATCGTCATTCAGCCCACGGCGCCGATGTCGGTCTTCGGAGTGCTCAGTAATCGCGGCCGCGGGCACGTGGTCACCACCATTCTCATCGCCATGGTGGCCATGCTGTTCACGGCTATCAGCTACGGCCGCATGGCGCGCGCCTATCCCAGCGCCGGCTCGGCCTTCACGTATGTCGGGCAGGAAATCAACCCCGCGCTCGGCTACGTCACCGGATGGAGCATGGTCATGGACTACATGCTCAACCCCATGATCTGCATCATCTGGATCAGCCAGCAGGCGCACGTCTTCGCGCCCGCCGTCCCGTACTGGGGTTGGGCCGTTTTCTTCGCGCTGCTCTTCACCCTGATGAACATTCAAGGCATTCGCACATCCGCGCGAATGAACGCCGGCCTCGCCATGGGCATGGGCGTGGTGATCGCGATCTTCTTCGCCTGCGCGGCGCGCTTCATTCTCGGAATTCCGCACGCTGGCCCGGGCTTCTTCACGCGGCCTTTTTACGATCCGGCAACCTTCAGCTCGGGGGCCGTGCTGGGCGGCACCTCCATTGCGGTCCTTACATACATCGGTTTCGACGGCATCTCGACGCTATCCGAAGAAGCCGAGAATCCGCGCCGCAACATCCTGCTGGCGACGGTGCTGACCTGCGTTGTGATCGGCGCTCTCTCGGCACTAGAAGTCTACGCGGCGCAATTGGTTTGGCCGGCAGCCGAACCCTTCCCCGACGAAACCACGGCGTTTGTCTCCGTGGCGGGACGGACGTGGACGCCCCTGTTTGCCATCGTCGGATTCACGCTCGTGGTGGCCAATTTCGGTTCGGGGATGGGCGCCCAGTTGGGCGCCGCGCGCCTGTTGTTTGGCATGGGACGCAGCAACGCACTGCCCAAATCGTTCTTCGGAGCGGTCGAGCCCAAGCGGCGTATCCCGCGCAACAATGTGGTGTTTGTAGGAGCGGTCAGCCTCATCGGCGCGTTCCTCATGGACTATGAACTCGGCGCGCAGATGCTGAACTTCGGCGCATTGATCGCCTTCATGGGCGTCAACGCCGCGTCCCTGGTGCGGTATTACGTGCGCCAGAGCGACAAGCAATTGCGCAACCTAATTCCGCCCGCGCTGGGGTTTGCCGTATGCCTGTTGCTCTGGCTGAACCTCAGCCGCACCGCGCAGATCGCCGGCGGTATCTGGATGGCGGCCGGAATTGCCTTCGGAGCCTGGAAGACACGCGGCTTCCGGGGAGAGTTAGTGAACTTCGATATCCCCGCCGAGGATGAGGCGTGACCTCGCGGCATGCGCGCCGGCGTTGCGGCGTAAGGCGCAAAGCCCGGAAGTTATCGCCGGGGCATGATCCTTTCATCGCGCAGCCTTGCGTTATCATGAGGACCGATCCGCTTCGTCGCGAGGTTTCCGCAGCGTAGCTCAGAGGCGGCTCAAGAAGGGCAGGCTTGGGATGACCTCGATCAGAAACACGATTCGACTTCCATTCATGGCGGTGCTGGCGGTGGCAGCGGTTTCCATGCTCGCCGCGCCTCCGACCGACACGTACAGCCCGGCGCTGTGGTCCGGGATGCGATACCGCCTGATCGGGCCGTTTCGCGGTGGGCGCGTTACCGCGGTGACGGGCGTCCCATCGGAACCGTTCACTTTCTACATGGGGTCGACCGGCGGCGGTGTGTGGAAGACTACCGATGCGGGCCACACGTGGTTGAACGTTTCCGACGGCTTCTTCTCCGTTGGGTCAATGGGCGCGATCGAAGTCTCGCTGTCCGATCCCAACATCGTCTACGCGGGGACCGGCTCGTCCAAGATCCGCAGCAATGTGTCGATCGGCCGCGGCATCTACAAGTCCACCAATGCCGGCAAATCGTGGACATTCGCCGGCCTGCGCGACGTGGGACAGATCGCCACCGTGCGGATTCATCCCGCCAATCCCGACATCGTGTTCGTGGCAGCGCAGGGAAATCCGTTCGTCGCGAACCCGGAGCGCGGGGTGTATCGCACCACCGACGGCGGGAAAACCTGGACCCTGGTTCTGCACATTTCCGATACTGCGGGCGCGGCCGACCTGGAACTGCAGCCCGGCAATCCGCGCGTGGTATTCGCCTGCCTGTGGCACGCACAGCGCAGGCCCTGGACCATCATCAGCGGGTCGCGCGAGGGCGGCATCTACAAAAGCACCGATAGTGGCGACACGTGGACCAAGCTCGCGGGTGGGCTTCCCAATGAACTCTTCGGCCGCAGCAACGTGGCGATTTCTGCCGCGAATCCGAACCGCGTCTACGCGCTGATCGAAGCCAAGCCGGGCTCCGGGCTGTATCGCTCCGAGGACGCAGGCGCGACGTGGACGCTGGTGAATGGTTCCGGCTCGCTGATCACGCGGCCGTTCTACTACACCACGCTGGGCGTGGACCCGAACAATCCCGACGTGGTCTGGGTGGGCGACGAAGGCTGGTACAAGAGCACCGATGGCGGCAAGACATTCCGCACTTCGCCGGTTCCGCACGGCGACAACCACGACGTCTGGATCAACCCGCGCAACTCGCAGTACATGATTCAGGCCAACGACGGCGGGGCGAACGTGTCGCTGGATGGCGGCCGCACGTGGAGCACGCAGGCCAACCAGCCGACCGCGGAAATCTACCAGGTGGCGGTGGACAACCAGTACCCGTACCGGGTCTACGGCGCGCAACAGGACAACACCACGGTGATCGTGCCGAGTTTGCCGCTGGGCAACGGGCAGGATTTCCGCGATGGGCCGGGATGTGAAACGGGCCCGATCATTCCCGACAAGGACAATCCGGAGATCGTCTATGGAAGCTGCAAGGGGCAATTCAGCCGCCTCAACATGAACACCAGCGACGAGCAGCGTTACTGGGTGGGCGCCGAGTCTCTGTATGGTAACGGCGGCAGCGACCTGATGTACCGTTTCCAGCGCGTCTCGCCGATGGAAGTCTCGCCGTATTCGGCGCGCACTATCTACTACGGCTCGCAATTCCTGCACCGCACCCAAGACGGCGGCGCGACTTGGCAGAAAGTCAGTCCCGACCTGACTGCGCATCCGGAGGGAACGCAGGGCGCGAGCGGCGAACCGATCACGCGCGACGCCACGGGCGAAGAGATCTACAGCACGCTCTATGCGATCCGCGAATCGACGGTGCAAAAGGGATTGATTTGGACCGGCTCCAACGACGGGCTGGTGTGGGTGACGCGCGACGATGCGAAAACCTGGACCAATGTGACACCGGCTGGCTTGCCTCCGGGCGGGCGAGTGCAGAACGTCGAGCCCAGCCCGCACCGCGCGGGAACGGCGTACGTGGCCATTTATCGCTACCTGCTGGGCGATTTTGCGCCGTACATTTACCGCACCGACGATTTTGGCAAGTCGTGGACCCGGCTCACCGACGGCTCGAATGGGATTGCCAAGGACGAACCGACGCGCGTGGTGCGCGAAGACCCGGACCGAGCGGGGCTGCTGTACGCGGGCACCGAGTTCGGGATTTACATCTCTTTCGACAATGGCAGCCACTGGCAGCCGTTCCAGATGAATCTGCCGGTGACGCCGGTGACCGACATCCGCATCGCGCACAAGGATCTGGTGCTTTCCACGCAAGGCCGCTCTTTTTGGATCCTCGACGACCTGACACCGCTTCATCAACTGAGCGACAAGGTTACCACCGCCGCTGCGACGCTGTTCGAGCCGCGCGAGGCCATCCGCACCACGCGCGGCGGAGGAGGCGTCGGCGGCGGACGTGGCGCGGGTGGCCCGCAATATCCACCGGCGGGAGCGGCGATCAACTACTACCTGGCCAGCGCGCCGGCCGGCGACTTCACCATGGAGATCCTGGACAGCGCCGGAAAAGTGGTGCGGCAATTCACGAGCGCCGGGGCAGCCGCGGAAGCGGCTCCTCCCGTGGACACGGAGCCGCCGCCGAGCGAAGAAGGCGAGGGCTCGCCGCGCGTGCGCGGCGCGCCGGCGCGTCTCGACAAGAGCGCGGGCCTGCACCGGTTCACCTGGGACCTGCGCTATCCCGGCCCATGGCAGAGTGCCGCGCGGCAAGAAGGACCCAACGGACCGATGGCAGTTCCGGGCAAGTACGCGGTGCGCCTGACAGTCGGTTCCTGGACGTCGACGCAGCCGTTGGTCATCAGCGAAGATCCGCGCATCACCAAAGACGGCGTGACCCTGTCCGACCTCCGCGAGCAGTTCGAGCACAACCTGCGCGTGCGCGCCCTGGTGAGCGACGTGAACCGGACGGTAGTCCGCTTGCGCGCCGCGCAGGCCAAATTGAAAGGCGCGACGGGGGCGGAAGCCGATTCCACGCTGCCGCGATTAAATGAGCTGGCATCGCACCTGGTCACCCCGGCGATCCGCTACAGCAAACCTGAGTTGCAGACGCAAATCACCTACCTCTACAGCATGACCACCGCGACCGACCAGAAAATCGGCCACGATGCCGTCGAGCGCTACACCACCCTGCGGAGGGAATTGGACGGCCGCATGGCGGAGTTGAACAAAATCCTCGGCCCTGAGCAATAACGCGAACCATCAGACCTCTGGTAGACTGATTTCCTAAATAGCGGGGAAATTGCTGCAGTTGGAAGTCTGTGCGAGGGGACCAATGGGCGCCGACGACGAACCCGAATTTGACGACAGTGCCGAGGCGGAGCCGCCCGAACCTGGCGGCGGCGAATCCGGAGAAAAAGCGGAGGCCAAGGGGCCCAAGGATTTCTGGGATAAACTGCAGGCCCTTTCGCCGTTCGTCACCGGCGTCGTGCTGGCGGCGATCGGTTATTTCCTGACCGGCTCCGTCAATAAGACGGTGCAGAAGAGCCAGCTCCAGTTCAACTACGTGAAGGAAATGCAGGAGCTGCTGGCAAAGCTCGGCGACTCCAAGACCACGCTGGAAGAGGCCAAGACCACCGCGGTGGCGCTGGCGGCGTTTGGCTCCTATTCCATACCGCCCCTGCTCAACGAAATTCAGAGCGGCGAATTGAATCGCCCGGCGGCGGGTGAGTACGGATTGCGGGCGGCGGCGCTGGCGGATCCGGCTAACGCCTGTCCGGCTCTCACCCGCGTCCTGGAGAACCGCACCGCTGCCTACAACTGGCTGACTGATCGCGCGGCCATCCGCATCCTGGGGAGCGCCGGCTGCCCCAAGGCGCAGCCGGTGCTGGCGGGTTACCGGGTCCGGTTGAGCGCTGCAGCGTCCTCCCCTGACGGATTCACGGCGTTCCAGGCGACCCTGGCGGACGAGCCGACCGTCACCAAGGAAACCGTCGACCAATTGAAGTCCGAAGTGGGCAAAAGCATGAAGCTTCTCGAACAGGCCGGCCTGCAACAATGAGGTCAAAACGCATGCTACTTCAACGCCTTCTTTTCCTTCTGACGTTGGCCGCGGCAGCCACGGCGCAGATGCGCGACTGTCCGGGCATCTCCGGTGACGGTTACAAGGTCATGCTGGATAACCTCAGCGTCTTTGGTCCTGGAGGCCAGACCACCACCCTGCTGCGCGATCGGCTGCGGCAGAAGGTGCAGTTCGACTTGTCTGCCATCCAGTTGGAAACCACGCCGCAGATGGTGCTGGTCCCTTGCCGCGACCGCGCGCCGCAGGACGTCACCGATTTCAATCCCGTGATCGTGGATTCCCTGAACGACCATCGCGTGCTGGTCGAGGTCTGGGGCCAGATCGAGGCCCACGCCGGGCTCTCGGTACAACGAGCCCAATTGAACTTCACCGTGGTGCCGGTCAACTTCTACGACCGGCCCGTCGTTCCACCGGGAGGGTTCTCCACGGCGTACCAGCGGCGTATCGGCGGCAACCCAGACGAGCTCGTCAAGATCTTCGGCGACTTCTCCGACCTCAAGGCCTACGTTTCGATCGCGGCCGGAGTCAAATCGCTCAAGGAACATGACTACGACCAGGCGTTCCAGTGCTTCTGTCGCGCCGACGCCTTGCTCGCACAGCCGCCCACGGGAATGGAGCCGGCCGTCAGAGCCTCGCTGGTGAAGTATGTGAACCAGGAGGTGAACAACGCCTTTACCCAGGCGCACAACGACCAGCCGGTGAGAAGCAGCCTTGGGTTGGATGGCACGCGGCCCGTGTGCCCGGGAGCCCTGTGATGAAATACGCCTGCGTCCTGGCCGCGCTCGCTGCCGCCGCGCCGCTGCGCGCGGGAATGCCCAACGCCGACTGCAGCCATCCGTTTGTCTTCCGCGACGCCCGCGTCAACGTCATCGTTCTGCCGTACCGCAACAAAGATGCCGCCAGCCCCGACCTGGAACGCGCGGGCTCGCAATTGACCTTGCTGTTGCAACAGACCATCCTGTTTTCCGCGCTCAAGTTCCCGAGTATCGGAACGGTGCGGATGGTTGCCCAGAATCCAAGCCAGGTGGCCGATTGCCAGACCTCTTTGGTAGCGCCCAAGATTTTAGGACAGGCGCCGGGGGCAGCCCAGCAGTTGAGCCCAGACGGCGCGGCCATTCTCCTGTGGGGACAGATCTATAAGGAAGGGGACCAGATCTACCTGTGCAGCTACGCCAGGCTGGTGAAGCGTGGAACGGATGTCGCTATGGAATCGTCCGGCGGCGGTCATGGCATTTTCTCCGCCAGATTGCCGGCGGACGGCATGACGTTTCCGGCGCGCACGATTACCACGGGCTTGCTGGAAGAGGTCGGGCGGATATTCCGCAAATCCGCAACCGCGCATCGCGAACGCAGCCTGACATCGCCTGGATTCGACCTTCCCATGGATCCGCGGAATCCTTTCGCTTACCAGGTGGTAGAGGCGACCACCGACGGCTGGATGCACGTGCGGAGCGCGGAGGGCGGAATGTCCGGATGGATCTATGCCAACGAGACTTTGCGGTCCCAAACCCTGGCGCGGACCCTGCCGGAGCTGCGCTTCGTCGACGGCGCCATCGGATACCTGGAGTTCGCCAAAGGAGCGAATCCGGCCGGCATCCTGGCTCACGCCCGTCCGTCCCTCGAATCGTTTGCCGAAGTGGGAAATCCGAGTACCAGTCTGGCGACCGCAACGGCGAAATCCATGCTGGCGGTAATGTTCCAGCGGGACGCCAGCCTGCGCTCCCGCGGCTATCAACTGGCGCGAGAAGCCGTAGCGCTCGTGCCGTACAGCGCGGATGCGCGTAATCTCGAGTTGGTCTACCGGCTCGACATGTCGAGCCGCGACCTTTACCAGCCCGGCAAGTGGCGGCCGGTCGCGGACGAGTTTGCGCAAGCCGCAGCGCTCGGTCCAGGCAAGAAATATATCCTCGATAACCTGGACAGCTTCTATGCCGGCGTGCTGGGAGCGCCGGGTCTCGCGGGTGAAACCGAAGCCGCTGCCATCCGCACGCGCCGCGAACAGTTGGCTCTGCTGCGGGCGCACTAGACCGGGTGGGGAGTGTCTCAGCGCCGCCATCGGATCCGTGCGCACCGCACGCCTGGCGAAACGGAGTGCGAGATCAGCCCATAGAGCCCCACCAAGCCCGAGCGGGACCCGATCCTGGTGGATCACTGTTGAATCCGCCGCAAGGCATCGAGATAATCTGTCAACCCTGCGGCGGCGCCATCTGACCCGCCTCCTCCGATGGTTTACCGCCTGGCCATTCCGAAGCGCGGGAACTGCAGTTTGGTGCCTTCGTGTCCAGGCGTGGCCTGCACATCCTCGTCGGCATCTCCGCTTCTTTTCGGGACCGCCACGTACCCGTGGAAATCGCCGCTGGTCTTGTCGATCGCAATGCCGGTGATCTCACCTTCGGCATTGATGGAACATGCGGTGAACAGAAACAGGGGAGAATCGGCGGGGACGAGCGTGTTGAGGTCGATCAAATTCCCGTCCTGCCGCACGAACGCTCGCGTGTTGAAATTAGCGTCCAGCGATGCCCCGACTACCTGGCCGGCGTCGTTAATGCCGATGGCGAGGCTGCTTACGTCCCCCGCAACCGTCTTGAGATCCTGCATGCCGGTCTCCCGGCTCCACAGGAAGGCGTGAAAGTTGATATCGCCCGGCATGTCTGAGAACCCGATGACCTGGCCGCGGTTGTTGAGGTTCAGCGCCTCAATTCCGTTTCCGTGTCCGGTTCCTCCGAGAGTACCGAGGTCGGTGGCTTCGCCGTCATCCCAGAACAGGGCGTGAAGAGGCTGAAGATAGGTCTGGAAGATCGGGTTGAAGGTGGTGCATTCTCCGGATGCGCCGGCTGCCTGGCCGCGATCGTTGATCGCTTTGGCGTTTCCATCCGGGTCGCCAGGATACGTGCGAAGTTCCTCGACGTTTCCGTTTTGCCAGACCACGGGCTTGAACTGGAGTTTTTGTGGACTGCCGGATGGGCAGGTCGAGTCTGGCATGGCGTTTTCCGCCATCCCCGCCTCTTGGGCGCGGCTGTTGATCTGGTTGGCCAGGCCGTTGTTGCCTCCCAGAGCCGGAAGCGCCCTCATGATGCCGTTTTGCCACAAGAATGCAACACAGGTAGTGCCGGAAGACTGAAGACCAAGCGCGGTGAAACCGCAAAAGTCCTCGCTCCTCGGGTCCGGACTGGCGGTTTGGGCTTCACCCACAGCCTGGCCCCAGAGGTTCACGCCAAACGCCTGGCTGTTCTGCCCTTTGAGGCCAGGCGTGCCGAGATCCACCATCCGGCCGTTGTACCAGAGCACGGCATGCATGATGTTGCCGGTTTGCGTTGCGCCCGCCACCAGGCCGTTGTTGGTGATGGTGAACGGCTGGCCGTTCGGGCCCACATTGCCGAGATCGGTCACCGTATAACGTGGCTGGGCCATGGCAACCGTGCCGAGCAGGCTGCCCGCCACCATTGCCGCGCCGATCGTTCTCATCTGTCCCCTCACAATGGTTTTCAAGACCGCTTCTTTGAGTCTCATGTTTGTTCCCTCCGTCAGACGATAAGGAAAACGCGAGCGCGAAGTTACACGGGACCGCGCGGCTTGATGTAGCATGATGAAGTCGTGCCGGTTCTATGGAGGTCTGTCCCCAGTGCGGCGCTGAGCTGAAGGCCGGGGATCCCGCAGGCCTGTGCCCGCAGTGTCTGATCCAGGGCGCTTTCGATAGTTCGGTTGGCGCGGACGAAGTCATCACGCAGACCATCGATCGAGCCGCATCCGGTGATGACGACTTCGGCCGTTATCACATCCTTCGACCTCTAGGTGAAGGCGGCATGGGCACCGTGTATCTGGCCGAGCAGCGCGAACCCATTCGCCGCGAGGTAGCCCTCAAAGTAGTGAAGCTCGGGATGGACACCAGGCAGGTTCTCGCCCGCTTCGCGAACGAGCGCCAGGCGCTGGCAATGATGGACCACCCGAATATCGCCCGCATCTTTGACGCGGGCGCGACCACCAAAGGCAGACCCTATTTCGTCATGGAGTACATCGAGGGCGTCCCCATCACGCTCTACTGCGACCGCAATCGGGTGACAGTCAGCCAACGGTTGCCATTATTTCTTGCGGTATGCCGCGCCGTTCACCACGCGCACCAGAAGGGCGTGATCCACCGCGACCTCAAGCCGTCCAACGTCCTGGTGACGGAACAGGAGGGCGTCCCCGTCCCCAAAGTGATCGACTTCGGCATCGCCAGAGCGACCGATCAATGGGCCGTGGAGAACACTCTGCTGACGCAGTTTGGTCAGATGGTGGGCACGCCGGAGTATGCCAGTCCCGAGCAGGCCGAGGTGACGGCGGGGACCGTCGATGAGCGCTCCGATGTGTATTCGCTGGGGGCGCTGCTGTACGAATTGCTGATCGGCGCCGTGCCGTTCGACGCAGCCAGATTGCGCCAGGCGGGCTTGGCCGAAATGCTCCGCATCATCCGCGAAGAAGAGGCGCCGCCGCTTTCGCGAAAGCTGGGCGCAACGGGCGCCGCCGCGGCCGATATCGCCGCGCATCGCAAGACTGACCCTGCCGCCCTGCGCCGCACCGTGGATGGCGACCTGAACTCCATCACCATGAAGGCTCTCGAAAAGACGCGGGAGCGGCGCTACGCTTCGGCGGCGGAAATGGCCGCCGATATCGAACGGTACATGGAGCACCGGCCGGTGCTGGCCTCGCCCCCAAGCGGCGTTTATCGAGCACGGAAGTTTGTTCGCCGGCACAGACCGGCAGTGTTCGGCACGGCCGCCGGTCTGGGGCTCGTGGTGTTGAGCGGCGTGACGGTCTGGTCGCTGGCGCATCGCGAATCCGCGCCGAAGGCGAGTTTGACGAACAAGAGCACGATCGTGCTGGCGGACTTCACCAATGCCACGAGTGACCCGGCATTCAACGGGACGCTTCGCCAGACGATGGCGGGGGAACTTGGAAATTCTGCCCATCTCACCGTGCTTTCGGATGTTCGTGTGAGCCAGGCGCTGCGCCTGATGGTCCGGCCGGCCGATACCAGGCTAACTCCGGAAGTCGCATCCGAAATCTGCGAGCGGACCGCCAGCGCCGCCGTCGTGGATGGCTCGATCACGAGCCTGGGAAGCGAGTACCGGTTGACCCTGCGCGCAAGGAACTGCCGAACGGGCGATGTTCTGGACGAAGAGCAGGAGTCACTGGCCAGGAAAGAGGACGTCCTCAAGGCGCTGGACCAAATGGCAAACCGGTTTCAGAGCCGGGCCGCCGAGCCCCTTTCGCGTGTGGAGAAGGAGGCCGGTCTGCCGGCCAACTTCGTCGACGTCACGACGCCCTCGCTGGAGGCCTGGAGGTCCTACAAGGCGGCGTGGCTGGCCACCCTTCGCGGATCGAAATCCACGGAAGCAATTTCATTGAACAGGCGCGCCATCGAGATCGATCCGAATTTTGCGATGGCTTATGCCTTCATGGGCCGGGCCTATGACTCCCTCGGCGAGGCGGAACTGGCAGCGCAGAATATCACCAAGGCGTACGAGTTGCGGGACCGCGTCAGCGATCTGGAGAACTTTTTCATCACCTTCAACTACTACCGGGAAGCACCCAGGAATCTGGAGCTGGCCAGGCAGACTTTGGAATCGTGGGTGCGGAAGTATCCCGGGGATTTGATGCCTCACGGTTTCCTGGCGGGCCTCACGTCGCCGGGGACGGGTCATTTCGAAACAGCCGTGGAAGAAGGTCTGAAGGCGATCGAGATCGACCCGAATTACTCGATCGGCTATGGAAATGTGGCGTTTGCCTATCTGTACCTGGACCGCCTGACAGAAGCCGAGGGGTTGCTTCGTAAGGCAGCAG
>Ga0335081_10014372_pt1 | contig 12807 bp, 14 predicted proteins | sample Lox_Sample_35_FD_206713 | JGI IMG/M metagenome (GOLD analysis project Ga0335081, IMG submission 206713) | Soil microbial communities from Loxahatchee National Wildlife Refuge, Florida, United States - Lox_Sample_3.5 | ecosystem: Environmental > Terrestrial > Soil > Wetlands | place: USA...
TCCGGCGGGTGCCGTGCTCGATCGGGGCCAGGACGTAGACCCTGGTCCCGTTGAGCAGGCCGGCGGTGAAGAAGTCCAGTGAAGTTTTCTCAGCGACTTTCAGGTGAGCATCTTGTACTCGAATAGCAAGAGGACGAGTGCGGCGCGGGCGATCTTGCCGATCTTCCCGGGGCTCGCGGTGACATGCCTGAGGACCTGCCAGCGCTGAGTCAGCAGCGCGAAGCCCCGTTCCCCAAGACATCTCACTGAGCGCAGCAGCGCATTCCTGGTGCGATTGTTAATATCAAGCTCTTTCGCGCCCTTGGGCTTCTTCACGGGCGTCTGGACGCCGTGACCTGCGCCTTCGTACCCGCCGTCGGCCAGGGCGGGCATCTGGTCCAGGAACGGGCGGAGCACCGCGAGCACTTCCTCCCGGGCCGCGGCCAGGTCATGGACATTGCCCGGCAGCACGTCCGAGATCCACACCGGCAGGCCGTCCGGGTAGAAAAGAGCCTGGATATTGCCGCCGAAATCATGCTTCTTCCCCGAGTACCACAGGTCGATCTCCGCGCCCTTGCGGCTGAGCGTCTTCTCCCCGCACCGGTCGCTGTCCACGATCTTGCCGTCCAGGATCACGTACGGAGTGCCCTCGGCCAGGGCGCGCTCCAGTGCCTCACGTAGTCCCGGCGCCCGCGCTTCCAGCACATCGATGACCTCATCGACGTAACGGTACGAAGTCGCCTGCGACAATCCGAAGCCGCCGCCCAGCCGCGGGATGTCCCCGTTGTCCCGGAACCAGGCCAGCACGAACAGCGCCTGCCGGTAACAGCCCAGGCTGCGGGTGCCCTTCCGGGTCCCGATCTTCCGGCGGTGCTGCGCCAGCAGCCGTGAAACGAACAGGACCAGTTCCCTGGGCACGTCAAGTCTGACACGATAGGTGATCAACGCGGAGCTGCTCCCGGTGAAGGCGTTCTTTGGCGAGACCTCTTCTACCGGGAGCTCCGCGTCTCCCCGGGGATGTCCGCCTATGCCCGCGTGTCTACCTGAATGCGCGTTATGTCTTCTATGCCGGGTTCAACCTTGCTGAGAAAACTTCAGCGGTGGTTCGGTGGAGTCTCTGGTTTGGGTGCCCCAGCGCAGCATTGCCGACCGCCATGCGAGATAGGCGAGACCTCGGCAGCAAGCGCAGCACCGGCCATCGCATACAACATCCAGCGGCTCCTCACCGCCACTACCTCACCTCTGTCCTGGCGGCCGCGCCCACCGTAGATCGATCGGGTCAGTACCCTGAGCGCCTCTTCTAGCGCGTCCGCCACCGGCATGACATCAATGGCCATGCAAGGCATGAAGCAGCCCTTTCCGTGCATCCAGCTCTGCGCCCATCGAGGGCAACGGACGTTAGGACCAGTCAGCAGGGCGGTTGACGGCGCCCGCGCTATCATGCCCCGGTGTTTTCCTGGCGAGTCCCGTCGCGGGGCCCGGCGGTCCCGGGGCGCAGGTGCGTGCCGAAGAACGCGAGGATGCGCCGACGGGCATCCTGCGCCGAGGCCTCGTGGTATCCGGCGCCCGGCATGAGCTTGCCCAGGACCGCGAACATGATCGGCGCCTTGTCCCCGGCACCCTCGTGGTCGTTGAGGAACTCGTGCCCGGCCGACGGGTACTCCTTCACGTCATGTTCGACCCCCGCCGCTGTCAGCGACTTCTCCAGGCGGGCTGCCGCGCCCCGCAGCGACCGGTCCCTGCCGCCATAGCTCGCGACGATGGGGCATGCCCCGGTGAGGAAGCTGGCCGTGTAGGCGTGCCTGGAAGCGGTGCCGTAGTTGACACTCGAGACCTCAAACCCGCGGTCCGGCGCCAGCAGCAATGCCAGCCCGCCGCCCATGCAGTAGCCGATCACGCCGATCTTGCCGGTGCAGTCCTGCCTGGGACGCAGCCATGCGCGCACCGCCTCGATATCGGCAAACACCCCGCCACGCCGATCGCGCGCGTCGCGCATGATCGAGATCATGCAGGCCACCGTCCCCCGGCCGTGGAACAGATCCGGCGCCACGGCCAGGTACCCCTGGCCGGCGAGCCAGTCGGCCTGGTTCCTTAGGTCCTGGCTCATCCCGAGCGCATCGTGGATGACCACCACTCCCGGCCACGGACCCGGCCCAGTCGGCACCGCCAGGTAAGCCGGCCGCCCGCTCGGGTCCGGGATCATCACCTCGGTCACCGCCGCCCGCCCTCCATTCCACGCCCAGCCGCGCCGGTCATCCTCAGGCTCCGCGAAGCGCGGCAACCCCACCAGGGCCAAACGTACCGCCGCTGCCCGGCCACGCCCCCCGGGTGGGCAAGATCCGGCTGCCGGAAACGGTGCTGTTCGAGGACTACAGCGGGATCGCGGTAACCGGCGACCGGATCGCGGTCATATCCCAGGCATCCTCGGCGCTGTGGCTCGGGCACCTCGCGCCAGTCGGCTGGCAGGTCACCGGCCCGGGCACCAGCTACGCGCTCCCCACCGACGCCGACGGCAACGTCGTCTACGGGACGGCCGAGGGAGTGTCCTGGGTAGGTCCGGACCAGGTCGTCGTAGTCTCGGACAAGGTCAAGCCGGAGCAGGACCCCCGGTGCCAGGCCAAGGACCAGTCCATCCACATCTTCCGTATTCCCTGAGTGCCTTCCCCGAGCCAGGGAACCGTCTTGACTGCGCGACGCCAGCCGCGTGCTTACCTGGCGGAGGTGCTCGCCGAGGTTAGCGAGCATCGGGCACAGGTCTGCTTCGTGCTACGCGACCTCCGCGGGACCGAGGCAGGGGCTGACGTAGCGGGTGACCCTGACGAAACATCCGGCGGCGCTTGGCCAGAGCATGACATCGATCACGCTGTCCCGCCAGGGTCCGGATGATGACGCTGCTCGGCGGCCGCGGCGGCCTCGGCCTCGAAGGCGATCTGGGCGGGATGCGTCTGCCATGGCTGGGCCTTCAAGCGCTGGACTCGCTGCGCAACGGCGGGCACGATGGGGACGCGCGCCGACGCAATGGTCCGCGAGCCCGGGGAGGACCTGATCAGCGAAGTGATTGACCGACTGGTCGTAGCCATGAACGCCCATGATCTCGACGCCGCAGCTCGTTACTTCCACGAGGACTACCGCAGCGAGCAGCCGGAGCACCCGGGCAGGGCCTTCGTCGGGCGAGCCCAGATGCGCGCCAACTGGGAGGCCATGTTTGCGGGTATCCCCGACTTCCACGCCGAGATCTGCCGGTCGGTCCAGGACGGTGGCACGACCTGGACCGAATGGCGCTGGTCGGGCACCCGCAGCGACGGGCAGGCCTTTGAGATGCCCGGGGTGACGCTGTTCGAGATCAGTGACGATCAGCTTGTCGCTGGACGGTTGTACCTGGAAGAGGTCGAGCGGGAGGTTGCCGGTATCGAGCGGGCCGTGGAGGCCGTCTCCGGTCGCCGGCCGCGACCGAGGCAGCGGTAGGAGGGCGGAGCGCTCTCCAGCCCACCACCGGTCGGGTGGCTGAGCACGCGAGCTCATCCGTCCCATCTGCCGCCAGTGGTGCATCTTGCCGGGACCGCACTGAAGTACTCAGGAGTTCCACCGGCGCTGTGAGGCCTCGTAGTCGGCCAAGCGCCACATCATCGCCGACTGCGGGCGGATGGCATAGGCCACGTCGAAACCGGGGTCGGCGTCCGGCAGATACTGCCGGTCGTCCTCGCCGGTGTATTTCGCCGACAGGGCCGCGACCACATCGGGGACCTGAGCCGGCGTTCCCAGTTCTTCGGCAGTGCCTCGTACGATCACCACGTCCTCGCCGCTTCCAGGTGCACGACAACGCGCGGGTCAGCGGCAAGGTTGCATGCCCTGACGGTGCGGCGCTCGGCGGCCTGGTCGCCAGGCGACGGCAGGTTCGCCAGCCGACTTCGGCAGGCGGGAGAAAGCCCCGCCAACGCGTCACTCGGCGATGGGCTCCCAGATCAACTCGGCCACATCGATGACCAGATCAGGTCCGGGCTGAGCTGGATCGCCAGGTGCGCGGACCTCACCGGCGCAGACGCAGACCGCTGGTCGGCGGTCACACCGACCTGCGCAGCTGCGGCATCACGGACTGCCCGGTGACGGCTATCGCGGTCACGCGTTGTGATCGACGGGATAGTTCCGACGTGCGATTTTCCCCTGATGCGCGCCGGCCGGAGCATGACAGCATGACCTATCCCACGCGCAGATCCGGGTGATGGGCGCGGCTGGCGACGCTCGGCCATGCCGATGTGGGCGAGGCTGCCCAGGCTGTTGATGACGGGCGTCACAGCGCTTCGAGGACGCCGGCGGCGAAGATGCCGATGCCGACTGTCTCCCCCACTGCGGCGAGCCCGCCCAGCAGCGCGGCGTTGGCCTTGGCCTTTCCGCTGAACTCGTCCCGCACGCCGGTGAGCCAGTTCAAGGTGTCCTTCACGGCCACCAGCGCGGTGGAGACAACGACCAGCCAGGCGGCCACATCGAGCCAGCCCGGGCCCAGCGTGGACAGCCGGGCCGCCCACACCAGGCCGAGCAGAACCGCGGCCTGCAGCAGCGTGACGACGTGCGCCGCCATCAGGTACTTCGGGGTGGCAGGCGCGCCTTTTGCGCGAATCACCGTGATGGGATAGCCCAGCAGCATCCCGTAGGCCAGGTTCAGCACCCCACCGACGATCAGCACCTTCTCCGCGAGTGTGATAGCCATCACGTAGTCCTCCCTTTTTATGAGTTCGGAATGACCGGGGACATTCCTAATTGCGGGGGTTACAGAAGGGCGCGGCGGTGTGCGTCAGCAGGTGGCAGACGGTCACCTGCCGCGCCGGCGGGCGCAGCCTCGGCAGGCCCCCGCCGCGGCCCTCGAGGTCCCGTGGTTCCCCGAAGGCCGACAGGATGCTCGCCGCCGGCTGGCCGGGATCCAGGCCGAGCTGCCCGGCCAGCTGCAGCGCCGCGGCGCTGGTGACCGGCTTGGTCATCGAGGCGAGCCACACCATCGTGCCGGGCCGCGCTGGCTGGCCGCCGCCCACGCTCAAGCGCCCGGCCGCCCGCTCCTGCAGCACCCGGTCGCGATCGCCGACAGCTGCGATCACGCCGGGCATGACGGCTTCCGCCACTGCCTGACCGATCGTCTGGCCGACCTGCCGAGCCATCCCTGACCTCCCCAGGCAACAGTTATCAAAACCCTGATAACATAACAGGGTCCGATTAATATGTCAAGGTCTTGTCATTTTGTCCCGCCCTCGGGCGAGCCGGTTCGCCCAGGCTCAGCGGCGGCGGGTGTGCGCAGGGAACGGGATCACGATGGCGGCCGCCACGGAACGATGCTGATTCCGCGTGGCTGAGCACGCTGCGGCAGGCGGGCGGTGAGCGTTCCGGAGCGCGACCCGGGCTCCTAGCGCGGGCGTGCAGCACGGCCCGCAGGCGGCGCACAGCGCCCTGGCCACCCCGGCGCGAGGGCCTCATCGAGCGCCGCGCCGCCTGCACGCTAAAACCCGTGGATACCGGACGGCCGACGTTGACGTCACACCCGGGCCAGCCGCCCGGCATCAGGCAGCAATACGGTGTGTCAGCGGCGAGCGCACGGAGATGAAACCTGAGCCCGCATGTCGTCTCGGCGGCGCGGCCTGGCGAGGTGATGCCGCTAGCCGGTGCGCGCGTGCTCGCCCTGCTCGGCCGCCAGCGAGGCGAGGACGCGGCTGAACTGCTCCATCACGCCGCGGTGCAGCAAGCTGGCGTAGCTGACCCTGGCCACCCCGAGCCCGGCGAGTTCCGCCAGGGAGGGAGCCGGCGGGATGCGGAGCACGTTGACCGGGCCCGGGCACGCCGAAACGAACGCCGCCAGCGCACCAGCCTCCCACAGCCCGATCGGGTACACGCAGTCGGCACCGGCCTCCAGGTATACCCGCGCGCGGCGCAGGGCCTCTGACACCAGGTCGGCCTGGGCGGGCCCGCCCGGCCCGGAGAAGGCAGACGGCAGGAAGACATCGATCCGCGCGTTGATCACCAGCCGGTAGCCCTGACCGGAGGCGGCCTGGCGCACAGCACGCAGCCATGCCGCTTGCCGGGCGGGATCGCGCAGCGCCCGGGCCGCGTGGCTGGTGTCCTCGAGGTTGCAGCCGGCCGCCCCCATGCCCTTCAGCTCGGCGACCAGCTCCGCGGCCGTCATCCCGTACCCCGCCTCGGCGTCCACCGTCACCGCGACGTCGACGCTGCGGGTGATCCGTGCCGCCGCGGCGAGCATCTCGCCCGCCGGCGCCCCTTCGTGGTCTTCGTAGCCGAGCGCGGCGGCCACGCCGGCGCTCGTGGTGGCCACGGCGGGAAACCCGGCCGCGGCGACCGCCCTCGCCGTGGCCGCGTCCCACGCGTTCGGCAGCACCAGCGGGGCCCCCGGCCGGTGCAGCGACCGCAGCAGGTCACACCTGCTTCCCAGGCCGTTTGCGGCGGTCATCACCCGCTCACATCCCATCCGGTAGGTATCAAGGTCCTGCCAACATAACAGAGGCCGCCTATCATCGCAAGGTCCTGATATGCTGGCTGGCATGACCGTGCCGCTCATCGGGGAGCGCTACCGCGGCGTCAACGGCCACATCGGTTACCTGCTGGTCCAGACGTGGCACGCGGTCATCGCCGCCATGGACACCGCCTTGCGCCCGCATGGCCTGACCCCTCCCCAATACGGCGTGCTCAGCGTGCTCGCGCGTGATCCCGGCCTGTCCGGCGCCGATCTCGCCCGGGCCATCAACACCACCCCCCAGGCGACAAACGAGGTGCTGGCCACGCTGGAGCGCAAACACCTGATCGAACGCCGCCCCCACCCCACCCACGGGCGCATCCTCCAGGCCACCCTGACCGACGAGGGCCAGCGGCGGCTCCAGGCAGCAAACCCGGCCGTCCGGGCACTCGAGGCCGCCATCGAAGACGGCTTCACCGCAGACGACATCGCCACCGTCAAGACCTGGCTCGTCGAAGCCGCGAAACGGCTATAGCAACCCCTGCGCACCCGGTTGGCACACGGGCCAGAATCCACGGCCACTGCACCGCTGGGTCCCGCGCCGTGGGGCGATACGTTCGGCATGTGCACCGGCAAGTTCGGCGTCGCATGGATGGTCAGCATTGGCGGGGCCGGCACTCCGGATGCGGCGCGCGGAAGTTAACGGGGCCGGCGTGGTCACTCTTGCCACCCGCTTATATGCGGGCGCTGCCGAGCTCTCATCTCCAGGTCTGGTCCAGGCGGTTCCCGGAGAGCACCGCCTGGCGCCGCCTCCCGCCTCGCGGCTACGCCAGCCGCCAGCCCGGGAGCTACCGGGCTCAGGTCATCCAAGGCAGAGGCGGCATGTGAAGCAGCCGCGGAGTCCGCGGGCTGCCGGGTGCGGCTGCGCCTGCCGGCGCGCCATCGCCAGGTGCGCCGGCCCGCCTCGATGAGCACGCTGACGGCCGCGGCCACGCCCAGCGCGACCAGCAGGCCGATCCACGGCTGGTGTTCGAAGGCCTTGCCGCCGAGCCGGCCGAGGAAGAACGCGTAACTCGCCCACACAGCGCCCGCGCAGGCTGCCGCGCCAGCGAACCTGCGCCGGGGGAACCCGACCAGGCCGCAGGTGACGGTGACCGCAGTGCGCCCGCCCGGGACGAACCGGCAGCCGATGATGATGCGGATGCCGAACCGGTCCAGCGACCGCTCGGCCCAGGCCCGCCGGGCCGCACCGCGGTCCCCGGCGAACAGCCGCCGGCTCACCGCCGGACCGAACCGCCTGCCCACAAGGTAGGCGGCGTTGTCGCCGAGGAACGCGCCGAAGGCGGCCAGCGCCACCAGCAGCCCGATCCTCGGGTCGGCGCTGCCGGCGGTCCCGACACCGAGCGCGATCACGGCGGTCTCGCTCGGCAGCACCGGGATCAGCGCGTCCAGCGCCGGGACCAGCACCGCGACCAGGTAGGAGACCGCCGAGCCGACCTGCAGGGCGTACAGGCCGGTCACCGGCGTTCCCCGCAGCAGCTGGCAGCTGCACTCCTGTCCCGGTCCCAGCCCCGCGTCACCGTTATCAGCCTCCGCTGGTCGTCCACGACGTCCAGCACACCAGGCACGGCCGCACATCGAGCGGAGACGGCGTGGAGATCCGGTGGAGAGCCGAACCCGGAGCCTCGCCTTCACCGGCTCTCCACGCAAGCGCCACAGGGACGGCGCGCACGCCGGCCTGCATAGACGAACCTGCAGCCGGGTCGACTCCCCCATCGGGGGCGAATGGAGGCACTGCGGTGAAGTTCCCCATCGTGGCCAGGGGCGAGCGCGGAACCGGGCGCTGGCATCCTCCCCGTGAAGCACTGGCGGAGGCCATGCTGGAATACGACGAGGCACTCGCCAACACCGAAGTGCCGGCCGCGGCCGAGGCGCTCCACCCAGGCGCCGCGGGGCGCGCCAGGGCGCCGGGTTGCGGATCATCGACGTCTCCTCGGAAAGGGAGGCGATCAGCTGGCGCTGCGCGTCTCCCGCGTAGCGGGCGGCGAGGCGATCGAGATCCGCCACGTCCATGACGCCACGGAAATCCCCGAAGAGATGCTCGCACCGAAACCGGCCACGCGAGCGGTTGTAGCGGGCAAGGCGGCGATGGCCTCGCCGTCCCAGCCGACCCACGAGGCGCCGGTTGAGCGGGCGGCGGCAGGGATGACCGCCGCCCGCATTGTGCCGATAACCGTCTGATCACCGCCTGGCCTGCCGGTCCGCTATGGTGTCCGCCGAATGCCGACACCCCTAGACAAGAAAGCGCCTGACTGCGATGCCTGCTACGCGTCTGCCCGGCGCAGATGCTCGGCGAGGCTATCGAGCATGCGGTGCAGGTCCGCTTCGTGCCGCGTCACCTCCGCAGGAGCGAAGCCGGGATTGGGGTAGTGGGTGACGGTGACGAAGCATCCAGGGGTGCTCGGCCGGAGCATGACATCGATCACGCTGGCAGCCGCGGCCGGATGTCCGGTCACGTCCCAGGTGAACGACAGCCCGCGGGCTGGTTCTATTCGCAGGTAGCGACCGGCATGATGCAGCACATGACTGTCGCGGCGGACCGCGAAGCAGAACCTGCCGCCGACGACGGGCTCGCAGCGCAGTCCGAGGAGCTCGTCGTCGGGGAAAGATCCAGTTCCGGAACTGGACGGGGTCGAGCCAGGCTGCAAACACGATGCGCGGGGGATGCGGCAGGTTGCTTGTGGCGGTCGCGCACACAGGCGTGTTCATGGTGTCGTTGCGGGTCACGGTCGTGGCACGGTCAGTTCTTGCTGGGGTACAGGTGGATGGCGATCGGGGCCCGCGGCCAGATTGGGGCAAGCCGGCAGCGCCCGGGAGGCTTCGGAGGCCGCCGTGTCGTTGTTCTGCAGGCATCGCGCTTCCTTTATGCCGGGCCAGCCACCTGGCTGCGGTCGGCATCAGTTCACGCCACGGCCGTGTCCGCCCGGTGAAGACGCCATGGGGGCGAGATGGAGAAACCCGGCCTCCGAGCCGACCCTCATCAGCAGCGGCGCGCCTCCACGCCGTTCATCACGACCGCAAAGCGGCTGCAGACCCGGCGGGTGTACTGCTTCCCGGCAAGCAGAGCGTGGCCCGCCGTGCCAGGTGTGGCCCTGACCCGTGGAGCGAATCCTGACCCGTGGAGCGAATCAGGTGAAGGTCTCCCAGCGAGCGCGGATGTCCGGCGCCGCCGCCGCGATGGCGGCGGTGATCGGCGGTACCGGCTTCGCCGCGGGAACGGTGACGGCCGAGCCGGGCCAGGCGGCCAGCCCGCCGGCCGCGACGGCGCCGTCCGACGGCGCGGCGCTTCCGGGCTACGCGGACGTGGTCCGCAAGATGCGGCCTTCGGTCGTGCTGATCCGCACCCCAGGCGGGCTCGGCTCCGGGGTGGTGCTCGATGACAAGGGCAACATCGTCACCAACGCGCACGTGGCCGGGAACGCCACCGGCTTCCAGGTTCAGCTGGCCAATGATCCGCAGCCGCGACAGGCCCGGCTGGTGGGCAGCCGCCCGGAGGGTGATCTGGCGGTGATGCGGGTCGACGACCGGTCCGGCCTGGTGCCGGCGTCGTTCGGCAACTCGAACACGGCGCAGGCCGGTGATCTGGTGCTGGCCGTCCGCAACCCGCTCGGGCTGTCCGGCAGCGTCACCGAGGGCATAGTCTCCGCAACCGTCCGCGCCATCACCGAGCCCGCGTCGCCGACGTCACCGGGCACCACGCTGCCGGACGCGATCCAGACCAGCGCCCCGATCAACCCGGGCAACAGCGGCGGCGCGCTGGCAAACACCGAAGGGCAGGTGATCGGTATCCCGACGCTGGCCGCGGCCAGCCCGCAAGGCGGCAGCCAGGCCCAGGGGATCGGGTTCGCGATCCCGTCCAACCTGGCCCGCGACATCACCGGGCAGATCAAGGACGGGCACCTCACCCACACGCACCTGGCCGCGACCGGCGCCCAGGTTGCCACCATTACCGACCCGGCCGGCACGCCGGCCGGGGCCGCGAGCGTCGCGGTCACTCCTGGCGGCCCCGCCGAGCGGGCAGCGCTGCGGGCCGGCGATGTGATCACCGCGGTCGGAGGCGACCGCATCCCGGACACCACCACGCTGGCCCAGGCGTTGGCCGGCAAGGACCCCGGCCAATCGTCACGGTCACCGTCAACGGCGGCGGCCAGGACCTGACCGTTAAGGTCACCCTCGGCGAGCTGCGCGGTGGCTGACCACCCGGACCTGGTGAGGTGCCAGAAATGAGCGTCCCGGCCTGGGCGTGGGTCGCGTTTGCGGCGTTCGTGCTCGCGATGCTGGCCCTGGACCTGTTCGTGCTGCACCGCCGCGCCCACGAGGTCTCGCTGAAAGAAGCGGGCCTATGGAGCGCGGTGTGGGCGGTGATCGGCCTGGGCTTCGGCGCCCTGCTGTGGGCCTGGTCCTGGCCGTCACCACTGACACCTCCGTGGTGTACACCTCCAACGTGTTCGCGCTGCCGGGCATGCGGGCCCTGTACTTCCTGCTCGCCGGGGCTGCCGCCCTGTTCCGCCACCTGCAGCCCGGGGCTGGCCGTCATCTGGCCGCCGTGGCGGTCAAGCTGCTCATCGCCAATGTCTACACGTTCCCCACGTGGGCCTCCCCGGTCGTCATCGCCGTCGTGCTCGCCGCCGTCGCCGTCCTATCCATCGCGACACCCGCCGCTCCGCACGCCGAGCAAGACAGCCAGGGCCCGCCAATGGCACGCAGCCTGGGCCCGCGCCGCCACCAAACGGAAGAGCTTTCCCGCCCGGAGACTGCCGCAGCGGCGGCATGGAAGCAGTGGTCAGCTCTCGTCCGGGTAGCCGATCACGATCGGGTGGCTTGTCTCGCGACCTCCTCACACCAGACACCGACATGCCGCCAGCCTCCTCCTGAGTGCGGGCTCCGTCTTCGGCGCTCACGCCCACTGGGATCCGCCGGACCGACGCCGACGTCGTGCAGGTTTCTGCGCCGCTCGACCTGTCGGTCGGCCCTACTTGTGATTGGCGCGACGATGATCTGTGGTAGCCGCCAGGCGATCGTCAACGGGCTGTCTCCGGTTGCGTCGAGCGCCAGACACGCCGGTCAGTGGCCGATGTTCTCTACGAGGCCTTCATGCGGTCTGCGTCAGACAGCCACGATGGTGGGCTTCGGTGCAGGTGGTCGCGCCGGACGTCGGGCACAGGCTCGATCGGGTAGGCAGATGGCACGGAGGAGTGCTGCGGACGGTGGTGGTGACATTATCCGAACGCCGCCCGAAGGCTCAGACAACATCGCGGGGCCCGGCCGCCGAGCGCGGCACCACCTTCACCACTGCTTCCGGCCAGCCGATGACCTTCGCCCCGGCCCGGTGTGGACCGTCCTGGCAGCGGCGGGTGCCGGGCCGTGAGCGACATGCGGCGGCCGCAGGCACCCTGCTCGTGCCGATGCCGTGGGTCGTCTTCAGCGGGCTGCCCGATGCCCGGCAGCCTGACAGTCACAAACGGGTCGAGCCGCCGCGCGCGGCGGCCTGGCATCATGCCGTGACCCCAGGGACGCCGAGCGGTGGATAGGAGAAACCACCGGCCGTTCTGTTCAAAATGTGTCATCTGCAGAACGCGCGGCGGCTGGTCGGCCCGGAGGAGAGTGAGCGGGCCGGCAGGCCCGCGCGCCCGGCCGCTCGCCTCCCGGCACCGGCGATGGGCGTCACCGAGTCACGCCGGACAGGTTGAGCCCGACGACCCCGGCGAGGATCAGGCCGATCGACAGCAGCTTCCCGGCGGAGGCCGCGTCGCCGAGGAAGGCCATGCCGGCCGTCGCCGCCCCGGCCGCACCGATCCCGGTCCAGACCGCGTACGCGGGCCCGACCTCCAGCTCGCGCAGCGCAACGGTCAGCAAGCCGAAGCTGATCAGCGCGCAGGCGGCGAACCCAGCCGTCGGCCACGGCTGTCCCGCTCGGAAACTCGGTCTCGTGGTGTGAGCTGGGTTTTTTGCTGCAGGATCAGGGGCCTGGTTGGGACCATCTCCGGATGCTCTTGTCGATTGCCTACCGCTTGGTGAGGTGCCTGGTCGGCTTGCTGGCGGTGCTGGCCCGGTCCGATCTGTCCAAGGACGCCGAGTTGCTGGTGCTGCGCCATGAGAATCAGGTGCTGCGCCGCCAGCTCAGCGGTCGGCTGCGGTGGGATCACGCCGACCGTCTTTGGCTCGCGGCGCTGTCCCGGCTGGTGAGCCGCCGCCGGTGGAGGGAGGTCTTTCCCGGTCACCCCGGCCACGATCTTGCGCTGGCACCGCGATCTCGTCGCCCGCAAGTGGGACTACAGCAGTCGGCGTCGGCCAGGACGGCCGTCCACCGGGACCTCGGT
>Ga0335081_10014373_pt1 | contig 12807 bp, 9 predicted proteins | sample Lox_Sample_35_FD_206713 | JGI IMG/M metagenome (GOLD analysis project Ga0335081, IMG submission 206713) | Soil microbial communities from Loxahatchee National Wildlife Refuge, Florida, United States - Lox_Sample_3.5 | ecosystem: Environmental > Terrestrial > Soil > Wetlands | place: USA: Florida...
CGAACGCGACCGGGTCGAAGCCCTCGTGCGCCTCGACCTGCCGGCCGGTCCTGTCGAGCGACTGGCGGAAGTACCCCTGCCGGTAGAGCAGCCCGACGCCGACGAGCGGAAGGCCGAGCTCCGAGGCGGCCTTGAGGTAGTCGCCTGCGAGCACGCCGAGGCCGCCGGAGTAGATCGGCAGCCGCGCATCGACGCCGAACTCCATGCTGAAGTAGGCGACCAGCATGTCTCGGCCGGCGCCGTGGCTCTCCGACCACCAGGTCGTGGCGTGTGTCTCGGTCTCGGAGGTCGGCATTCGTCTGCCCTGGGACTGGCGGAGGCTAGCGAAGGGCGGCCGTCCGTCGCACGACGAACCCGGCCGCCTTCCTGGCGACTCGCTACCCTCGCTGCACGGATGGCCACCACCCGCACCAGTCAGATCGTCACCGAGATCCCCGGTCCTCGCTCGCGCGAGGTGCTCGACCGTCTGCGCGCGACCGTCGCATCGCCGCTCGACCTGACGTTCCCCGTGGTCGCCGCCGAGGCGCGCGGCGCCACGATCACCGACGTCGACGGCAACGTCTTCATCGACTTCGCCGGCGGGGTCGGGTGCCTCAACGTCGGTCATTCCCATCCCCGTGTGGTGGCGGCCGCGCAGGAGCAGCTCGAGCGCTTCACCCATACCGACTACACCGTGGTGCCGTACGAGGTCTACGCCGAGCTGTCCGAGCGGCTGCTCGCGGTCGCGCCGTTCACCGGCCCGGCGAAGGCGGCGTTCTTCAACGCCGGGACCGAGGCGGTCGAGAACGCGGTCAAGTTCGCGCGCGCCTACACCGGGCGGCCCGCCGTGATCGGGTTCGAGGGCGCCTTCCACGGGCGCACGCTTCTCTCGCTCTCGCTCACCTCGAAGACGCACCCGTACAAGGCCGGGCTCGGGCCCTTCGCGCCCGAGGTGTACCGCGTGCCCTTCCCGAACGCCTACCGCGGGCCGTCGGCCGCCGACGCGCTCGCCGCGCTCGAGCGCGCATTCGGGACGCTCGTCGCCGCCGAGACGGTCGCTGCGATCGTCGTCGAGCCGGTGCAGGGCGAGGCCGGCTTCATCCCGGCCGGCGCCGAGTTCCTCCACGGGCTGCGTTCGATCTGCGACGAGCACGGAATCGTCCTCGTCTGCGACGAGGTGCAGTCGGGCTTCGCGCGCACGGGCCGCTTCTTCGCGGTCGAGCACTTCGGCGTCGAGCCCGATCTGATCACCGTCGCGAAGTCGATCGCCGGGGGTCTGCCGCTGTCGGGCGTCCTCGGCAAGGCGGAGATCATGGACGCGCCCGTGGTCGGCGGTGTCGGCGGCACCTACGTCGGCAACCCGGTCGCCCAGGCGGCCGCGCTCGCCGTTCTCGACGTGATCGAGGATGAAGGGCTGGTGGAGCGGTCGGCGGTGATCGGGGACGTCATGCGGGCGCGCATGGAGTCGTGGCAGCGCCGCTTCCCCGCCATCGGCGACGTCCGCGGGCTCGGGGCGATGCTCGCGATCGAGCTCGTCGAGGACCCGCAGACCAGGGCGCCCGCGACCGCGCTGGCGGGGCGCGTGCAGGAGGCGGCGCTCGCGCGCGGGCTGCTGCTGCTGCGCGCCGGTGTGAGCTCGAACTGCATCCGGGTGCTGGTGCCCCTCGTGATCACCGACGGGGAGCTGGCCGAGGCGCTCGATCTGTGGGAAGACGCGCTCGGCGCGACCGTTTGACGGCGCGGAGGGCTACCCTCCACCGGGGATGGTCGGGGAGGTTCTCCTAGACCGCTACGAGCTCGAGGAGCTCGTCGGCACCGGCGGCATGTCGAGCGTGTATCGGGCGCACGACCGCCTTCTCGACCGCACCGTCGCGCTGAAGGTGCTCCACGAGCACCACCTGCGGGACCCGGAATACGTCGAGCGGTTCCGGCGGGAGGCCCGATCGGCAGCCGTTCTCTCGCACCCGAACATCGTGACCGTGATCGATCGCGGCGAGCAGGACGGCCGGCAGTTCATCGTCTTCGAGTACGTCGGCGGCGAGAACCTGAAGCGACTGATCGAGGAGCGCACGCCGCTGCCGGTCGCGACCGCGCTCGAGCTGGCGATCCAGATCGCCCGCGGGCTCTCGTTCGCCCATCGCAGCGGGCTCGTCCACCGCGACGTCAAGCCGCAGAACGTGCTCCTGAACGGCGACGGGCAGGCCAAGGTGACCGACTTCGGCATCGCCCGGTCGCTCGACGTGCAGCGCGGGATGACCCAGACGGGGACCGTTCTCGGGACGTCCGACTACATCGCGCCGGAGCAGGCCCAGGGCAAGCACGTCGACGAGCAGACCGACGTCTATTCGCTCGGCGTCGTGCTGTACGAGCTGCTCACGGGCGAGGTGCCGTTCCCGGGAGAGAACTTCGTCGCCGTGGCGATGCAGCACATCAACGACCCGCCGCCGTCGGTCCGCGACAAGCGGCCCGACGTTCCGCCTCGGGTCGACGCCGCGGTGCAGCGTGCGATGGCCAAGGACCCGGCCGACCGCTTCCCGACGATGGCCGACTTCGGCCGCGAGCTCGAGACGTGCGCCGCCGGCGCCGACGACGGTACGCAGATCATCGCTCCGGCGAAGCCGGCGCGCCGCCGGCGGTCGAAGGCGTGGCCGCTCGTCTTCTTCCTCGTGGGCCTGATCGCGCTCGGCGCGGTCGGCGGCTACCTGCTCTTCCGTGGCAGCGGCGGCAGCCCGTCGACCGGCGGGGGGAGCGCGACGCTGCGCGCGACGACGGCGTACGACCCGTTCGGCACCGGCACGCCGGGCGAGAACAACGCGAAAGCGGGGCTCGCGACCGACGGCAACGAGGCGACCTTCTGGCCGACCGAGCGCTACTACGACGAGCAGCTCGGCAAGCCCGGTGTCGGACTGGTGTTGCAGGCGGGCGGCTCGGGAAAGCCGCCGACGATCGTCGTCTCCACAGACACGCCGGGCTTCACCGCCGAGATCAAGGCCGGCGACAGCGCGAGCGGCTTTCGCGACGTCGTCTCGGGCCCGCAGGTCGTCTCGGGGACGACGACGTTCGCGATCGGCGGCGGCGCTCACCGGTACTACCTGCTCTGGATCACGAACCTCGGCGGCCACCAGGTCGATCATGTGAACGAGGTCCGCGTCGGCTAGACCCGCTAGTAGCGGAGCTGCGAGCGCCGTTCGAAGCGCTCGACGGCCAGATCGGCGAGTCGTTGCAGCAGCTCGCCGTACGGGATGCCCGAAGCGGCGAACAGCTGGGCGTAGACGCTCGTCGGTGTGAAGCCGGGGATCGTGTTCAGCTCGTTCACCAGCACCTCACCGTCGCGGCGGACGAAGCAGTCGGCACGCGCCATCCCTTCGCAGTCGGTCGCGACGAACGCACGCACGGCAAGCTCCTGCACGCGTTCGCACTGCTCGTCGGTGATCGCGGGGGGGATGCGGAGGTCCATCTCGCCCTGCTCGTACTTCGCCTCGAAGTCGTACCACTCGTTGCGCGTGACGAGAATCTCGCCGGGGAGTGACGCGATCGGCGTGAGGTTGCCGAGCACGCCGACCTCCACCTCGACGCCGTCGACGAGCTCCTCGACGAGCACCTTCTCGTCGTGCTCGAACGCGACCGCGACCGCGCTTCGGAGCTCGTCGTCGTCGTGGGCTTTCGTGATGCCGATCGACGATCCGAGCCGCGCGGGCTTGACGAAGCACGGATAGCCGAACGGGTTGCGCGGCTCGTCGCCGAGCCGGAGCGTGATGTTGCGCGTCACCGGGATGTCGTGGTCGCGCATCACCGACTTGAAGACGTCCTTGTCCATGCACAGGGCGGACGCGAGCACACCCGCTCCCACGTAGGGCACGCCCGCGAGCTCGAGCAGCCCCTGGACGGTGCCGTCCTCGCCGAACGGTCCGTGCAGGACGGGGAAGACGACGTCGACCTGCGCGAGCGTTGCGGCAACGTCGCGGGGAGGCAGCCGCTCGAGGCTGCTCCCGGTCGCGGCCGGCTCGCCCTCGGTGCCTCGCTCGAGCGCAGCGCGGGCGGCCGGCAGCTGCCAGCGGCCGGTGCGGTCGATCTCCACCGTCACGACCTCGTCGCCGCCCTGCTCGAGCGCCGCCGCCACGCTCTTCGCCGATGCGACCGAGATCTCGTTCTCGCTCGAGCGGCCGCCGAGGATGACGGCGATGCGCCGCCTCACGGCAGCGTGGTCGTCGTCTGGGTCGTCGTAACCGGGGTCGTCTGCTGGCCCGTGGCACCCGTCGGGCCCGTCGGGCCTGTCGCGCCCGCGCCCGGCTGGAACTGGCCGATCGTGATCGTGATCACCTCGCCCTGCTGGCCCACGGAGTTCCCCTTCGGGTCCTGGCTGATCACGACGCCGTCCTGGCTCGGATCGGTGACCGGCTCCGTGATCGTCGCGACCGTGAAGCCGGCCCCTTGCAGGATGCTCGTCGCGTCCGCGGTGGTCAGGTTCGTCACGTCGGGCACCTTCGACGTCGCCGGGCCCTTCGAGACCGTGAGCGTGATCCGGGTGCCCGCGGGCTCGGAGGACCCCTGCGGCGGGTCCATCGAGATGACGACGCCCTGCGGCTGCTGGTCGGACGCCACGTCGACGCGCGTGACCGTGAAGCCGGCGCCGATCAGGGCGGACTGCGCGTTCGCGAACGGCTGGCCGGTGACGTCCGGGACGGTGATCGGCTTCGCGCCGCGCGAGACGTTGATCGTCACCGTCGAGCCCTTGTCGACCTTGTCACCCGCCGCCGGCAGCTGCGCGGTGACGGTGTCGGCCGGCTCGCTCGAGTAGACGCGTCGGACCTTCTGGTTGAAGCCCTTCTGGGCGAGCGCCTGCACGGCACTCGTCAGGTCGAGGCCGACCACCCCCGGGACGGCCACCTGCGCGATGCCGGTCGAGACGATCAGGACGACGGTCGACGTCTTGTTCAGCTTGGCGCCGCCTGGCGGGTTCTGCGCCGACACCTGGCCGGAGGGCACGGTGTCGCTCGGCGCCTTCTGCACCTGGGGCGTCAGCCCGGCCTCCTGGATCTTCGCCTTCGCCAGGTTCTCCTCGAGGCGCGTCACGTCCGGCACCGCCACCGGCTTCGAGTCGTTCAGCTGGTCCTGCACCTTCGTGTACAGGAACCAGCCGCCGGCGGCGGCGGCGAGGATCAGGAGCAGGGCGAGCAGCCAGGGCAGGAGCGACCGGCGCGGCGGCTGCTCCTCGTAGTCGTAGTAGGGCGTCGGCGGCCGGTAGGCCGGCGGGATCGGCGGCGTGGCGACCGGGCGCGGTTTCGTCACCATCGTCTGCGAGGCGGCGACACCGGCGCCCGCGAGCACCTGGGTCATCGCATCCTCGGTCTCGCGCGAGACGGCCACGCCGCGGGCGACGCGCGCCAGGTCGGCGTCCATCTCCTCGGCCGATCCGTAGCGCTGGTCGGGGTCCTTCGCGATCGCGCGCATCACGACCGCGTCGAGGTCGTGCGGCACCTCCGGACGGAGCGTCGACGGCGGCTCGGGGACCTGCGACAGGTGCTTCATCGCGATCTCGACCGGCGTGTCGCCGGTGAACGGAACCTTGCCGGTGAGCATCTCGTAGAGGACGATCCCGAGGGAGTAGAGATCCGAGCGCGGGTCTACGGGGGCGCCGCGTGCCTGCTCCGGCGACAGGTACTGCGCCGTGCCCACGATCGAGCCCGCCTCGGTCATCTGCGACGCGCCTGAGCGTGCGATCCCGAAGTCCGTGACCTTCAGCCGGCCGTCCTGGCGGACGATGATGTTGTGCGGCTTGATGTCACGGTGCACGATTCCGTTGCGGTGCGCGAACGCGAGCGCGCCGAGGATCTGCCGTGCGTAGTCGATCGCGATCGCGGGCGGTGTCGGCCCGTTCCGGATCAGCAGCTCCTTGAGCGTGCGGCCGTCCAGGTACTCCATCGCGATGTAGTAGGTGCCTTCCGCCTGGCCGCGGTCGAAGATCGAGACGATGCTGGGATGGTTAAGCCCCGCGGCGCTCTGCGCCTCGCGGCGGAACCGCTCGACGAACTGCTCGTCCGACGCGTGCCGGTCGTCGAGCAGCTTGAGCGCGACCCGGCGGCCGAGCTCCTGGTCCTCGGCGAGGTAGACGTCCGCCATCCCGCCCGAACCGAGCTTGCGCTTGATCACGTAGCGCGTGTCGAAGACCCGGTTGATGCGCGTGTCGGTCGAGGTCATGGTTCGGGGGCTACTGCTTCGACGCCTGCGGGAGGATCGCCTGCATCAGCTCGCGCGCGATCGGGGCCGCGACCGAGCCGCCGAAGCCGTTGAGCTGGTGCTCGAGGACGACCGCGCCGGCGACCTGTGGGTTGTCTGCCGGCGCGAAGAAGATGAACCAGGCGGTGTAGACGTGTGGGATGCCGGTCTCGGCGGTGCCGGTCTTGCCCGCCACCTTGATCCCCGGGATCTGGGCCGCGGTTCCCGTGCCGCCGGTCACGACCGCCTGCATCATCTGGCTGAGCGCTGCCGCGGTGCTCGGCTTCATCGCCTTGCGCCAGACCGTCGGCTTCGTCCTCGTGACGATGCTGCCGCCGGGGCTGCGCACGACCTTGAGCAGGTACGGCGCCATCACCTTGCCGTTGTTCGCGACGCCCGCCGCGACCAGCGCCATCTGCAGCGGCGTGACGAGCATGCGCTCCTGTCCGAAGGCGAGGCGCCCGGGATCGACCTGGGAGGCGTCGTCGATCAGCGTGTGCTTCTTGAAGTCGTAGAGGCCGCTCGGTGCGCGCTCGTCGGCGGGCAGTTCGAGCGGCGGCGTCGAGTAGAAGCCGAAGTCCTTCGCCTTGTCGAGGATGCGGCGGGCGCCGATCTTCTGCCCGATGTTGCAGAACACGGCGTTGATCGAGTGCTGGTAGGCCTCGATCAGGTTGACGTTGCCGTACATCTCCGGCCCGTTCTGATCGGGGTTGCCCGAGTTGTAGACCTTCTGCCCGTACTCGGTGCAGTAGCCCGGGTCGTAGAACCGGGACTCCGGCGTATAGATGCCGGCGTCGAGCGCGGCCGCAGCGGTGACGGTCTTGAAGGTCGATCCCGGGGCGTAGAGCCCTTGCGTCGCGCGGTTCAGGAGCGCCGAGGACGAGCCCGGGCACGCACTCGGCGAGTGCAGGATCGACGCATAGCCCGACGCCGACTCGATCTTGTTCGGGTTGAAGCCCGGTGAGGAGGCCATCACGTACACGGCGCCCGTCTTCGGGTTCAGCGCGACCGCCGCGCCGCACGATCCCGCGAGCGCCGACTCCGCGAGCTTCTGTGCGTTCGGGCGGATCGTCAGCGTCAGGTTGTTGCCGGTGACGGTCGTCCCGCGCAGCTTGTCGGTGATCTTGTCGATGATCGTGCCGAGGTTCGCGTTCGACGCGGTCAGGTAGCCGTTCAGCTGGCGCTCGATGCCGGAGCGTGACCGGCCCTGCGTCGAGTAGCCGACGACCTGCGAGGCCAGCCCGTTCGTCGGGTAGCGGCGGAAGTAGTAGGTCTGGCCGGCGCGCGTCACCTTCTTGTTCGCGGCGAGCACCGTGTGCCCGTCGGAGGCGTAGATCAGGCCGCGCTTGATCTGGAACTCGGCCACCCGCTGGATTGCGTTGTCCTGCCGCGCCGCCAGCCCGGCCGAGGCCCAGGACTGCCAGTACGTCGTGGCGACGATCAGCGCCGCCAGGAGCAGCAGCGCAACGATCGAGAGGCGGGAGATCTGCTTGTTCACGTCGGTGCGTTCGCGCGGTTGGAGACCAGGAGCAGCCCGGCCAGCACGAGGAAGTTGGCCACGACCGATGATCCGCCGTACGAGATGAAAGGAAGCGTGATCCCTGTGAGCGGGATCAGCCGCAGGACGCCGCCGACGATGATGAACGTCTGCAGCGCGAACCCGAAGGTGAGGCCCGTCGCGAGCAGCTTCGAGAAGCCGTCCTCGGCCTGGAGCGCGACCCGCATCCCGCGCGCGACGAACAGCATGAAGACGAGCAGCAGCGCCGCCGCTCCGATCAGGCCGAGCTCCTGCGCGAGCGCCGAGTAGATGAAGTCGGTGTTGATGTACGGGATCAGCGCGTGGCCGTCGGCGGAGGTGAAGACGCCCTTGCCGAGGCCGGCGCCGCCGAAGCCGCCGTTGCCGATCGAGTAGAGCGACTTGACGAGCTGGTAGCTCTCGCAGTCCTGGCGGAGCGCGAGCCCGCCCGTCACCGGGCAGTAGACCTTGTTCGTCGTCCAGGGCTGCAGCCAGATCGTGACCCGCTCGTGGACGTGCGGGATCTTCTCGTAGGCGACGAAGCCTCCGGCCGCGAACAGCCCGATGCCGACGAGCACGAACGAGAGCCGGTTCGTCGCAACGTAGAGCATGGCCAGGAAGATCCCGAAGTAGAGGAGGCCCGACCCGAGGTCGTTCGTGGCGACGAGGACGAGCATGCAGCCGCCCCAGATCACGAGCAGCGGCCCCAGGTCCTTGGGCCGCCCCTGTGCCAGCACCTCGCGCTTCTCGCGCAGGTATCCGGCGAGGAAGACGATCAGGAAGATCTTCGCGAGCTCGCCCGGCTGAAAGCGGAACGGGCCCGCCTCGACCCAGAGGCGGGCGCCGTTCACGGATGCGCCGATTCCGGGGAGGCGCGGCAGATAGAGGAGCACGATCGCCCCGATGCCGAACAGGTACTTGTACTGCTCGAGCACGCGATAGTCGCGGCGCAGCCGGAGCAGCGCGAATGCGAACAGCGCGACCCCGATCACGATCCACAGGCCCTGCTTGAATGCGTCGCTCGGCCCGAGGCGGTAGATCTCGGTCACGCCGACCGCGGTCAGCAGGGCCGCCATCGGCAGCAGGTACGGGTCGGCGTTCGGCGTCGCGTACCGGGTGACGAGGTGCGCCGCCAGGTAGAGGCCGAAGAAGAAGAGCGCGTACGTGAGCGAGTCCCAGCTCACCACCGCCTGGCGTGCGATGTAGACCGATGCGAAGCCGAGCCCGGTCAGAACTCCGACGACGGAGAGGTAGAAGAGCTCGCGGTTCCGGTAGCTCAGCGTGCCAGCCCCCACCAGGCGAGCAGCACGATCAGCGCGACCAGCGCGAGGATGACCAGCGAGGCGAGCAGCCGCCGGCCCAGCCCCGCCTCCGGCTCGGCCGGTGCGGCCGCCACGGCTGCTGCACTCTCCCGCGCCTCAGCCAGCGCCTCCACCGAGACGACCATCGTGTCGTCGATCGGGGCGTGCCCGTCGAGCGCCTCGGGCGGCAGCATGACGTTGTCCTCTGGATGGAGCGTGTCCTCGTCCTCGAGCGGGGCGTCGGGGGCGGTCGCGTACTCGCGCGTCCGCTCGTCCGGCTCGCCGTTCGTGCCGACGGCGAAGAGGACGGCGGTGATGTTGTCCTCGCCGCCGCCGCGGTTCGCTGCGTCGATCAGCGAACGGGCACCGGCCTGAAGGTCGCTCCGGAACTGGAACATGATCCGCTCGATCTCGCCCCCGTCGACGTACGACGAGAGGCCGTCGCTGCAGATCAGGAAGACGTCGCCGGGGCGTGCCTCGACCGAGAAGGTGTCGACGTCGACGTCCGGGTCGGTTCCGAGCGCCCGCGTGATCACCGACCGCTGAGGATGGACCTCCGCCTCGGCGGGCGACAGCTCGCCGCGCCGCACGAGCTCGGCCACGAGTGAGTGGTCGTCCGTGAGCTGGTCGAGGCGCCCCTCGCGCAGCAGGTAGGCGCGCGAGTCGCCGACGTGCCCGAACGCGACGCGGCCGTCCGGCTCGACGAGCGCCGCGGTGACCGTCGTGCCCATCCCGGTGGCGGCTGCGTCGGTGGTCGCGCGGTCGTGGACGCGCCGGTTCGCCTCCTGGATCAGCTGAGCAACGCGACGCTCGCCTGTGCCGTCGCCGCCGCCCTCGCGCAGCGCGGCCGCGGCGAGGCCGGATGCGACCTCGCCCGCCTGCGCGCCGCCCATGCCGTCGGCGACGGCAAACAGCGGCGGCTCGCACACGAAGGCATCCTCGTTGCGCCGCCGCTTGCGGCCGGTGTCGGTGCTGCCGAACGACTGCACGATCTCGATCACGACTCGAACCTCAGGTCGGTCTCCCCGATGCGAACGACGTCGCCCGGCGCGAGCCGGCGCTCGCGGGTCAACCTGATCCCGTTCACGAACGTGCCGTTCGTCGAGCCGATGTCCTCGAGCCACACGCCGTCGCGGCGTCGCTCGAAGCGCGCGTGGCGGCCCGATGCATACTCGTCGCCCGCGAGAGGCAGGTCGTTGTTCGTCCCGCGGCCGACCGTGATCGGCGCATCGAGCGTGAAGACGTCGCCGTCGTCCAGCGCGGGGCTCACGAGAACGACCAGCCGCCCGGCCGACGGCTTCGGCTGCGCGTTCGTCAGGCTCTTCGCGTCCAGCGGCGAGAGGATCATCGACTCCTGCGGCGGGCGGAGGTTGCGCGTCGCCGACCGGACGATCCGCCAGATGAAGAGATAGAGGAGGACGAGGAAGGCGATCTTCAGGGCGAGCAGCGTGGTCTCGACCTGCGCCGACGCGAGCACCGCTCCGGCCGTGGTCACCGCGTCTCCCGCGAGAACGTGACCTCCGTCGAGCCGATCGTGAAGCGGGTCCCGTCCTCCAGCTTGAGGCGCTTCACGCGCTTGCCTCTGACCTCGATCCCGTTGGTGGAGTCGAGGTCGACCAGCCAGTAGGTCGAGCCCTCTCGGCGGAGCTCCGCGTGCCTGCGCGAGACGTTCGGGTCGGGAACCTGGATGTCGGCGTCCTTCGACCGGCCGACGACGGCCCGCGGCCGCGTCGACTCCTCGCGTCCGCCGTCCCAGGTCAGCACGGCGACCTCCGACTCGACTCCGAGCGAGACCGGCGAAGCAGCCTCTGTTGGCTGGGCCACTGGCGGCATGGGCGCGTACACCATGGTTGCACCCCGTGCGGCCGCTTCGGGGGCTCCGGCTCCGGGCGAGTCGACCTGCGCGAGGCGGGTCGCGATCCCGAACATGCCGACGTCGAGGTCCTCGTCGGTTTCGAACAGCACGCGCGGCGGCGTCAGGAGCGCGTAGCCCTCGCGGCGGGCGTGCTCGGCGAGATACTCGGACAGTTCGTCGGTGAGCTGGGTCTCGTAGTTCGCGAACTGCTCGCGGTCGGGCGGCGCGAGATAGACGGTGTACTCGTTGGGGACGTAGACGCGCGACACCGAGACGTTGCGGTGGTCGTCCATTTCCTTGACGAGCTTGCGCGCCAGCTCGACCGGCTGCACGTTCGTGCGGAACGCGCGGCCGAACACTCCTTCGAAGAGTGATTCGAGCTTCGATTCGATGCTGCGGAGCACGGGCATGGGCGGGCAGGGTGCTTCCCCGGCAGACCAGTTTACGGTCTGGAATCGAGGGTCAGAGCAGCCGCAGACAGCCACGCGGCGACGATCAGCGGCAGGATCGCAGCAGCGGGCGCGGTCAGGGCCGTGGCGGCGAGCAGCGCGGCTCCGTAGCCCGCCGCAACCCAGGGGCCGCGGTGGCGGAGCAGGGGGAGGACGACGGCTGCCGCGGCCAGGATGAGCGCTTCGGCGAGCAGCGCGGGGTGGGCTCCGAGCTGGCCGATCAGGGCGTGCGCGACGGCGGTCGGGCGCCTCGACCCGTCGATTCCGAGCCCGAGCGGCGGCGCCGACAGCTCGAACGGCAGGCGGACGTGCCGGAGCCCGGCGACCAGCGCGGCGAGGAGCACCGCGCCGGCGGCCTGGGCGGCCCGCCGGAAGCTGCCGCGCGCGCACTGGGCGGCGAGCGGGATCAGGCCGAGGGCGGCGATCGGCGCCAGCAGCGGCCCGACGACGAGCAGGAGGCCCGCGCGGGCGTCGCGCCAGGTGAGCACGATCCAGGCGGCCGCGACGAGCGTGTAGAGGAGGGCGAGCCCGGACGAGATGTTGGCGAGCGGGAAGAACAGCGCGGCGAGCGCCGTGACCAGCCCGAGCCGCGGCCCGGCGAAGGTCGCGCCGGCGGCCAGCGCGCCCAGGCCGAGCGACCAGCCGGACGGATAGAACGAGAGCCTCGAGGTCGCCCAGCCGACGGCGATGCCGGCCGCGGCCGCCGGGAGGACGCGCTCGAGCAGCACGGCGCGGCGGTCGATCGGGGGCGCGGCGGGCCTTGCGCCCTTTCGCTTGCGCCGCCGGGCGGGCAGGGAGCGCAGCTCGGCCGCCAGCCGGCCAGCCGACGGCCGCCGCTCGGGGTTGAGCACCAGGGCGCCGGTGACCGTCTGGAGGATCCCGGCGGGGAGGTCGGGGCGCAGCGACTCGAGCGGAGGCGCGCCCAGCTCGATCCGCCGGGTCGTCTCGTTCAGGTCCCCGTGCCAGAACGGATGCTGGCCCGCCAGCGACTCCCAGAGCAGGACGCCGACCGCCCACACGTCGGCGGCCGCGGTCGCCACGGCGCCGCGCAGCCGCTCGGGGGAGATGTAGGCGAGCGTGCCCGGGACGTCGCCGAGTGCGGTGAGCGTGTCGAATTCGGCCATCTGGGCGAGCCCGAAGTCGAGCAGCCGGATGTCGATCGAGTCGGTTTCCGCGATCAGCACGTTCGACGGCTTGACGTCGCGGTGCACGATTCCGCGGCCGTGCGCGTGGGCGAGCGCGTCGCAGACCTGGGCCGCCACCTCGATCGCCGCCCGGTCGTCGAGCTCGCCCGACCGCATCGCCTCGCGCAGCGTGCGGCCCGGGACGTACTCGTACGTGATGTACACGTGCGACGAGTCGTGCGCGAGCGAGCGGATCCGCTGGCAGCGCGGATGGCGAAGCGCTGCCGCCGCTCTCGCCTCGCGCTCGGCCCGGTAGCCGGCCTTGCCCTCCCGGGCGACGATCTTCAGCGCGACGTCGAGCCCGGAG
>Ga0335081_10014374_pt1 | contig 12806 bp, 9 predicted proteins | sample Lox_Sample_35_FD_206713 | JGI IMG/M metagenome (GOLD analysis project Ga0335081, IMG submission 206713) | Soil microbial communities from Loxahatchee National Wildlife Refuge, Florida, United States - Lox_Sample_3.5 | ecosystem: Environmental > Terrestrial > Soil > Wetlands | place: USA: Florida...
GGCGTTTACCGCTGACTCGCTCGCGATAACGGTCAGTAAAAACGGGGATGCGACCGCGGTCTTCCGGTTCACCCTGCAGGGTATCGTGGAGAACGCAATCCCCCAGTCGGTTCTCGAAGATCAGCTTACCAAGGGCCTCTCCACCAGCTCGGAACCCCCGGAACTGATCTCCATGGACCGTTCCTCCGCAACACTGCTCATGAAAGGATTTGCTGCAACAAGCAGCGTCCCGACGGGGACCGGCTACCAGACCGCCTCGATGGATTTTACGAAAGCAGAGGTCGCCTTAGAGAACTCGGGGCTTAGTTCCGTCATCACCGCCGACTTCTCGCCAAAGTCGGTCACCGTGACCTTCCCCGACAACTACACCCGGTCGTTCTCGACGGTCAGTTCGCTCCCGTCTCTGACCCACACGGTGATCGATCCGGCAAAGGCGGGCTCCTCCGGCACTGCCATGGATACCGGTGCGATCGATGTCACGTCTTCCCCCGCGGGAGCCGAGGTCTACATCGACGGCGCGCTGGTGGGCAGCACTCCCGGGGATTTCCCGGAGATCGCCCCGGGCCGGCACCTCGTGTCGGTGAAGAAAGAGGGGTTCGACCCGGTCGAGGAGACCGTCAATGTCACTGCCGGAGGGACCGAGCAGGTGTTCCTGCCCATGCTCTACAGCACGCCGGCGCCAGCCCCCGCATCCTCCGGTTTTCCCAAGCTCCCCGGGTTCGGAGCCGCGATAGTGATCCCGGCCCTCGCCATCGCCCTGCTCCTGGGAAGGTGGTCATGAGTAACCGTGGTTCGGACCGCGGAGGGACGTCCGGGGTCAGGAGACTGTTTTTTCGAAGACCGCGGTGATCTCTTCGCGGGGGTACATCATGCCCCGCACCCGCAGCGCCCACGAGCTGGACGCAATTGCCCGGCAGACGAGGGGCCGGAAGAGCGCCTCCGCCTCGGAGGTTTCAAAATAGTGGGTGACGATCCCGGCTCCGCGCCGGAACGATCCGGGTTCGATCTCCTCTCCTCTCCCGTACCGGAAATCCCCGGTTGAGAAGCCACGGAAGATCAGCGCCCCCCCGTCATCGAGCACCCGGACGATCTCGGATGCACACCTCGCCCGGGCCTGTATCCCGAGGTGCCCTGTAACGTGGACAGCGAATACAGCATCGAAGGCCCGCTCCCGGAACGGCAGGTGCGTGGCATCTGCGGCAGCAATATACGGTACCGGGCCCGCGGTGGCGATCTTCCGGCTCAGTGAGGCAGCAGACGGTGAGAGATCGACCGCGATCACTTCAAGCTCCTGCCGGACCAGAGACGAGAGGGTCTTTCCGCTCCCGCACCCGAGTTCGAGCACACGGGAACCGGGGGGTACTGCCGGCAGGTCTCGGGTCAGCCCGGCCCACATCTTTCCCCGGCGGAGGTATTCGCCCTCCCAGACTCCGTAATCCGCCGCCATCTGCAAGATCCTGATCATATTCCGGAGGATCTCCGGAAGCATCAATTTGACGTTGTGCCGACTCCCCGGGCCGGTTCGTCCGAATTATTTTGCCTAAACCGTTTATCTGCCCAAGCAAAGGGCATTGTTCAAACCAAAGAAATTATATAGTTAATCAAAAAAATGTGATATACAGGAACACAGTCTTGAAATTTCCGATACATCTGCCATACCAGTGCCTGCCGGGAGTTCTCCTGTGCTCACCGGTGATACCATGGTGACCGATACCCTTCTCCACACGTCACGTAAGGCGGCCGCAGGCGGGGTCGTGCATACGTACCTCATCGACATCGGCCCCGATATCGAGATCCATGGGATAGGGGAAGACGGGCGGCTCACCTCCACGCCGTTCTTTACCACCGAACCTGTCACGGCAACCCGGTTCTTCGAAGTCGTTTTGGATGCTGCCGGCGCGAATACTCTGGCATCCATCCGGGATATTCGTGTCAGCCCGGTCCATGCGAAGCGCACGGGTGGTCTGTCGCTCTTCGGCTTTGTACTCATCGGCGGGAAGTGGATCGTAACCGAGCGGCCGGAGTTCTCCGGATACGGAAGCCGGCAATGGGCCTATACGGACGATTTCAACCTCCTCCACGTCACGAGCGGGGACATGGACGTCGAGACCATGGCGGGGCTGATCGTAGACCGGATCAACGCCATCGCGAATTCCATCCGGGCGGGAAACCGTGCCCCGTCCCACGCCGAGAACCGGTATGCATACCAGGAGAGCATCTATTCTTTCGTCTCGGGCAGCCGGGAGATGAGGGAGCGCAAGGCGAGGGAGAGACTCCCTGCAGACTTCCCCCCCGTACCGCAGGTCCCGAAACCCTTTGCACCAGTCGCGGCCCCGGTATTTGCCGGCGATCTGCCCGGGACGGCCCTGCCGGAAATATCCATCCCGTCGCTCGAACTTGGCATGATCGAGGAGATCAGCGACGCGAGCTGGCTCTTTGAATGAGCAGTGCAACCCGGCCCCCGTTACGGTCGGGAAGCCTGCAGCCGGGATGCAATGCGTGCCTGCAGGTCATATTTTTCTGCAGAAGTGCACGGTAACTCCACCGTAGCCGGTCCATCCCCCCGGGTTGGAAACACCAAAGCACTCAAATAACCAGTCATGCCAATGTACAATAATTATGCCGGCGCTCCGGCATGGTATCCCATCACCAGCGGCGATATCCCGTGAAAATCCCTGAAGTTCCGGAGGCAGATCCATGACTGAAATCATCTATCATGAGTATCAGCATACCGACAGGAACCACACGGACCATTCGTACCTCATCGATGTCGGTGAAGAGATCGAGATCCAGCAGATCATGGAGTACCGGTGGAAGGTCTTCGACAGCGTCATTTTAAAGCCCCCCCACCCGCAGACCCGCTATTTTGAGCTGATCATCAAGGAATACCGTGCCAACGGCACCTCGACCATAGATGACCTCCATGTCTATCCCGTCATTGCCCGGAAGAAGCCCGATATCCGGTTTTTCCGGTTTCGCATCAGGCACGGGGACTGGCAGATCGTCGAGCGGATCTACAAGAAAGAGAAGACCACCGAGATCCAGTGGATCTACACGGACGATTTCCACCTCTTCGCGATAACCCACGCCCACGAGAACCCGGAGGAGCTGGTGGCCCAGATCGTCGAGAAGATCCACGAGATCGCGGGTTCGATCCGAACGGGATACCGGATCTACTCCCACATGGAGAACCAGCGGATGCGGAGGGACGCCTTCGACGCGGAGATGGACGGGCAGGCCGGCATCAGCATCAACAAGACCGCGATCCTCAAACACCCTGAATTCCAGCTCATCGCCGAGCTTGGCGAGGGCGACCGCAAAAAGATGCAGGACGAGATCCTCAATGATCTCGTCGCTATCGGCGCGACGCTCGATACTTTCGGCGGCTCCAACAAGATCACCGCGAAACTCGAGATCCCGGAGAAGACCGATATCGTCCGGCAGCTCGCCCATATCGAGGAATTGCAGGATCTCGGCTGGCTCTTCGAATAAGCCGTCAGCCCGGGAAGTACTCCTTTTTCCCCGGAATGTAGAGCGCGGCCGAATACTCCCCGATGAAATCCGATTCTGCGAGGAGATCGATGTAGGCCATCTTTCCCGCAACCTCCTCGGCTTCGGCCCTGTGCTTCCGGGAGAGGAGGGCGGCGCAGGCTCCGGCGAGCGACCCGTTCCCGATGTGGTGGTACTCCGCACGGGAAAAATCCGGGATTATCCCGAATCCCGTGACCGTGCGCATGTCCGTGAATTCCCCAAAAGCGCCGGCAAGGTAGACGTGTCGGACATCCCCTGTCCGTATGCGGTACTTATTCATCAGGACCCCGATAGCCCCGCAGGCAGCGGCTTTTGAGTCCATCAGGTACGCCATGTCCGCGCCGGTGATGGTGATGTCCCGGCCCGTAGCCGTATGCTCCTTTGAAACCAGGACGAACTCCAGGCCGCCCGGCCCGGACCGGACGCCGGGTTTCCCGTCCACGATCTTCCCGGTGAAGTCGATGATCCCTGCAGTAAACATCGCGTACGCAGCATCGATGATACCGGAGCCGCAGATGCCGACCGGCTTTGCATCGCCGACGGTCTTTATCGTGACGATACCGGAGGAGGGATCGATCCCGACATGCTCGATGGCCCCCCGCATCGCACGCATGCCGGCCGCAACGCCCGCACCTTCAAAGGCGGGGCCGGATGCGCAGGACGCGGAGGCGAGCCACTCGGAATTCCCGAAGACCAGCTCGCCGTTGGTCCCAAGATCGATCATGAGGGAGAGTTTATTGGAAGCGTACATCCCGCTGACCACCACATCGCCAACCGCGTCGCCCCCCACAAACCTGCTGACGTTCGGCAGGCAATATGCGTATGCACCGGGATCCGCGGCGAGTCCCAGTTCGCGGGCCCGGATAATGACCGGTGAACGCGGGATGGCCGTACCGACCTGCTCGAGAGGCGCCGGGTCCCGGCCGGTGAGGAGCCAGACCATCACGGTGTTACCGGCGATGCAGAGATCGGTGGCCTGCTCCGGCCGTATCCCGGCCTCGCGTGCAAGGTGGGTGATGACCGTGTTTATAGTGGTGATCGCCGCCTTCTGGAGCTCGTCTCTCCCCTTGCGGTCCCTTGCCACCGCGATTCGGGTGATCAGTTCTTCGCCATACGTGATCTGCCGGTTCAGGGCCGATCCCCGGGCAAGGACCCTGCCATTCCCAAGATCGACGAGCGCGCCGGCAACCGTCGTCGTCCCGAGATCGATGGCGATCCCGAAGTTCTCCGCCCGGGTATCCCCTTCGCTTATCCCGGTGAGCTCGGGATATCCCGCCGCGGTGCTGATCGTGACAGTAAGCGGGGATTCGGATCCGACAAGCCGATCGTGCTGCTCCTGGGTCATACGCGGGCGCTGCCCGGTGTACCCGGCGAACCGGAGGGACCGTTGCCGGGAGAACCGGAATGACCCTCCGGTATCGGTCAGGTATTTCGCAGCGGAAGGCTCCAGCGCCCCGGCAATATCGGTGACTGAGAGGAGGATCTGGGGCGCATCGATCCTGCTCTCGACCGGAATGGTGAACTCGCAATTGCCGGTTATGATCGTCCTGCACGCGAGCAGGTAGCCTCCGGCAATTTCAGCTGCTGAAAGCCCCCGGGGGCTTGCCACGGCGATCTGTTCGCAGGGTCCCCGGATATGGATGATCCGGCACTTCCCGCACTCGCCTTTCCCGCCGCAGATGCTCTCGAACCGGATCTCCGCTTCCCGGATCGCGACAAGGACCGTCGTACCTGCCGGTACGCTCACGATCCGGTTCATGGGCTGGAAGATGACGGTGAACAGCTCTGCCATGTCTGCCTCAGTTGAGCGTTACGGGTCGGATTCCGGATCTGCATGCCGTGGCGGGCTGCAGGAACCATCCCTGCCGGCCGTGCTTTACGGTTCTGGCGGCCAGCGGGCCTTGAGGAACTGCGCGAGCCCGCTCGAATCTTTCGGCCCTACGAGTACCTTCCACCCTGTCACCTCTTCTGCCTCACCGCTCAGGCGGGCGGCAAGGCCCGGGATGACGAGGTTCCGGTGGCTCACGAGATCGGTGACACCGGAATCCGCAAGCGAAGCGGCAATCGACTCCGCGTTGAGGTACCGCCCCGCAACCGCACTCTCTACCGACAGCCCCCCGGTATCGATAACGATCAGGTAGCAGTCGATGCTTGCGGCCTTGATGTCGGACTCTACGGTGAAATAGGTGAGCGCGTAGTTTGTGGTGAGAAGGACCGGCGAGCTCCGGCCCGGTTTCCCGAATGTCCTCACACCGGCCTCGACCGAGACCGGTTTCCGTGGGTCGGTGTACAGGCTGAAGCGCCAGATCAGCTGCGGCAGGAGGACCCATCCTTCGAGGCTGTGCATGATGAGGAGATCGGCGTACCGCGAGAGGAGCATCGACGCAGTGACCGCTTCCTTCCACCTGAGGACCTCCTCCGAGATCTCATCCCCGCACCAGACGGTCATCGGCACTCCGATGAGGGGGAAGCCGAAGAGGGGATCGAAGGTGCGGCATGCCTGGGTCCGGATCGCCGTGAAATTGTCGATCGTAGAGGAGATACCGTCACTGGAAAATGTCCCCGGGTCGAGGACGAGATCCTCAACGCCGTATGCGATCAGTGTCCTGACGAGCGACCGGAGGAGAGGGAGGTCGCCGGGCGCGAAGACGGCGAGCGGGCAGCGGTGCTGGAGGGCCAGCTCGGCCATCTGCTTCCAGTTCTTTTCGTCCGCGGCGTAGATGAGCGGGCGCCGGTCCCGGCAGGAGGTGAGGCCGGCCTCCATGACCCGGGGGTCCGGGGCGCAGAGGATGAGGGGGAGGCTGCATTCGCCGGAGACTTTCTTCACCGCGTCCCGGAACGTGTCGGGATCTCCCGAGGTGCACCGGATCGCAATCGCATTGAGACTGAGGCTGCGGCCGATGTAATTGTAGGAGAAACCGGTGATCCGCCGGATCCGGTCGAGGAACTCGGTCTCGGGCATCAGGTCGTGGACGTCGATCGCAATCGGGGACGGGTTGTGGTACGTGAACTCGTGGCGCTGGAGCACGTACTTCCCGCCGACGGTGACCTCGTTCCCCGCCGGCCCGAACGTGACTGCCTTCACCGGCGGGGCGAGGAGCTCGGTTAGCTTGAGAAACGCGGCCCGGAATTCCGGAGTGAGAAGGGGGAGGCATTCGCTAAGAACGATCTCCCCGTTGACAACACGGGTGGCAAACGCCATACAGTTTGCCTCCCGGCACTCGCGGCAGTTCGTCCCCGGGAGTAACTTGTATACGTCGATGGGGCTGATCTCCCGGATGCCCTTCTTCCGCGTCGTTTCTGCCTCTGCCGCGGTCATACTCTGACTCCCACCCAGTCCCGAATACGGGCTGCGTCGGCATTCCCGGGCGTGCCGAGCCTGCCGGCTATGTCGCGGAGCGTGAACACGGCAGCCGGGTGCATCATCATGTAGATGTCGATCCCTGCGAGGAGGAGGGTGAGTGCGTTGATCGTCTCCCAGACCGGCCCGCGGAGTTCCCGGGACCCGTACTCGGGTGCCATCTTCATCCACGTCTCCCGGGCTCCCCATGCGTTGGTCGAAGCCGAGATGACCGGGTGCTGGAGTTCGGTGTCCCCCATCAGCGCAGCGTACCGCGCCCGCTCGTGGATGGAGAACGAGTACTCGAGGCCGTACCCGAGCGCGACGGTCGTGAGGTCCATGACGATCCGTTCCGGCGGGAGGTACTCGTACAGGCGCCGGTTGAGCTCCTTTGCGCTGTTCAGGTCAAGACCGGTGAACGCAAGTACGAGATGGCCGTACCGTTCCGCCGCTTTTGCGACCGGTTCAAGGGTCTTTGCCTCGGCCATGTCGAGCGTGACGGAGTTGAGGAGGAGGCGTTCGCCTTCGGCCATTGCCGCCACTTCGGCAAAGACGAGTGCGTCCTTCTTCGGGTCGCCACAGCCGCCGACAATGATCGGGACGTCCACGGCCTGCAGGACCTCCTCGACAGTTTTTGCTGCTTCTCTCGGCGACGAGTCGCGGATGAGCGGGTCGGTGCTCGTAAGGTGGACGGCGACGAGATCCGCGCCGAACTTTCTCACGTTCATCCGCGCCCACTCGGCCGGGTCGCCTATTACCTCGCGGACATTCTCCTTCAGTACTTTCGGGAGCTGCACCTCCATATCGAAGACATCGAGCGCGATTGCCGGCAGGTTGCCAGCGGGATGAGTGGGATCGGAGTACGCGGGTGCAGTAGCGCCGCCAATCGTGATTGACCGGCACCGGCTGCCTCCGGATGCCTTCGTCGCGCCGAGAACAACCTCCCGCACCTTTGCGGGATACGAGACTGATAACGGGATATACTGTTCCGGGATAAGCTCCGCCGGTTTTACCCGGGCAGGCGGGGCTTGATCCGCGTTAGGGAAATGAGAGAATGCGCCTACCGGAATGAAGAGCTCGAGATCGCCGATATCGATGGTAACATTGTCGAGTTCGAGCTGGCGGACGCCCTGGAGCATCTCGAGGATCTGCGGGGCGAGGGTCCTGATCCGTTCGCCATCGATCCGGTTCGTCGGGTCGTCGCCGGTCAAGGGGCCCCTCCCTTCCGCCGGCCGGGATCGGCCGGCTGAATGATTACTTTCTCAGCGGTGATCCTCGCGTTCTTGAGGACGACACGGAAGCCGCCGACGTTTAACGGGATGTCGCCCGCGGAAAAGACCGGGGCCGGCATGCCGTTCACGCCCGGTGTCCCGGATTCGGCCGTCCACCGTGCGGTGACCGGATGGCCGTGCTCCCGGAGGAATGCCTTCAGCTCGGGGACGGATGTTACGTCTTTCTCAGTCGCAATGCTGCCGTACACCTCTCCGGGGATGAAACCTTTCAGTTTCTCCTTGGTATCGGAAGGCATCCAGACGACCCGGCCATACCCTCCGTCGGCGTGCAGGAACTTCCCCGACCGCATGTACTCGATGGAGATGCCGTGAAAGCCGTCAACCTGACGGCCGCCGGCGGTGGAGTCGGCCATCGTGGAGAAGGCGAGGCCGTTGACGGAGACGTCGCGAAAACCGCGGAGGACGATGCCGAACCCGTCCACCTCCGGAATGTAGAAGGCGATGCCCTCGAAGCAGCCGCAGGAGGTGTGAGGGTACCCGAACGCAGTATAGAGATGGATCCTGCTCACTTCGCCCATCGACCGCTTCTTCGCGCTCTCGTTGATGCCGGCATATTCCCCTTTCTCGGGGTCGAGGCACTCCCCTTTTTCGATGGCAAAGATCGGTCCCTTAGGATCGATCCCCGCCGCTGCGCGGCCGTCGAACCAGCTGATGGCCCCGCAATTGGCGTACCGCTGGGGGGTGATGACGCAGACGTGCGAAGGGGCAAACGACTGGCAGAGCGCGCAGCCGTAGAAGGTGTCGACCTCCTCATCGGAAAGTCCGCGGGCCCTCGCATCCCTGGCCTCGTACGCAGCCATCGCTTCTTCATACAGAGGGTGGATCTTCTCTGGGTCGGTGATGAAGGTGACCTGGATCTGTTCGATGAGCGGGAGCTCCGTCTTCATCAGTCCGGCGAGCACCTGCCCGACAAGCCGGAGCGAGGAAAGCCCTTTCCTGAATGACTTCTTCGAGAGCCGGATCCAGATGTCGTACCGCTGGTTGAGGTGCATGTACCCTTCGATGTAGTTGGAGTACTCGTGAATGCGCCGTTCGATAACCCCCTCGAGATCCTTCTCAAGCCGGGCACCGGCGATGTCGATGAGGATTCCCAGGGGGTACGACTTTCCCTCTTCCATAGCGGAGAGATCGGGGCCGACGACCGAGATCTCGCCGTCCCTGACTTCGCCGGGGGTCCGAACCCGGACGAGCTCGAACTTCTCCTTAACCGAGGGGCCGCCGAGCTCAACCTGCATATCGTTCTTCCGGACGCGCTCGCCTTCATGCACGAGGCCCACCTCGACGGGAATGGTGTCAAACATGGTAAGTTCCTGGACTCGTCAGTCGCCAAGATTCTCAACGATTCCGCGGAGATTAACCGACCAGTCTTTGATGGTGCTGTTCGGGAACGACCAGCTCGCGTTAGGCTGGTACACGCAATCGAGAGTCATGGTCTTTAAGGACGGGGCGAAGTGCTTGAGCCCGGAGAGGATCGTCCACTCCATGGAGTACGGGAGACCCACGAAAATCGCGAGATCGTATGCGTCCTTCCCGTCCAGCCCTTTCCATCCTGTGTCGGTCAGCCGGTTCGCGATATCGACCGCCGGCATCACGGCTGCCGGTGCAAAGCCCCGGCTTGTGAACTCCCGGTTCGTACTCGCCGAGACCACGACCGGGATCCGCGCTTTCCTCGCAAGCTCGATGATATAATCGATGAGCTTCTTTCCTTCGACTTCGTACTCGACGATCCCCCGGCCCGCGATGATGATCGGTCGCTTTGCCCGCCGGATCATGGCGTCTGCTATGTCCGGCTTGATGATGAGGGACGCCTTCTTGGGGCCGGGGATCTCCGCTGTCTGCCAGGACTCGTTCATCGGCATAGATCACACCTTCGTCTTCCGGACCATCCGGGCGAGCAGGGTCGGGTCCGGGATGGGAGATTCTTTCCATTCACGGTCATGGAGAATCTGTTCGATCTCGGCCCTCATGGTGACCGGGATGTCGGCACGGGTGCGGACAAGCCGGTGGAGGTCGGAGGGCATCTCGCCGATGAGCCGCCGGTGGAGGTCGATGTAGTTGGTGAGCTTGATTGCCCGCCCCTTGCTCGTATCGTTCGGGCGCATGGTCAGCTTCGCCACCATCACCATCGCCTCCTCCTTGGTCTCGGCGGCGAAGAAGAGGTGCTCGGGCACCGGTCCGCCGTACACACGCTCGCCGGTCCTCGCGTCGTACGTGTACCAGTCCTCGTCGTGGTCGGCCCTCCCGAGGAGCATGCGCCGGTACTTGGTTCCGTGGGGACCGACCACAACGGGAATGCCAAGGCGCCAGAAGCCGGCTGCGATGGACGCCGCTTTCTGGGACATCGCGCCCCATGCCACGCCCACCGCGCCGACCCGGTTGTGTACATAGTCGGCTATCTCCTCGTAATTCCCCCGGAGCGGGCGTTTTGCAAAGATGCTCGCGATCTTGACCGCCGCGCCGGCAATGTGGGCGTTTGCCACGCAGGAGCCGACGTTGACAATCCCTCCAGCCTCAAAGGCGCCGGAGTACTGCTCGTACGCGGTCTTCCCTTCTTCGTCGCGGTACATCCCTGCCGATATCGCGGAGCAGCCGGAGGTGCAGACAATGTACCGCCTCTTCGCAAATTCCATGGCCATCTCCGCCACTTCACGTGCCCCTTTGGGGAAGTTTGCGCACCCGACAAATGCAACCACGCCCGGAATCTCGCCGAGGACAATCGGCCCGCCCACTTCGCGGATCTCGATGTCCCGGATCGCGCCGCGGCCGGTCCGGATCCGGAAGGTCTCGCCGCGGGTCGTTCTCCCTGCCGCGGCGACGATGAGGGAATGGACCGCAATCTTCTGAGGGCAGGCCGATTCGCACCTGCCGCACCCTACGCATTCGTCATAGAGCCCGGCGAGGGCGGAAAACGATCCCGCCGCGGCCGCCTTCATGGCCTGCGGGACGGGGAGGTCGTTCGGGCACGCCCTTCGGCAGAAGACGCACTGGGTGCACCGCTTTGCCACGTCGGCGAGCTCGGTCTCCGATGGCAGGACTTTGAATTTCTTCCGCCGGGGTGCAATCTGGACCGCGGTCCTTGCGGCGACCTCTCCCACCTTCCCGGGGTCGAGGATGAGAGCCCCGGGCACTTTCCCGCTGGCGAGATCCGCTACGATTGCGTCTGCCGGGTCATGGGTCCGATCGGGAAGGCCGAGACAGTTCTTCTCACTCGTGGCGATGAGCGGGGCATGGACGGCGGCCGTTTCCTGGAGGGTGTCAGTCCGGATGCACTGTTCGTCGATAACGATGACATCGGGAACTCCGGACCGGATGTACCGAAGCTGCCACGATATTGGACCGATGATCTTTGCCGACGGAGAGTACCGGGTGACGTCGAGCGCTGTGCAGCAGATGCCGGTGACCTCGACCCCGGGAAGGAGGTTGTGTTCCCGGAGATAATCGATGATACCGGCAGAAGGCGGCACATTGTGCCCGATCACGAGAATGACCGGCTTCGTCATGTCCACGGTTCCAAGGCCGAGGTCGGCGAGAGGGGAATCCGGGTCCGCCTTCGGAAACCCGAGGGCCGAGACCTGGGCGATGTCGGCGACTTCCATACCGACGTGATCGATCATGCCCGCGTGGAGAACCTTGGATTCGAAGTCGAGGTTGTTGCCTTCCTGCCCGGTGTGGGTCACCGCGAGGAGTTGGGTCACCTGGTTCTCGCAGTAGTCGAGCACCTGTTCGAGATCCCCGAGGACCATGGGTTTAATTCCGCAGACGAGCCGTATGAGTGGGGCCTCGACCTCGACATCGATCCCCCCGGTATCGATGGGATGGTCATGGCCGAACTGCCCGGTGAGCCAGGTGAGGAGCTCCCGGGCGTGGCTGACATGGGTGGCTGCGCCGATGCAAGCAGCAAGGAGGACCGTGCGCGACTGCTGTGCGGGCATCGATATACCGCAGGCGCCGCGCTTGTTACCGGTAAGGTCGCATTTCCCGTACGTGCAGAGGCAGCAGAGATCGCAAAAGGGAAGGTAGAAAGGCTTGTACCTCTTCAGGAGAACCATGTCCCAGTTCCGGAAGGTGGTGAGCGAGGGGAATGGAGTCGGTCCCATAGGCTCGGTCCAGCTGTCGGCGGTGAACGAGCCGACCGAGATGCTCAGGTCCCTGAACCGGGCGAGGTCGGAGGTCAGTTCCTTTATGGTTACATTCACTCCTTTCCTGCCCACGGGTCCACCACCGGAAAATACCAGTTATAGATTGAGGGATGAGCGACTTAAGACTTGCGAACAGGACACCCGATACGGTCATCACCATTGTACGACCCGGTGAGTCTTGCAATTTTCCAGGGTGTCCGGGAATCAAAAAAGTTCATTTTTTCAAATCAGTACACTCTGCAGGTTCTTGCCCAGGTAGTGCCCGCTCCATAATCCCCGCAACCGACCGGTATGCCGCGGAATCTTCCGGGATTTCGAGAAGCGACCGGCCTGCGAGGACATAGTCCGCAACGACGGGATCGTACTCGACCTTACCGAGATACGGAAGGCCGGTCTCTGCCGATGCCCTCCCGCCGAGTCCTGCGGGGAAGGCGTATCCGCCTATCACGTAGAACCGGTTGAAGCTGATACCGACCTCGCGGATAACCCGGTATGCCCTCTTGA